>APMI01035456.1_pt1 | contig 12395 bp, 11 predicted proteins | sample 667938 | NCBI WGS metagenome assembly APMI01 (sample SAMN01084076, study PRJNA167559) | wastewater metagenome | biome: Wastewater | place: Denmark: Ejby Moelle, Odense | collected 2011-11-28 | reverse complement strand
ACTAGGTATAGATATTGTTAAAATTGTCATTGTTTTATTATAATTTATATTCAATTATTATTATTTATATTTAATTAATAAACATTTATTTATAAAATATATATATAATTATTGGCAAGAGGGTGTAATGAGGGGCTTTAAGAGAGTAAAATGTATTTACATTTGTAAAAAAAACATTTAGGTAATCATGAGGAATGTTCTCTTAGCTATTTTGCTTTTTTCCAGTTGCTTATTGGCTTCAAAAAACAGAAGTATTGAGTGCGAAAATTTAGACACATTTTTAGTAAAAGCTGATGAAAATATTGGGGTCAACTTTTTTAATACTTTTAAACATGCAAATAAGGCATTAATAGAAGCAGAAAGAGAGTCAGACATTTAAAAAAAAATCTGAAGCATATTATTATATTGCGTGTTCTTTGCTTTTTTTTGGTCGATGTAAAGAAAGTTTAGAGTATGCGGAACTCGCACTACAAGAAAGTTATATTAGTGATGATACTAATCTAATCGTGAGATTAAGGATTCTTAAAGGAAAGAATTTTTCTCGGTTGTATCTTTTTAAAGAAGAGAAAAAAGAGTATCTAGCTGCTTTGGGGATGGTTTCTCATAAAAATGGATTAGAATCAAGAATTATTGAGGCGCAAATTAATATGTTGCTGGGTGATTATTATATAGAAAATTCTGACTTAATAAAAGCAAAATTGTATTTGAATAAAGCAAAATTAATTGTAGATGATATTTCTAATGAAGACTATTTAAAGACCAGAAGGATATATCATATCAAATATCAAGTTTATTATTATCTTGGATTTCTTTATCAAAGATTGGGAAATATAAATTTATCTCTGCATTTTTTTTTAAAATCATATGCAATGGCAAAGGCAGATAGAATTGTATATGTTGCGCATATTTTGAATGGTATAGGAGATTGTTATTCTCATCAGAATCTTTATAGAGTGGCATTAGATTACTATAAAAAGAGTATAGAAATTACTTATAGAATTGGCAAAACCAACTCTGAAGTAACATTGAAGGTGTCTAAAATGTATTCTTATTTAGGCGATCATCAAAATTCAAAAAAATACTTAGAGATTTCTTATAAAGAGGTAGCTAGAGAAAAAGCTGAGGATAGGAGTGAAACCGAAAAAGTGATTAATCATTTTTTGAACAAAAAAGACAATGAAATTACACAAAATTCAAATGTTTTCAAATTTTCTTCTATAGTTTATTTGCTGGTTTTCTTTTCTTCTATTTGTTTTATACATTATAAAGTAAGGCTATATAGAAAAAGAAAACAGTCTGAGCTACTAGAAAAGGAAAGGTATATACACGAAACCAAGAAAAAAACTCTTGAACTTGAGCAAAAATTAAATGTATCTTTTCAAGAATTAATTGATATGGCAAAAAAAAATGACCCTCACTTTTGGTGTCGTTTTCAAGAGGGATATCCTGGCTTTACACCAAAATTACTTGAAGTTAATCCTAATCTAAAAGTTTCTGAACTTACTTTTTGTGCTTATGTTTTTCTTGGTTTTACAACTAAAGAAATCGCCAATTATACTTATAGAACAATTAAGACTATTGAGAATAATAGGTATAATATTAGAAAGAGATTACAACTTTCCCCTGATATTGATCTTTTGATTTGGTTAGAGAATCAGACAGGTATTATGCGCTAGTCTGCATTTAAGGCATTAGAGGGGGTATTGAGGGGTTCTAAAACACCACCTTACTTCTTTTTCTCATTATTTTTACACCATTGAAGACTTAAGGTTAAAAGAGATTTTATTATTGTAAATTAAAAGTATAAACCTCTATATATTGTTTTAATAGAACATTTTAGCAAAAGTAAATTTATTGAAATTCAATGGAGCTTGTAATTAAAGTTTTGTTTATAATTAGTATGATAGAGACTGTTTTAAAATAAGTGGTATTAATACACTGTAAAATGAGAATTGATAATATAAAAATTTTAGCTGCAATTTTATTACTGATATCAGTATCTGCTTTTGCGCAGATATATAGGTCAGATGAGAATGCCGTTTTTATTGGAGATCAATCAATAGTTTTTGAAAGTGATAATAACAAAAATATTACCCAATTAACTGACGATAATACAATAACATATAAAGATTACATTTCTATAAAAGGTGGTGCCATTATATTTAACCCCAAAGATATTTCTATAGATACTTGTTTATCAGATTTAAAATCAACTGAAACAGAATTTATAAAAAAAACAAAAATTATTATAACTAAAAAGTCATTTAATAATAAAAAAATTAATATACAATCTTCTGTAAGTTGTTATAAACCTGTTTTCTTTTCACATTATGATTATTTCTCTTGCTCTCTTGCTACAAATCATGGGGTTATAGCGTTTTCTGATAATAGTACACAAAGGGTTTTATATAGCAATCATAATGAAAACTATATTCTATTTGTATATTTTAATAAAGCAGAATCATTAATTTATACTTTCGATATTTTGCCAAAAGAAAATTTGGATTGCGGAGCAATACGTCCTCCGCCGGTCAGCTAAATTATAATCAGTCTCTTAATGAATCTGGAGACTTGTTTTCTATTTTTTAGTGATTTATATTGAATCATTATCTCCATTAATTAATAGTATTTTTTTGATAACGATTGAAATTAGGTATAATTGATGTGACTTAGATTTTTTAGTAAAGTATAAATAAAGATAAATTACACAAATCCATAAAGTTAATTTTTATAATTGTCCGATGTTCTAAAAACACAAATGAAAAATAAGCCACCAAATGAGCGGACATAATTTGGTGGATTTTAAAAACACTTAAATGAATAAGTAATGAAAAAAAATGACACATTTTTAGCAGCAGTAGTTTTTTTCTTAGGAGTAACTACAGTAAATGCCCAAGAAAGTAGAGTAGGAGTTAATACCACTACTCCAAAAACTACACTAGATGTAAATGGCAAAACAGATACTTCGGGTAATCTCCTTACCACAGATATTACAGGTTTGCAAGCGCCTCGTCTTACCCGTGCAGAGCTTACCGCCAAAGGAAATACACTATACGGAACAGACCAAAGAGGAGCCCTTGTATATATTACAGATATTTCTGGTGGAGATGCTGCAAGCCAAAGAGTAAATATAACATCTGCTGGCTATTATTATTTTGATGGATCTGTTTGGCAAAAGGTAGGAGCTAGTACTGGAGGCTCAACTGCCAATGAATGGCATATTACAGGTAATGGTGGCACTACAGCAGGTACCAATTTTGTAGGAACTACAGATGCTACAGATTTTGTGACCAAAACAAATAATAATGAGGTAATGAGGGTTACCTCTTCAGGTAATGTTGGAATTGGAACTTCTACCCCTAATGCTCAGCTAGAAACAACAAAGGATGTGATTATAAATGGTCATAATGTTGGTAGGGGTAATGGCAATTCAATTAATAATATAGCTTTTGGCAAAGATGTTTTACAGTTAGCTACTCCTAGTGGGATAGCACAAGGGCAACGCAATGTAGGTGTTGGGAATGGTGCACTGAAATCATTAACTACTGCTGAATACAATACGAGTGTTGGGCATCGATCATTGGAGTCATTAGTTTCAGGAACTTCTAACGATGCTTTTGGAGGAGTTACATTAGCAAGTCTTTCTTCAGGGAATAATAACGCTGCTTTTGGGTCAAATTCATTAGGAAATTTAGCTACTGGCGATAAGAATACTGCTGTGGGAGGGGATGCTTTTAACCCAATGATAAACGGAAATTATAATACTGCTATAGGATATGCAGCAGGTGATGTTTTTTCATCTGGAGATTATAATATAGCGATTGGAGCATATGCAACTCTTCCAAATAGTAATGGATCGAATCAATTAGGTATTGGTAAATTAGTCTATGGAACTGATATTAATAATATTACTGATGGAAGAATTGGAATTGGAACTAAAACACCTGCAACCAGATTAGATGTTTATGGTCTAAACAATGGTACTACTGCCGGAGCTATAAAAATTGTAGATGGTACCCAAGGTCTTGGTAAAGTGCTTACTTCCGATGCCAATGGTTTGGCTACATGGCAAACAGCAAGCGGTGGTTCAGGCTGGGCACTTACAGGTAACAGTGGCACTACAGCAGGTACTAATTTTATAGGAACTACTGATGCACAGAGTTTTGTGACCAAAGTAAACAGCACCGAAGCTATGCGAGTTATATGGGATGCTACCAATACCGCTACACAAGTAGCTATAGGTGTTACTACCCCTGCTACTATTTTTAGTACAACCAGTGGATATAATGCAACCAACCAAAAAGCAAAATTTACTGTTAATGGCAATGCTTCTATTGGTGGGATAACTGTAGGTGGTCAGAATAATGGAGGAAATGTTTTGGGTGCTGTTTTGGGATATCAAGCATTGTACAATTTTGTAGCTGATCCTGTAGGTACTGGTAATGTGGCAATAGGAAGTAAGGCACTATATAGCGCAACCAGCCCTGCTGGAGATATGGCTATAGGAAATGATGCCTTATATAGTCTTACTACAGGGCGAGACAATATCGCATTGGGATGGCAATCACAAAGAAACCTTACAACAGGAAATAATAATGTGAGCATTGGAAACTTATCACTTACTAATAATATAACTGGTACAAATAATATTGCATTGGGATCTTATGCCCTTAATTCTAATACGGGCAATAGTAATGTAGCAATTGGTAGTTTTGCGCTAAGAGCTAACAGTACAGGTTTTAATAATACAGCTATTGGACACCTTTCTCTTACAAATAATACATTAGGAATGCAAAATACTGCATTAGGATCAGGTGCACTATATTCTAATACTACAGGTGAAGAAAATACAGCTATTGGTCAGGGTGCATTAAATCTTAATAGTAGCGGATCGTCTAACGTAGCTTTAGGAAATGTTGCTCTTACTAATAGTACTGGATACCGTAATACAGCAATCGGATATGGTGCTTTTAAACAAAAATCAAGTGGTAATAATAATGTAGCTGTAGGTTACAACTCTGGACTAAACGATAATACAGGAGATAATAATATTATTGTGGGAGCCCTTCAAAATAGTCCAGTCGCATCAGGTTCAAACCAACTTAATATAGGAGGAGCCATCTTTGGAACAGGTTTAACTGGAAATGCATCAACACCAGCAGGTAATATAGGGATTGGTACAACATCGCCTAGTACTCGTTTAGAGGTTAACAACGGCACTACTGCTGGAGCTATAAAAATTGTAGATGGTACCCAAGGTCTTGGTAAGGTACTTACTTCAGATGCCAATGGTTTGGCTACGTGGAAGACCCCTTCCTCAGGTGGTACCACATATACTGCTACAGCACCAATTAGTATAAATGCTAGTAATGATATTAGTATTACTCGTAATGCTATTGATTCAGGAGGTGCTTCAAGTAGTACAGCAACTTCTCCAATTACTGTTTCAGGAGGTAAAACCGATGCTGTAGTTGGTGGTTCTGATGTGACTTTAACAGTAAACAATACTGCCCCTTTATGGAATGCAAATCAATTGCAAGGAAAAGATATTGCAGCTGTAGCACCTACAGACGGACAATTACTTAAATATAATGGGACTACCAATAAATGGGAACCTTATACACTTACTTCTAGTGCGGTATATCAAAACATTGGTGGTGGTGTTGCTACCTATAGTGCAGGAGACACAATCGCTGATAATATCTTTTTTGTAAAATATGATGGTTTAGCCGCAGGATCTCTTACCACACCAACGCCTGTAGAGGGTAAAGTAATTTATGTAAGAAATTTAGGATTAAATGCAGTAACAGTTTCTGGGCAAAGTATAAATGGTGGAAGAATGAGAGCTTTTGTTTGTGATGGTACAACCTGGTATCCTACTAATCAATAGTTTTCATATTTATAATATTTAAAATAAAAAAATTAAATTATTATATTTCTGTGTGCCACATGCACTATATAAATGTTATTTTAATTAGATAATTTTTATTATCAATCTGAACAAAATAAAAAAAACACAAATGAAAAAATTAAATTATTATATATTTATGTCTATTGCTTTAAGTTTTGTGGTAAACATTACGAAAGCGCAAATAAGTCTAACACATCCACCTATTATTGACATTACCAATTCTAATGTCTTTTTAGATGCTTCTAAAACATTTAGCTCAGCAGCAGGAGCACAAAATAACATAGGTAAAGGGCTTGTAATTCCTTCAGTAGATTTGGTAAATTTTGAATTCAATACTAATTTTGTTTCATCTACTGAATCTCCTACTTTTTATGATGGTATGCTTGTATATAATAGTGCTACTGGCACTACTTTAACAACAGGGTTACGCTCATCTACTGCTACAGCAGTTACGCCTGGCTTTTATTATTTTTATAATCCAAATGGTGTTACTAATGAAAATATTACTGGAGGAATTTGGAAATCTATAGGCTCTTCTTCTGCTGCTTCAGACGGGGATTCTGTAATTGGTAATGAGGTAGCAGGAATTATAAATGACAAAGGATTACAAATTACAGGGACTGGCACAGTAGCTGACCCTTATAAAGTGGGACTTATAAATGGTAGCACTATAGGAGAACTTATGACTTGGGATGGAAACAAATGGACGACTAGTAAACCTAACTTTTGGTCTAGTACAGGAAATTCTGGAACTTCTGAGGGTACCAATTTTATAGGTACCACAGATTATCAAGATTTAGTATTTAAAACAGACGGAGTGGAGAGAGCTCGTATTACAAAAGACTATGGAAACGTTGGAATAGGAACAAATTCACCACAGTCTAGACTTGAAGTAAATGGTGTTTCTTCTAATTCGATCACTGCAGGTACAGTGAATTATTCTGGAAGTGAAATTGGAATTCGTTTTGATGCGAGTAATCTTGCTTCTACAACAGCAGATATTCTGTCTTATCCTTATGTAACTCAGTATAATGTTAATATATGCGCTTATGGAACTTTAAAGAGTAATGCTACTTATTCATTTTTGATTAAGAATAATGGAGGTGCTGGTAAGAAACCTACTTTTTATGCTTTTGGTAGTGGATATACTATTCATCAATCTACTGTACAGAATCATGATGGAATTCACTGGTATCTTTATACTTTTTTAGTTTTTGATAAAGACGTAGTAGTTGTTCAGACACCTATATAATTAGATAGTATATGAAAAATAAGAATATTAAATTGCTACTACATATAGGCTTAGTTTTTGCTTTTTCAATATTTTGCGATGCACAAGTTGTAGGGACGCCATATGCAGTTGGAAACAGAAATTTATTTAGTAATATCAATTGTAGTGCTTCCTCTTCTGGTAGTATAATTGTAGGACAAGCTTTATCTGGAGTTACACAAACGATAGCTATAAACTATGCAGGACCTAGCGTTCCTTATAACATTAGTACCTCTGACGGAGGTGTTACATTTTCTGGAACCGGAACTTTGCAAAGTGGCATAAATAATATAATTCTCACAGGATCAGGTGTAGCCAATACATATTGTACTTTAAATTTTACAGTTACAATTGGAGGTGCTACTTGTACATTTTCTCGTACCGCTGTGGATGATGGCAACTGGTTTTCATTACAAGAAGAAAATGAGAGTGGGAATAGATTTTGCTCTGGATGCACTTCTACGGAAGCAATGAAAAAAATACAATTTTCATTAGCAAGTAATGCCCCTTGTACAATTAATAGAATAGAAATCAAAGAAGTAAAAACGTCTTATCGATATATTGATAATGATTTATGCGGTTTTTTTAAGACATGTAAAGGAGGCTTTCAAAATAACCCTTTATATTGGGATTTATCAACTGCGACGATTTCTATAGCTAGAGGAGGAAACACTGGTTTGCAAGGTCCATTTTATTACGGATTTGGAGGTTCTGGACTTCAATATTATAGTATTGATTATTCGGAGTATCCAGCGAGAAATATAAATGTAGGAGGAAACGGAAATCAAAAAATAATGGTGAAGTATCAAATATATTACACTAATGGTGGAAGTTCAGCAGACATAGTAAAAACTTTTTAAGCAATAAATTTTTAAATTGAGTAAAGAGAATTTTTTTTCTGCATAAAAATGGGTAACATAATGATATAATTTTTTTCTCAACAATATAAAGCTCATAAATAAAGTGATTATATGAAAAATCGATATTTTATAATTTCATTTTTGTTGCTGTTTTTTTGTATGAAAGCTCAGTCTCCAATTTCATGGAATGTCTCTAATGGTGTAGCTATTATACGTCTAACAGCTACACCTCCTACCTGCTCTGTAGGTAATGTAAACTTAAGAGGACAAATAATTAATTATTGTGGTAATGGAAATGCTCCCAATACAAGAGTTAGAGATTCATCAGGAAATCAAATGTATTTTGGGTCTGGAAATTTTAATATTAATCTTCCACAGGGATTTTACACAATAGAACCTGGGCTTAATTGTACCTATCCTCCTGGTAATGTAAAATTTACCATGAGATATTCTGTAGATATACAATTAGGAATCAATGATATTACAGTTTGTGATGATAGTGCAAAACTTTCTACTATAGGAACAGATAATTACTTCTTAGCGGGTAATAGCACTGGTACTAGTACAACTTCTGGTTATATTCCGTATTGGTCAATTGTATCTGGAGGTATTGGTGCAAGTATTACTGATGTGAATGCATATAATACTACAATAGCTAGCTTACCCCTAGGAGAAACAGTGGTAAGATTTGCAATGGTTAAAACTGGATGTCCAGATTTGAATGTAGAGACTTTAACAATTACACGTCAATCAGTTCCAGAATCTGGTGCTATAGGAAATGATCAGACAGTTTGCACAGGAGCCATACCGCTACTGTTAGTGTCAATTGTCGATGGCATAGGAGATGGTGCTGTATCTTATATATGGGAAAAATCTGAAGATAATGTTGATTGGGATGTAATTTCAGGAGCTATAGGTTCTACATATGCACCACCTGCATTATCAGCCACCACTTACTATAGAAGAACGACGGTTTCTATGCTTAATGGAGTCTCTTGTAATTCAGCGCAGCCTACCTCTATCATTAAGATAGATGTAGTAAAATGCTCATGCTATAAACCTCCTGCTACTGTTGGTAATACGTTAGATACCCTATACGGAATTACGGCATTAGGAAGAGCAGGAACAGATGATATAGATAATTGGCCTATAATAAGAAAAGGTGCTTGGCTAGCTCTGGAAGCCAAAACAAAAGGTTTTGTGGTAAATAGATTAACTACAGTAGAAATAGCAGCAATACCCTACAACAATCTTATTGAAGGTATGATGGTATATGATATCACAGAAAATTGTCTAAAAATCTATACTACATCGGATAATGGTACTACTTTCAGTTGGAAATGTTTTGGAACTCAAACCTGTCCAGAATAGTAGAGGTGTAAATACTCAATAATAGAATTTTTAATTTTTTTAATTAGAAATGGTAAATTCTTAAAAAGTATTGATATAGTTTAAAAATTAAAAGGATGAAAATAATAACATTAATTTCAACTCTATTTATGATGTCGATGGCGATAGCACAAGTGACTATTGGAAAAACATCAGTATCTAATTCTTCTGTTTCCTTAGAATTTGGAAATGGAAATAAGGGGGTCATTTTGCCATGGGTTACATCAGCCTCTTCTGTATTGTTAGCTGTAGATGGGACTATAATATTTGATACTACTGACAAAAAAGTAAAGTATATGAAAAATGGAAATTGGTTTGATTTAAGTGTTGACAATACTGGTGTGGTAGATACATCACTACAAGATTCTAAAAAAGAATTAGCTAGTGCTAAAGTGGCTATTGGTTTAAATGGCGCAACGGATACCACAATAGGAATTTTAGTTCTTACAGATACTGACAAAGCAATGGTTCTACCAAAAGTAGCAAGCCCTCATCTTAATATCATTAATCCATCAGCTGGAATGATGGTTTATGATACTACGGCTCATCAGCTAGCAGTATTTAATGGTACAGTATGGAGTTTTTGGAAACCATAAATTAAAGATAAATTTAAAATTAATTTTTATAATTGTCCGATGTTCTAAAAACACAAATGAAAAAAATAGCCACCAAATGAGCGGACATGATTAGCTGGATTTTAAAAACTCTTAAATGAATAATTGATTTCTCCTTCAGATGAATGCAGTTTTTTTATTTGTATTAACGAAAATTATTTGAAGCATTTTCTAAAGGTTTGAATTAGCCCCCAAATCCAATCTTTGAGATTAATTATTCTTAAGCTTTTTTATTTGAGAGTTTTTTTAGATAAACTACTGGTATTGTGTGTATAATTTTTTAGGGTGTGTAAATCAAGTTATACTCCTTTCTGAACTAAATGATTATCATCAATGCCAGTTTTTAAATAAGGATATATTTCACTTATAAAATATTAACCACTCATTTCTAAACCAGAGAAGATGTAATTAATTTAATAGAGTATGACAAGATTGTACGATAGATTCTAGATAACCGCAGTTCGTTCATCAACTATTCAATTAAGCTAGGTGATGGTGAGTTAAGGTATATAAGCTCAACTTTTATAAATGAAAATATCATAAGCATCCGCAACAGTATTATTGTAAATGCTTTTTACATTTTACGGGCAGGCGTAGTTGCTTGCCTGTACAATGCAAAAACAATAAAATTTCTGTATAAACAATGAAATACAGTTATATTTTTTTATAAAATAAAGATAAATTGACCAATATCTATGATGCCTTTGATTATTTAATTACAATACTAGCGAAGGAGAAACCAGAGCTCACCAAAGATCCTTTCTCTCCTCATAATTATAAAAAACAATAAATAAACAACACAAAAACACAATGATGAACTATGAAACGTTTTTTTATACCACAAGGTGTAATCAGTTTTATTATAATACTAATTACGCTAGGTAGCCTTGCCACTATAAAAGCACAAAGTCTAAGTACAGATTCAAAAATGAAGAATATGGATGAAGAGAAAGAAGAATTTTATAAATTATTAGAAGTAAGAAAGCAGCAAAAAAAAAAAACTTAGATGAGCTTAATGTTTTATTTAATAATGATAATAGGCATAGTGATCAGGTATTATTAATTGTTAATAATACTACCCCTTGCAATATCATTCTGAGAATATCTGGTAAAGACACTGCCAATCTCCCGATAGCAGCTCAGACTAAAGAGGGTGTAGTGCTAAGAAAAGGAACTTATAGCCTAAAAAGTAAATTGTGTGGCGCAATTTATCAATCTATAAAAGAGATAAACATTACTCAAGAAATGACCCTTAATGTACAGAATGTAAAGAAAAAATGAGAAATACTATAGAGTTTAAACTAAATAATTGAATTTCACCTTCAGATAAATGCTTTTTTATGTGTTTTTAGATATAATTGTTAGATACATTTTCTGAAGGTTTTTAAGAATTAGCTCCCAAATCTCATCATTTAAGATTAATTGTTCTTAAGTTGTGTCTGTGTTTTTTTATTTGGGAGCTTTTTAAATGATTTACTGGTATTGTGTGTATAATTTTTTAGAGTGTGTAATTCAAGTTATACTCCTTTCTGAACTAAACGATTATCATCAATGCCAGTTTTTAAGTAAGGATATATTTCACTTATAAAATATTAACCACTCATTTCTAAACCAGAGAAGACGTATTTAATTTAATAGAGTATGACAAGATTGTACAATAGATTCTAGATAACCGCAGTTCGTTCATCAACTATTCAATTAAACTAGGTGATGGTGAGTTAGGGTATATAAGCTCAACTATTATAAATGAAATTATCATAAGCATCCACAACAGTACTATTGTAAATGCTTTTTACATTTTACGGGCAGGCGTAGTTGCTTGCCTGTACAATGCAAATAATGTAATACCAAGAAAATTAAATAATGAAGAGTAGTAATAAAAAAAGAATAGTAACTCTTAATCTCCTGATGATTGTATTATCAATAGTAATATTGATAATGTTAATAATCTGTAGAATATCCCAGCATCTTATTCCCTTTCAGTTTTTAAGAGAATATGGCATATTGATATTGTTATTTTTTTTATTACTGATGATTGTGATTTCCCTTTTGAGATGGCAAATGATTTTTGAGTATGATACCTCAGGTGAAGTAATGTCTATTAAAAACTATAGATGGTATTTAATGAATAAAAAGAATATAACCTCTGTCTTTGAAATGCCTAAACAGCAAATTGCTGCATTTGAAATACAGTATATATTATTCTGGAAGTATCTCGTAATCAGCTTTCAGAGTGACTCAGGGAAAGCAATGAAGATAAGAATTAATATTACGGGTTGTACACAGAAACAGATTTATAGAATGCATCTAGATTTTGCCCGATTTTTAATAAGCTAGTGTTATGGATAAAA
>APMI01024492.1_pt1 | contig 12396 bp, 7 predicted proteins | sample 667938 | NCBI WGS metagenome assembly APMI01 (sample SAMN01084076, study PRJNA167559) | wastewater metagenome | biome: Wastewater | place: Denmark: Ejby Moelle, Odense | collected 2011-11-28 | reverse complement strand
GACCACACCGGCCGCAACAGCGGCCTAAACCGAGGAGTAACCGAAACCCTCAGCAATCCCGTTCGCCGCAGCTTCGAGCTGGCGCGTAAGTTCTTCGAAGTTTGCTCCGGCGAAGTCGCTCAGATCCGCGTCTACCGAGCCAAGGAGCGAGAGGAACGTCTTCTCAGATTCTTCGAGGGTCTTCGCATCGCGCCGCGCCTGGATGTGCTCCAGCGAAACCCTGCCCGGCATGATGCTGTAGTCGTCGAAGTAGAAGAACTTCGGCAACGCGGGCGCGAGAACTTCATCGATGATGTGGTGCTCGTGGTCATGCTTTCGCCAGCTGGTGATCCTGGCGATTAGCGCGACCGTGGCCTCGCGCGGTTCTGGCAACGACGCAAGAGCAGTGAGCAGTTCCTCGCCGTTGGAGGGCGAACCAATGGTCGCCAGTTCCGTCTCGGTTAGGCCGAGCTGGCCGACGATATGGCCCAGAGCGGACTTGCCGTCAGTCGCAAATCCGTATGTCTTAACACCGCTGTAGCCGCGTGAGACGGTTAGCTGCTTCGACTTCAGAGCCTCCGGCCCGAAGATGCTCGCTACATGAGCGACCTCTTTGTCAGTCAGCTCGAATGTGGCGGTCGTGACTGTCGCCGGAGAAGTATCCCGAGTTCGCTTGTAAGTGGAGAATGCCTTCGACGGGTAGTCGGTCACATCGTTATATTCCGTCTTGCCCTTGATGGGATTGAGGGGATTGAGCAAGTGGAGAGCCTGCAAGAACGCCGTCTTACCGGATTCGTTCTTGCCCACAAGCGCCGTAACGTCGGCAATCGGGACTACGCCCGAGTCAGTGATGCTTTTGTAGTTCGTGATCCGAACCGAGACGAGCTTCATGCGGACTCCCAGCGTTTGCAAATGATGAGAGAAACCTATCGTTCGCCAGCGACGCCGAACGGGGTGCGGCGAAGCCGCCCGGTCGCTCGACCGCTCTACGGCGGACCAAGGTGCCCCTCACTTTCGGGTCGGGCGCTGCCGTTGTCGACAACTCTGCGTGCAACGCTAGTTACGGCAGTGCGGGTCTTCCCTTGACGGCCATCCACGCCACGAGCCGCACCTCCCCAAGCGCGACCGAGGGCAAAGGCTTAACCGGCGGGGGCGCTTGGATGCCCGCGGCGTCGAGCTGAGCGAGGACGAGTTCGATCTGCTCGCGCGCGGTGCGGCCTTCGTTTAGTGCGCGGCGCACAGCCTTCGCCACCTTCGTAGACGGGACCGCGCGGAGACGGGCGAGCGTGCCGCGCTGATCGTCGAGGAAGCCTCCTTCAGCGCGGACGAGGTCGAAGGCGTCGCGGAACGCCTTCGGGGACTCTGGCTGGAGATTGTTCGGGTCGGTGAGCTCCTGCCACCGCTCATGAATGCTCTCCTGCGCGACAGCCCAGGCGTCATACGCCCGGTCGTAGACAGTGTCGTTCATCCAGCGCGGGGTGCGCGACCCGCCTGGGTCAGCCGCTATCAGAGCGCGGAGCGTGTCGGCGTTCCGGGGGTCGACCTGCACGGCGGGCACTCCGTCAATGTAGACCGGCTCCCACTCGGCGTTCGCTGGCACGAGGCGGAACCATGGCTGTGGGTGCCCGGCGATCTTCACGCAAAAGACGTATGCGTTGCCATCTTGGCGGGCGTTCTCGTAGCCACTTCCGGAGCCGTAGGGCAGGTCTTTCGCCTCGCGCCCGAGTACGGGATCCTGCTCGAAGGCGTTCCAGAGGCGGCGCCGGTACTCCTCGCCGGAGAGCGCCGCCGAGGAGCCGCGCGTCTCTACGAGATCCTCAATTTGTTCGACGATCTCGTCGGCGTCCGCCGCGTCAGCGAGCACAACCTCGCGGCCTTTGCGCCCCGGCAGCACCTCACCTGCGCCGACTGCCGCCTCCGCTTGGGCGAGCTTGCGTTCCAGCGTCGATTGCAGGCCGAGCAGATCGTCCAGCCGGGAGGATGGGAAAAACAAACCGAGGTCAACGGTCGCATGCTCGCTGCCGATGCGGTCGACACGGCCGTGGCGCTGCACGATCCTCATCGGGTTCCATGGCAGGTCGTAGTTGATGATCTGGGCGGCCTGCTGGAGGTTCACACCCTCGGCTAGCACATCGGTAGTGATCAGGATGTCGAAGTCGTCCGAGTGCAGCGGCACGCCCTCGTCATCGAGAGGCCCAGCCGTGCGCGGCGCGAACCCCGCGATGGTTGAGGCACGTCCGCCCTGGTCGACACCACCGGACTCACCTCGCTTCTGGGTCGACGCGTAGGCACCGAGAATAGGCGGAGCGAGCCGGTCCTTGTAGTCGATGAGCGGCGACCCCAGCGGTGCTGCAGCTATCGCGGCAGTGACATCCTCGTGCAGCGCGACGACGGTGTCGGAGTAGGTGGAGAACACGATCACCTTGCGCCGGTCGCCAGACGAGACGCCACGAGCGTCGACTGCGCGCGACGCGGCAGCGATTGCGGTTAACTCGGTCACAAGCCGCTCAGACTTCGGCTCGCCATCGGCGATCGTCTGCGCGGTCAACGCTCGAAGCCGTTGCAGGAGCTCACGGTCGCTCTCGACGTCGGAGCGCAGCTGGTCGACGCGGAACTCCGCGACCGACTGCGCCTGGTCCTTGTCGTCGACATCGAGCGCCTTGACGAACTCGTCGAGGTCGTCCGACTCGGACGAACCCCATTCGCGGAGCGCCTCGCCGATGAGCACATATCCCTTGTCGAGCCCGTCGAGGAACGTCGCATGTGCACGCATCAGGGTGTCGAGCGTGGAACGAAGTGCGTGCGGCGAAGACTCCAGTCGCTTGAGCATCGCCGAGCGGAGCAGGCCAGCGTTGGAAAGCTGATAGGCCTCCATCGCGTTGTCGAGCCGATAGGCACTCGTGACGTACCGGGCGAGGATCAGCCGGTCCGGGTCGGCGGACTGCTTGCGGTACAGGTCGTGGGGGTCGTCAAAGTCGGGTAGTTCGAGCGCGTAGATCATCGCGTCGATCAGGGCGAGGTCGGAGGCGTCGAGGTTGTAGTCGATGCGCCGGACCTTCGGCTCCGGGAAGCGGATAAGCATCGGCTTGCCGTCCGGGCCAATGATCTCTTCGTTCGGGTAGAGCTCCTTGACGAATTTCCGGGTGCGGCGCACCGCTACCTGGTCCATGAGGTCGAAAAGGTGCTCGGGGGTGAGGTTCTCCGGGTCGATCTCGCGCGCCTTGGCGATGTACTTACGGATCGACGGGATGCCCATGGACGCGAAGTGGGCGTCGTCGCGCACGAAATACTTGATGAGCGTCTCGAGGTCGTTCAGCGAGTTGTTCACTGGCGTTGCCGTGAGCAGCACGGTCTTCTTCGGGTACTTACCGCTGAGGATGACTCGGTCGACCGCCTCGGATCGGGCCGTGCCGGCGTTGCGGAGGTTGTGCGCCTCGTCGACGACGATGAGCGCGTACTCCTCGGCCTGGCGGACGAAGGTCTCGTCATAGCTGTTCGACTTGGGGTCGACCTTGTTCCGGATCTCCTCGTAAGACATCACGTCGACTCCGCGACTGAAGCGGTGCTTGCGCAGGAACGGCTCCCACATCGAGTTCCGAAGGGCAGCGGGCGCGATGATGAGCACCCGTTGCCGGTTCACCTCGGAAGCGCGCTGGATGACCTCGGCCGCGAGAAAAGTCTTGCCGAGGCCGACCTCGTCGGCAACGAGCACACCGCCGAGCTCCTCGAGAAGGCGTTCCATCCGGGCGACACCGTCGGCCTGGAAGCGCGTCAGGTGGAAGGCGGTCTGCTTCGGCTGCGCCTCCTCGTCCAGGTGCGAACCGTAAAGCTCCCACAGCATACGGAGGAACACCGACCAGGGCGTGTGTGGCGCCCACTGCTGCTCGTAGTAGCCGGCGAGGTCGTAGCTCTCACTAGCTGCCCACAGGTCCTCGAACCAGTCGCGGACGTTCTTCACGTAGTTCGGGTCACCAGCTGGGTAGCCGAGGTTGAGCTCGGCGTTCCGTGAGAGGCCCGCGAGGGTGAGGTTCGACGAGCCGGCGAGCACGGCGGCGAGCGTCGAGTCGTCGCTGATGTAGGCCTTGCCATGGAGGAAGCCTTCGCTGTACCTGCGCACCTCGACGCGCGGCCCCCCGTGCTCGTTGCTGCTGCGGATCCACTCGACCATGCGTTGCGCGTTCCGCGAAGTGAGCCGCTCGAAGCCCATCGTGTCGCGCTCGGCCTTCATCCAGGCGTCGTGCTCCGCAAGCGCGTTGATGATTCGCTCCTCCGTGCCCTCCTCGTCCTCGACGACGGCCCGGACGATATCTTCTTGCGGTTCGGCACCGAGGAGGAGCCGAACGCGCGGCACCTGGTCGAGTTCATCAGCCAGCAGTGCGAACCCGGCAGGGTTGATGTAGGCGGTCGCGATCGCCGCGGCGGGGGTCACCGCAAGCTTGGATCGAATGATCCGGTACATCTTGTTGATCTCGGAGGCGACCGTCATCGACGAGTTGTTTGTCGCGAACGCGGGGAGCTGCTCGTGGGTCACGCCGCTCCCTTCCAGTTCGAATAGTGCTCGAGCACCGCACCGAGCCGCTCCTGATAGTCCCACCCGCGATGAAAAGTAGCGAAGACGTGCTGCACTTGGTCCTCGGTCAGCCCGTAGAGCAGCGACACCAGCGCGTCGAGCTCGGCGATGAGGTCGGATTTCATCGGCTCATCCTTCGCCGACCCGACCTCCACGCCTACCTCATCCGCCCATTCCCGGTAGCGGCCGTCGACCGCGGCGAGGGAGCCGGCGATGTGGACCGCACGGTCAACGAGAGCCGTACCCGGCCGGTACGTCGGGATTGGGAGCCCGTTGAAGATATGGAGGTTCATCCCGAGCTCCACGTACTTGCGGGCGTACCAGTCGAGCGGAATCGAACAGAGGACGCCAAGAAGGAATGCCGTGGCTTGTGCGTCGCCGTCATAGGCAAAGACCCATGGTGCCTTGTTGGTCAGTACCGTCTCCGGAGGGACAAGTGCGGCGATGCTCGTCCGGGTGTCGGTCGCGCGCGTGACATCGCGGAAGGCGATCCTTGTGTGTCGAAACGGCAGGGTCGTCCGGTCGGCGGCCCAGGCAGCCGACTTACCGTAGAAGGCGGAGGACTTGAGCCCGATTTGCCGTTGTCGTTTAGTTTGCAGCGCCGCCTCCACCGCTTCCGGGTCGGCCCAGGCGTAGACCTCGTTGGTTTCTGGTCTCCACAATTCGAAGCCGGCACCACCGCGGACCGCGAGGCGGCCGGGTGCCTTCCCTCCAGCATCAAAGGTCGGCCGGTCGTTAGTGGCGTCGAACTCGCGGACCGGCCGGAAGTCCCAGCCAGGTCGGCGCTCGTCGAGCCGGGGAGCCTTGCGGATCTGGGCGAAGAGGTCGACGCTCGCTGCGTCCGGCAGGTTCGGCAGCGCAGCGTTCTCGCTCGCCTCCGTGAGCGCCGCGAAGTCGAGGACGCCGAGCGCGTCGCGGCCTGCTAGGAACTCGGCTTCGCTGAAGAACGGTCCAGCGACCGAGATTTTCCCGGTGGCCGCCTTCTCCATTGTCGTCAAGGCGATTGACCACTGCGGGTGAATGGGGAACACCCATCGACGATTGTTGAGGAGGACCACTACCTCCGTCGTTGCCTTCGGCAGTACCTGGAAGCGCCATTCCTTGCCACCGGCCGCGCTGAATTGAGACCGCGGAGTGACAATTGCGAGAGTGCCGCCGCCGCGGAGTAGTAGCCAAAATCGCCACGCGAAGGCGGAATAGAGGTCGACGTCACCCGTTCCGAGCCCCGGGTACGGCCCAGTGAGCAACACCTTCCGCAGTGCGTCAACCGCATCGATCTCGCGCTGCAGCTCGGGGAGCAGATCGGCGCGCTCGATACGAAGGCGCTCAATTTCGGCCTTCAGCTCGGCGGGCCCCAGCCCGAGCAGTCCCGGTCGCGCCCGGAGCCAGAACTTCGGCTCCTCGACCATGACCTCCTCCCACGGCGGGTTGCCGAGGAGCACGTCGAAGCCCGGGTTGTCGCGGACGAACACTTCGGGGAACAGCACTGGCATGTGGGCCGGGTTGAGGTCGGCGACGAGCTCGCCGGGCTCGATGGTGTCCACGAGGCGCGTGACGTGCTCCTCCTTCGTGATCGACACCGACCATTCGCCGATGCGCACGGCGACAGCGGCATCGAAGATGCGGCTGGCCGGGGCTGCAGCGGCCTTTGCTTTCGCGAGCAGTTCAGCGGCCGCCTGCAGCTCCGTCTTGCTCGCCTCGGAGGCGTTGGCGACGTCGGCGAACAGTGGCAGGGATGATCTGAGGTAGTCGGTGACCGCTTTGCGGACCATGAGCTGGTGGCCCGACTCCTGCCGCCCGCCTTCCACCTCGAAATCTAAATCGAAGCCGTCGCCGCTTGCCGCCGCGGTCTTCGCAGCGCCGCGGCCCTCCGGTGCGCCGACGAGTGAGTCGATCGCCTCATCGATGGTGCCGATGCCGGTGAGGCTGTTGGCGCAGACGAGGCCGTGGTCGAGGTTCGACATCGGCAGACCGGGCACGAAGGTGTGAATCCACAGGGCGAGCCGGGCGAGTTCGACGGCGAGCGGGTTGATGTCGAGCCCGTAGATGCATCGGCGGGCGACCTGGCGACGCAGCAGCCCGATCTCTTCGACCTCGGACTTGGCGACCTCGTCATCGCCGAGCGCCTGCCGGGCGACGCCCGCGATCTTTAGCAGTTCGTCGCGAACGTCCGGCACGTCGTGCTCGGTGAGGAAGGTCCGCATGAGCGCTTCGATCTTGTCGACGGCGGCGACGAGGAAGTGGCCGGAGCCCATCGCGAGGTCGGCCACTCGGAAGTCGAAGAACTCGGCGCGGGAGACCTGTTTGCCCTTCGCGAGCTTTGCCGCGATGGCGTCCAGGTGCTTGGTCAGTGCCGGAATGATGGAGCGCTCGATGAGGTGGTCGACGACGACCTTCGGCGTGAAGTAGGAGCCGGTTGCCTTCCGCTCGCCCGAGGCGCCGTGGAAGTAGACGGTGCCCTTCTCCGCCTCAACGGTGTCGCCGGTGCTGGCCGGGGCCCAAGCGCCGTTCTTATTGGTGGTGAGGTCGGTGTCGGCGATGGAGAGACTCGACTCCAGCAGGCCTTCGTAGATGGTGCCGAACTCGCGGACGCTCAGGGCCCGGAAGTCGACCGGACCAGGGGTGCCTTCAGGCGTGAGATCGACCAGCAGGTGCTGAAGCGCTGGACCAAGTACCGAGTCAGGCAGGCTCAAGCGGGCGAGCAGCGCGCCCTCTTCGTTACGCGCCTCGTCGGCGGCGAAGAGGCCGCCGTTATAGCCGCCACTGCTTGTTGCCCTGATCGATGGCGTTCCATACCTGGACGAGGTCGAGCCAGATCGAGGCGGCATCGCCGAAGTCGGTCTCATCGACCTCCAGATTCCGCTGCGCGATCGTCTTCAGGCTGTTAGCGGTATAGCCGTCGCTACGTCCGTAGGGAAGAAGACCGCGATCCTCCGCGTAAGCCTGAAAGAGCAGCCGGAACAGGATGCGAAGCGTCAGCTTGTATGCGACCTGGAGACCGTCGGCGTCGATCGAGCGGCCGATGCTCGGTAGGCGCTCTGCGACCGCTTTCGCGATCGGCGGCACGACGCCCTCGTAGATGCGCTGGCGCAGCCGGTTGCCGAGACCCGTCGCGTAGCGGGCGCTATCGCGCAGCAGCTCGTCGGCCGTCCCGGCCTTCGCCAGCGCTGTAGCTGTGAAGACCAGGGCGAGGAGGGCGACCTGGTCGTCGTCGATCGTCGCGAGGTCGATCTCGAAGTAGGTTTCGACCTGACCCTTCTGCCCGACACCAATGCCGTCCTTGCCCGGATACAGCCGGATGTGATCCTTACGGAGCCCGATCACCCACGGCAACTCGCGGCGTTGGGCCACCGCAAGAGCGAAGGCGATTGGGGTGAGCTGATAGCGCGGGCTCTTCGCATCGAAATGCTCGGCTTCGTCGAGCAGTACCGCAACGGCCTGAGGTGCGTCGGAGTCGCCCTCGGCCGCGGTGAGGATTAGCGAGCCGCCCGGGCCGCTTGTCGCGCGGAAGCCGAGAGCTTCGATGAGCCGCTGGCCGCGGAGATCGCGGAGCGCCTTGGCCTGTTCGCCCTTCCTCGTCCAGTCAGGACGGCCTGACACGTTGTGCTCCAGGTGGTATTTCGCGAAGAGTCCGTTGTTCGTCCAGCCGACCCCGCCCGTTTCCACCTGGCGCCGCAGCGCCGCAATGTGATTGAACGCAGCGGTAGAGTCAGGCTCATCGAGGACCGACTGGAGCTGCCGCAGGGCGCGGTCGACAGGCATCGGATCCCACGCGGCGCTCGCGTCTGGGCCTTGTAGCCAGACGCTCGTGCCGTCGGTCGCGGCGACGATCAGAGTGATAGTCCGGCTGCCCTTCCGTAGGGCATGTAGCTTCTGGCGGAGTTGTACCGTCGGCGGCCCCGTCACCGTTGCGACAGCTATTTGAATGCCGCCGAGCCCATCCGGGTCGTGGCCGATGAAGACCTTCTCGAGCGACGCGCCCGTGGGCGTCGAGCCGGCCCAGTCGACCGCTTGCGTCGCACGCAGCGACAGTACATCCGCACCCTTGCTCACCGCTCAGCCTCCACACGGCCAAGCCGCATTTAGGACTTACGCATCCAGAGCTGGCACACAGGGAATTCTAGCCAGCGCGTGGCCAAGGCGCCGACAGGCACAACGCAGGTCGTTCGTCCGAAAACGACCGATTTCGGCGCGACTCCGTGATGGCCTCGCAAGGTAGCGACACGCCGTCCGACCGCCCACCGAAACTATCCACCGAAACCTCAGCGCGCCGAAACCGGCTGTCGACCGTTATCGGTACGGTCGAACTGTGAGCAACATCATTGGTTACGCCCGCGTCTCGACGAGAGAGCAAAGTACGGAGGCCCAGGAGGCGGAGCTGACCGCCTACGGGGCCGTTCGGGTGTTCACGGACCGCGGGGAGTCCAGCCGGATCGCAGACCGGCCCCAGTGGCTCGCCTGCCTCGACTATCTGCGTGCTGGTGACACGCTCGTGATTCGTAAGCTCGACCGGATCGCGGGCAGCGAGGTCATGGCCATACAGACCATCGCGGAGCTGCACGACCGTGGAGTGCAAATCAAAAGCCTCACCGAGCCCGACATCGACACGACTACACCGATGGGCCGCGCGCTCTTCGGCTTCGTCGCTGTGCTCGCGCAGTTGCGCGTCGACACGATCCGGGAAAACACCCAACGCGGCCTCGCGCACGCCCGCGCACAGGGCCGCCTCGGAGGGCGCCCCTCCGTCATGACACCGGAGCGCGTGGCCGCGGCCGTCAAGATGCGTTCAGAGCAGCAGAGCGTCGCGACGATCGCGCGCGTGCTCGGGGTCGGCGCGTCTTCGGTCAGCCGAGCCCTTTCCAAGGTCGACGGCGAACACCCAGTCGCTGCTCCCACCTAACCAGCGGGAGAAGCTAGCGCCAGAAAGCTCTAGGAGAAGTAGCCGCTGACACCAACCACAAACGATGCGCAAGCGTCGCCGTAGAGGGGTGCGGAGAAGGTGACCGTGCCTCCGTCTGCGATGTCCCCGTTTTGTTCTGCGTACGTTGTGAACTGTGAAGCTAGCTGGTCGCCATCGAAGCAATAGACGGGAACGCTGTACGGGCCCGTTACTCCTTCTCCGGTCTGGTTGGTGGCTGATCCCACGATGGAATCGCCCACCAGGGTCGCTTGCGTGACCTTGAGCGGCGCTGTGTTGTACGAGCTGGTGTCGATCGGAATGGTGCTCACCGTGAATTCATACTCGACGTCGTCGGGGATCGCCGCGCTGTTGTCGAAGTAGATGTAGGCGAGCCCGGTCTCGCCAGGCTTCACCTGGGCGGGTATGGTGCCTTGGCTGCTGCCGGTCGCCACGATGGCGCCGCCACTGCGGGCTGTCGCGGTCCAGTCGACGTGAGAGATGCCGTCGCTCGTATTGTTGCGGAACGCAAAGATCAGGGTGCCGCTTTCCTTCTGCAACGGACCAATCTGGACCACCGCGACTTTGTCGGCGTCGCCGTTGGCAAGCATGGGCTGAGCTGTGCCTCCGAGCAAACCGCTGGCGTTGAACGGAAGGGAATTGACCACGGCATCTTCGGTGGGAGCTGGAGTTGCTGTCGACGCGCCGCCGGATTGGCTGGTTGGCGAGCTGCAGGAGGTCAGAAGCAGAGTGGCTGCCAGTGCGCTTACAAGAATCAGTGACGTCTTCATGTTCGGTGTCCTATGTGTTTGTCGTGGGTCGGGTCAGTCGACCAGCGGGCCGGACAACTTTTCGATGCTCCACCCCAACGAGGCGGCAACACTACGCGCCACGGCGGCGACCGCGTTACGGCCCGCCTTTCGGACTTCAGGGTGACTCAGTACGCGGTCCAGGAGATCCCGCGCCTGCGGAACCTGGAGCGTCACACCGATCCCGGCCCCGACAAGGCCGAGGCCCGCGATGAGGGTGGCGATCGCTTTTGCGTCGAGCTCCGGCAGCGGAGCGTTGATGGCGGTCATGGAGTTGCCTTTCTGTTGGTGCCGCCCGTTGCGGCTCTCGAGAAAGATGCTCGTCTCTGGCATTGACTTGGCACTGCGGATCGCTGCCAAGCGCTGCCAGATGGGTCTGCTGGCATGATTGCGTCATGGCCGAGCGAGGTGTCGAGATAACAGGCGAACTCTCCACTGCCCTCACTTGGGTGCTTGGGCCCAGGTATCCGGTACCCACGGAGGTCGATGTCCTCGCCGCCTACTTGGACTTGCTCGCGAAGGGTTTCGGGCTGTCGAGCAGGGCTCCGGACGTGAGCCGGACCGAGCGCGAGCGGCCGCCGGCGGCTGCGGTCGCGATGCTCAGAGCCTTCGTGGGGGACGCACCGGGATCGGATCCGATCGATGAACAGGTTCTTGGCGATCAGCTCTACGACGTACTTGCAGACCTTGCTCAAGAGGGTCACGTCGGCAAGCTCCTGGACCGCAGGAAGCCACTCACGGCTGAGGAGATTCGACAGCTCGGTCAGATCTACTGGAATCTAGAGGGCACGGACACTAGGCCCCTCCTGCCAATCCGAAGCACCAAGGAAGTCGGAATCAAGGTTCCTCGAGCGAGCGCCGACTTTGCAACGATGGTCTGGGCAAATCGCTTGAAGAGTGGGCTGCCGGGGTGGCGTGAAAATTCCTTTCGCATAAAGGGAGCGCGCCTCGCTGTGCTGGCTGCCCAGCGGATCCTGCAAACGAGGGCGCTCGTTCCAATCGACGTTGAGCATGCGCACTTCAAGTACGGAGACAGCAGCTCGGTTGAGAAGAGAATCTCAGCCATCTATTGGTCCGCCGGCGCATCAGAGCTCGGGCCCGGGTCTTCCCACTCAAAGGACGACCCGAGGTGGGATCCAGACATCAATGCACTCCGGCGGGCAAGGCGTGACTCAGCAACAGCCGCGGATGCCGCTGACATATGTATCAGCATCCTGGCGATCCTTGAACGGCGATCCGCAGCGAGCCCCGGTGACCGTGAGGCTCAGCTAGCCGAGGAGTACTTGCAAGCCGGCCTTTCCTCCGTCATGGCGGGTCGAGTCGACGAAGCCATCGATCGCTTCCTCAATGCACAACGAGTCACTGAGACTCTTTCCGAGCTCGCGCCTGACGACGCGACGAACAAACTCGGACTTGCCGTCGCGCTCACAATGCTTGGACTGCTTCATGTCCAGTTGGGTCAGGCGGAGGATGCCGAAAAGGCCCTCCTGCGCGCAGCAGTTATCTCCCAGGACCTAACTGACTCCGACCCGGACAACGAGGACCTGCTCGCGATCGCGCTCTCCATGCTCGGGGTCCATTACTTGCAGGTTGATCGCACGAGGGATGCTGAGACTGCCCTGCGGCGCTCGGCCACAATCTCGGAGAGGCTATCGACCCGAAATCCCGACGACTACGAGAAACAGCTCCAGTTCGCGAACGCGCTCACTGCTCTTGGCGGGGTCTACATGCAAGCTGAGAAAGAGAAAGATGCCGAGGATGTCCTCGTCCGTGCCGTCGCTGTTTCTCAGAACCTAGCCGCTCAAAGGGCAGACGAGGTGTCGCGCATTCTGCTGTCTAATGCGCTGCTTCTTCTCGGAACTCATTACTTGAGTATCGACCGGGAGCAGGATGGAGAGGATGCCCTCACTCGATCGATCGGTGTCTCCCAGGAACTCGTCAAGGATGCCTCAGAAGGAATGACGCATCCCCAACCCTCGAAAGCCACCGACATACTTGCCGGTGCGCTTTTCATGCTCGGGTTCGTGTACCAGTTCTCGGAGCGCGAGCAGGAGGCGGAGAATGCGTTCAATCGCGTCCTGACCTTGTACCAAGATCAACTCGAGGATCATTCCGACACAAGCCTCCTTGGGAGGACGCTC
>APMI01051580.1_pt1 | contig 12406 bp, 8 predicted proteins | sample 667938 | NCBI WGS metagenome assembly APMI01 (sample SAMN01084076, study PRJNA167559) | wastewater metagenome | biome: Wastewater | place: Denmark: Ejby Moelle, Odense | collected 2011-11-28 | reverse complement strand
CTGTCAATTGCAATCCCCTGTTCCTGTATTTTCCATCGTCTGCCTTATTCAGGTTGGACAGGCTGAGCTGGTAACCTACATTGGCGAAGAGACCTCCGGCCAGTTTCACACCGGCAACAGCACCGATACCAAAATCAGTTCTCTTCCATGCTCTGTCACCGTTCTCATCTTTTTCAAAAACATTGGTTTCCTGTTTCTCGGTTTCTTTGCTGCCATCTGCAAATTCATACGTGATATCATCTTTTGACTTACCACTTACTGCATACGAAAAATACGGGCCACCACCAGCGAAGAGCTGAACGGTTCCTTTTGTTGTATAAAGCACATTCAGGGGCACCTGCAGGTAATTCAAATTCAGTTTTGAGGTAAAACGAATCATGTCAATTTCTCCAACGGGACCTGGCACAGCTGATTTCAGTGTGATACCCTGCTGCAGGAAGTTGATACCGCTGCGCACAGTTACCGAAGAACTGAGGCTAAGATCTGCAACGATACCTGCAGAGGGTAATACTCTTGCTTTTTTATCCAGCTCTGCCAGGCTTGTATTTTTAATGCTGGCGTCACTCAGATTACCAGTGCCCTGGATGCCCAATGCCAGCTGGCTGAAGGAAGTAAGGGTGGAACTAATTCCGATCAATAGTACAAATACTCTTTTCATGATTGTAAGGTTTAATTGTTATAGATAATAAATGATTTATAATCCGAAAATGCTCCCTGCCAGCAGGGCCATGAACCCGGCGATATTTATGATTTGCCGGGTATGATACAGGCTAAACCATTTGGAACGGTATTGTTCCCAGTTAGCCGGGTAGTTAGTCATTGTCCATGTATTGATGGCTTTATTCAGCGGCACATTTCCTTTTAATGAGATCATAATATCAGTTACCAGTGCTGCCAGTGCAACTACTGAACACCTGAATAATATGCCATATGGGTTTACCACAGAAAAAGCTGTTAATGCAATGGAAGATGCCAGGGCCAAATAATAAGCAGTGTATAATGTTGTCTGCAGTTTAGCATCCAGTAATTGCCTTGTCTGGATAAAAACAGCTGCCTGCATCTTTTTCATTACGGTTGACATGGCCAGGATATAAAAGAGACTCTGGCTGATGATGACGGCATAGAACAGCATCGCAATGAATAATGATATCTTGATAGCCATCGCTTATTTTTTTACAGGTATATGAAATTTTGATATCCAGGACGGATCAATAGTTGATGGATTATTGATATCCGCTTCCGGGTGTTTTTCCAGGTCCACCATCAGGAGGTAGGTATTATTGGGGTCATCTTTGAAACTTGTTCTTTCCCAGAGATAAGTGCAGGAATGCTGACCTGCCAGTTCCTCTTTGGGAATAGCCCGGGAAGTAGTATGACCATTTTTGGTAATACGGTAGGTACCTTTTTTTGCCCTTGTAATAATGATTTGTTGCCCCTTTTTATCTTTTGTGAATTCCACCGTTCCTTCCACCTGCGTCCATGTTTCGGTATCATTACCATAGGTATTGGCCTGCACATAGAGCATAAATTCAAAACGGTTTCCTTTTTTAAAATTGAATTTCACGAGCATGCCACCACCGCCTTTATAACTATTATAATCCGGGCCGGCTGTGGTATTCACATAGCCAACAGTAGAAAGGGTGGAGATGGTCCAGTAGGTGGAATCGTTAGTGATCACATCTGCCGGTACATCGTTAACGGGAACTGGTTTGCCTGTTTGTGACTGGCCCTTCAGGGCAATAGCAAAGCTTAAAAAGATGAAAATCTTTTTCATGTTGATAAGGTTTAATGGTTGATGAATCCGGAAAACTAAAATCCCTTCTTTTCATCAGGTTTGGAAAGCAGGTACCTTGTCATAAAGATTCCCTGGCCGTTATCTCCGGGGCTAAGTGTGAAGGAAGTGACTTTGTCGATTTGCCAGCCTTCATCGGTATAGTTTTTCAATGCTTTTACAATCTGGCTTTCGTTCTCTTTGATATTTTTAAAATTGATACCGGCCAGGCTGAAGAGGTTTTCCATATCCGATTCTTTCTGGGAACCATCCGGGTTGGTGACAATCATTTTTGAACGGCCGAAACCACCGCCGATCACTGATTCCACGGTCGTGACATGCATAAATTGTTTTTTAGGCTCCGGCTTCAGTTCCTGTGCCGTGAGTGTGCTGCCGGTTGTGACAGCCATGATTAAAATAACAATGATCTTTTTCATATTGAAGGTTTTAAGGTTTACTGGTTTGTTGCTTCTATAATTTGATGAACTCCACCCGGCGGTTCAATATTTTTCCTTCCTTGGTTTTATTATCGGCTACTGGTTGGGTCTCACCTTTTCCTTCCGTTTCGATCCGGGATGCATCAATGCTGAATTCATTTACCAGCATCTCTTTCACGGCCGCTGCCCTTTTCTTTGATAATTCCATATTGGCATTGTCATCGCCATCACTGCTGGTATGCCCCAGCACTTTTATTTTCACAGAAACGTTTTCTTTCAATACGCCGGCTATTTCTTTTACCACGGCAAATGATTCTGGTTTGATCACCGCACTTTGAAAATCGAAAAGGATGCCGGTGGTCGAGAATTTACCTTCTTCGATCAGTTTATGCCGGGTATCGGGTTTGCCGGTGGCAACTTTGATATTACTGATATAAACGCCGTACTGGTTTTCGGCATAGTTGGTATGTTCCACTTCAAACAGGAGCTGGTTCATAATAGTCCCTGCCGGGATAGCCTTTGGTACATCAAACATTTTCGTTTCATCAATCCACATCCTGAATCGTTCCTTCTGTACCTGTATGGCGATATGCACGGGTTTGCCATATGATTTTTCTAATTCTTCATATGACTTGTTATCTCCTTTGAAATAATCTCTTGTCTCCAGGTAGGAGTTAATCCGGGCTCTGGAATTTTTGAATTCAGCCGGGTATATTGTTGCAACAACAGCTGCATATTTTTTGGATTCTTTTAAAAACTTGTTATCTCCGTTGGGCTCTTCCCCGGTGGCAAATAAAGCGAATTTGAATTCCGGGTACATCCAGCCATTATTTTTCAGTTGCAGGATCAGGTCAAATTCCACCGTATAATTTTCGCCAAACTCTTTCTGATTACTGCTCAGGTAAGTGAAAGGTTTATGCAGGCGCAACCAACTGCCGGGGTATTTATCCAGGGTAGCTACTTCCCCGGACCCGCTGGTATTCCAGCCGGTGGGTAATTCAGCCAGGGCCTCCCCTTCAAAAGCATCATAATACAGAACAGAATCACCGGGAATAAAATCGTATTTACTAAAACTTTTCAGCACGGGCTCCGCTGCTGTAGTGGCCGCAGGTGTGTCTTCTTTTTTTCCGGAAGCGGGTTCCGCTGCCTTTTTTCCTTCTATCTGGTCGAGGGTTTTATCAATCTCTTTGTCGATCTTCTGGTCGGCTCTTTGTTTGCTTTTATTCTTGACTTTGTTCAGGATATTGCCAAATTGTGCATCTGCTGCAAAAGGCAGGGCAGCGATCAGTACAGCAATGATCAGTTTCTGTTTCATGTGTATAAGGTTTAAATGGAGGTCAAAACTATACCGGGGCTTATGCACACAAAAGCGAAGAATGACTGAATTGAGGGAAAGCAGGATTGAGTTGTTGAAAATAAAAATGACCGCTACACTAATGTTCTAATGATGCAGCGGCGGCTGTGTTTTCAAAACAGGCTTTTCAGCATATACCGGTCATGCAATAGTCTGTCAATAAGCGCAGATTCTTTTTGGGACGATTACTGGCTTCTTTTTCTTCAAGCTTTATCATACTTATTTGCCTGCCATTTTTTGAAATTGCGTTGGATAACGTTCACCCTGCACCGGGATTGCCGAAAAGGCTTTGTCAATATCAGCTACCTCTGTTGTGGTTAAAAGGACATTCGTACTGCCGGCATTTTCAATTAACCTGTGTTGCCTGGTAGTTCCGGGAATAGGAACGATCCATGGTTTTTGTGCCATTAGCCAGGCCAATGCAATTTGTGCAGGTGCAGCATTCTTTGCTTTTGCGATTTCATTCATCAGGTCAACCAGCCCCTGATTGGCTTTCCTGTTTTCTTCTGAAAAACGGGGTACAGTATTTCTAAAATCATTTGTATCAAACCGGGTATCTGAATTGATAGCACCTGTTAAAAACCCTCTGCCCAAAGGACTAAACGGGACAAAGCCGATACCGAGTTCTTCGAGAGTTGGCAGTATTTCTTTTTCAGGTTCTCTCCACCACAGCGAATACTCACTCTGCAATGCCGTAACTGGTTGCACAGCATTTGCTTTACGGATGCTTTGAACACCTGCTTCACTCATTCCAAAGTGCCTTACTTTTCCTTGCTGTATCAGGTCTTTTACCGTACCGGCCACTTCTTCAACAGGTACATCCGGGTCTACTCTGTGCTGGTATAGAAGATCAATGACATCTGTTTGTAAATATCTTAATGAATTTTCAACAACGGCCCGTATCCTTTCAGGTCTGCTATCCGGCCCTTCAGCGGGAACCCCGTTTTTAAAGCCAAATTTTGTTGCAATTACCACCTTGTTACGATAAGGCTTTAATGCTTTCCCCAGTAAAACCTCATTGGCTCCCTGCGTATAAGCTTCGGCGGTATCAAAAAATGTAATACCCAGCTCCACTGCTTTATGAATGAGTGCAACGGCCTCCGTCTCATTAGTGGCCGGACCATACCCAAAGGTTAAACCCATACAACCCAGGCCAAGCTCCGAAACTTCCAGCCCGCTGTTTCCCAGTATTCTCTTTTTCATCTATTTTGTTTTGAATTTCAAAATGTCTTGCTGTTATACAGCGTCTTATTTCTACAGCATTTTTTTGTAATTATTTATTGGTTTGAATATTTTGATTCTTCTGCCAAATCTTATCAAATACAAAATCCAAATACTGCCGCTTGAAATCAGCATCATCCGTAAACTTCTTGTACAAATCTGTGTAGGTAAAAATTACATCCTGCATTAAATCTTCTACTTTTTTATCGGAAGTGATTTTTGCATTCTGCTTGTCGGAATTGTTTACGGAATTTACAGTTGCTTCGTCTTTGGCAAAATCTGCTGGTAATTGTTGAAACAGAAATGCCTTTATTTTATCATCGTCTGTCCAATTATCAATACCAAACCTTGTGTTGAAATCATTAATAATTGCTTCCAGTTCATCAAATTCATTTTCTCCTTTCTTGCCTTTCATTATTGGGGGTGTTGGGTCTATTTCTTCGCCACCTTTTAAGCCAATATTGTCTGTTGTGGTTCTGGTCAATCGGTAACTATCTAAATCAATGGCTTCAATTATGCCTTTTGCCAAATCCTCATTTTCCGTAGGCTTAATTTTTGGCATCAGGAATTTTAAAAACCAGTATAAGCGTTCCCAATAGGCATTTTTAAAAGAAAGTATTTTAGAAAGAAAAGCATAAGTACGGTAAAACGATTTTGCTTTTACAAAGAAATCTATTTGTGCATCTTCATTTAACTCAGTTTTAAAATTGACAACACAGGCATCAATAATCGGGTCAAGCTCTTGCCGGTCTGCATTATTGAAATAAAGGTTGGTAAAATTGTGTACATCTTCCACCGTGTAAACCTGTGCATTATCCAATACATCCTGCAAATCATTCAATTTATTTGCATCGGTTTCCTCACTTAAAACAGTAGTAGTATAAAATGGCTCAAATGCTTCTTTTATTTCATCGGCGCTATTGAAAAAATCTAAAACGAAAGTATCTTCCTTGTAAGGTTTAAATGCCCTGTTTAACCTTGATAGAGTTTGTACCGCCTGCACATCTCTCAATTTTTTATCTACATACATTGTGTGCAGCAATGGCTGGTCAAAGCCAGTTTGAAACTTATTGGCAACAATTAAAAATCTGTATTCTTTCTTTTTGAACTCTTTTGGAATATCATTGCTTGGAAAGCCATTCAATTTTGCTTCGTCAGTTTCTACCCCTTCAATTTGCCTGCTGCCACTAAAAGCTATAATGGCTTTGTATGGTGAATTAATTTCTTTCAAATACTTTTTAAAAGCATCATAGTATTTAATGGCATTATTGATGCTTTTGCAAACCACCATTGCTTTAGCCTGCCTGTTTATTTGCTTAGCCACCTCTGAATGAAAATGGTCAATCATCACTTTGGATTTCTCCATGATAGAGAATGGATGACTTTCTACATAAGCCCTCAGTTTTTTATTGGCCTGGTGTGTTTCAAATTCGGGATTGTCTTCAACAGCTTTATTGAGCTTATAATAGGATTGGTAAGTAGTGTAGTTTTTCAGCACATCCAAAATAAACTCTTCTTCAATGGCCTGCTTCATGGTGTAAGCATCAAAGGCAACGAATTTCCCTTCGGGTGTTTTTGTACCAAAAGTTTCTAAAGTTTTATTTTTAGGTGTAGCCGTAAAAGCAAAGTAGCTGGCATTCTTCAGCATCTTACGTTGCTCTATCAGTTGGTTGATGGCATCTTCTGATGTTTCGGGGTCTTCGTCCTGCCTGTTATCATCTTCGCCATATGGCGTTTCTTTTTCTGATAACACCCAGTTCATTTTACTGGCAGTCTCACCACTTTGGCTGCTGTGGGCTTCATCAATAATGATGGCGAATTTCTTTGCTTGCAGTGTACCAATTTCATCTATGATAAAAGGAAACTTCTGTACAGTAGTAACAATTATTTTTTTACCATCCTCTAAGGCTTCTTTTAATTGTTTGCTGCCTTTTTCAATAGCTTCCACTACTTTATTTACCTGAGCAAATTGCTTTATATTATCCCTGATTTGTTTATCCAGCACTTTCCTGTCTGTAACTACAATTACACTGTCAAAGATTGTTTCCGTGTTTGCCAGATTGTGCAAACTCACTAACTGATGTGCCAACCAGGTAATTGAATTAGATTTACCTGAACCTGCGGAATGCTGTATAAGGTATTTTTGACCAACACCATTTGTTTTTGAATTGGCTAATAGTTTCTTTACAACTCTTAGCTGATGATAACGGGGGAAGATTAATTTACGTTTAACCTTGCCTGTGTCTTCGTCTGTTTCTTCAACAATCTGGGCATAGTTTTCTATAATGTTGCTGAGGCTTTCTTTTGTTAAAGTTTCTTTCCAGAGATAGTCTGTTTTTAACCCATTTGGATTTACAGGGTTTCCTGCACCATCATTTACTCCTTTATTAAACGGCAGGAAAAAAGTGTTGTTTCCTTTTAACTCACTTGCCATGTACACCAAATTGCTATCTACCGCAAAGTGTACCATACACCTGCCAAATGCAAACAATGGTTCTTTTGGGTCTCTGTCCTGCTGGTATTGTCGAATGGCATTTTTTACTGTTTGCCCCGTCCATTCATTTTTAAGTTCAAAGGTGATAATGGGTAAGCCGTTGATGAATAAAACTGTGTCTAACGAATTGCTGTTGGACAGGCTGTAATACAACTGACGGGTAACAGAAAATATATTTGCCTTGTAATTTTCTTGTGCCTTTTGGTTTAATTCAGATGCAGGGTTTTTATAGTAAAGGTTTATTTGAAGGTCTAAATCTTTTATGCCTTTGCGAAGCAACTCAATAACACCTTTGCTTTTGATTTGCTCTGCAAGCCGTTTTATAAATTTTTCTTCTCCACGTTTTACAATGGTATCATAAGCAGCAGGCTGCGTTTGTTTGATGAACTCAAACAACAGTCTTTTGTTGATGCAAAGGTCCCGGTCATAGTCGGCACTGTAGCTTTGGCGATAGCCGCACACTTCTACCAAGTGCTTTTCAATGATGTTTTCCAAGCCTTTTTCTGATGTATCTGTACTCATAGTTTAAAGTTACTGGGCAGTGGTTCGTCTAACTTCGGCGCCAAACTCGTCTAATAAAAATCAATACAATATATTTATTATCAATGCTTTATGTTTATTTTTCGTCTAAAAAACGTCTAAAGTTCGTCTAATTCGAAAGGGCTATCCGGCACCCAAAATCGGCCCTCGTCCAATTTGATTCGCTGCTCAGTTTTCATAGCCTGCAAAAGGTTTTTTATTTTATGTTTTTTCTGCTCCTCGTCAGCACTTTTTCCAGGTCTGCCCTTTTTGCTTTCCCGAATTTTTTTAAATACTCGTCAATTAATTTTTTATAATAATCATCATCAATACCTTTTGACAATATATAGTCTGCTTTCTGTTCCGTTTTTTCAGCTACTGAAACCGAGATATGAAAATTTGGTTTTCGTCCTTCAATCAGGTTCTTTGCTTTTAACTGGCGAACCTCGGCATCTGTTAGCTCTTTTTTCTTTTGAACCTTATCCAACAGAATGATTTCATCCAAACTCAGTTCCGGGTTACGAACCAGCACACGGGCATAATCCATGTCTAATACTTTACCCGTAAGGGTTAGTTTCACTTTGTTTCCTGAGAAATCATAATCAGGCATAGGGAAAAATCTTTCCCGCTGCACCCTGAACATTCTTTTGATACCACTGCCAATAGAATCAATCATGTTGAATGATTCCATTGTTTTAGCCAATAACGTATTGCGGTAAAAAGAAGGCGGTTCTTCACTTTCTATTACTTCCTTAATGCTTCCGGGCAGGAAAGAGCCTGGATTGGTAAAAGAAATATAGCCGTCCTCATTTTCAGCTACTGATATACGGCCACCCAATGTATAGTCCATGTGAGCAATACAATTACTCAATGCCTCTTTTACATTCTGTGGGTCGTACTGGTCCACTTCATCAGGAAATAAAGTTCCATCCATCAGGTATCGGTATTTAAGGTTGCGGATTTTAGCAAACACTTCATCTACTGCCAAAATATACGGTGGGTCAAAATGCTGGTAATCCCTTTCTACTTTTTCCTTGTTATACAATACCCAGCTTATTTGGGGCTGTAAAGGGCTAAGCTGTGCAACTGCTTCCGGCTTACCCAGCAGCAAAACAGCAGTACGGGTAAGCTGCCCGTTTACCAACAGCTTTGTTTTGGTAAGAAAAGTGCTGTTATCCCAGCCTTCCACCTCAGCGGCAATACGGGGATTTTTTACTTTGTAATTATATTTTGCTTTTGCAATAGCATCATCATCTAATTGAACTATGGTAGCCGGGCAGGTAACTGCACTCCAGTCGCTGATTGCAGATTGCCTTCTTATTCTTTCTATTTCTTCAAGATTTAAGGGAGAAAGCTCTTCGCCATCACGGCCATAGTAATGCCCTTCAAAACTTACGGGGAAGCCCGGCGGTGCAGCAGGTATTTGCAACATTACAACCCTGCCTTCTGGCAGGTTGAGTTCGTATATTTCAATAAACGTAATGCGGTTTGTTGTTTTATTTGCTATCTCACCTTTTAAACTATCAAGGTAGGGCCTGTTACCATTGCGGAACAGTGAGCCTACAATATTTCTGTGGTTATTCTCTACTCCAAATACCAGCCAGGCTTCCTGCTTACCTTTAAGATTGGCTTCATTGCACAATGCAGAAAAGTATTTACCAAGTTTGGTAAAATCAAAACCGTTCTTTGCTTCTTTAAATTCCATCACTTCTGTTTCGGCGGGCAGCGAACGCAGTTCGGTTAATTTTTGTATGAGTTGTGCTTCGGTCATTAATATTTATCAATTCTTTTTCTATGTATTATTGATTACATTGTTTATGAAAGTGATTATTTCCTGGCATTTTGCATTGCCTTGAATCTTTGCAAGTGTTAAGTAATCTGTATCGCTTATACAAGTTGTATTTGACTTGCCGGACTTTTGCAATTGACCTACTACACCTAATATTGATTTTTTTTCATCATAACGGTATTTGTCTCCTGCTCTGATACTTCTTACCTCTGTAGTAACATTTGCTGCTGTACTCAATTTTAAAGGAAATAATCTTGGGTCTGAAAAATGGGTATTCAGGTAACCTAATGCTTCATCAAAAATTACATCATTGCCATCCTTCATTAAAGGAACAAGTATATCTTCCAGTTTCCCTGTAGTATTGTCCGCTCCGGTAAAAATGCAGCAACCAAGCTTTATTCCTTCATGTGAGGAATAGGTAGTATTGGCGGTGAAAATATCTGCCTGGATGCTTGTTATAACTTCCCTAACTTCTGCATTTACCTGTGCCAAACGGGCAGGAATACCTTGTGCATCTGCATCAAAAAAGTATAAAACAGAAAGCTCAGTATCATCGGGGATTCTTCCTTTTTTGATTTCGCCTTCCTGTCGTACTGTTACAGGAAGGCTTTTTAAAATGGATTGCCTGGCTGCTCTTTTTCCATCTCCTCCCATCGAATAGAGAAAAACATAAGCATCGCCTTTTTGAAGTGTATGAGTGGGTAAAAATCCTTTCCTCACTTCCTGAAGGTTCAGTTCCTCAACATCTGTTTTCACAACCTCCTGTGCCATTAAAGTGTCCATAGGCTGTGGAAACTGGTTTATTTTTAAATGCTCATTACTTACAAAGCCATTGCTTTTAAGAATTTTGCAAATGAAGGAAACATCATGCGGCCCTTCACAAAGTGCTATTGTTATTTGTGTGGGCATATTACCTGATGTCTATGTTTATTGTTTCAACTAATTGTTTCAATTTATTTCCCAAAAGAAAGTTGCACTCAATTTTACCTTCCTCATTTTCTTCTAACGCATAAGCAGTGAGTTCATCATCAGAATATTCATTTTCCACAAATGCATCTATACACTCCTTACTATGTGTTGAAAGAAACACCTGCACATTAAATTCTTTGGCTATTGTTTGAATAAACTCTGTAAATTTTATCAAAAGGCTTTTGTGCAATGCACTGTCTATTTCGTCAATACACAATATACCATTCCGGCAATACCCCAACAGTAAGGCAATTTCAAATACCCGTTGCATACCTTCCCCATACTTGGTAATGTCTATTGCTTTATCAATACTTGATGTAGTAACCTTAAACCGGTTTTCTCCTTCATCATTTACCAAATCAATCTTTTCAATTGTTTCATCAAGATGTTGTCTTATAAAATCAATTACCCGGTCGAAGTACCTGTTTTCAATGGCGAGTTTGTGAGCTGTGTGCAATAGTTTTTCATTATACCGGTAAGGACTTGTAAATGCAGAAGGGCAAAGAATCTGTGCCCGGGTGTATCTATAATCCGGCTCCCTGTTCGCAAATAGATGAATGCTACTGTTCAGCATGGTGTTGCTTACAAATGATTCAGACACCAATGTATCCAGGTAGCCATTACGGTCAATATTTTCTTCGGTTGTTTCTTTTTCAATCTGCAAGCCTGCTTCACTGTTGTTGAAAACAGCTTTTATATCAATGGCAGAAATAAAATTTTTATCTACCCATTTGGAATGAAAGTCACTTAAAAATTTGCCCCGGTATTTTTCCAAATCAAGATAAGCCTGTAAATCATTTAAATGAGCAATTAAATAAAAGGATTCCAGTATAGTGGTCTTCCCTTTATTATTGCCTCCGGCAAATATGTTTACCCTGCTGATATTCTTAATTTCCATATCCTGCAACTTGCGGTAACGACCGATAAATGCAGAAGTGAAATGGCTAGTTATTTCAGTAAAGAATAGCGGGGCTTGTTTTTCTGAGGTAAAGATTAATGCTTTGCTTACAGGCAGAATATCATCAATGGATTGTTTTGCTTTAGAAAGCTCAGTAAAATCACTTTCAGTAATCAGGTCTTTAAAATTGTAAGCCAGTTGTGTACCACTTTTTATAGATTCAATGGCATTTCTCAACTTTGCCTCACCTACCGTTTTACTAAAGGCATAGCCTTCGGAAATACTGCGGCTTTCTTCCATTTTAGATAAAGCCTTGCTGTCGTTTATAAAATTGGCTATTTCTCCTATTTGCCGGTACTGTGTTATTATTGGTTCTTTAATGATGGTATCTTTTCTTTCCCCATTTTCTTCTGTTTCCTCAGTAGTGGAAATCCAGCTAAAAAGTCGCTCCAGGTTATCTGCATTAAAAGCCTGATAGGCATCATTATCCCAGCCAATCCAGTTTCTTACGATGGGTGTACCAATAATTTTTTCAAAGATGGAGTACATATTGGCTTTAAACTGGTCGCCAAAATCACTTTCTTTATACTGTTCAATTAAAGAAAGCGTTCTTACGTTTCTTCTAAGTGCATATTTTGTAATACCCAACTTTTCGCAAACATCATCTTCTGTTAGATGATATTTATCAATGAGGTCAGAAATTAACTGCGATTCATTTACAGCACTCCATCTTTTTTTACCACTGATGTGGTGAAGGCCCATTGTAATAAGATGCTGCACAGGGTCTTCGTCTGTAATTTCAACCAGGTTTACACTTTTAAAATCTGACTCAGTAAGCTTGCCAACATCATTACCCTTTTTAAACTCATCATACAGGTATTTAAGCGTAGCGGTCCTTCTATTACCTTCCAGCACCAAGTATTTATCGCCAACAGGCTTTACCTGTATCTGGTC
>APMI01019187.1_pt1 | contig 12413 bp, 7 predicted proteins | sample 667938 | NCBI WGS metagenome assembly APMI01 (sample SAMN01084076, study PRJNA167559) | wastewater metagenome | biome: Wastewater | place: Denmark: Ejby Moelle, Odense | collected 2011-11-28 | reverse complement strand
AATTCTTCCTCCTGATGCCACTCAAACTCCTGTCGCTCAGCCTGCCGTACTCATTGCTGACGCTCAGCACGGTACTGGAGAAATTCTTCCTCCTGATGCCACTCAAACTCCTGTCGCTCAGCCTGCCGTACTTATTGCTGACGTTCAGAACGGCACTGGAGCAATTCTTGCTCTTGATGCCACTCAAGGAGCAACTTTGACTGCCAACATTCAGCACGGCACTGGAGCAATTCTTCCTCCTGTTATACAAAAATAGCCTACAGTTGTCATATCTCCTTCGCATGCTTCTATATTAAATCAGCCCTAACCTGCTATTAACATTCGTCGTGATCCTACTGGGTCTGTGACCACATCTGTTTTCGAGCCTGTACCGACCCTCAGGCCATAGGACATTCAGCCTGTTCTTCCTACTTACCATACAAGTCTGCCAATGCCCGTTCAGCCTCAGATTCCTGTAAAACGTGTGTTTCCGTTGTACAACAATGATGGCAGCCTATACCTTGGATCATACCGAAAAGTGACATACCAAATTCGGCAACATAACCCATGATCTAAAATATTTATTATTTAAGTACTCTTTAAACTTAGCTTTATAAATAAACTCATTATCTTTTTTGATTACTTAAATCTGCACATAGTTAGTAACAATATGTTCATTTTATTTATAGTGTTTAATATAATTGAGCGGGCATTGTCATATTTATTTCAGTATACTTTAGTAATACCATATTTGAAATGTCGAAAGATGCAATCATGATAGCCATCGATGTGGGCAACTCCATGGATCAGCCCTTCTCTGATAATGCTTCCCGCCTCAAAATCGCAATGGAGTGCTTCAAGTTGACCCTGCAGCAGAAAATATTCAATAATGCAACCCATGAAATCGGATTCTCGCTATTTGGAGACAACGAAACTGATGACGGTAACAACTGTTAACTTCAATCAATATCGCGACCCACTCTGGACCTAGTCCGCAAAGTTGTCGCTCTCAGTGAGGCTGAATTAAAAAATTAAAAAGTAGGCGGGGATATATTTAATGCTATTGAATTTGTAATCGAACGGATCGCTAACCACTGCCAAAAGAAAAAGTACAACAAAAGAGCATTCATATTCACTAATGGGATGGGCCAAACTGAACACACCATCAAAGGGCTATAGAGGATAGTTCAACGATTACGATAAAATGAAATTAAGCTTAACATTATTACCCTCGATTTCATGGAAAATTACGATGTCGAATAGAACACACTCGATAGCTAAGCTATGATGGAGGGCAATCAATAGACTAATGCTACTCTACTCATGAAACTCAGAAGCTTAGAAATGTAAAATGTACAAATATTTCCTGGTTCACTTGCGATAGAGCTTTATAAGAAATTTAGAAAAAGAGATGTAAATCCTGTAGCTCTTTTTAAAGGCAATCTCGAGATAGCGCCAAGTCTTTGCATTTAGGTTGCAACTTACAAAGGAATTAGAAGAGAGAAACTAAAATCTCTACAAAAGTATGATACGACTCAGCCGTGGGATCCCAAAATATCTGAAAAGAAATAAATTATGAATGATATCAGCTACACAGTCGAAGGAGATTAAACGGGAGCCGTCGTTGACAAATAGAATCAAATTAATGCATTTCCTTATGGACCTAATTATATTCCAGTATCATCAATTATGGAAGCTGGGTCGAAAATATTCGAATAGAAAAACTTCAAACTTTTGGGTTTTGTAGATAAATCAAAGATTCCAAGACACTGTTTAATGGGAGAAGCTGACATTGTGGTGCCATCAGATAATCCGCTCAGCAGGAAACTCTTCAGTTCCTTTATTTACTCAATGATCTCGTTAAATAGATACGCTATAGCGAGATATGTTCCCAGGAATAATAAGAATGGAGTGAGTCCCAAACTAGTTGTGCTTATGCCTTACCGCACTCCTGAAAGGGAGCTTTTCTATTTAATCGAGTTACCCACTGCGGAAGACATCAGAGACTATCCTTTCAATGGACTCAAGAAGTCAACGGACAAACAGAGGGATCTTGTTAAACAGCTTGTAGAAAAAATGTCTCTGTATCATAATCAAGATGGTGAGTAAGTTGAATAAGTAAAAATTGAAAATACATTTAATCCTGTTCACCAATACTTCTATCAGACTGTGTTTTATCGTGCTATTCATAAATAGAACGAAACACCTGAACTAGACCCGGTCATTAAAAGGTACATCACTCCAGAAGAGAAGAAGTACGCGGAAACTGGAGAGCTAATGAAAAATATGAAGAAAGAGTTTAAGCTCAACAAGAAAGAACTTGCAAGTGAGAAAGCTAAATAGAAAAAGGCTGTAGTTTGGAAAGATATCGTTACCAGTGATGAAAGGCCTATTGATACTCTATCCATGGCTGACACAGAGCTAGAAGAACCGGTTCTTCTTGGTAAAAAATTTAACTTCGAAGAAGATGATGCGACGTAACACATTGATCCAAATGCACCAATTCCTTCATTCAGAAAAATGTTGACAAACAATCACAAAGATCTGGTAGATGTGGCCATAAAATAAATGGCAGCTCACATTGAATAAAAGGCCTCTGTAGCGATCAGCAAAGAAGATATCAAAAACATAGTTTCCTGCGCGTCTGCTTTAAGATTTGGCTGTATTGAACAGAGAGAGTCGACATTTTGGGATAACTGGCTAGAGCACTGTCCTGCCAAAATAGGAGAGTAAACTTACAAGAGACTAATCCAGGAAGGACTCGGCTTCGTTAACAAAAGCAACGAGCAAGCATACAAGCCAAATGAGTAACTCCATCCTGCTATGGAATAATAGTATGATGAGTTGGATTGAGATATGATAGATTTATTAGCATAATTATGAAATTTAATTGAATATAAAATGTGAAAATTCAAGCCCCAAACACTTTAGATCTTGCATATCTATCATAATTCTTGGCTATTTGTCTTCTCTTCATTATTTATTCTTTAGTATTAGTTTTCTTGTTCTTAGTCGTAACAGGTTTCGACTTTTGTATTTCATTTTGTTGAAGAGGTTGTGTAAATTGATTTATGTCAAGATCGAAGCATATTCCTCCTTTAGCTCGAAGAATACCCAGCTGATTATCTTCTGTTTTTACATTATTTGATCTTTTCAATGATCCGATTGACTATTTTATAGTTCTTTTAGCAAATTCATCAGTAGGATAATCTTGAATCAACTCCTCAGATTATTCTGATGTCTATGAATTACGAGAATCAGAAATAAATCTTTATCGCGCCTGCTTATGCTCAATTTATGCTCTGTAAAGTTGAGACATATTTTTGTTTTCTGTTTTTGATTTTACTGACTTTTAATGACTTTGTACCCTCCTCTTACTGCTTCTACCGTCTTAATTTTCAAGATAGTTTTGTCTTTGCTTCAACCATGACTACTCTCTATTTTACTAATAAATATTTTTACACACTTTTCTTTTACTTTTTGATTGCTAGTCTCGGGTAAATGATGGAGATTCATCAATATCTTATGATTATTAAAAATTATAAGCCCGCTTCGAACTTTCTATCTGTCTGTGTTTTCGGAGGTTCGAGTTGTGTTCTCTACAATTGTTTTATCCTTTGTAACGGCTATTTAAGTGAATATTATTGCTATCGTCTTCATATCTTTATTATTAATAGAATGAGTATTATTACCTGCTCTGCTGTTTTTTCTCCCTTGATTTACTTTTTTACTTAGTATAATTGTCATTATTCTTTCTGACTTCAATGGAAGGGTTAAATTGGTCAATTTATTTACAAATTTTATTAATTTCCTAAAGTTCCCTCTGAACTTGAGCCCTTTTTCTCATCCCCTCTTTAATCTGATTATCTCTTGCATTTTATTAGCCACGATGAGCAGCAGTTGGACTTCCGAGTGTCACATAGTTACTTGATTGATACCCCTCAGCTAATTTTTTATTTGTGAATATTTGTGTCTGCTTTGGTAAAGGAGGCCGCACCAAATTCATTTTAGGACTTGCACTCTTATATGGACTAAATTCAGAGTCTGATTATTATGGTTGAGACTTCTTTTCGAACGATGAAAAATCATCCGATGAATCAATTTTACTAACTGACTCTTGATTTTTGAAAGTTGGAAGTGTTTTAAATGAGTTCGTGCGGATGAATCCAGCTGCCTTTCTTCTCGGTCTTGAGTCCGCTAGCATTCAAATTTATTAATTAATAATAGATTCAAATTGCAATAATATACAATATCATTATACTCAATTTATGAATTAGTCTAATCATTGATGATATTTCTGAATTATAAACTGCTCCTCTAATTTACTAAGCTTTTTACGACCTTCAACATGTTCTTTTTAATTGTTTTCAATTATCTTCTAGTTTCGGGTCTCACTCTCTATAAAATTTGCACTATTTAGTTATAAATTTTTTAGTTTCGTCCGAGAATTTTGTTTATTTTATTACGAAAATTTTATCTTTAGTTTGGATTCAAAGCATTGAATTCTTTATATTGGATTTAATCTGGAGTAAGCCTGATAAAATTTTATTTTATCCATCAAACTATAAGGATGCATAGTGAAAAATTTATGTTTTTGCTACTTATCAATAATAATAAGCGTTGAGCAAGTCAGCTCTATTTATATTTCGTTATAGTCAAATTCTAAGAATAACTATTGAGAGTTGTCAGACATTTTAGATTTAAGCACTGACTTCATTACTGATTAGTTCGATTTGTTATTTTCAATATGAGCTTATTCGCTTCTAATTATGACTCCCTACGAGCTGATGAAGATGAAGCATTTGGTATAATTACTTTTGCTTTTTATGTATAAGACAGATTCCACATCAGAATTCCAACTAGTGCACTCATAGACAAGCATAAATATTTTATTTAGAATTTATTGCTTTGTAGCAATATTTTCAAGGTATACATTGCACAATTAAATTAGTGACTTTCTTCTGCTTGATCTCACTTCACTTTCTAATTTTTTCGAGTTGAATTAATCAATTTTTTTTAATTTTGTAGTATCATCTTCAAGACCATGGTTGTACAAAATTTGAAAGAGATGCTTTGAAATAATTCCAGTTTTGATAAGCAGTCTTTAATCTAAAGGGAGACATTGTTTTTCTTTGAATTTATTCTTCTGCTCCCTCATTAAGATGTGTAAATAGCAAAACAAATGAGCAATATATTGAGTCAGGAATTAACAAGTATCGCTGTTTATTCGAATTGATCCATTGTTAAGCTTATAAACAATCTCGGCTAACTAGTATTACAAACTTAAGTAATAACTCTATATCAAACTGTTTTCTTTATCTATTTTATGGTGCTCGGATGCTTGGAGTACTGATAGTAATGGTTGGTCTAATTTGTAATATTTACGAAGTCCAATGTAATAGTTCTTATTTTTCCTTAGCAACGAAAGCACATCGTACACTCTCTGATGATCGTATAACACTTAAATCTATTTCAATCTCAATTAAACACTGGATTTTTTTGAAGAGTGAAGCAATTTACCAAAGAAAGACTGAAACATGGACTTGTTGACGAACTCCTCTTTTTTGAAGATAGCGAGTGAGAATGTTTCCATCAAATCCATAATATAGTCTTATTTGAGTCCAAGCCGTTGCCCGATGATATACTTTAGATGCTTGCATGTTGTATCTTTATGAATGCCAATAATCAGCTTTGATGTGAACCCATGATTGGCCGGCATGTTAATACAGCACTCCTGCTCTTAGATTTACTTAAATATATTTGGCTATATTGGCTACGTGAATGGCTGTAAGTAATGGTAGTAATCGTAAATTTGAGGCAAACAGTATAGCTTCACATTCAGTGAATCCAGTTTCAATGTTGGCTGAATAATGTTTAAGAGAGAAGGACAAAAATCATTACTAAATTTTTTACTTTGATAACAAGAATATTTGACTTTATTAAAAAAATCAGTGATTAAACTACTGATTGAGTTAGTTTACTTTTAAAAGCTTATATCATTATACCTTTTTAATAAATCCGAGTAGTAATTTTATTAAAGACGTAATGCAAAGCTCTGACAATATGGGTTTCTAAATTTCATTTTAATTTTAAAAAATTTAAAAAGTGCTCTAACAAATGCACTTCTTCTTTTCTCACTTGCTACAACTAACTTTTATTTTTATCTATCTGCTTTGTGTTATTTTTTTACATTAGATACTTTTTTGTAGCTTTCGAATATTAATGGGTCGTTGTTATTATGCAATTGTCCATATTATTCGCTATATGGCGTAGACAACAATTTGTTATAATACGTTGAAAACCGACTGCTGATTAATTCTAATTGAGAGTCTTCACTTAAATGATTGCATTAGAAGCATTTACAGGACATATTGATTTGCCTACCGATCCCATAGATTTAAAAATTTTCATTATGAACTCTTCTTATATTCTCGTAATCGACTCCGTGTGTGAGGATCTTCCAAAAGCCTTATGACATCTTGAGCTTAGTACAAACCAGTTCTGGCTTGCTTCTGAACGCCGACTGTTTGAACAGGGTGTTCAGCAGATTAGCAATAGTCGTGCATTCAACATCAATCATTTACTATGCTGAAGAAGAAGCAGATAGATAAAGCTGTTGTGCTTAATGCAGTTTGAGTATGCTAAAATAAGAGTTTGCTGACTGAGAGATAATCTATGGAAATGTTTTAAAAATGTATTCTTCCAATTACTTTACTTATTGCTAATTGAGTTGAACGATTTAACAAATATTGCCATTGTTAGTACTTTAATGCAAATTCGCCGTGTTTTTCATTTTTTTATGATCATGCCATCTGTAATTAATGAACTTACGTATTGAAAGTTCGAGAAGATATGATTTCTACTGTTACTCGTCGATTAAAGAGTGCTAAACTGCTTGGACCGTAACAGAGAGTAATCGATTAGTAGGAATTATTTACTCTGCCTCAATGCTATGTAATCCCAAAATAGAGTTTGATTCCTGCATATACTGAATCAACAACTACTGCGAGTTTGAATTTGGCTTCACTATGCCCGTATTCCTGTGAGTTGCAATTTTACCAACAGAGAAATCATCAACAAATTAAGAAGGGATTAGTATATTCAAGCTATGATAGTAACAACTGTGAAGAAAATTTTGGTATGCACAAGTCAACTCAATAATCTGCTTGAATATTTGAATATTCGATAAAGCTGAACTTTATTGCCATTTGTTAATCAAAGAACCAGAACAAATTTGGCAATATTGTTCTACAAATTTATTGTTCTTTTCTCCTCTACAAATGCTGATATGCTTGTTCATGTCTACTGGGTTAATTTGTTTGGGTCTGAACTAGAGTTAAACTCCGCTGCTTTTCATGCCACCGCTAATGTATAATAGAAAGCCTTTTTAGTAAGTGGGAGCAGAAGATATAATCTCAATTTTAGTACTGTGATCAATGTGAACAACTGCTAGCTTATTGACTTATCTTGGCTTTTTATTCTTCATTTTAATATTAGAAGCTAAGACACTAGGACCTGTGCTTAACACAAACTTGAGCCCTGAGGATTCAACAATAATCAAATAATTTGTCAATAAATACACTTCACAGGGAATTCCCATAAAAAATATGGGAAAACTATTAAAAGTCATGATCAAAGGAGATGAACTTAGCTATTCTTAATTTTATTAAATATTTATCTCCATCGTCTGCTGAAGGCCTTTGTTAAACTTATCTGGAAAAATGTCAGTTGGTCCAAAGAAAAGGTTAGGGAACTTGTACATGATCCACTTCACAATTTCATTCTAGTCGTCATTCATGAGCATTTAGTACTTGTTACACATAATTTTATTAAATAAAACAGATAACTTTCTCATTCCTGGAATTTGTACATCTTTGGAGTGTAAGCGCTTAAAGTAGCACAAATACTGAGTTACGAGTTATATAAATTGGCATAACTTTGCAAATGGCTTGAAAATATGTTTGCGAATCTTCCCTATTTCTGCGAAGAGCTACTCAAATTCTTCATAATTACTCTGAGTTGGTTATTATTGTTAGTTCAATCGATATTCAGTCGGTATTTCGGTGTCTTCCACAATTTCAGATTAAATCATTTTGGTTTCGTCTATTGAATTAAGCACTCTTATACAAGTTTTGCTTTATCTTGTAATTTACTTATTTGTTTTAGCCGGACTACTGCTTGTATTTGATTAAAGTGCTTTTAATACAAGCCTACTTTCAGCAATGCTAATCGTATTTATTATTCGACTGATTCGAAGATACTATTCCTTGTATACCTGGAAACTTTCACTAACATCTTCGAGTTGATGTAGCAGCTGATAAGTTTCAGAGTGTGCCTTATGAGTGAAAGCTTCAGTGAATATTTTTTGACACTACTAGCTGATATGCACAAGCACTTCCCAGTTATTACCCTTTTCACTAAAATTATATAAGTCTTTGCATTCATCTTAATCTAACACTTCTGAAGCCATTAGCCGTCGAGATGCTTGTTCTAAATCGACCTTCAAATGATCAAGACTTGACAAGTAATAAATCTCAGATTACAGAAAGCATGCTGTGATATTCTTCAGCGAACATTCCATAAGGTAGTTCTATTTTATTTTCTTAAAGGCATACCGCACAGCAATAGGGATAAATTTAGTGCTTAATCCATTTATCTGCTCGCATTTTGTCTTCAAAGACTGCTCAGGTTCAGAGACCAAGTTTGACACATTAAGCCTGCTTACGGCTTCGGACTCTGTGTTGACTGTTTCCTTCAGTTTAGAGCAGGATTTATTGCTATCTTTGGTGGTAGACAATAATGTTTACTCTTCCTGCATTTATATTATCTCCAAGTATTAAATAGTAACACCTGTTCATTATTCCTCATATTAGTCCGATTCTATTGACAAAACTTAAATAGATAATATCCAATTTAATTATTAACAATCATTTGCCAGATTTGCCTAAGTGCTGGGAAACTCGCTAAACTTAAATAACTTTAAGATCATCAAGTTGGCAAAGTTTAGCAAAAAGTGGATTGCCCTCTGCGACGGACTCAACATTCATGCTGAGCACTCCAACTATAAAGGGCACACTTATGACCATGTCTCTATGATTAGGACTCACAATTAGTGAGCTAGGGATGAACTGCCGGTAGCTGATTCCGACACTGCTGCTAAAATACATTTATCTTTTGTAGACTTTACTGAATTCTGAAATAGAACTGAGCTGGCAATTGCTCTCCGTTTATGGGACCCACAGATAGCTTGAAGACTGCGCTTAGGTATGCTTACTGATGCTTCGTAAAAATAGCCGCAAATAGGAGCTAAGCACAAGCGCAGTCATCCCAGTAGTCTCTTAGTTAGCCTGCTTATTCATAATTTCGATATACTCCTCACCCGGCATTACAAATATTTTAGACTTAGGGTTGTCTGTAGGCAGCAAGTATAGCTACGAGTTGTACAGGTTTGATTTAAGTATATGAAAATTATGGGAAGCAAGAGATCCTAATCGTAAATACCTAACTTGTAGTACTTATTTCGTATGCTTGATTTTGTTTTCTTTGCACACTGCACTAACTGGAAGCGAAGACACATGAAAATTACATTTGATTCCACCCCTCCACGCCATCTCACCAAAGAAAAGCTAATTTCTCTGTTGAGTCAACTTGCTAACGTCTTGAAGTATCTTAATAGTGCTTTTTCCTTGACTCATCAATTTCATATTAAGCTATACGAGAGTCGCATATTCTGACAGTTTGTACTCCTCAATTTTAACTTTTTTCTTCTGTAGGGTGACAATGAGCACTAAAAGTTAACGAAAACCCACATCGGACTGGATACTACTTTTAAGCAACTCCGCTTCCTATGGGGTCATATATGTGCGCAACATCTCTGCAATTATTAGCAAGTAAGAATTTACTTGATCTAAAGATAGCTGACCATCACTCGATGCAACACTTTGAAGATATTACTTATTTTTTACGAGGTTATATTTTGAAATAAGCATATTTGTGCTTATATGAACAATATTTCGGAACACTGCTTTGTTTATCCTATTGAGCTAAACTTCACATTTGTGATAATGTTGTCGCCTGTAAATAAACTTTCTCTCAAATGTATTGGATTATATCTTTCTTTGAAATACTTTACCAAATTAATCCCACCATGCAATTAACTATGCACTGAACTATTTTTGCTCTTTTTTATCCTCGTTGATGATAAACTTGAACTAAATCTCGTCGCAAGGGTCTTTAAAGAATATGTAATGGCAGCAGTCTAATATGAAAGATTTCAGATTTGTATCAATATAAGTAGAGATGTGTTCAATGACAAAACGGCGAGTCTCCGACGGAGCCAGTCTATCATGCTGTATGAAAGCAAGACCAATTAATTTTGTATCTTCAAAACCTACTACTGTTGAGAATGTAGATTCGTTGACCAATCGGATATAAAGATCAGGACGAGACAACACTGATACCTATGTCATAAATGGTGGTAGACAGCTGAAATGGACTTATAGATATTAATCTAGCTCATCTTCTGCTATCGATTAAAAATTGAGTTTGTAGTTGAATACTGGCGGAACTGTTGAGATCTTGTTGATCTGATCTTGATTAGACACTTAAAATATGTTACATTATTAACTTGCTTTCTATTTCTTCTATTTTGTTTAATTTTTTCCCACAATAACATTTAAATTGTTCTTGGCACTTTCTTTCTTTGGTCTGGTTGACTCTTCAGAGTTCATGCTTTCTCTTTAATTAAATGGCTCTTTGATAAATTTATTCTTTGCTCGACTTCCTTTTATTTGCTTTTTAAGTGACTTTCTGGTGTTAGCTTATTTTGAACGGTTCTTACTTTTGTTGAGAGTTGCACTTGCTTAAGTGCTATTCGGTGGAATTAATTATTTAGAAGTTTATTACTTGTGGTAGATTCTATCTACTTATTAATATTAGGGATCATCCTATAAATTAGATAACCTATTTTCCTAACTTAAGTCCAGAGTTTAGTGATTTTGTTTCTTTTGTTTTTGATAGATATAGAGTTGTTCGTCTGTAAGATCGAAAATATGTTCCTTCACGCCATTTTTTTGTAGATGACCTCGCTTAGCGATTTATGACTTGTGAATTTGTAGTTTTGACTCATCCATTCTACGGTTTAGATGCTAATCACCAGTATATTAGTACGTATTCTTCACCTTTAGGTATTCTTTCTATGTGTAAAGCTGAGGAGCAGAAGAGGCTAAGAGCTATTTTTAGAACTGAGACCGAAGTGAAGTTTTTGCGTTCTCTTCATTTATCTGCTTAGACAAGAATTAACTTGATAAAATTTTTGATCTCTATTACTTTGATATCGCCTACTTGTCTATTTCGATGTTGTGAATCATTTTCAATCGTATTTATCCTTAAGCTTTTCGAAATGCATATTCTCTCTCTTCTCGTTAATCTAGTTATTTCTTAGTTCTTTTCACAGCTTCATCACGCAGTTCTTTTTCTATTTTTTATTTAATTTTCTCTCTTGTCATTTGCTATTATATTTCTCTCTGTTTTTTAATTTTATTGAGCTCGCCTTCTCTTTGTCGAACAATTTGTTCTTCTTACTGCATTTTATGTGCAACTTAAATCAATTGTTTCTCATCCTGTTCGTTAAAAGTATTTATTTTTATGGCAGTCCCTCTTTCGTCTGTCAATTGTTTGTTACTCAACTAAATATGTTGTCGGAATAAATGCTAAATATCTTTTCCAGCACTTTCATTTTATTTTAATTTAAGCTGAAGCATCCTATGTCTTAATAAGTTTTCCCTAGACAACACTTAAATTTACTTTTATTGCTTACTTTTCATTAGGGTAATTTATTTTAGTATCTAAGTATTTTTGTTTTCTTATTTGCCTATTATCTAGACCTATTGGACTTTAGTTTAAGTCAATTTATTCGATACTTTTGGTTATTCAAATGGTAAATTAGTTAATTGTTTTTGTTATGCAGTCTACCTTCTTATTGTTAAATTACGACTTTATAATATATTATCTCTACATATTTTCGAATGCAATTGTTATTTCAATTATTTTATTTCTATACTCTTCATAAGTTTTTATTTTTATTGTCTTTCTCTCTCAACTATTTATTATTGCTACTTTCTAGCCTGCTGTTCTCGCTAAAGTAGCTTTTAAAGCTATTTTTACTTTCTCTAGGCCTATCTTTTCAAACGCTCTATATTTTTTCTCTATTTTTCTTTGGCATTTTTCAAAATTATTTCCAATTAAATTTGTCTTTGCTGATCAATTTTTTGTTATTTCTATTTAAGCTACTGCTATAATCTTCTTTTTTCTTCCAGTTTTTATCGTTTTTTCTATTCTAACTTGATCTAAATATCTTTCTTCATTTTTTATTTGATTTCCTGTAATATCTTACTCTCCTCCTATTTTCTCCGCTTTCTTTCCCTTTCTTTCTG
>APMI01013679.1_pt1 | contig 12415 bp, 4 predicted proteins | sample 667938 | NCBI WGS metagenome assembly APMI01 (sample SAMN01084076, study PRJNA167559) | wastewater metagenome | biome: Wastewater | place: Denmark: Ejby Moelle, Odense | collected 2011-11-28 | reverse complement strand
TTTTTCTTAACTTTAAAAGTAATTAACAGTGTAGTATATATGATAAAAATATATTAAAAAACTGTTAATATTTTTAATACTAAAATGAAGATAAACATAACCAAATACTTACAACAAGCACTCCCAGAGACACCGACATATAAACAAAATACAAAGAAAGTATATTAGTAAAAACCAAAATCTTCTTCAGCATTAACAAATGTTACTGGAAAGTATAGTAATGCTCAAAATAAAAATAATGAGCTAGTTACAACAAAATAGCCAAAGCAACAACAAAAACCGAGTTCGATTCCAATAGAAATGATAAGATATATTTAAAGTCAGCCAGAAAATGTGGCAGAGAATGTGCGGAATATGATTAAGATAATGAAATTGGTGGAATAGTGAAAGTAATCAAAGTAATGATATTTATTGATTTTTAAATAAAGACAATAAAATAACGCAACAGTATCATCTACGACGACCTCCTCTTCTGAATGGCACTGGAAGTACTCGGCCAATAATGCCTCCACCACCACCTCCATGCTTACACATTCCATGAGGACAATCACTACCACCACAGTCATAACAGAACTCATGTCCGCACCGACATGCCATTGTACTACAGCCCTCTACTCTTTCCACCCAGAATTTACACTTAGGGCATTGTTTGAACTTTGCACCTCGAACGAACTCTTAAAATTTCTTATCGTCCTCACCGTAGCTGTGACTAATTCTGTATTCTGCGCAAGACATTCCTCTGTGATACTCGCATCTACAGCTTAAACAATAATGTTTATTACAAACAGGGCATCGATAGTTATCAAGTTCTCCTTATGAGGTAAACACAGCAGTGCAACCGGGTGTCGGGCACCATGAGACAGATTTATCATTCTTCTCAACATAAAGATCAAAGCAAAATTTCTCATATTTCTCCTTAAGTTCACCATCAATATACTCTTAAATATCTTCCCTAGGCATAATTGCTCCACATGCTGCTGGGCATGGAATTTATAACTTCTTTGTGTTTACGAATGTCTCAATTTGATTGTGAATACAGGCTTTATGGAAAATATGACCGCATGATAAAGTACCTGCTTATGCGTATGGTATTTATTATAGACAAATTTGGCATGTCATGTTCTATTTTTCGAGTTATTGCATTTTTTATTTTCTTTGCTTTATCTTTTATTATTCATCTTTAAGAATCTGTTGAATAAGCTTTTATGATTAGCTATCTTTCTAATTTTTACGTTTTTCATCTTCCATTTTATCTTGTTATTGAAGTTGTTTAATAATTTTCATATTTTCCTATTCTTAATGTTTCCTAACTTAACTCTATGTTCGATATAACCCTTGTATATCAGATTATGACTTGGTTTCCCTCATCCATTTCTCTCTGATATATTTCCTATTGCATGCAACTTCTCCACAAAGTTAAATAACCCGATCTTCAATCCTCTTGATCATTTTTTACACTTATACTTCGCCCTTGCGACCTCTCCATGCATAGATAGCCTAGATGAACACTTCTACAAAGCTAGGAAATGATATGATCTGTTCTTTAACATTCAGCGATATCTGGTTGATAATCCTCTGTAAATGGGCAAGATGGTTAAGGGAAGGAGTAATATTCAATAACCCACAGGCATAACCAGACATGAATATGACAATCTGTTCATCTTGTAATTTCTGGAGAGTTATCACCAGCACATCTGTGAGCTACTGTTTCGGGTTTATGCTTAACTGACTGTTTGACACTTGCATTCTATTTATGCTCTATTATTTATATATTGTGTATAAGGGGGAGTCTTGTTTTTTGTTGACTTTGATATATATTTCTATTATATTTTGTACTCTTTTTATTAGATATGCATATGCTATACTCAATTATGATGGATTCTGATTATTATTACCATTAATTTCATGTAACTTGTTTATATCGCGAGATAATCTGTAATAAGTACGCAATTGGTAGTTTGAGTAATAGTTGCAATATTGTTTTATTGTTTTGATACCAGTCAATATTAATAATAACGGATAACATCGACAATATCATTAGAGCGTAATCATACAGTCACTCACAAATGATTAATATAAACAAATCAGCCAGAGTATAAAACAAAGTAGTCAAAACAATCCCACAATTGTACATAAAACAGTAAAAGCGTGACATGAATACGAGTATCAGATAGTAATGTTCACATCATAATAACAAATAGAACATCGATAGCAGTAATATAATACAGGGCTATAGTGATGACCAATTATGTAGTAAATTAGCATACACGATTGACAAGGCTAAAGCAAGACAAAAGATTGTACCATATATTCTCATCAAAAATAGTGCGGGTAAAACATCAGATAACAAACTAGTGAAATAGAGGAAATGCTAAAATACGTAAGTGATGAAAGATGACGAATAGAGTATGATGACATAAAGATATGCTCAAATTAATACTCAAAATGCAATTATAAACCAAAATATATAAACTTAACGACCTGTATTTAACCCGAAACATAACAATTTAGCTATTTCTAAACAATAATAAAGTAGATAAAATTAATAAAATGGCATTTAACCCTAATCAAACACAACAGCATAATATTATGAATCAGCAATATAAAATTTGGTAAAATTAGATCGAGGGTACTTAGTTCCACTTATGTTGCTGTTCGATAATTTTAAAATGCAGGCTCAATTGTGTTAGGCTTCGTTTGAAGTAAATAATAATAATGAGTCAGAATAATAAACACAAATAGAAACAAAAATTTAAATATCAAAAGAAAATGACAATAATGGAGTACTAATGAATATTGTTAGTTAAATTTAATAAAATATAGTGAAGATATCTAATAAATATAGATGTAAAGAAGATATGATTAGTTAGTTTGGGACACAGACACAAGATATACTAATACCAGTTATTAGTTCATAAACAAGTCAAGAAATTTAATTAATGAACAGATTAAGTTAAATAAAAAAATCAGCTGAACTTTAACTATAAAGACAGACTTAACACTTTTAAACTAAATTATGTGAGATCATATAAGCAGTATATGCTCTTAAAACCACCATATAATAACTATAAAATCAAGAACAAACTGTTGTGCAAGATAAATAAAATATCAATTTATAAAATAATGAGCATAATTTATATCATACACCTGGAGCAGGAGTTCAGTCTTAGACCGATCATCAAGGATCTGTACGTCATAGTTTGCAGAGATGGAAGCGATAACTGGAATTATTATTATCTGCTATCACATGTAGAGACGATAAAATTAAACAGCTAAGCCAAACAGAATAAGCTTTAAGTATTAAGAATAACACAACGGTAAGATAAAATGCAGCAAATGATAGAAAATTGAGTCCAGATTTGAATATTGATGCGAGTGTCAGCGATATCAAACCATTTGTTGTAGACTCATGTGTTCGCAATCATCATTAACAAGAACATATCGGCTTAACTTAATCCAACGCTTCAGTTTGCCAATAAAAATAAATTAATGAAAATTTTATGAAATCATTTTAGACAACAAATTCATGTTTTAAGCAAATATTAGCTTTTGCACTGGAACTGCTATTCTACCATCTTAGTTAAGTCTAAAAAGGTAAAAAATATGCGTAAGAGTTAACTAAAAAATCAAGACATCTATATAGTCAATATAAAGCGATGGCAAATAATATGAAAATACTCGCATCAGGAAAAGATATGAACAAAATTGAATAATTAAAGACGCTGATCACTACTATGACATAGTCAGTACAGAGTGTAAGAACAACATGGATGGCAGCAGTTCGTACAAAAATCAATATAAAATGAATGCCATAATGCTTAATTTTTCTAAAACTTATTTTTATGTCATTAGTATTTAATATATAATATAGTTGCATTAACTATAAAAACCTAAATATTGATCATCTATAATGATATTTCATCATATAAGTGGCATAGGCTTCCCACTGGTCCTAGCTCATCTGATACGGCTCCATGGATACTCGTATTTATTCCATTTATTTGACATGATTAGGCTGATTCTATCTCCAGAATTTTGCCTTCTTTGCTAGTGTCAGGTACAGTGATAAACATGTCGATGTAATTATAAAGAGATTTATTTGACTCGCGAATCTTACTGTGCGCTTTTTGTGTAGGAAATACAGGATTCGTTTCTATATATTTTTCCACATTTATAACTATTATATTATTATATATATGACGATTAAAAGTAAACAATATCTATCATATTTATAGCCATATATTCAATCAATCAACAAAGAAGACTCTCATTTTTTGGACATTTGAGACGATCTTGAAATAGCAGAACCTCCTGACTTCACTGAAATTGAGCCTCGAGAAGACATCAAATCAACTGAGCTGGGTGCTTTGCTTTGAATTTCAACATTATTTTCACGAAGAACATCCTATATTAATGGTCCAAGTTCAGGCAATTATTGACCCAGATTACTAAATTAAAAACTCATGTACATAAGAGTGGAGACTAATGTTTTATTTTTGTCTGTTTCTATATCGTAATCTAATTGTAGACCGTGTTGACTATCTTCTCTGATTTATAATTTCTTCTTTGCTAAGTTCGTCTTTATTAAATTCAATGATTTTTATGCACGAACTGCTTTTTATTAGTTTTGACCAAGCTACTGTCTCATACTGAACATGACTTGTTCAAGTTTAACTTTTCTGTCTTTGAGAGTTTCGTATTTGTTTTGTGTTTCAGTCAATCTTCGCATGTCCTGCTCATATTCTTGTTCAAGTTTTTGTATTTATTTTTTACGTCTTGACAGATTTTCACTGGCTGCATTAACTTGTTCTTCAAGTGCGTTCTTTTGAGCTAAGTCGCCTTTGCTAACGCCCTTATTACTAAGTTTGACTTTTGTGGCGACATTAATATTTTCAAGAGTCACTCTTGAATTTTCAAGAGCTTTTAGCTTCTTCTCAGCCTCAATAATTTTAGCCCCAAGCTAGTCTCCTTTTCTTTGAAGTTATTATTTATCTTGAGCAGCTTTAATAACATAATAAGCTTGAGAGTGTTCAGCATCACCACCATCAGAGCCATCTAAGATTAAAATATATTTTACGTGCTTTTTGGACAAGTGCCTCAAATTTTATTTTGAGATTCTTAACTTTGTTTTTTCTTTCAGCGAGCTCAATTGCGATTTTATGTCTTTCGTCTTCAATGGCCTTGTGTTCTGCTAAGAGTACATCGCGATGAACCTGAATTTATTTTTCTCTTTCTTGCATAGACATTTATAATTGATTTTTCTTATTTTATAAAGTGTATACACCATCTGTGGCTCTACCTAAAATATTTTTAATTTTCTTTATTTCCAATTTCATAATATCGTGTTGAACTAAGACTTCTTATTTCTTTTTTGTAATTTTATTGAGATCTTGAAGAGTCATATCATTTTATAATGAAAGCTACTATATCAAAAGTGATAGTTTCTTTTCTGATCCTTTAACTTAGACAAGCTTATTTTTGACAGCTCTTAAATCTTAATCCAATTTCTTGACACTATCATTCAATATTTTATGTTTGCTCTTCATACTATTATTTTTTTCCTAAGCATCAAGCACATCCTTCTGTAAATCTTTCTTCTCCTCCAAAGTTCTCTCACCTTTGGCCCTTGCTACTTTTCTCTCCATCAGCTGAATCTGATACTCTGCATTGTATAGTAACTATTGCTGTTTTTGGAAATCTTGGTTCAGTTTGTTTATGTGGGATTGGAGATTTCGGCATGTTGCTAGAATGCCTTGAATTTATATGTATAAGTTTGATTCGTCTTATCTCAGTTTGAATAGCTGTTGAGTATTTTTAACCAAAGTATCTTTTTTCTGAGAAATGTCTTGTTATATTCTTTTCTTCTCAGTTTCTCTATCTTTGAAAGCTTACTCAGCAGTCGTTTTTGCTATTTCAAATTTTTAAGCAAGTTTCAACTCGCTATTGAGCTTACTATTGTGAGCTTTATATTTCTACTATTAACTCATCAATCTTTGTTTTTTAGCAAGGAGATCTTTACTGAGTAAATCAACCTTTCTCCTTTTTGATGCAAGCTCACCTCCGAATGAAGACAGTTGATTCTTGAGAATTTATACTTCAGCTGAAAGATTAGCTATTTTTTAGAACTACATTGTTTTGTTATCATTTTTTCTCTCACTGATTTATCTATTTGCAATTACGTTCTGGGCTTCTTGCTCGCGGTTTATTTTGGCTTGAGCTTCTAACTGTTTTAGTCTTTCATCATAAATTTATTTGCCTTGGGCAATATCTTCCTTCAATTATTGAGTTTCCAATCCGATTCTAATTATATCTTGATCTCTTCTTGCGATAACTTTGGTGACTTCCTGCCATTTCTCAAATAATTTATGTCTTTCATCATGCTACTTTTTGAATTACTCTGCAGTTTTGTCAAGTTATATTTGAGTAGTCTGAGTTTGAGTTATTTAGATGTCAAGTTCTTGTTGTTTTCTATTAACTTCTACAGTTAATTTTTATATCTGAAGGTTGAGTTCTCGTATTTTTGACTCATCTTCTTTATGATATTTGTGTAGTGTCACATTGTCTTATTATTTTTGCTTGTTAGTTATCGCCCATTGTTCTAGTTATTCTTGGTTCCAGTTAAGCTCAAGTTTAATCTGTTATACTTTTTAGTTGGTTCTGAAAATTCTGACTTGGACATCATTCAATCTCTCATCATATTCTAACATAATTTTATTGTATTTCTTAATTTAACTCTCAAGACGCCCACACTGTCTCTCAGTGACCTGCCACATATGATTTTCAGTTTCAGTTTATTTATTTTTGTTATCAATCAATGTTTTAGTATGCAAAAGCTCTTGCTCGACATTCTTTAAATGTTCCTACAATATTTTTTTACGCTATAAATTTTTCTGAGTTTATTTATTGATCTTCTTGATAATTTTCTTTTTCTGCTTGACTAATTAACTTAATTTTTTATTCTCATCATTGGCAAATTCTGGTAAATCTTCCTCATCATCGGAGTCAACTTAAGCATTATTGTTATCTCCAATTGGATCTTCGGCTTCTTCGATGGGTTCATTATCATAGTTTTAGGATGGATCGTCCATTTTTAAATATAAGTTATATTATTATAGAATTGCTTTAAAATTATCAAGATATAACCTAAGTTATTACGACAAAATAACGAATATATTGTACGAAATTAATAGAGAAGATTGTAGCAAATGATATATGATAGAAAATTAACCTATTATGGCTTCGATCACAGATTTCTCAAACTTTACGAATTCATACTGAGCCGATGTGAGGCTCTCCTTATTTTTTAATTCTCTTTATTTTACTTCGATTCCTTTTACTTCTATTTAGTGTTATCTCTTCCCTTAATAATTCCAAAACTATTTCGCTAAATAGCTCTGGTTCTAATCCCGAACATCAACGAGTTCGTTGTTTCTGTTGTGTTGAGTTCGCTTGGCGACACATTAATTATTGTTACTATGTTACACTAAAAATAAAAAGATATCTACTTTTGTTGAGAGAGATTATTTTAGTAAGTAAGTTAATTTGCTTTCGCGATATGGCACATGCTAGCTTTTATTTCTAAGAGCAGAAAGTACGGAGACCAAGCATGACAGACTTTTATTTATAAATTGTGTCTATTTTGTGACTAAAGGATTTGATGAAGTCAATTTTTATGCGCCAGCGAGATCTACTAATGTTATTTTTGATGATTTGGGGATCTTTGTCTTTCTACACACTTTTTATATACAAATTGTCATAATGAGATGAGAGCGTGAGCTGTCAAGATTCATATCCATTTATCCAATAGTTCTATTTTTTATTCCATTTTGATAAATTTCCAGTATTTGTTACTTATTCTGGAACCTAATTGGTTTAATTCCTTCTAAGTAGACTCCATGTACTTGATGCTCTTTAATTTCAAGTTTTTCATTAACAAATAGTAGATCGCGAATTTCTTCTTTGTAAATTTCAACAATAGTCATCCAAATTCCGATTTCATATTGTTGTTTGTCTTTCTCTATCATATCGTACAGATCCTTGATGATGTTGAGAGCAAGTCCAGGATTCTTTTCGCTACCGTGCATAGTATATGTCTTGCCACTACCTGTCTGACCGTATGATAACACGCACAAATTCTTTCCATCGTAAGCGTGCTCTACTAGCGGTTTTATTTCTTCGTAAACTGTTTGTTGATCACTTTTTTAGTTGAAAACATGATCAAATTAATAATCTTTGTCGTCTTTAATTATTCTGTGATTGTCTTCGCATCTTAATATGCTCTTATGTTTAGTTTCAACTCCTAATTTAGGCCTAATTCGGCAATACACTCTAATTGAACCCTTTAATTCTTCAATTTAGATTTGCAGTTTTTTTCTTAACTCTTGTTCAGTCTTATGCAGATGAAAGAGTGCATTGTAGTCGACTTTGAATTTGTTAAATTTTTATTAATTTTATCTATGATATGTTAATATATACCTCACTTTTTTATTGAGACTGCTCAAAGATTATTTAATATCCGTATTTGTTTATTCTAAGTTCTTATTCTCGATTTATAGACCTTTCAATTTTTTCTATAGATTCAGTATAACTTTTTTCATTTATTAATTTTATGTTAATATTTTAATGTTAACAATTTATGTTTCTTAAGATTTGCGTTATCTGATGCATCCAGTAAATAATAACGGACATTTCTCTTTGAATAATTTCGCTTAAATAAGTTTTGACTGAATTGCTTTATAAATGGTCGATAATTTATATTAATTAGTCTAAGTAATAAATATTTGTTTCGCTTATTTATTCAACTTAGTATTTCTTTTCCGTTATTAATCAGCAACAATATCGCGTATTTTAGCTTTAATACTACCAATTTCCTACGCATAAAATCTGATTAACTAATCCAAATTAGGTTATGAATCTCCAAAACACATTATTGATTATACTCTGTTTATTGTATCATTGGGATTTATTGCGTTTGTTGAGTATTTTGCATTGGAGAATAATTTCGAATTTGTATTCGTGTTCGAATTCAAGTTTGAGTGAGAACTTGAAGAATTTGGGTTGAAATTCATATTCAGATTTAAATTATTTGTCGATTCTAGTTTTTTCTAAAGGATTTATTTTGTTTTTAACAAAGATGTCGATTTTTGCATCGTTGATGATCTCTATATATTAAATAATAATTTACTTCAAGCTTGGATTTGTCTAATTACATTCTAAGCGTGATTAACTGTGAATTTAAAGATTAGTTCTATTATCTCAATAAATTCATTTAAACACCTTCAAGTAATGTTTCTCTAAGATTATTTTTCATTTCTCTATTAAATTCCGCTTAGATTCGACTAAGTCTTTACAATTATTAAGAGTATGCTCTGCATTCGTCCACCTTGATCTTGTACTCTTACTGAATTATCTAAACAAGATCGTCATTTCTTTTACATTTACTGCATTACATCTCAACATTGTTATTATTATTATTAGTGTTGTCTCTGTTAGGATTAGCCTGTTGCCCATAATTTTTATCACTACATTTATTATTATTGATAACACATCGTTTCCGAATTTGCTGGAAATCCGGCATACTCAGCACCATTGACCGATTGCTCTCAGCATATGTAGTAAGTGTGCTAAGATCGTCAATCATCTGTTCACTACTTTTAGTCAAAGTCTGCATCCAATTATTAAATTTATCTAGTTCGTTCTGCGCCATTGTTAGACTATCTGTTGATGACCATAGCATCGAGGATGTGTGATTACTAGGAGATAAAGCGGATTGAAATTGGGGTTTGCATTGGTCGGCAGGGGTAGGAGGCATGCATCGACTCTACCTGCTTGTCACTGTAAAATTTAGACTTATTTATTATTTCTTATGACCTGAGTCAGGGTCTTCTTGAAACATCTAGCATATTTTATCCCTAGGTAAACGAGTACGTACTAATTGAGGTAGTCGCTGTGCATTTGAATCAATTTTATTAAGCCGTTAACAATAACATAATCTTAATCTAATCTAAACTAAATAAACTCATAAAATCAATAAATGTAAGTGTGAAGCCTATCAATAGTAACAAAGTCAGGCATTGTACCTGCGATCAAAGGCAGCAATATTGAGACTCATTGCCATTTGTCTAACACTATGATCGATTTCAATCCATTACGACTCGTTATCGTTGTCATCATACATCTCAATTAAGGGCAAAGCTATGCGGGACTCGAATAATTTGTTGTCTTGATGCACAGTGAATACATGTGGGATTTTACTGGCAGATTACATAATAATTTATGACTGCCCTAAACGTATACAGCATCGACCGTAACTTTGGGTCATTTTCTTCTTTTTTGTCTACTTGTTAGCGACATGCGAGATTGGCTTTGATTTCTTCGTTGTTTTTACAGTTGAGGCTTTGCGCTTCAATAGAGTGAGATATGTGCCCTTCGTTAGCTCCAACGTGCCTGATTCAGTCTAGATACAGTAAGGACTTGGGACCTTACTCATACGCTCTACTAAATTTAAGACTAAAATTATTATAAGATTTAAATTATTGCTGTCATTAAGTAAATTTACTATTTCTATTAATTTAAAATAATTACATATTTGTTAATAGATCAAGTTTTTGAACTTCAATAACGAGAAATTAAACGAATCACGGTAAAAATCAATAAGAGGGAAACAGATATTTAGAAAATCCTTATTATTTTCTTTCTTCCAATTATTTCTGCATTTGGATTTTCTTCAATTATTTTTGAACTAGCGCATCAAATCTTTTTTAAATACTTCTTTATCTTTCATAACTTTGTCTTTCTTTCTTCTCTTTTTGCTTCAACCTCAGTTATCTTTCTCTTTCAAATACTTTCCACAGCCTATCTTCTTTATCAGCTTGTTTGACTTCCTTCTTGATAATTTACTTACATTTTTTGAGTTATACAATTTTATTGCTGTCTAAATTTTATTTCAATACTATTTTCTTTTATTAATGAACAGGTTGATAATGTTTCAAAGTTGAGTCGACGTTGGGTTTCGAAACTTTAAGTTTCATTATTTTATCAAATCTTGACTATTTTGTTTGTGAACCATGATCAACACTTGATCCTGATGACCTGAATGATATTTTACTAGTGTTCAGATAAGAACTTCTGTTATTTTATTTTTTATTAACTGTTGTTGGCTTCACTTTTAGCTTCATTATTTTTTAATACCTGCTCTCAGTGTTGTAAATAGAAGTGAAATTTTGTTTGTTTGGGGTTTTGGAAGCTGAATGAGATTGCGCACTTTTTTTAGCTGAGTTAATACTGCAGGTTGATTTATTGAAACTAGGTCGGAGTGAGTTCTTGGAAAATGAGTGATCTCGTCCTTTTGATGGCAGGCAAAAACTAACACGATTGCTACGAGAATCAATCTTCGACTTTTTATTTGAGGAGTACACAGAATTAGAGACTGGTTTTTATTTTAAGACTGTGGCTTGTTTCTATTTTTATTTCTCGAACATCTGCATAATTTTACGACATTTCTCGAGAGTTTTTTTCTCACTCATACTGGTTGCGTGTATAATATATCTAACGGAAATAAAAACACAAGAGTATTAATGCTATTTCAATCATATACATACAATATTCAGACAAGCTTAGGTGAATGAAATCCATTACAGCATTTAGGTAGTTTCATGAATTCGTCCCAGTCAAATGTTTATTTGCCACAGCAAGTCCAATACTTCTTTAAGTCATGGAATACAGGCTGACCTTTGTGGAAATGACATGCATCTTCGTTATTTTATTCCTACACGTATTTCTTGGCACAGCCTTGGTTGATACATTTTAGTTTGCCACTCTTAGATTTGAATAATTTTTTCTACTCTGGAGCTTTTTGTTCTTATTCTTTCTTCTTCTTGGCTTCAATTTCTACATATAAAATATGACATACCTGCATTATATTTATTGATGTCTTGAATGACAATATTACTTTTAGCTTCCTTTTCGATAGCATTTTGCGCATTGGACACAGTATTAGACTTAAAAAATTAATGTCCTTATTATTGTTTAACATTGCTATGTTTAGCAGTAGCACAGGCAGGCAATTTTTAGAACTCATCCCAATCATACACAATTTTGTTACAGCAAGTCCACCCTTTTTTAGTATCATGGAAAATCGGTTTACCTGGATGATAGTTGCATGAAGTTTCTGTGTTGAGCTACTCTGTGTATTATTTACGGCAGCCGTTTCGCTTGCATTTTAGCTTTGCTTATGCCATTTTTTATACTCTTTGACGATTTGGATGTTCAAATTTAATACCCAATTATGGATTAAATTAATATGCTATTTATTATTTTCTAGATTATTCCAATGTATTAATATTAAAAGGTAGAAAGTGATGATACGATTAATTTTAATTACATATATTTATCATATTTTACTTATATTTTTTTA
>APMI01021158.1_pt1 | contig 12418 bp, 16 predicted proteins | sample 667938 | NCBI WGS metagenome assembly APMI01 (sample SAMN01084076, study PRJNA167559) | wastewater metagenome | biome: Wastewater | place: Denmark: Ejby Moelle, Odense | collected 2011-11-28 | reverse complement strand
GGCGGCCTTCGGTGTTCACGAACAGGCCGTTTTCCTCGGTATAGGCGGCGGCGGGCAGGATCACGTCGGCACGGTTGGCACCCCGGTCGCCATGGCTGCCCTGATAGATCACGAAGGGTGCATTGGCCCCGTCACGCGAAATCTCGACCTCATCGGCGCCAAGGTTGAAGATCACCTCCGCCCCCTCGACGGCCTTGGTCAGCCCGCCCTCGGTCACAGCCCCCACATCCATCGCACCCACACGCGAAGCGGCGGTATGCAGCACCAACAGCTTTGCACCGGAACCCTGCGCATAGGCCATGGCCTGAGACAGAACCGCCTCGCCATCCGCCTCGTTGATCGCACCTTGGCCGACAATGACCAGCGTGTTCGACTTTTCCGTCACCCGGCCCACCAGATCGACCAAAGCGGCCCGGTCATTGCCCATATGCTTGTAGTCATAGGTCAGATCGACCGCCTCGCCGATCAGGCCGACCGTCGCGCCATTGGCCCAGGCCTTGCGGATGCGGGCGTTCAGAACCGGCGCCTCGACCCGCGGGTTGGTGCCGATGAGAAGAATGGTCTTGGCGCTGTCGATGTCTTCAATCTTCGCCGTGCCGACATAGGCCGAACGGTTGCCAATCGGCAGACGCGCGCCATCGGTACGGGATTCGATGGTGCCGCCCAGCGATTCAATCAATTGCTTAAGGCTATAGATCGCCTCGACCGGGGCAAGATCGCCGACCAAGGCGGCAACCTTCTTGCCCTGCATCGCGGCAGCAGCCGCCGACAACGCCTCGGCCCAGCCAGCCTTGCGCAGGCGGCCATTCTCGCGAATGTACGGCGTATCAAGGCGTTGGCGGCGCAGACCGTCCCAGATGAAGCGGGTCTTGTCGCTGATCCACTCTTCATTCACGCCGTCATTGTTGCGCGGCAGGATGCGCATCACTTCACGGCCCTTGGTGTCGATGCGGATGTTCGACCCCAGCGCATCCATTACGTCGATGGATTCCGTCTTCGACAGCTCCCACGGGCGGGCGGTGAAGGCATAGGGTTTCGAGGTCAGCGCACCGACCGGGCACAGGTCGATGATGTTGCCTTGCAGGTTCGAATCCAGCGTCATGTTCAGATAGCTGGTGATCTCGCTATCTTCCCCCCGGCCGGTCTGGCCCATCTGGGTGATGCCCGCGACTTCGGTGGTAAAGCGCACGCAGCGGGTGCAGGAAATGCAACGCGTCATCTTGGTGGCGACCAGCGGACCAAGGTTCAGGTCGTCGCTGGCGCGCTTCGGCTCGCGATAGCGGCTGAAGTCCACACCATAAGCCATCGCCTGATCCTGCAGATCGCACTCGCCACCCTGATCGCAAATCGGGCAGTCCAGCGGATGGTTGATCAGCAGGAATTCCATCACGCCCTCGCGGGCCTTTTTCACCATCGGCGACTTGGTTTTCACCACCGGCGCCTCGCCATTCGGGCCGGGCCGCAGGTCGCGCACCTGCATGGCGCAGCTTGCCGCGGGCTTGGGCGGGCCGCCCTGCACCTCGACCAGACACATCCGGCAGTTGCCCGCGATGGACAGCCGCTCATGATAACAAAAGCGCGGAATTTCCACCCCGGCAACCTCAGCCGCCTGGATGATGGTCATCGCGCCATCCACCTCGACCTCGATGCCGTCGATGCTGATCTTCTTGAGGTTGGTCATCTGCGTGTCCACTTCGTCCCTGCACCAACGGTGCCTAGTAGTCTTGTCTGCCCCGGTCCGGACCGGTCCAGCCCTGTCATCGTTTCAGCGTCAAATACTTACCTACGGCAGTCTGGCGCTTTACATCCACCAGGCCCGCGCGGCACCATGATGCTTTGTCGCCCATGTCAATGTCGCGCGACAGGACGTTGCTAAACACAAAGTCCTGCACCTCTTTGTCACTGACGGACTTTTGTGTGATAGCACGCGCTGTTTCGCGCGAAGGTTCAGGGTTGCCTTGCAAGGCAAGTTCCTTATTCAGATTCTTGGAAAGCACCGCAAACCGCGCTTCGTTCACAGTCAGCTTTTCCGGGCATTGCGATGCAATCATCACCGCAAAGAACGAAGACAGCATCTCGTCCTTGACCGGCTTTGACAGCGGCTTAATCGGGGCGGCAGGCTGCGGCGCAACACACGCAGTCAGAGCAAGCGCCATCATGACAAGTGCGATACGCCGAGAATTCAAATACATACTCATTCCGCCGCCACCCTTGCGCACCCGTGCGTCTTCCACGCCTGCGCCTCTTTCACATAAGACCAGCCAAAGGCCCGCTCGCTATCGCCGTTCGCCTGCAAATCGGCAAGCCGCTCCAGCGCCTCGTCCAAGCTGGGCTTGTGCCCTTCCGGCACCCACCACATGACGAAGTGCATCTTGCCCAGAACCTGAAACCATTCGGCCCGGCGTTCGTAGAACGCGCGGTGGACGGTGTTCCAGACGAAGTGTTCCAGACTTTGCACATCCGTCCAGACGGTCAGATTCGACACGAACTGCGGGTCGCCGCCGATCTTGGCTTCGGTGTTTCCGGTTCCCGGCTCGCCCGACCCTTCCATCATCCAGACAAAGCCGGGCATCCGCTTGCCCAGACCGTTCACCTTGTCCAGCGCGGCCATGAACTCGGCCACGCGCGGGTCATCGGTGGGGGCCAACAGGCGCCCCACGTTCAACTCGGCAAGGTGATGGCCCGGACGCGCGATCATTTCCACGACCTCAGCAGGCTGCCGGCAAGGGTCTTGCGCGCGATCTCGTCACGGCCGACCACGCAATAGCTTTCGGTGTCGCCCTGAACAGCCCCCGCCAGTGCCAGGTAATCGGCGGCGATGCCCTTGAGGCGGTCTTTCTCGGCCCCGTCCTTGAGGAAGGCCTTCACCTCCGCCTCGGTATAGCCTTGGGCGATGGCATACTTTTTCAGGTCTTCCAACTTGGAATAGGCGGTGACCAGACGGCCAGAGATCGACGGGCAGGTGTTGCGGATCACATCCGCCACCCGGCCCGCCACAAGGCTGTCCGTGATGTGTTGGTTCTGGTTCAGCGGCACCTTATCTGCCAGGGCAGGCAGGGCGATCAGGCTGGCGGCAAGGGTGGTGGCGAGGATCTGGGCTGCAAGTTTCATGGAAACCTCCTTGGTTCTTCCAACCAAGGACATGGGGGCTGCCCCGCTTGATATGCCATGACAGGCGGCGGCTATCGGCAAACCACGGCTCATGCGCAGCCTCCGTCAAAGGTCCAGCCGTCACCTGCGAACTGGCCCAGACTCCACGGCGCCAACCGCTTGCCGCGACCAGAGCAGAACTGCCCCGCCACCTGCTTGGCCAAGGCACCCTCGTCATAGGTCATGGGCTGGCTGGGGCGTGTGACCTTCAGGCTGGTGCCCGTCGCCGTGGGCGTCAGAGTGGCGGCATAGGCCACGCCATCGACCTTGATGTCAAAACCGCCCGCCGCCGGTGCAGCCGTAGCCGCCGGGTCTTCCTTGCCGCCGCAAGCCGCAAGGGCCGCCAGCAGGATTAGGGAAAGGACGGGCGCGCGCATACCGTTACTCCGCCGCCAGCGCGGCCGAGATGCGGCCGGTTTTCTTGGCCTTGATCCGGTCCTCGATCTCATTGCGGAAGGCGCGCACAAGGCCCTGGATCGGCCAGGCCGCCGCATCGCCAAGGGCGCAGATGGTGTGGCCTTCGACCTGCTTGGTGACCGACAGCAGCATGTCGATCTCCTCAAGCTCGGCATCGCCGCGCACCAGACGCTCCATCACCCGCATCATCCAGCCGGTGCCTTCGCGGCATGGGGTGCATTGGCCGCAGCTTTCGTGCTTGTAGAACTTCGACAGCCGCCAGATCGCCTTGATCACATCGGTCGATTGATCCATCACGATCACCGCCGCCGTGCCAAGGCCCGACCGCTGTTCGCGCAGCCAGTCGAAATCCATGATGGCGTCGTCGCATTGCGCCTGCGTCAGCAGCGGCACCGAAGAGCCACCGGGGATCACCGCTTTCAGGTTCTTCCAACCGCCGCGCACGCCGCCGCAATGCCGGTCCAGCAGTTCCTTCAGCGGGATCGACATCGCCTCTTCAACCACGCAGGGGTTGTTCACATGGCCCGAGATGCCGAACAGCTTGGTGCCCGCGTTGTTCGGACGACCAAAGGACGAGAACCATTCCGCCCCGCGCCGCAGGATGGTGGGCGTCACGGCGATGGATTCGACGTTGTTCACCGTGGTCGGGCAACCATACAGGCCCGCCCCCGCCGGGAACGGCGGCTTCATGCGGGGCATGCCCTTCTTGCCCTCCAGGCTTTCCAGAAGGGCGGTTTCCTCGCCGCAGATATAGGCGCCTGCGCCGTGGTGCAGGTAAATATCGCAGTCATAGCCCGATTTGCAGGCGTTCTTGCCGATCAGACCGGCCTCGTACGCCTCATCAATCGCGGCTTGCAGCGCCTCGCGCTCGCGGATGTATTCGCCGCGGATATAGATATAGCAATTGTTCGCCCCCATGGCGAAGCTGGCAATCAGCGCCCCTTCTACCAGCGTGTGGGGGTCGTGGCGCATGATTTCGCGGTCTTTGCAGGTGCCCGGCTCGGATTCGTCGGCGTTGATCACCAGATAGCTGGGGCGGCCGTCGGATACTTTCGGCATGAAGGACCACTTCATGCCCGTGGGAAAGCCCGCGCCGCCCCGGCCGCGCAGGCCGCTGGCCTTGATGATGTCAACGATCTTGTCGCGCCCAAGGGCAAGCAGACCAGCCGTATTGTCCCAGTGCCCGCGCTTCATCGCGCCCGCAAGCGTGCGGTCGTGCATCCCATACAGGTTGGTGAAGATGCGGTCCTGATCCTTGAGCATTCCTTGCCCCTTCCCTCACGCCCGGCGCTTGCGCCAGATCCGATACGTCAATGCCAGCGCCCAGATAAAGCCCGCCAGCGCCAGCAGATCGGCAAGCAGCGCGAACCTTGGGGGCCACCCCATCTCGCCGCCGACAACCTGCGCCCCCAGCCACAGAACCATGGTTCCCGCCATCACCAGCCCCGCGATGCGGGCCTGACGGGCAGTTGCCATGTCCGGGCCAGGTTTCATTCCCGTTCCCTAGTGATGACCGTGGCCATGATCGTCGCCATGGCTGTCATCCAAAGTCAGTTCTACGCCGCCATTGCCCATCAGCACGCCAAAAACCAGAAAGGTCAGCGCGCCGACGGCCACTGCCGCCGACATGCCGCTGCCCCCAACCGAACGCGCCAGTAGCGCCGCGAACAGGCCCGCGACCAGCGCGGCCAGCCAGCCACCGGCCCAGGGGCCATCGACCGCTTCGTGATGATCATGGTGGTCCATCGGCTACCCCTCAGTAATCGTTGGTCTTGGCGCGACGAAGGAATTCCTCCATCCCGACCTCGCCGATCAGCTTGGCCTGCGCCACCCATTTGTCGCGCGTCACCCGGCCACGGAACCCCTTGAGGTTGCCATCCATCCAGGTGACTTCCGCCTCGCCCCATCCTGCGATCTGGTCGAAATGGAAGATGCCCAGTTCGTGACACAGCTTTTCCAGCGCCGGGCCGATGCCTTCAATCTTTTTCAGATCATCGGCCTTGCCGTCGCGCGCGGCTTTCAGGCCCTGTGGCTTGGCCCCAACCTTGGCCGCATGATCCAGCGCCGCGGTCAGAACCGAAGCCGGTTCAGCAGGTGCAACCGGTGCCACAAACGCGGCGGGTTTGGCCTTGGCCGATTTCGCGGCGGGCTTGGCGGGCGTCGGCGTATCGCCGGTCGCGGTGTTCTGGCCCGGCTGGGCCACGGCGTCACCCTTGGGCTTTGCCACCTTGACCTCGGGCTTGCCCGCAGACAGCTCCTCGGCCACGGCAGGGTCAATGCCCTTGGCAGCCTTGTCGGCGGCGGCAGAGGGCTTGGCCTTGGCGCTCACTTCTTTCACCGTCACGCCCAGCCACGGCGTTGTCAGCGGCACTTCGGTGCCGTCGATCCGCTTGACCGTATCGCCGATGTCCACCGCCAGTTGGGCGCTGGCATTGTATTGCTTCTTGCCGGATTCAAACTCTTTCAGCGTGGTCAGGCCCGAAAGCGGCTCCGCCGCATAGCGCCCGTTCTGCGGCCCCGCCACCGGCACCTCGCCGTTCGAGAACCGCCCGATCAGGGCCCGCAGCTTTTCGGCCGTCAGATCCTCGTAATAATCCTTGCCGATCTGGGCCATGGGCGCGTTGGTGCAGGCGCCAAGGCATTCGACCTCTTCCCAACTGAACTTGCCATCAGCCGACAACTGGTGCGGGGCCGAAGCGACCAGCTCCTTGCAGACCGCAATCAGCTCTTCCGCGCCGCAGATCATGCAGCTTGTCGTGCCGCAAATCTGGATATGCGCAACAGAGCCAACGGGTTGCAACTGGAACATGAAGTAGAAGGTCGCTACCTCCAGCACGCGGATATAGGCCATGCCCAGCATGTTGGCGACATACTCAATCGCCGGGCGGGTCAGCCAGCCATGCTGCTCCTGTGCGCGCCACAAAAGCGGAATCACGGCGGATGCCTGACGCCCCTCGGGGTATTTGGAAATCTGCCCCTTCGCCCAGGCCAGGTTCGCCGGGGTGAATTCAAAGGACGCAGGTTGTTCTTTGTGCAGACGACGCAGCATTAGCGGTCAACCTCCCCGAACACGATGTCCATCGTGCCGATGATGGCGGATACGTCGGCAAGCTGGTGGCCCTTGCAGATGTAGTCCATGGATTGCAGGTGCATATAACCCGGCGCGCGGATCTTGGCGCGGTAGGGTTTGTTGGTGCCATCGGCCTTCAGATAGACACCGAATTCGCCCTTGGGCGCCTCGACCGCGGCGTAAACCTCGCCCGCGGGAACGTGGAAGCCTTCGGTATAAAGTTTGAAGTGATGGATCAGCGCCTCCATCGAGCGTTTCATCTCGCCCCGCTTGGGCGGCGTCAGCTTGCCGCGCGCCAGCACGTCACCCTGCCCTTCGGGCGCGCGCAGTTTGGCGATGGCCTGCTTGATGATCTTCAGGCTTTCGTCCATCTCGGCCATGCGGCAGAGATAGCGGTCATAGCAATCGCCGTTCTTGCCGACCGGAATCTGGAAGTCGAATTCGTCATAGCATTCATAGGGTTGGCTGCGGCGCAAATCCCAGGCAAAGCCCGAACCGCGCACCATCACGCCGGAATAACCCCAGTCTTGAATGTCCTTTTCCGACACAATGCCGATATCGGCGTTGCGCTGCTTGAAGATGCGGTTTTCGGTCAGCAGGCCGTGCAGGTCATGCAGGGTTTTCGGGAACTGGTCGGCCCAGGCGTCAATATCGTCCAACAGTGCGGGCGGCAGATCCTGGTGCACACCACCGGGGCGGAAATAGGCGGCGTGCAGGCGAGCGCCGCAGGCCCGTTCATAGAACACCATCAGCTTTTCACGCTCCTCGAACCCCCACAGCGGAGGGGTCAGCGCGCCCACGTCCATGGCTTGCGTGGTGACGTTCAGCAGGTGGTTCAGGATGCGGCCGATTTCGGAATAAAGCACCCGGATCAGGCTGGCGCGGCGCGGTACAACTGTACCAGTCAGCCGCTCGATCGCCAAGCACCAGGCATGTTCCTGGTTCATCGGCGCCACATAATCCAGCCGGTCGAAATAGGGCAGGTTTTGCAGATAGGTGCGGCTTTCCATCAGCTTTTCGGTGCCGCGATGCAGCAGGCCGATATGCGGGTCGCAGCGTTCGACGATTTCGCCGTCCAGCTCCAGCACCAGACGCAAAACACCATGTGCCGCAGGGTGTTGCGGGCCGAAGTTGATGTTGAAGTTGCGGATGCGCTGCTCTCCGGTCAGCGAATCCTGCGAGCCGTCGTCATAGCTGTTCTGACGAATATCGCCGTCCATCATGCGAAGCCCTCGCTCATGGTTCGTTGCCAGCTTTCTGGCAGATTGGGGAAATTCTGCGCCACGAATTCATATTGCGGGCGCAAGGCACGGCGCATCGCCGCGCGATCTTCTTCCGGCAGATCTACGGGGAGACCTGCGTTGATCTCTTTGCCGAAATCGCCAGCGATATATTTGATGCCCAGAAAGGAGCACAGCCGTTTGACGCCAGCCGGAGTCATCAGGTCTTCCTGAAACATGATCAGGGTTTTTTCGGCCGGAACCGCAGCGCGCAGCTTTTCGATAACCGACTGGTAATCGGAAAAGCGATAGGCGGATTCCTTTTCCTCGGCCCTGCCCTCAAGAAGGTCGGCCAGATGCGCGCGCGATTTCGCCAGATAATCCTCGCCCTCTTTCAGGCGGCTGCGCACATCCATACGCACATGGCTCCACAGCCGGTCAACCGGATCGCGCATCAGATAGACAAACCGGGTTTCCTTGGTCATCGCGGCCATTTCGGCCAGCACCTTGGCCGGGATCAGCGCATAGTTGGGGGTGATGTCGCCCACCAGCTTTTTCAGCCCGACACCCTGGACCAGATAGCGCGAATAACCAAAGCGGTCGTCCTTACGCTGCTTCATCAGCGTCAGGTAGTCGCGCATATCGATGATTTCAGCCGCAATTTCAGCGCGCTTTTTGGGCGCGGCCTCTGCCATTGCCGCCTGCCTGCGGTCAATTACCGTCTCGATGAAATTCAGGAGCCAGGTAAACTTGAGCTCTTGCAGCGTGTCAAAATAGTGCAGTTCTTTGAAGGCGCGGAAGTGGCAATCCGGGTGGCCGGCCAGATAATCATGCAGCCAGGTGGTGCCGCATTTGGGCGCCCCGATGCCAAACATAAGCACCGGCGGCGCCGTGCGGCGCGCCGGGGCAGCCATGGGCCGCCGTGCCGTGTTCGGTACCAGAGCGACCATCGCGGCTCAGGCCTTCTTCTCGTCACCGGGAAGGATGTATTGCGCACCTTCCCACGGGCTCATGAAATCGAACTGGCGATAATCCTGCACCAGCTTGACCGGCTCATACACGACGCGCTTTTCGGCCTCGTCATAGCGAACTTCGGTATAGCCCGTGGTCGGGAAATCCTTGCGAAGCGGATGCCCGCGGAAACCATAGTCCGTCAGGATGCGGCGCAGGTCGGGGTGGCCCGAGAACAGGATGCCGAACATGTCGAACACCTCACGCTCAACCCAGTTGGCCGAGGGATGGATGTTCACCAGCGAGGGCACCATGTCCTCTTCGCCTGCGCCCACGATCACGCGGATGCGGTGGTTCCGGTACATTGACAGCAAGTGATAGACCACATCGAAACGCGGGGCGCGTTCCGGGTGGTCAACTGCGGTGATGTCCACCAGCGTGGAAAACAGGCAGGTCGGATCGGATTTCAGGAACTCGACAAAGGTCAGCAGATGCGACGGCTGCACGGTCACCGTCAGCTCGCCGAACTCCACCTTGGAGGAGATCACGGCATCGGCCTGCTTGGCGGCGAGATAGGCGGCCAGTTCGTTCAGGGCTTCGGACATCGTGTTACCTCAACGAACCAGCGTGCCGGTGCGGCGGATCTTCCGCTGCAACTGCAGGATACCATACAGCAGCGCCTCGGCCGTGGGCGGGCAGCCGGGAACATAGATGTCCACCGGGACGATCCGGTCACAGCCGCGCACCACCGAATAGCTGTAGTGATAATAGCCGCCGCCGTTGGCGCAGGAGCCCATGCTGATCACATAGCGCGGCTCTGGCATCTGGTCATAGACCTTGCGCAGCGCGGGCGCCATCTTGTTGGTCAGCGTGCCGGCAACAATCATCAGGTCGGACTGGCGGGGCGAGGCGCGGGGCGCCGTGCCGAACCGCTCAAGGTCATAGCGCGGCATCGAGGTGTGCATCATCTCCACCGCGCAGCAGGCAAGACCAAAGGTCATCCAGTGCAAGGACCCGTTGCGCGCCCAGTTGATGATGTCTTCCGTTGTGGTCAGCAGGAAGCCCTTGTCCTGCAACTCGCGGTTCAGGGCCTGGGTGGCAACCTCACGGTCGGCCCCCGCCGTATTCGCGCCAGCCATCACGCCCATTCCAGCGCCCCCTTCTTCCATTCATAGGCAAAGCCCACGGTCAAGACGGCCAGGAACACCATCATCGACCAGAAGCCCAGGATCGACACATCCTTGAACGCCACGGCCCAGGGGAACAGGAACGCCACCTCAAGGTCGAAGATGATGAACAGGATCGAGACGAGGTAGAAGCGCACGTCGAACTTCATCCGCGCATCATCGAAGGCGTTGAAGCCGCATTCATAGGCCGAAACCTTTTCCGGGTCGGGGTTGCGCACCGCGATCACGGCGGCGGCCAGGATCAGCACAAGGCCAAGACCGACAGCAATCGCCAGAAGAATAAGGATGGGCAGGTATTCACGCAGGAGGGGATTGTCCACAAGGGGCTCCTTCGGCTGGCGACAAGGCGGGCCGCGGCCCTGTCAGGGGGCCGCCGGGTCATGGTTCCGTTTACTCTGCCCCTTTGGCGGGGTCAACCGAAGCCACAGCGAAAAGCTGCGGTGCAGCGCGCGATTTCGACAATTTGTATGCAACGGTATGCCGATCCACCGCACCACCGCCCGGCGATGCACCAGTGCCGGAAGATGTCTGGTCCGGCAGGGCACCGCGCCTTAGCCTGAAATGCGCCTTACCAGATCGGAACCCTCATGCGCCTGCCTGTCCTGACAGCCCTGCTTTGCGCCCTGACCGCCTGCCCCGCCGCCGCACAGGTCTGCGCCGTGGATATGGCGGCGGTCGATGCCCGTATCGCCGATCTGGAGCCGAACTATGCCGGCAAGACGCCGGAAGTGATGCTGTTCCAGCCCCAGACGGTTTGCGCCGAGCCGCGGAAAGGGCTGCTGAAACTGGTCTGCGATACGGTCGCAACCGGCGATACCAGCCTGTGGCGCATGTTGCGGCTGGACGAGATGGCTTGGGTCTATGCCTATGAAAACGCCACGGCGACCGAGGTGGACGTCTTCAACCCGCCGGTTGACGATACATTCGTCCGCCGCCGCGATGAATGCGCCGATACGGCCTGCCTGTGTGCGGTGCTGATCGAACACACCAATGACAGTCTGGGTGGCACCTCGCCCTATCCGCAGTAATCAGCCGCACCAGCCCTGCCGCAGCCCGCCCTGATACGCCCGGCCAAGGCCATGGGCGATCATGATCCGCGCGACGGGCTGACCGTTGACTGTCATCTCCGCAAGGCGGCGGTTGTAACGATCATGGTCGCGCAGGGTAAGGCGCAACCCCTTGCCGGTCAGCAGGGTCCAGCGCAGAAACCAGGTGGCCTGCTGGGCGCGAGCAAATTCCGACAGACAGCGCGGTGAAAACATCTCTGGCGAATCGTAACCCAGAAGCCGGGCTTTCACATAGCCCTGCCGCGTGCACCACAGATTGACCGTATCCCCATCGACAACCCGCACAATGCGGCATGGGCCTGTTGCGCCGATGGCGGGGCGCAGAACCGAAATCGCGCCGTCCATGCCAAAGGGCACAATCACCAGCCACAGGGCCAGCACCATCGCCAGCCAGCCAAGTGGCCGCGCCCCCGGCACAGCGGGGCCTCGGGTCCGGGGCAAGAAGCGTGTTATCCGGCGCGGGGGCATGGCGATCTGCTAGCGCCCGCCCCGTCACAGCGCAAGCCCGCCTGCGACAGGTTGCCGCCCCTACGCGGATTTGATGCAGATCAAGGATTCCGTCGCGGCGCAGGCAGAATTTGCGCGCACCTAACATACGGAATAATAAGATGAATCCGAAACTGCTTTTTTCCGCTCTTGCCGCCTCTGCCGCCCTGGCCATGCCCGCTGCCGCCCAAGAGGCCGGCACCATCACCCTGGGCATCGGATTCCACGCGGTCGATCCGAAATCCGACAATGGCGTTCTTGCCGGCGCGAATGCGACGGTAGGCACCTCTGCCCGCCCGACGATCACCGCCGAATACTTCCTGCGCGACAATCTGGGCATTGAGCTGCTGGCCGCCCTGCCCTTCAAGCACTCGGTCTCGCTGGGCGGAACCCAGGTTGGCACCGTCAAGCAACTGCCGCCGGTGATCTCGGTGCAATACCACTTTGCCAACAAGACCGCCTTCACGCCCTTCGTCGGCCTGGGCCTGAACTACACCACGTTCTTCCAGGAGGATTCGCCCCTTGGCGATCTGAAGCTGAAAGACTCGTTCGGTCTGGCGGCGCATGTCGGTGTGGACTGGGCAATCAACGAAAAGGCCGCGCTGCGGGTTGATGCCCGCTGGGCCGACATCGACAGCAAGGCCACACTGAACGGCGCCGACATCGGCACGGCCGAGATTGACCCGATGGTCTATGGCGTATCCTACGTCATCAAGTTCTGACAGACTGGCATCGTGGCGGTCGTTCCCTCGCCGCCGCGATGCCCTGCTTAGGATGGGCGGGAATGCCCATCCTATCCCTTTACCCCCCTCTGGCGAAGGCCATCGCCTTCGCCATGCGGTGACAGGCCCGCCCCGCCATCGGCGGGCG
>APMI01030236.1_pt1 | contig 12419 bp, 7 predicted proteins | sample 667938 | NCBI WGS metagenome assembly APMI01 (sample SAMN01084076, study PRJNA167559) | wastewater metagenome | biome: Wastewater | place: Denmark: Ejby Moelle, Odense | collected 2011-11-28 | reverse complement strand
ATCCAGCCCCCGGTTGACAACTGGTCATCTCCCGCTGTCCAGCCGATCAAACAAGGCAATGCTCCCGGAACGGCCCCCATCAATACCGCAATTGAATTGATTTTCTTCAATGGCGTATAAATAAAAGCATACAGGAACAAACTAAATGCTGCCAAACCCGCCGACAACCAGTTGAAATAATAACCCAGGATAAAAACACCCAGCGCACCGGTTATGATAGCGAAGACCCAGCCTTCTGTTACACTCATCCTTCCTGCCGCCACCGGCCTGGTGGAAGTCCGCTTCATTTGTGCATCGGTATCTTTTTCAACTACCTGGTTGATGGCATTGGCACTGCCTGTTACCAGCATCCCACCTGCAAAGAGCAAAACGATCATCACCCAGTCATACTCCACCACTTTCGGCGCCAGCAGGTAACTGATCACACTGCTGAACACCACCATTATACTCAGCGAAAGTTTGATTAACTGTAAATAATCTTTAATCTTCCTCATCTCACTTTCGCTTATTATATAAAGAACATAAAAATTATGTTCCCAACATCTGTTCTTCTGTCAACTTCGTTGCGTCGCACCCTTGTACTTCCTGTTCACTGCTTAGCTTGTCAATGTATCAGCTATTATAACGTCTTTCACTTTTCAAAAACAGGCTCTCATAAGCCCCTCCTGCGGAGGGCCTGCCTGCCGGTAGGCAGGGTTTGGGTAGGCCTAGTGCTTACTTTCATTTGCACCAATCGGTTCTGTCTGCGGAATGAAATCTCTTCCGTCTTTACCGTAATCATAAGGCCACCTGTGTACTTCAGGAATTTCTCCCACCCAGTTACCGTGACCCGGGCGGATCGGCGTTGTCCATTCCAGTGTGTTAGCGCCCCATGGATTTTGCGTTGTTACTTTTCTTCCCTTGAAAATAGAATAGAAGAAATTGAACACAAACATCAGTTGCACTGCAAATACGATGATGGAAACAACTGTGATCATTTTATCGAGGTCGCCAAACTGGTTGAATGAAACCCAGCCGCTTTTATCGAGGTAACGGCGTGGCATACCCGCCAGCCCTTCATAGTGCATAGGCCAGAAGATCAGGTAAGCACCCACCATGGTTACCCAGAAGTGGATATATCCTAATGTACTATTCAGGTAGCGGCCAAACATTTTCGGGAACCAGTGATACACACCGGCAAACATGCCGAAGAAGGAAGCCACACCCATTACAATATGGAAGTGAGCCACCACGAACATGGTATCGTGCAGGTGAATATCGATGGTTGAATTACCCAGGAAAATACCTGTCAAACCACCGGAGATAAATAAGCTCACAAAACCGATCGCAAACAACATCGCGGGTGTAAAGCGGATATTACCCCTCCACAATGTGGTGAGCCAGTTGAATACCTTGATAGCTGATGGTACCGCGATCAATAACGTCAGTAACACGAAGATCGAACCCAGGAAAGGATTGAGGCCGGTTACAAACATATGGTGTGCCCAAACCAGGAAGGCAAGGATAGCAATGGCAAATAAAGAACCCAGCATCGCCATATAGCCGAAGATCGGTTTGCGTGAATTCACGGACATGATCTCTGATACCATACCCATGGCAGGTAACAGGATGATATATACTTCAGGGTGACCGAGGAACCAGAACAAGTGCTGGAACAGGATTGCACTACCACCTTCGTTGGGTAATACTTCACCATTCACCACGATATCACTCAGGAAGAAGCTGGTGCCGAGATTCCTGTCAAACAATAATAAGATGGCGCCGGATAATAAAACAGGGAAAGACAATACGCCTAACACAGCTGTAAAGAACATGGCCCAGATAGTAAGCGGCATTCTTGTCATGCTCATACCCTTGGTACGCATGTTCAAAATGGTGGAGATATAGTTAAGACCACCCAGTAATGAAGAAACAATGAACATTGCCATACTCACCAGCCAGAGATCCATACCCAGTTTAGAGCCCTGCGATGCCTGGCCCAGGGCACTCAATGGCGGATAAATGGTCCAGCCGCCGGCTGCAGGGCCTGTCTGAATGAATAAAGAGGACATCATAATCACACTGGCGAGGAAGAAGAACCAGTAAGACAACATATTCAGCATGGGCGATGCCATATCCCTGGCGCCGATCTGCAATGGAATAAGAATGTTGGCGAATGTGCCGCTCAATCCTGCTGTCAATACAAAGAACACCAATACTGTTCCGTGCATCGTTACCAGTGCATAATAAAATTCAGGCTGTATCTGCCCGCCTTTTGCCCAATGACCGAAAAAGGTTTCCAGTATCGGGAAGGATTGGTCAGGATAACCTAACTGCAACCGGAACAACACCGAGAACAATCCACCCACGATGGCCCAGATGATACCGGTAATCAGGAACTGCTTACCGATGGTCTTGTGGTCCATGCTAAAGATGTACTTGCTGATGAAAGTCTCTTTATGATGACCACCTCCATGTTCATCGTGATGGACATCATGCGTTGTTACCACTTCAGGATGTACAGACATTGATTCGCTCATAATCGTATCGTTTACCGCAGGTTTTAGTAACTGCGTTTCTATTAATTATTTTATTACCTGTGCAATTACCGAATCCTTCAGGATACCGGGTGCAGTTGCTGAATCTTTAGCCGGTTCCATTTTTTTGGCCGGGGCAACCTTAGCATATTGCGGATCTTTCTTTGCCAGCCAGGCATCGAACTCTTCCTGTGTTTCCACGACAATTTCACCTCTCATACTCCAGTGACCTTTACCACACATCTGGTCGCAGGAAATCTCATATACGAAATCAGGGTTCTTCGTTTCTTTCTTCATATCGGCCGTGGTCTTTGTAGGCGTGAACCACATGGTGGTCGGCGTACCCGGAACAGCGTCCATTTTCATACGGAAATGTGCCAGGCCCACATCGTGAATCACGTCTTTTGCACCGATAATCAGTTTTACCGGCTTATTCACCACCAGGTGCATGGGCTCACCACTTACATAAATATCATCATGATTGGCGGGATCATCCCACAACTGTCCCAACGGATTATTTTTAGCATCGCTGATCTCTTTGAAATATTTTTTACCGAACACCTTATCAGCCCCGGGATAGCGGTATTCCCATTTAAACTGGCTGCCCACCACTTCCACCTGCATAGCGTCTTTGGGAGCTTCCCCGGTTATTTTAAACCAATAGAAGATACCAAAACCAACCAGCACTGTTAACGTGATAGCGGGGATCACGGTCCAGATCACTTCCAATTTATTATTATGCGGGTAATAGAAAGCTTTCCGCGTGTCAGATTCCTGGTATTTGTAAGAAAACCAGAATAATGCCACCTGCGTAATCACAAACACGATAAAAGTCAGCGCCAGTGTGATATAAAGCATCCTGTCCACCAGCACTCCATGATCAGAAGCGGGTGCACCCAGGATCTTTCCTTTCAATTGTTCATTGCAATAGTATACACCAATCAGTCCCGCAATCAGGAACACCAGCAGCAGGAAGCCGTTGATCTTGTTGGTTTGTTTACGGGATCTTTCCTCACCCCTCAGGATGGCTACATATTCGCTGGCCTTGGCTATCTGGAAAGTGACCAGGAAACCGAGGGCCAGTATCGCTACAATGAAAACTGTTTGCATAAACTATAATTCAATTTTTATCTTCCTGATTAACTACTCAAATGGTTAACGATATCTGATTAAGTATGGTGTATCAGACTTTCTTTTATAAAAGGGTGATTCTTTGCCAGCAGCGGGGCTTTGCTTAAAGCCCTTCCTACTGCAAACATGATCAGGCCAACAAAACCCAGCGCCACACCAAAATCATACAGGATCATCGGCACATGTGTAACACCCTTCTCATCTGTCATCGGGCTGGGGAATACCATCTGGTAGAAATCCAGCCAGTGACCAAAAATGATCAGCAATGCCATGAAAGTAATTGTTCCATAGTTTCTTTTAGCACCTCTTGTCATCAGTATTAATAAAGGAGCAAGGAAATTGATCAGGAACATGAGCCAGAAAATGCCACTGTAGGCACCTTCCGCCCTGGGTTTGAAATAAACAGTTTCTTCGGGAATGTTCGCATACCAGATCAGCATGAACTGGGAGAACCAGAGATAGGTCCAGAATACAGAGAAAGCGAACATAAATTTACCAATATCATGGAGGTGCTCATTGGTGGCATATTCCAGGTATCCATTGTTCTTCAGGAATACCACGAATAAAGCGATCAGTGCCATACCGGCCACAAATGTACTGGCGAATGTGTACCAGCTGTACATGGTGGAATACCAGTGCGCATCAATACTCATCAGCCATAACCAGGGCAGTGAAGACATCACCGTCAGTGCAAACACCACGATATAACCGGCAGCCCATACTGTATTCTTCCAGATGTATTTTCTTCTTTCCTCCACCGTTTTCAGGGGCTCATTATCCAGGCTGCGGGATAATTGTCTCATTTTCCAGCCCAATACTGACCATAAAACAACTGTCAATACTGTTGCAACCGCAAAAAAACCTTTATTTAAAAATCCTTCTTTATGTAATAAGGTAGGGTCATGTTTTACATGCTCAGTATCACTCCAGTGATAAATGGCATGCTGACCGCCAAAAGTAATCGCCAGTAAGATAGCAGCGCAGATAACACCTACAACAGGCACCACCGCAGATATTGCTTCAGGCACCCGGCGGAAAGCCATCTGCCAGCCGCCCCATGCCAGTGTGGTGGCACAGATAAAAAACATACTTGCATTAACCACCAGTAAGAAATAAACGCTGTTTTGCAGCAAAGATGCCCAGAAACGGGCCTGGTGATGTGCATCATCCTTTGATCCACTTGTTACATACAAACCAACGATGGCAAGAATTCCCACAACCATCAGAGAGATTGCTATCGTATTGTATCGCTTTGGTACTACAAAATTTTCCCGGATAGACATCAGTTTACATTTATAGTTTCGTCAAAAACAGTATCAGTTATTTTCCAGTCGTTGTTGCTTTTGCACTGTCAGCAACGGCAGCAGCCGGAGCAGCAGTTGTTTTTCCCTGCCCTTGCTTCATTTTTACATAAGCTATCACCATCCAGCGTTGTTTGGTATTCAGTTGTGAGGCATAGCTTCCCATGGTGTTCTTACCATAGGTCACTGAATGGAACATTGTTCCTTCCGCCATATTCGCCACCACCGGGTCAGTCAGCAGGTTTCTTGGTGCATTAGGGAAGGGGCCATCGCCGCCTTTCCACAAAGGACCATTACCATCCAGTTTTGTACCGTGGCAGATACCGCAATTCACCAGGTATAAGCGTTCTGCTTCTTTCATATCCACAACAGCTGGATCAAGCGGGTTTTTAACATTTGCAGACATAACATATCCTGCCGAATCATTTTTATACGGGTACGCCGCCATATCACCCCGGGCTATTGTTCCCTCCACAGGCCTTGCATTATAAAAAACACCGGCCTTATCCAGCGCTTCGGTTGAAGCGTAGGTTTCATAAGCACGGCTGTAGGACATGTCCGGCATATAAGCCCGTCCTTCCTCGCGGCGGACATTACTGCAACTTACTGCGGCCACCACCATCGCTGCACATCCTGTTATGATCAAGATTTTTTTCATCACTGTTTATTAATAATTAATGAACTGCTTCTGCTTTTTTCTCGAAACGTTTTGTGTCTTTGTCATAGCGACCCAGCCACCAGCCGGTTTCCTTATAATCAACTTTTACTTCTTTAGCGCCGATACTTTCTAAAAATCCGATCACTTCAGCTTCGTTGGTTTTATCCGTGCACTCCAGCGCCATTACAAACGTATCATCTGTTGAACGGGGATTGAAGTGGTCTTTTTTTACAAAAGGCGCCAGCTGGCAGAGGTAGCAGAATGTAAGTACCATTCCTACAGCGGCAAACAATACCGTCAGCTCAAACGTGATTGGTATCCATGCCGGCAAAGAGAAAAACGGCTTACCCCCAAAGTTCAGCTGCCAGTCAACCGTCAGTGCCCAGGTGATGAAACTTACTGCCGTGGTTGTACCGGTAATACCATAAATGAAACCCGCCGTATGCAGGCTGGTATCACGAAGGCCCATCGCATGATCCAAACCATGGATCGGGAACGGCGTGAATACATCATGGATCTTATACCCGGCCCGGCGTACTTTTTTCACTGCAGGAAAAAGTACTGCCTCATCATCAAAATTGCCAACTACAAATTTTTTAACTGCCATTATTTTAGCTTTTAGCCTTTAGCTGCGATCCGCCCGGTCGGCGGACCGTAACTCAAAACATTTTATTTAACCTCTACAAGCTCGCAGCTCAAAGCTCACGACTCATAGCTTCTCTTATGCTCCGTGATCGTGTCCGTGTTTACCGCCAAACTCCTCCGTGGTTTCTTCTTCCACTTCATCCATTTTCTCCTTATAATTCTCACCACTTCTTTTCAGGATATGCTTGATCTCTGCCAGTGCAATAACCGGGAAGAACTTAGAGAACAGGAAATAACAGGTAAAGAACAAACCAAATGTTCCCATATAGAAACCAACTTCCCAGATAGTAGGTGTATAATATGTACTCCATGCTGATGGCAGGTAGTCCCGGTATACAGAAGTAACGATGATCACAAAACGTTCAAACCACATACCGATATTCACGAGGATGGACATAAAGAAAGTAACCAGCAGGTTCCTTCTCATTTTCCGGAACCAGAAGATCTGTGGTGACAATACGTTACATCCCATCATCAGCCAGTAGCTCCAGCCATAAGGGCTGCTCAGGCTCAAACGGTTTTCTTTGAAAGCAAACCACTCGTAATCAACATGTGAATACCAGGCCATGAACAATTCGGTGAGGTAAGCGATACCAACGATAGAACCCGTCAGTACAATTACTTTATTCATCACTTCAATATGTTCAATAGTGATATAATCTTCCAGAGCCAGCACTTTTCTTGTTACCAGCAACAGTGTTTGCACCATCGCAAAACCGGAGAAGATCGCACCTGCCACAAAGTAGGGCGGAAAGATCGTGGTATGCCAGCCGGGAACTACAGAAGTGGCGAAGTCGAAGGATACGATCGTGTGCACTGATAATACAAGCGGCGTACTCAAACCCGCCAATACCAGCGATAAGGCTTCATGACGCTGCCAGTGTTTGGTGGAACCCGTCCATCCAAAAGCAGCCACACCATAAAAAGCTTTTCTCCATTTTTCTTTGGCGCGGTCACGCAGGGTGGCCAGGTCAGGAAGCAAACCAGAATACCAGAATAAAAGAGAAACGGTAAAGTATGTTGAAATCGCAAATACGTCCCAGAGCAGGGGTGAGTTAAAGTTTACCCACAAAGGACCTCTTGTATTGGCGTAAGGAAGAACAAAGAATGCATTCCACACACGACCCATGTGCCAGATGGGGAACTGACCTGCACACATTACCGCAAAGATGGTCATCGCTTCCGCCGCACGGTTCACACCCGTTCTCCATCCCTGGCGGAACAATAATAAAATCGCAGAGATCAGGGTTCCGGCGTGACCGATACCCACCCACCATACGAAGTTGGTAATATCCCAACCCCATCCTATCGTCTTATTCAGGTTCCACTGACCGGTACCATACATTACTTCCATGGTAACGGATACTATACCGAAGATCAGCAGAGCAACAGAGATTAAAAATCCCATCCACCAGAGCCTGGAGGGTTTTGCTTCAACCGGGCGGCAAATATCTTCTGTTACCTGGTGATAATCTTTGCTACCATCTACCAGCGGTGGTCTTACCTGTGATTCGTATCTGAGTAATGCCATATTAATTTAGCTTTTAGCCTTTAGCTGCGAGCTGCGAGCTTTTATTATTTAGTCAACTTTCAGTTCTGGTTCTTTCAATAGTCAGCCTTCTTTCTCTTAATGATGTGCAGGCTCTTCTTTTTTGCCTTCACCGGCTGGGATAACAGCATCATGCGTTGCCGCAGCTGCGTGTTCTCCATGCCCGCCCCAGTTTTTGGTTTCTTCTTCGTCTGTATTTCTAACCTTGGTCAGGTAGCTTACATTCGGCAAAACGTGTAACTGCTCCAGTACATAGAAACTGCGCTGTGTATTGGCTGCTCTCACTTTACTGATCTGGCTGTCTTTATCATGTACGTTGCCGAATACGATTGCATCAGCAGAACAGGCTGTTTGACAAGCCGTTTTTGCTTCGCCATCTTTCAGCGGACGATTATCTTTTTTCGCATCGAGTTTTGCAGCCTGTAATTTCTGTACGCAGAAAGAGCATTTTTCCATTACACCACGGCTGCGAACCGTTACATCAGGATTCAACACCATTCTGGTCAGGTCATCATTCATCTGGAATACAACAGGATCCAGTTTACCCACCAGTTGCTGATCCTGGTTATTGGCAAAGCTGTCCGCACCGGTATAATCAGACCAGTTGAACCGGCGTACTTTGAACGGACAGTTATTTGCACAATACCTGGTTCCGATGCAGCGGTTATATGCCATCTGGTTAATGCCTTCCATGCTATGGTTGGTGGCTGCAACAGGACAAACATTCTCACAAGGAGCGTTATCGCAGTGCTGGCACATCATCGGCTGGAATACCACACCTTTCAGGTCATCCGGGTTTTCACCAGATACAAAATAACGGTCAATACGCAGCCAGTGCATATCATGGTAGCGGAGTACTTCACTCTTACCTACCACAGGAACGTTGTTCTCTGCATGGCAGGCCACCACGCAGGCACCGCAACCATAGCAGGCGTTCATGTCCACATTCATACCCCATTTCAGGCCCGGCTGGTCATGCACACCATACAGTGTTGCTTCTTTGCGGAAGTCACCCGAACTTCTCGCATATTTTTCTTCCAGGTCTTTACGGAAATCAGCCACTACATTCGGGTTCTTTTTAAAAGCACCCAGCGTTGTTTCTCTTACCACTTCCACACGATCCTCGTAACTGTTGTGTATCTGCGGCCGGCGCTGGCAATAGTTACTGCATTGTTATAGTTAACATTGTTGCCATCAAATGAAGTGAACTGGTACACATTCTGACCGGCGCCAAAAGCTGTTTTACCCAGTTCCTCGTTTCTTCCATACCCAACTGCTACTGCAATGGTATTTGCATTCATACCCGGAATAACCAGGATGGGCAATTCCACATCGCCTTTCCCGGCAACACTGATCTTAATAACCGGTTTTTGCGGGTAATATTCGTAATCATTATCCAGCTTAATACCCAGTTCATTCGCTTTTGCCAGGGAAATCATTGCATAGTTATCCCAGGTGGCTTTTGAAATGGTATCTGGTAATTCTTGTAACCAGGGGTTGGTGGCACCCGTGCCTGTACCGATAGAAACTTTCTGGTACAGCACGATCTCATCGCCGCTTATTTTTTTAGCAGCAGTGATAGCGGCGCTGGCAGCAGCTACGGCGGCACTGCTGTAGGAACCCGCAACAGCAGCCGGGGGAACGGCTTCCATCACACCATCCTGCAGGGCTTTATCAAATGCATCAAGGCTGCCGAGTTTGGCGGTCCAGTAATTTTTAAAATAAACAGCGTAGTCTGTATTGTTACCGGCCCATTTTAACAACGAGGTTTGATAAGGGCGGGTTTTGAATAAAGGATAAATAGTAGGCTGCATAAAACTGGTATAACCAGTTTTTGCTTCTGCATCACCCCAGCTTTCTAAGTAATGATGTGTTGGGATGGTATAAGTGCAAAGCTTCGTGGTCTCATCCATTCTTTCATTGAAAGAAATGGATGTTTTTACTTTTTTCAAAGCAGCAGTGAATTTAGCTGCATCGTGATAAGTATAAGCAGGATTAGCACCATAGATCATCAATGTACCCACTTGCCCTGCTTCCATCTGGGTTACCAGGTCTGTCAGATCTTTATCAATACCCTTGCGGTAATTTACCGGGGTACTCCAATCTATTGTTTTACCGTAAGCACCGGTTGCATTGTTGATCGCATTCACAATGATCTGAACATTGGCATCGTTGCTGCCTGCCACCACCAATGCTTCACCTGCATGTGCTTTCAGATCGGCTGCCACTTTAGCAATACCGGCTTTCAATGTTGCATTATCAATGGCAGGCGCTGTAACAGCACCATCTAATGCAGCCAATAAAGCAAGCGCTACAGCACCTGTTTCAGAAGGTTTATGTGTGAATCTTTCATCAGCATTGGCACCCGTTGTACTTAAATAACCTTCAAACTGGTAATGCTTGCTCATGGAAGGGTTCTTCTCATCAATCCTGCGGCCGGCGGAATATCCTTTGGCAAATTCAACCGGGCTGAGCCAGGTTCCGAGGAAATCAGCACCCAGGCTCACGATCACTTTCGCCGCATCAAAATGATAAGTTGGTATTTTTCTGCCAAACCCGCTGGCTTCATTGGCCAGCAGCATACCACTGTAAGAAACTGGGTCGGCCTGCACATGTTTGCTGCCGGGATATTTGGCTAAAAATTCAGTAATGATCTGTAAAGTGGAAGGAGAGTTAACGGTGCTGGTCAGCAGCACGATGTTTCCACCGGCAGCCAGTCCTTCTCCAATAGTTTTATCAACAAACTCGTACGTGGTTTCTTCAAATTTATCACCCACTTTGCGCTGGGGAAAACGAAGCCGGTGCGTATCATACAGGTCCAGTACGGAAGCCTGTGCACGGGCAGTGGTGCCTGCTTTGGTAAATGCCAGCTCATTCCCTTCTATCTTGATCGGGCGGCCATCTCTCACCTTAGCCACTACCGGGATCACATCACCATCCTGCACATAGGTAGTAGCATAGTATTTTGCCACACCCGGAACGATATTCTCCGGCCGGTTGGCAAAGGGAATAGCTTTCTTTACGGGTATCTTACAACTGGCGGCTAAGGTGGCAGCCGCAGTACTGAATCCCAGATACTTTAAGAAATCCCTGCGGGGAGCTTTGGCATCAATTAATCCTTTGTCGTCAAAACCTTCAAAAGGAAGTTCTTCTTTGAACTCATCCTGTTGTTGCTTCTGAAAGTTCTCCTGGTCATTCACCTCTCCGAAACTCTGCCAGTACTTTTTTTGGCTCATATTATTTACCCCAAACCCCTAAAGGGGCTTTTAGACCTTGAATTTTGTAATCACTTCTCTTGCTGTCAAAAACCGGAAATTCAAGTGCTGGTTAAAAAATTGTTTTTATAATCGATCTGTTCAAAACTATTTTAGTGATATTCCTCCTAAGTTCCCCTTTAGGGGACAGGGGTTTAATAGTGACATTTCTGGCATTCCAGTCCGCCGATATCTTTCACGGTCACACTATCCATTTTTCCGGATTTGATATCATTATGGAATTTCTCGTAAATGCTGTAGAACTGGTTACCGGTACTGTCGCTGTAATTAAAGTTCACTTTCGTCTGGCGGTGGCAGTTTACACACCAGCCCATGCTCAGTTCGTTCACCTGTTTCACTTCATCCATGGCAGTGATCTCACCATGGCAGCTCTGGCATTGTACTTTACCGGCGTTTACGTGCTGGGAGTGGTTGAAATAAACATGATCTGGCAGGTTGTGGATCTTAATCCACTGGATAGGTTTGGCCGCAGAAGGATCCCACTGTGCGGCATTCTTGGGATCAAAACCTGCATAAGTATATAATTTCTGGATTTCTGCTGTACCGTCTATCTCTTTACCATCTTCGGTATATAGCTTAGGTCCTTTTTCGTAAGACTGAATAGCTTTGTGGCAGTTCATACACACATTCACCGAAGGGATAGTTGCACTCTTGCTTTCCATCGCACTGCCGTGGCAATACAAACAGTTGATCTGATTGATACCGGCATGTACTTTATGGGAATAATAAATAGGCTGCTCGGGCTGGTAATTGGTCTGGCGGCCAAGGCCGATAGCCCCTTTGGTAACCAGGAAACCACCAACAATAAAGAACACAATGGCAGCCATAGCGATATACACTTTATTGCGGTAGAAAGGAACCGGCTCGGGGCGCAGGATACCTTCCACATCATCCGACATTTTCTTCAGGTTGCTGTTCACCTGCATCAGGATCAGGGCAATGATGGCCAGCACAAGAGAGATTACACCAAAAATGATGGCGTTTTGGTTAGAAGAATCTGTGGCAGCCGGAGTATCCCCGGGGGCTGCAACAGGCCCTTTGGCTTTTTTGGCCACTTCATCATTAATATAGGCAACCACATCATCAACATCTTTCAGTGTAATATCACCAAATGCGGTCATTAATGAACCAAACTTCGTCTTCAGACCTTGTGTATAAGCATCTCCGGCCATGTAGGCGGAAGGATTATTGACCCATTTCAGCAGCTCATTATGGTCAGCCCATTTATGTCTTTCCTCAAGTCCCATCAGGGCAGGACCAGTTCCGTCTTTAAAAACGTTGTGGCATGCGGCACACTTACTCATGAATAAGGTCTTGCCTGCTGCTGCGTCCTGGGCCGAAACA
>APMI01009972.1_pt1 | contig 12422 bp, 12 predicted proteins | sample 667938 | NCBI WGS metagenome assembly APMI01 (sample SAMN01084076, study PRJNA167559) | wastewater metagenome | biome: Wastewater | place: Denmark: Ejby Moelle, Odense | collected 2011-11-28 | reverse complement strand
GGATTACAAAATATATTTTCATCTATTTTTATTAATTCTAAATAGAAATAAGAATATTTTATATTTTTACCACCAAATTCATTGCCATGATATCTGATTCAAAGAAAGTTAATTACGAAACTGTCAAGAAGTTGTTTACCGACTACCTTGAAAAGTTAGGGCATCGTAAAACTCCCGAAAGGTTTACCATACTTAAGGAGATTTATTCAACCGACGGACACTTTGATATTGAATCTCTTTATATTCAAATGAAGAATAACAAGTACCGGGTAAGCCGTGCTACACTCTACAACACCATTGAGTTGCTGCTAAACTGCCATTTGGTTACCAAACATCAGTTCGGCAATAATTGCGCGCAATTCGAGAAATCGTTTAAATTTAAACAACACGACCATTTTATCGACATCGAAAGCGGTGAAGTGCTTGAGTTTTGCGATCCGCGGATCCAGGAAATAGTGGTTTCGGTCGAAAAAACACTGGGTATAAAAGTAACCCACCATTCGCTTACGCTTTTCGGAACAAAAGTAAAAACGGAGGCCGTAAATTAACGTGAATATCCTGATGTGTTAGTTCTTTTTTTCGACGCTAACCATAAATAGTTTTATCTTTGCAAACGTATAAACAGCAACCCCCCTCAGGGTTGCTTAATTTTGTGTGTAAATGAAAGTAGATGTATTGCTTGGCCTGCAATGGGGCGACGAAGGAAAAGGGAAAATAGTGGATGTGCTTACACCACAATACGATATTATTGCCAGGTTTCAGGGAGGACCAAATGCCGGCCATACCTTGCAGATTGAAGGTGATAAACACGTGCTGCATACCATTCCTTCCGGCATTTTTCATCCCGAAAAAATCAATATCATAGGCAATGGTGTTATTGCTGATCCCTTTATACTTTCCATCGAACTGGCCAAACTGGTGGCTAAAGGTGTAAATCCACGGGTAAACCTACGCATTTCGAAACGTGCACACCTCATATTACCTACCCACCGGATGCTCGATGCCGCTTACGAACAGGCCATGGGCACAGCTAAAATCGGCTCCACGCTTAAAGGTATTGGGCCGTGTTATACAGATAAAACTGCCCGTTACGGACTACGTTTCGGCGATATACTGGCTCCCGATTTCCGCGAAAAATACAACGCGCTGAAGCAACGCCATCAGAATATACTGGCATCATATCATTTCGATTTCAGATCGCAGCTTATTGATAAAATGCCTTTTGATGAATACGAAAAAAACTGGTTTGCCGCCGTTGATGAACTGAAAACCTTCCCGCTTATTGATAGCGAACTGTATATCAACAAAGCCCTGGCCGAAGGCAAAAGTGTACTTGCCGAAGGTGCACAGGGGAGTTTGCTCGATGTCGACTTTGGCTCATATCCCTATGTGACCTCATCCAATACCATTACCGCAGGCGTTTGTTCGGGGCTGGGTATACCGCCATCAGCCGTGGGTAAAGTGTTTGGCGTATTTAAAGCCTATTGCACCCGCGTGGGTAGTGGTCCGTTCCCAACAGAACTGTTTGATGCTATCGGCGAAAAAATACGCGCCAATGGTAAGGAGTTCGGGGCAACAACAGGCCGCCCGCGCCGCTGTGGCTGGCTTGATTTGCCGGCACTGCGCTACGCCATTATGCTTAATGGTGTTACCGATCTGGTGATGATGAAATCGGATGTGATGAACGATTTCGAAACCATAAATATTTGCACCGGCTACGAGGTGAATGGCGAAAATGTACAGGACCTCACTTACGAAACCCTCAGCAACCCGGTAACCCCATTATACAACACCATGCCCGGCTGGAAACAGAGCCTGGCCGGTATTGGCAGTTATGAGCAGTTGCCTGAAAAGCTGAAAATCTACACCCGCTATATTGAAGATGCCGTTGGAATTCCGGTTAAAATACTTTCGAGCGGACCCGGCAGGGAAGAAACCGTTCAGCGATAATAAAAGCACTGATTAAAATACAAAAGCCGGACCAGCATTGCCAGTCCGGCTTTTTTTGATTATTTAAATACCATTTAGTTCCTATGTTTAAATTTGTCAGATAAATACTATTAGATGAGTCATAGTCGGAAGACACCAGCCTGAATGCGTGAGCAGGCAGGGAAGTATCCTGAATTGAATTTAAGGTTTTAGTTTAAATTTTGGCTATCACCCCTCGCCGGGTCTCCCATTCGCCCCTCTTCAAGTTAAAAACAACAATTTTAAACAGACTTTTAACCGGGTAAAAATCATTTATACACCACTTCCCGCATTAGTTTTGTACCGTACATGGTGCGCATATTTACCCGGAGTTCCCTGAGTTTTTTCTGATCTTCTTCATTGCCTACCACTTTCTTTTGTATGGCATCCCATTTGTCGTCGTTGCCCTCCATGCTGGCCAGGTTTTTATATTCAACCATCAGCATAATTTGCCAGTCGTCGGGATTGGAGGCATTGCCTTCGAGGATTTTGTACGATAAAATAAGACCTTGTTTAATACCTTCTTCCTGCACCGCCCTCCAGGTGGTTTTTAAACTGTTAATATAGTCGACACCCATACCGTTTTTAACCTGCACAAAAGCTACGGTCCATGCCGAGCCATCTTTAAATGTTCGCTCCTGCGCGAAACTGTTTACGGTTAACACCATTGTAAGCGCAAAAATCAATACCAGAATTCGTGTTTTCATAGTTTTAGGATTTAAGGATACATATTTAATTTGGTTGATATGAAAACAGGAAACAGGCAGGTAAGTTGTTAAGCCGATGTTAAATAGTTGAAAATTAATTAATAAACCTAAGCTGTAAATCCGGGGCAGGCTTAAAAATGAAGCCCGCACAGCAAATTTAAGCGGGAATAGCGATAGTGCTGCATTAAAATCAACAGCCAGTTGCAGGTACAGAAGCAGCAAGCCGGGTATTGATTTTACTAGTAAATACGCATGCCGGAATTTGAGAAATTGATGTATATTTGAAAATGCATTGAAAATACCCTTTATCATAGCCTGAAATAAGGTTGGCTATTGAAGAACCAGGGGAAAGTGGTGTATATTTGTTGGGATTAACAGTTGTACACCATTTTGAAGAAAAGAAAAATCGTGCAAAAGTAAATACTTACAAGAAAAGATTATCTTTGAAAACATGATTCCATTAGATAAAGATTTACAAAAAGTAAAAAGAGACATTTCTGAATTTGGGGAGATAACTCAACGAGTCCTGAACTATCTTCCCAATGTGATAAGTAATTCAGAAGAAAAAAATGGTTATATAATTTATTCTAGTCAAATTGCCGGAACGACAAAATACATTCGGCCAATAAATAAGGAGTTATATATAGTTAATCCTGACAGTTTTATATTACATTTTATCGAACTCCAAAACATTTTTACAAAAATCAGAACAAAGTCGGAAATTATTGATTCAAACAAAGAAATCATAGATAAAACGATTTATACAATACAGCAATCTATTGGAGCAGGTTTAGATTTATTAGTTAATCCAAATAGTGCACGGAAACATGTTGGAAATAGATTTGAGGAATTAGTGAAAATTATTTTTACCGAAATTGGAATCGCTAATAAGAAAATTGTTCTACAAATTCCTTATGAAACAGACGAAGGAGCTAAAACCTATAAATGTGAAAACGATTTAATTATTTCACCTTATAAAACAGTCAAATCATCATCATCCTCTCTTAATGAAAACGAAGTAGTCGTTTCTGTAAAAACAACATCAAAAGATAGGATGGGCAAAATGTTCATTGACAAAATCTTACTTGAAAGATTTGTTGAGCATCCTCAAAAAGTAATTGGAATATTCTTGAACGATGTTCAAAGAAAAGAATCTGATAATATAAGTTTCACTCTTGTCTCCGGATTATTTATGGTCTATTCGAAATTCTTGACAGAATTAGAAGGTGTTTACTATTTAGACCCGCCTCCTAACGCTGTCAAAAAACCATATTCCAATTACATGAGACGATTCTCTGAGCTAATTACCAATGATTTAAGCAAATTATTAACCTCTTAGTTTTTTTCGCCTCTTAGTAGAATCAAGTTCATCTTTTGCAGTTGAAATTCTCAAAATATGTTCGTTATCTAGCAATCGATTTTTAATAATATCACAATATTCAGGACTTAATTCAGTTCCGAGCCACTTCCGCTTGTAAGCTTCAGCAACGGCATAAGTTGTACCTGAACCACCAAATGGGTCTAGAATAATACTATTCTGATTGGATGAAGATAAGATGATTTTTCTTAATAATTCAACTGGCTTTTGGGTCAAATGAGGAAATTTTTCCCATGCTCCATTTGAAATCGTTGGTATTTCAAAAACATCTTTCGGTTTTGCACCAAGAGGATTTGGCTCCCAAACATATTCGTACTTTTTCCCATTCGAATATTGTGACGTTTCAGCCTGTGTTCTCTTAGGATATTTTAAGGTATGATCATTATAAGGGATCCTAACTTCGTCAATATTAAAAATATAATCTTTAGACTTTCTAAAGTGCAAAATACTCTCATGAGAACGTCCCCAGTCACTACCGAGATTTGCTTTATTTCTATAAAACCAAACAAGCCATTTGCAACCTTTAAACAAATGTGCCGCTGCCCACTTAATATCTGCTAAAATTTCAGAAAAGCCACAAACATATAATGATCCTCTTTGGGTCAAGACTCTGTGAGCCTCTGTAATCCATTCTATACTCCAATCAACGTACTCTTTCTGACTTGAAAATGTATCCCATTCTGCTTTGTTAATATTATAGGGAGGATCAGCAAAAATTAAATCTATGGAATTAGATTCAAGCTGCTTTAAATACTTAATTGCATCGTAATTAAATAATTCCCCAAATTCAGTTTTAAAATAGGGATTAATGTTTTCGACAACTTGATTTTTTGTCCGATATTGTATTTCTAATTGCATATCTTGCATAAGATTCACAACTTGTTCTTCGGAGTATACTCGATAATTATTAATAGGATGCCTAAAACTTTTAAATTTTCCATTATTATCCCATCTCCTTAGGGTTTCTGGACTTGTTTTTAAAATCTCAGCAGCTTGACTTACAGACAAATAATTTTCCATATCCTTAAACAACCTTATACATGCTTACACAACAAAATTAAACAAAAAATGATTAAATTGGAGAGAAAAAAAACATGGTTTACAACAAAGTGTACAAATCATTGGGCGGAAAACGCAGGTTTATAGGATATTACATTTAATAAAATTTGTTGCGACTTGACAGGAAAGTGTTTCAAAATGCCCCTTTATACGCCAATCGTTATGTTAAATACCGAAATGGAAATAAGAAGTCATTTCTCTCAAAGGATTTGTATATTTGTTTGGTTTCACTGCTGCCCCGGGTCTGAGATGTCGTGCAGCAGGGATATTAATTAGTGAACCGCAATTAATCGGAGTTATATGAAAAATATTCTTTTTACCTTGTTGTTTTTTTTTATCAATCAACATCATGGCACAGGATAATAAAATGATGATCCGCATTTCTGAAATTGAAATTGATTCAGTTTACCTGCACGAATACATTCATATTCTGCAAGTTGAATCAAAGGCTTCAGTGCAAAAAGAACCTGGGGTTATAGCCATTTTCCCGATGTATCAGAAAGAAAGTCCAACACAGATTCGAATTCTGGAAATATATGCAAATCAAGCTGCATACGAGGATCATATAAAGTCGCCTCATTTTCAGGCATATAAGTCGGGTACTTTAAAAATGGTAAAATCTTTAAAGCTGATTGATATGAATTGTATTGATCCGGAAACCATGGAGGAACTTTTTCGAAAGCTGAATCAATGATGTAAATGATGAATAACAGAAAAGCGCAGCAAGCCAATACTTACTGCGCTTTTTCGATGCGTCGTATTTGGGATTAGAATGGCCAGAACTGGTTATCGTACCAAATGGTTTCCTTGAGGGCTTCGTTGAGATCGTACAAAATTTTGTGATGACCGCTTTCCCAGTCTGCCAGCCAGCGGTACATTTCTTTTTCGTTGGGGTCTTCGGCTTCGGCGGCGCGTTTAGAGTACAGTTCAACGGCACGGGTTTCGAAATCCATGGCGGCCGAAATGGCAGCGGCTTCGAAACTGGCAGCCGAAATTTCCTTTACCAGCTGCGGGCTCAGGATTTCGTGCGAAATATCCTCCGTGTCGCCATTGTGCTGTTCGGGTTTGGTGAATTTACCTTCTTTTACAAAGTGTGCAAATTGTACCGAAAGAAATTCAACATGGGCCTTCTCTTCTTCGGCCATGGTAGTAAAAATCTTTCGTGCTTCGGGACTTTGGGTTTGCTCTGCCATTTTCTCGTAAAAGGCTTTTCCTCTCTTTTCGAGCAATATAGCAGTTTTCAGGATTTCCAATGCTTTTGTGCTTTCCATATAAGTGTGTTTTATGTGTCGGTTTGCAGTCGGGCAAATATAACATCTTTAACAAAGTACAACTCCTGTTGTTAAATATTAATTCAGATTTTCGGACTAAAACCGTAAATTTGCAGTACAAGCCGTATTCATTATTTTCTTCATCAAGTACTGTGGATAAATCTGATTATACCGACATTCTTCGTAAGTTGTTTTTCCAGTGGTCGCCAGAGCCGGGTATCGAAATAGTAGCCTTGCCCCAGGCCGGATCGTACCGCGAATATTTCAGGCTTACCGGATCCGATAAACATGCCATCGGGGTGTATAGCCCCGATAAAAATGAAACCAGGGCATTTGTTTCATTTACAACTCATTTCAGGCAGTTGGGACTGAACGTACCCGAAATATATGCCACCGATCTCGACAACGATTGCTACCTGGTGAGCGATTTGGGTGAAACGTCGCTGCTCGACCATCTGGAAAAGAATCGCGAAAACGGGCTTCCATCGGCCGAAACACTTGCACTGTATAAAGAGGCAATTGCTGAGTTGCCGCGTTTCCAGGTTGAAGCCTGTAATGATCTCGATTTTTCAGTGTGTTATCCTACCTGCGAATTCGACGCGCGATCCATGCGTTGGGATCTCAACTACTTTAAATACTATTTCCTCCGGCTGCTGAAAGTTCCCTTTAACGAAGCTGCCCTCGAAGATGATTTCGAAACACTTGTGGCTTACCTGCTCCGGAATGGTAGCAGCTATTTTATGTACCGCGATTTCCAGGCGCGAAACATCATGATACACGAGGATAATCCATGGTTTATCGATTACCAGGGAGGTCGTCGGGGCCCGTTGCAATACGACCTGGCTTCGCTGCTTTTTCAGGTTAAAGCCTCGTTGCCCTATTCCTTCAGGGAAGAAATGCTGCATTGGTACCTGTTAAATCTGAAAAAGTATATCCGGATAGATGAAGCAAAGTTTATCGACGATTATTACGGTTTTGTGCTGATCCGCCTGCTTCAGGTTATGGGCGCATATGGTTTCAGGGGTTATTTCGAGCGCAGGGCACATTTTCTGCAAAGCATACCCTTTGCAGTCGAAAACCTGCGATGGCTGCTTGAAAATGTGCAGTTTAAAATTGAAATGCCCGAGCTGATGAAGGCGCTGCAGGAAATTGCAAAAACCGATATTCTGTTGCCCGAAGTAAGCGAGGCCGGCACGCTGAATGTGAGCATAAACAGTTTTTCGTTTAAAAACGGACCGCCCCCCGATTATTCAGGCAATGGCGGAGGTTTTGTGTTCGACTGCCGGGCACTGCCCAACCCCGGTCGTTACGATCATTATAAAAAATTTACCGGTATCGATGAGCCTGTGATCCAGTACCTGGATCGTGAACCGGCTGTGGCTAAGTTTTTACAGAATGTGTATAAAATTGTCGATCAGAGTGTGATTGAATACAGGCGGAGGGGCTTCAGCAACCTGCAGGTAAACTTTGGATGCACCGGCGGGCAGCATCGCTCGGTATTTTGTGCCAGCAGGCTTGCAGCCTATCTCGAGGAGAAATATTCAATAAAAGTCATTCTTCACCACCAGGAAATGAAAACTTTTAAGTTGAGGCAATAAACCTTGTAATAAATTGAACTTCAGCTGTAGCTGCATGTTGTAACATTGAAATGATATTTAAAATATTGGCTGTATGTCGAAAACAATGTGCAAAACCAAAGATGCCGCAAAACGTGCTAAAAAACAAGCTGATCCTAAATTTGAATGTGCCAGGTGTGGTAAAAAAGTAAATAAAGAGAAATACGTTTGTAAACCCGAAAAATTATAAAATATCTTGGAGTCGTTTGATGTTGAGCGTTATAAAGCCGAAACAGAAATAATCCGCCAAACTGTTGCCCAGGTGAAGAAGGACTTTACCATGTTTGGAATGGATGTGGAATTTACGGGTGATACCCAAATGGCTTACGAAGAAATGTTTGTGCAGCTTACGGCATACGTGGCGCACATGCTCGAAATCGATCCGCACCGGCTCTCGTCCCTGCTTTACCAGGTCGACCTGGGGGAAAATAAAATTATGGAATCCAGTACATTGCATCCCGAATGGTCGTTACCCGAAGTGATAACCGAACTAATTATACACCGCGAACTGAAAAAGGTGCTCATCCGCAATTACTACAAAAACAATCCCGACAAGTTATGAAGGTGATGATTTTTGCCGCCGGATTAGGCACCAGACTCAAACCCTATACCGAAACCATACCCAAGGCACTGGTTCCTGTTGGGGGAGTTCCGATGCTCGAACTGTTGTTAAATCACCTGAAGCATAACGGATTCAGCCGGATAATTATCAATGTGCATCATTTTGCTGACCAGGTAGTTGATTTCCTGGAACGGAACCATAATTTCGGTCTCAATATAACCATCTCGCACGAAGAGGATCTGTTGCTTGACACGGGCGGCGGTTTGAAAAAAGCGGCCTGGTTTTTTGATGATCAGCAACCCTTCCTGGTACAGAATGTGGATGTGATGAGCGATATTGATTACCAGGAAATGCTCCGTTTTCATACGCAAACCCAATCGCTGGCTACCCTGGCTGTAAGCGAAAGGGAAACATCGCGTTATTTCCTTTTTGATGACACTATGCAATTGTCGGGTTGGGAAAATGTAAAAACCGGTGAAGTTAAAACCATCCGTGAGTCGCTTCAAAATCTGAAGCCATTCGCCTTTAGCGGCATTCATATCATCGACCCGCGTATTTTCGGCCTGATGGCTGATGCCGGGAAATTCTCCATCGTGGATACCTATCTTCAACTCGGAAACCGGCAGAAGATAAGCGGTTTTAAACACGATGTCAGTAACTGGGCCGACATGGGTAAACCAGAAGATTTACGCAAAGCACAGCACATTCTTGAAAAATTAAAGGGAACCAACCAAAACACCCCCTGAAAATGCACAGGTTTGTCTCAGCCCGTATAGGATTAGCATAATTTTAGAATGTAAAAATTCCCCATGGAACCTTTCCTCGATAAACTGGCAAAGCACCTGTATGCGGCGCATGGCGAGAACTTCAGCCGTTTATGCCTGGTTTTCCCAAGTCGCAGGGCAAGCATGTTTTTTAAGCAATATGTTTCGCGAATCATCGAAAAACCGATCTGGTTGCCCGACATATTTGCGCTCGAGGATTTTGTGGTACTCAAATCAGGGCTTACCCTCAGCGATCCCTTGGATTTAACAGCCCGGCTTTACAAAGTTTATAAATTGCTCGAAAAGGAAAAAGCACAACCGTTCTCTGATTTTATCTCCTGGGGCAATATGCTGCTGGCCGATTTCGACGAAATAGACCAGTACCTGGCTGACGGAGAAAAGGTGTTCAGTTACCTGGATGAAATCAAAGCATTGAAATCGTGGAATCCTGATGGAAAGCCTCTTACCGCGTTTGAACAGGATTACCTCAGGTTTTATAATTCGCTGGCACCTTGTTACAAAATTTTCAGGGAAGGACTTGTAGAGCATGGGCAGGGTTATTTCGGTCTGGCATTTGATGTTTTGCTGAAACAGATCGAAGCAAAATCATTCGATGAGTGGGATCGCATTGTATTTGCGGGCTTTAACGCTTTGACGGCTGCAGAAGAAAAGCTGTTTAAGCACCTGCAGGAAGCCGGAAAAGCTGAAATTTACTGGGATGCCGACCGGTATTATCTTCAGGATCCACGCCAGGAAGCCGGGCGCTTTCTGCGGGAATATGGTCAAAAGAAAACATTTGGCGAATTAAACTGGGTTGGAAATTCGTTGAGTGCCGGAACAAAAAACATTTCCGTGATCGGGGTGCCCGGTAATGTGGGACAGGCCAAACTTGCCGGTACGCTGCTTAATGAACTGATAGCAAAAAAGGGAACCTCCGATGGTGTAGCACTGGTGCTTGTTGACGAAAGTTTACTGCTTCCGGTGCTTAATTCGATACCAGTCGGCAGCGGCGATTTTAATGTTACCATGGGTTTTCCACTGAAGCAAACCCCGGTTTTTTCGCTCATCAATATCGTGCTTACCCTGTTTGCAAATGCACAGCGTTTTGCCCAGCCACAACCTGGGAAGGGCGTTATGGCGAGGTTTTATTATAAGGATATACAACGATTCCTAACTCACCCTTATATTTACGCGGCCCGGAAAAACAGCGGGTATGCTGTTCGTAAAACTAAAAATATAGTAAGCCGTTCGTTCTATTCAGCGGCTGATTTGCTGGCATTACTTTTGGAAAAGGATGCTACGCTTGCATCGGTATTTAAACCTTACCTCGAAAAAGACCAGGCAGAAGCCACTGATGCCATCAGCCTGGTTCGGGAAATTATATCCTTTTTGCGCGATGCATTTTCACCTGCTGAAGCGGAAGATGATGCAATGCCGGTGCACCCCATTGAGCTGGAGTATCTTTTTCATGCTGCAGAGTTATGCTTAAAGCTCGATGTGATTTTAAAAGATCCGGAGATCAAGCCCGATTTTGAGACCATACAATCGGTTGTTACCAACCTCATTGCCGGTAAAAGGCTGCCTTTTTATGGTGAACCCCTGAATGGGTTACAGGTGATGGGGATGCTCGAAACCCGCCTGCTCGATTTTACTGATATTATTATGATTTCAGCCAACGAAGGACTGCTGCCGAAAGGGAAACAACAAACTACGTTTATCCCCGACGAAGTACGTTCGCAGTTCGGGATGCAACGATACAGCGAACGCACGGCCGTTTTCGGATATCACTTTTACCGGTTGATGCAACGCGTTGAAAATGCTTGGCTTATTTACAATACCGAAGGTGATGAGCTGGGTGGTGGCGAAAAAAGCCGTTTTATCAGCCAGTTGGCATACGAAATGCCCAAGGTAAATCCACGCATTGCTATTACAGAGCAAACACTTTCGGTATTGCCGGGCAGTACCAGTACCGGCGCTATCAGTGTGCAAAAAACAGATGAAGTTACCTCGCGCCTTTTGCAGATTGCCGAAAGAGGTATATCGCCTACGGCCTTATCCATTTATCTGAAATGTAGGCTGCAGTTTTATTTTTCGCAGGTGCTGCGCATCAGCGAGCCCGAACAGGTGTCGGAAACCATTGATGCGGCTACGCTGGGTGAGATTGTGCACGAAGCCCTTGAGCACACCTATGCGCCCTTCAAAAATGCTGAAATCACTCCGGAAATCTTTGCAGATATGGTGCCGCAGGCAATCCGCAATGTAAATACATCTTTTTCGGCTAAATTTAATACCGACGAACTATCGACCGGTAAAAATATGCTGATTGTTAAAGTGGCAGAGAATATTGTAAAACGCTTTCTGCAGGCCGAAAAGAAATATCTCCGGGAAACCGGCTTAGGTATTGAAATTGTAATACTCGAAGAGGAACTGCATTCATTAATTAAGATTGAAGACCCCAAAGGCGGAGCCGGGATCAAAGTAAAAATTCATGGCAAAGCCGACCGTATTGACAGGGTAGGAGGTATGCTGCGCATTATTGATTATAAAACCGGCAGGGTAGATGCAAAAGATCTTAAAGCAGACAGTTTGGCGGGGTTAAGTGAAAAGGATGAACCAGCCAAGCTTTTGCAGGTGATGGCATACGCACTGATGTATGCTGATATGCAGGCGGTGCCACCTGGGCAGTTGATTTCGGGCATAGTTTCCCTCCGCAAGTCATCGGAATACCTGATTAAGACAGAAATCGGCAAAAGCAATATAATTGATAAAGCGATGCTTGAAGTTTTTCGCGAAGAACTTACCTCAATAATCAGAAGTATTTTTGATGAGTCGGTTCCATTTGATCAGACCTCCGATCGGGAAACCTGCAAATTGTGTGCCTTCAGTGCAATTTGTAACCGTACTGTGAATTAACCGGTTATTGCATGGTTAAATTTTTTGAAAATTTATTTTCAAAAAAAAAGCTGAAACGTTTTGAGATTAAATAAAAAGAGTTACTTTTGCACTCCCAATAACTAATACTGGTTCGGTAGTTCAGTTGGTTAGAATACGTGCCTGTCACGCACGGGGTCGCGGGTTCGAGTCCCGTCCGGACCGC
>APMI01020699.1_pt1 | contig 12423 bp, 13 predicted proteins | sample 667938 | NCBI WGS metagenome assembly APMI01 (sample SAMN01084076, study PRJNA167559) | wastewater metagenome | biome: Wastewater | place: Denmark: Ejby Moelle, Odense | collected 2011-11-28 | reverse complement strand
TTTTGCACATCCCCAATGAGTCAGGGGCGTCGAACCGCAGTCCGACGCCCCGTTTCGCTCACCGCCAGTCGGGCTCAGCCGCAGCAGCAACCCTTCTTGCCGGTGGAAGGTGCAGCTTCCGCGGGCTGAGCAACCTCCACGGGCGAATAGCCCGCTTCCTTGATGGCCTCGAGCAGCTCCGTCGCGTCCGCCTCGGTAGGTTCGATCTGCACGCGATGCGATGCCACATCGATCGCCACCCGAGCGCCCTGGTCGACGCTCTTCACTGCCTTGGTGATGGTGCTGGCGCAATGGCCGCAGGTCATGTCGCTGACTTCAAACGTGATCATGGTGAATCTCCTGGTGAATCTGAGTCTTCACTGTCAAGCTTGCCACCGTGGGAGGGTCAAGGCCTGTTTGCGGATGGACACAATTGCGTTTGGGTGATCGCCCACGCTTGACTTTGCCACGATGGGAAGCTGGAGCATCTCGCCATCGCCACCACCCGGTCAGAGAAAAATGTCCACTTCCATCACCACTCCGGGGATAGCACCCCTCAGCTTCCAGGTCCGTGGCATGACTTGCGCATCCTGCGTGATGCGTGTCGAGAAGTCCCTCAAGGCCGTCGAGGGGGTGCAGGACGCGACCGTCAATCTGGCCACCGAGAAGGTCTCCGTGACAGCCGCACCTTCGGTCGGCGCCGCCCAGTTGACGGCCGCCGTTCAGAAGGCGGGGTATGACGTCGAGACCCGCGACGTCGCGTTGCAGATCGAAGGCATGACTTGCGCTTCCTGCGTCTCACGTGTCGAGAAGGCACTTCTCAAGGTACCCGGCGTGCTGAGCGCTTCGGTCAACCTCGCCACCGAGCGCGCCAATATCGGCGCAGTAACGTCGGTCAGCGACGAGACGCTCGTCGCCGCCATCGCGAAGGCCGGCTACAACGCCAGCCCGGTGACCGACATTTCGTTGCCGACGCAGCCAGCACGTGCAACGCCCGATTGGCTGCCTGTCGCATTTGGCGCCGGGCTGACCCTGCCGCTCGTGGCGCCCATGCTGTTGCAGCTGTTTGGCATTGACTGGATGCTGGACGGTTGGGTCCAGCTCGCGCTCGCCACGCCTGTGCAGTTCTGGCTCGGCGCGCGCTTCTATCGTGCCGGCTGGAAGGCGCTGCGCGCCGGCAGCGGCAACATGGACTTGCTCGTGGCCCTGGGCACCTCCGCTGCGTTCGGTCTTTCGGCCTACCTGCTGCTTCGTCACGGCCAGCACGGCATGCCGCACCTGTACTTCGAAGCGTCGGCCGCCGTGATCACGCTGGTCCTGCTTGGGAAGTGGCTCGAGGCGCGAGCCAAGCGCCACACCACGGCAGCGCTGCAGGCGCTGAACGAACTGCGGCCAGCCGTTGCGCGGGTACTGCGCGCCGACGTCGAGTCCGAGCTGCCGATCGGGCTGGTCCGCGTGGGTGACCTGGTCCGTGTGCGACCCGGCGACCGCCTGCCTGTAGACGGTGAAATCGTCGAAGGCAGCAGCCACGTCGACGAAGCGCTCATCACCGGAGAAAGCCTGCCCGTCGCCAAGTCGGTGGGCGACCACGTCACGGGCGGGTCGGTCAATGCCGAAGGCGTGCTCACCCTCAGGACCCTGGCCGTCGGCGCAGAAACCACGCTGGCGCGCATCATCCGGCTGGTCGAGAACGCCCAGGCCGCCAAGGCGCCGATCCAGCGCGTCGTCGACCGGGTCAGCGCGGTTTTCGTGCCGGTGGTGCTGGGCATCGCCTTGCTGACCCTCCTCGGCTGGGTCCTGGCGACGGGCAATTGGGAACAGGGGCTCATCAACGCCGTCGCGGTGCTGGTCATTGCCTGCCCTTGCGCGCTGGGACTGGCCACTCCTACCGCGATCATGGCCGGCACCGGCGTCGCCGCGCAGCATGGTGTGCTGATCAAGGACGCACAGTCCCTGGAAGTCGCGCACTCCGTCGACACGGTCGTCTTCGACAAGACGGGCACGCTGACCGTGGGGCGCCCCACGCTGGTCGAGGTCCGTGGTGCTCCGGGGGTGGAAGAGACGGAGGTCCTCAGCCTTTCGGCGGCGCTGCAGCGCCACAGCGAGCACCCCTTGGCACATGCTGTCATCGAGCGGGTGCGCGCTGATCGCCTCCCGGTGCCGGAAGCCCGCGATACGCAGGCGCTGCCCGGACGCGGCATGCAAGCCACCGTCAGAGGCCAGCGAGTCACCATCGGCAGCAACCGGCTGCTGGGTGAACTTGGCCTGGAACCCGGCGCGCTCGGGGAACAAGCCCGACGCCTCGAGGGTGAGGGTTGCAGCATCTCGTGGCTCATCCGCGAAACCGACGGCGCGAATGTGCTGCTCGGCCTGCTGGCCTTCGGAGACATGATCAAGGCCACCGCCAAACAGGCCGTGGACCGCCTGCATGCGCTGGGCATAGATACCGTGCTGCTGACTGGTGACACCCGAGGCAGCGCCCAGGCGGTCGGTCAGGCACTTGGCATCCGTCAGATCGAAGCCGAAGTCCTGCCCGGCGACAAGGCCGACACCGTGACGCGGCTGCGCGCCAGCGGCAGGACGGTGGCCATGGTCGGCGACGGCATCAACGATGCGCCGGCCCTGGCCGCGGCCGACGTGGGCATCGCGATGGCGACTGGCACCGATGTGGCGATGGAAACGGCCGGCATTACCTTGATGCGTGGTGACCCGACGCTGGTCGCTGCTTCCCTGGACATCTCCCGGCGGACCTACGCCACCATCAAGCGCGGCCTGTTCTGGGCCTTCATCTACAACCTCGTCGGCATCCCGCTGGCGGCATTCGGTTGGTTGAATCCGATGATGGCCGGGGCAGCGATGGCGCTCAGCAGTGTCAGCGTGGTCGCCAACGCGCTGACACTGCGCCGCTGGCAGGCGCGCTGAGTCGCAGATCAAGGAACAAGGAGCATTCGATGCAAGGCATGAACATCGGCCAGGCGGCAGAAGCGTCGGGCGTGACCGCCAAGATGATCCGGCACTATGAGCTGGTTGGCCTGCTGCCGGCTGCGCGGCGTACCGAGGCGGGCTACCGCCAGTACGGCGACAACGAGGTCCACACGCTGCGGTTCATCCGCCAGGCTCGCGACCTGGGCTTCTCCATTGCCGAGATCACCGAACTGGTCAGCCTGTGGCAGAACCGCCGCCGCTCCAGCCGCGTCGTGAAGGCGCTGGCCGAGTCGCACATCCAGGCGCTGGAGGCCAAGGCCCAGGAGTTGCTCGCGATGAAGGCGACGCTCGAGCACCTGGTTCATTGCTGCCACGGTGACGAACGGCCCGATTGCCCCATCATCGACACGCTGGCGGCTGATGTCGCTGCCCCGGAGCCAGAACCGGCATCCGATGCGCCACTGGGCCGGCGCAGGAAGACGCAGTTTCAATAAGGTGGGAACCCGTTTGTTCACCTTGCGCAAGGGACGGTATGTGGATTGAAGGCCACTGGTTCTCCAAAGACCTGCTCGGGCAGTTGATTCTGATCTGGCTCGTCGGCATCTGCATCGTCGCGGTGATCGTGTGGCGCCTGCGATGGAAGAGCGGGCCGTCCAAACGGGCCCCGGCGACCCGGCCAAAGCGCCGCAGCCGCCGGTGAGGCCTAAAGGCGCTTACGCCTGTTCGGTGTAAAGCAGTAACTGCAGGCCGAACAGCAGCAGCGGCAGCAGCCACGCCACCTCCAATGCCTGGGCTCGCTGGCCGCCCAGAACCGCCAAGGCCTTCGCGCTGGCCGCGACCCACAGCGACGCCGCAAAGAACCGGTGCTCCGTCATGACCAACGCCATGGACCCAGCCATGTTCTCGTGGGCGTGCATCCAGAACACCGCCCCGGTGAACGCAAGCGCGACCGGCACCGCCAGCTGCCACCAGCGGTTTTTCAGCTTGCCCCATTCGATCAAGCCCTGCACGACGCCTGCGATCATCATGGCGCTACCCTGCATCAGGTGCTGCCGCGCTTCGCCGGCATAGTTCTGCGGCACGGCACTGCCGTGTAGCCAGACGTCGGCAGCGCTCTCCAGTCCGTAGCCCACGAACAGCAGCGGCAGCAGGAAGTCGAGCCAACGCCAGTGAAGCACCGCGGTGCGGCGCAGCAACAGCAACAAGGCAGTGGCCGTGAAGAACGCGCCACCCAACCAGTGCACTTGCTCGGTACTGAGGTCCATCCGATCACCTCGCTCGGGTTACCCGGGACAGGCAGCGCTTGCGCCGCCCAAGCCCATGCTGCGCCAATGCCCCAACGCGCGGGCGCTACCGTCCTGAAGGAATTGAACCAAGTTGCGACAGGGTTCAGATCTTGAAGTCGTCGAACGCGACATGGTCGTCGGAGACGCCCAGTTCCCTCAGCATCGTCCGCGTCACCGTGAGCATCACCGGAGGGCCGCACAGGTAGAAGTCGCATCCCTGCAAGTCGGGGTGGGATTTCAACAACTGCTCCCTGACCACGTCGTGGACCATGCCTGCGGGAAGCTCTGCGCCACGCTCTTCCGACAGCACCAACTGCCAGTGGAAGTTCTCATGGCGCTCAGCGAGCGCCTGCATCTCCTCCACATAGGGCGCCTCGGCCGCCGTTCGTGCGCCGTACCAGAAGTGGATGGTCTCGGTCGCGCCCGATTCCAGCAGGTCGAGGATCATGGCGCGAAGCGGCGCCATGCCAGCCCCGCCACCGATGAAGACCTTCTCGCGCTGGCCGTGCTGGATCGCGAACTCACCGAACGGCCCGCTGTACTGCAGCCGGTCGCCGGCCTTGAGCCCGAAAACAAAGGCCGAGCCCTTGCCCGGGGGGTGGTTCTTGCCACCGCTGTGCTTGCCATGGCAGAAACGCACCAGCAGCGTCAGACGCCCGTCAGCCTGTTGCACCGGCGTCGACAGCGAATACGACCTGCGCAACAGGGAGCCGCTGGACCATTGCGCCGGCAGGTGCAGGCCGGCCCAGGCCGAGTGGTGCTCCTGGGGTGTCTCGATCTGGTGCTTGGCCATGCGGTAGGCCGGCACATGGATCTGGATATAGGCGCCTGGGCGGTACTCAGGACCTGGCTTGCCCTTAGGCCGCAGCACCACTTCGCGAAGGAAGGGCGACAAGGCACGAACCCGTTCCACCTCGGCCTCCTTGACGGTGCCGAGCTCAGCACCGCCTTTGACCTCCACATCGAGGTTGCGGTCCAGCTTGAGGTTGCATGCGAGCCGGCAGCCGGCTTCGATCCGGGGCGGCGAGATCAGCGCTCGATCCGCCGCGGTCGCGTCTGGCGCTGAACCCCGAACCCGCACCTCGCACAGGCCACAGGTCTGTCCGCCGCCGCAGTTGGATGGCAGCTGCAGGCCCTGCTGAGCGAGTGCGACGAAGACCGTATCACCTGAATGGGCGCGAAGGCTGCGCAGGCGACTGCCATCGGGGGCATGGACCATCAGCACCCGGGTCGATCGCCAGCGCTTCGGGATGAACTCCGCCGGGCTGAAGCTTGTGAACAGCAGCCAGATGCCGCTCAGCGCCAGCCAGAAACCGCCCACGGCCGCCGTGACCACCAGCGGGTTGTTGAAGTTCTCGCGCCCGGTGTAGTCCATGATATGCAGCATCCAGAACACATCGAACAACCGCCAGGTGCTGTTGCGATGCTCGAGCACGTCGCCCTGCTGGGACAGGTAGACGGTCGTGTCCTGCCCATCCGCGAACGCCACTCGCCACACCTTGCCTTCATGCGCGCGCGTCTCCAGCGATGGCTCGACGAGCTGGGCTGGACGGGCCGTGCCGGTGCCGGTGTACGACGCCTGCGCGAGCCGCCGTGCCAGCAATGCATCAAGTTCGACACGTTCACCGTTTCTTGCATCGATCAGCACCGTCGACTTCTCGCCGGTCAGCCGGTACACAGGGCGGTCCAGCAACCAGCCCGTCGTAACCGCCGCCGCCTGATCGCGTGCCGATGCCAACAGGGGTCCTACCGCGACGACATCGGATGGCCACGGCTGCTTGGCTGGCGCCGGCGCCCGGAACTCGCGACCCCGCACCTTCTCGGCGTCCAGCAGGCTCATGACGAAGCCGCTGGACATCCACAGCACCAGTTGCAGCCCGATCAGCAGGCCAATCCATTTGTGAATCTTGCGCATCCAGGGCGTCATGGCTGAGCCCTCCGGCGAAAGCTGTAGAACACCAGCCACGCGCCGCTCAGCGCGAAGACCAGGCCGACACCCGCGGCGACGCGCAGCAAGCTGTTGTTGACATCGGTCCGCTGGTCGTAATCCATGATGTGGAACATCCACAGGAAGTCAAACCAGCGCCACAGGTCATGACGACGGGCGAGCAGGTCGCCCGTGTCCGGGGAGAAGTACAGCGTGGTGTTGGCCCGGTCATCGAAGCGCACCGCCCACATGGGCACCGGGCGCTTGGCCACCTCCTGCGGTGCCTGGGTGATCCACGTGACCTCGCGGATCTCGGCCTCACCCTGGTAGATGTCCTTGGCGCGCGCCACCACCTGCTCGCGCGGCAGCGGGCTCAGCACGTCGCCCGTGCGCGCGTCCACGAGGCTGGCCTTGCCGCCACCCTTGAGCTCATAGACCTCCTTGCCGAGAAAGCGTTTGAGCTTGAACGATTCGAAGCCTGGGCGGATCTGGGCGAGCTGCGCAACGTCCAGCCGCTCAGCCTGCCGCTCCAGCGGTGCGTCCGAGACGTGGGCGAGATGGTCGCCATGGATCACTTCGAGGGAGATGGCCGTCATGTAGACGCCGCTGAGCATCCAGAGCAAGGCCTGGACGCCGATGACGAGGCCGATCCATTTATGGGCTCGGCGTACCCAGAAGGGCAGGTTCATAGAGGTTGTCTCACTGCGTTCATTCGTTCGTGAGGCGCCGCAGACCGAAGTCTGCAGCGCCGTGCCGCTTTGCCGAGGCCTACCAGCGATAGCCGGCGCGAACATGCCAACGGCGCCCCTGGAGGTCGTAGGTCATCGTGTCCGTGTTGGCGTCGGTATACGACTGGATGAACGGCGGCTTCTTGTCGAAGAGGTTGTCGACGCCGACTGCAAAGTCGAGCTGCTTGTTGAACGCGTACTTGACCTGCGCCGAGTGGTAGGTGACGGTGGGTGCCTTGGCGCCGATGTCCGTCGGGGCGGCGTTGATGTCATCCGCCGCGCCGATGTACTGCAACGTGTAGGACCCTGACCACGGCCCCTTGGCCACCGTCACCGAGCTGAGCGAGCGCCACTGCGTGTAGCTGCCACGGCCACCGGTGATCTTGCCGGTGTAGTCGATCGCATCAGCCCCTGGGAACGGCCGCACCTGGTAGTTCTTCAGGTAGGAGGCCTCGGCGTTGAGCGTCGTCATGAACCCCGCGACGTTGAACTCGTAGAGCGCGCCCACATCGAAGCCGGAGATCTTCTCGTCCGCCGCATTGACGGGCTGTGAAGAGAGGAAATCGATCTCGCCGGTCGTCTTGTTGCGGGTGAAGCTCGACGGGCTGCAGAAGATGTGCGCCAAGCCGGGCGTGTTGTAGCAAACGGCCAGCTTGGTCGACCCGGCCACGCTCTGGATCGCGTTGGTGATCTTGATGTTGTAGTAGTCCAGAGTCAGCGTCAGCGCCTTCGTCGGGGACCACACGACACCGGCGGTCATCGTCTTGGCGTCTTCCGGGCTCAGGGTCGGGTTGCCGCCCACCGTGGTGAGGATGGTGTTGCCGAGTTGCTTGTAGCCGGCAGGCACGCCGGCGGCCTGGCAGTTCTTCGAGACCACGGACGACGTCGGCAAGGTGCTCCAGTTGCTGCACGGGTCCGTCGTCGTCAGGTTGCCTTCCGACACGCCGCCGTACAGCTCGGGGATGTTGGGCACCCGGAACGCCGACGACACGTTGGAGCGCACCTTGAGGCCGGGCAGCACCTGCCAGTCCAGGCCGGCCTTGTAGGTGCTCTTGGAGCCGAACAGGCTGTAGTCGGAATAGCGCGCCGCGGTGTTGAACTGCAGCGACTCGACGAACGGCAGCTTCTTGAGCAGCGGCACGGCCAGCTCGGCATACACCTCGCGCGCCGTGTACTTGCCGGCGATCGGGTCCTGGCGGTTGGTGTTGGCCACGCCGAGGACGGTCAGGTTGTCAGGGTCTCGCCAGCCACTTTCCTTGCGCACCTCGGTGCCGGCAGCGAACCCGACCGTGCCGGCCGGCAGGTCGAAGAGCTCGCCGCTGATGTTGGCACTGACGCCTTTCTGGTCGTTGCCGCCGGTGTCCCGGGTCTTCATCATGATGTAGCGAAGCACCTCCGGCGTCACGTTGCCATAGCCCAGGTAGTTGCCGCAGGGGATGGCGGCACCGGCGGTGGTGCTGCACTTGCTGCGGTCCAGCGTCTGGTCCACGCGGTCCAGGTTGGCCACGTTCGTGGTGCTGTCCACGCCGGTGTTGCGCCCCCAGTTCACAGCCGCCGACCAGTCCCAGCTCTTGCCGAAGCTGCCCTTGGCGCCGGCCACGATCCGGAAGATGTTGGATTCCTGGCCGAAGGTGCGCGTACCGCCTTCTTCGAGACGCCGGCGCTCCAGCACCAGGCTCTGGCCAGTCGGGTTCGTCGGGTGGTTGGCCGCGATGTTGATCGGGCGGTAGACGCCCAGCGCACCCGGTGTGGCGAGTTGGTTGGACTCGCGATGCGAGAACAGCGCTTCTGTGAACAGCTGCGTGTCCTCCGCCAGATTTACCGTGCCAAAGGCGCTCAGGTTCAACCGCTTGATCGGGTTGACGGCATTGAGCGTCGGATTGCTGTTGTAGTTGTGCTTGGTGGCCGAGTACGTCTCGTAGAAGTTGGGGTCGCCACCCAGCGTCTGCTTGAAGTTGACGCGCCGCCCGTCGGCGAGCCGCGCCCGGCCACCAATGGTAGAGGAGCTGCCCACGCATGCGAGCTTGCCGTCCACTTCGGCCAGGCCGCAAGGCGCGCGCGTGGCCATGTTGATGGCGCCGCTTTCTGAATAGTTGATGCCGGTGACGAGGGATCCCGCCGCACCTTGAAGGCCATACGCGAGGTCGACGGCCATCTCTTCACCGTCCCCCCGGCTGGTCTGGCCATAGCGCACGGAGGCCTCGCCGCCCTTGATGCCGCTCTTGGTGATGATGTTGACCACGCCGGCGACGGCGTCCGCGCCGTAGATCGCCGAGGCGCCATCCTTGAGCACCTCGACGCGCTCGATCATGGCCACGGGGATCATGTTGAGGTCGACCGAGCTGTTGGCGCCGGTGCCCCCGTTGACGACGCGGCGGCCGTTGAGCAGGACCAGGGTGCGGTTGATGCCCAGGCCGCGCAGGTTGACCTGGGTCGTGCCGTAGCCGTTGCCCGTCCAGTAGGCGCTGGTCTGGTTGCCGGCCGTGCCGGCGGATGCAGGCAGGCGCTGCAACAGCGTCTCCGCGGAGATGGCGCCGGTGCGCTGGATGGTCTCCGCATCGATGACGGTGACCGGCCCCACGCCTGAGATCTGCGCCTGCTTCAGGTTGATCCGGCTGCCGGTGATCTGGACCTTCTCAAGGGAGGCAGGCTGGGCATCAGAGGAGGGAGGAGCGCTCTGTTGCGCGAATGCATGGCTGACGAAGAGCAGGACGGCCGTCGCAACGGCGGTGCGCGGGAGTTGTGTAGACATTGGGTGCATCCAGTACGGTGCCGTCCTGCCGCCACCAAGGGCGAAAACGGATCAGGCACCTTCGAACCGAGGTTCGCCGGCGAGCACATGGCGATGGACACGAGAAGAGTCGTTTGACGGGGAACCCGTGGGGATCAGGAGCTCCGGCAGCCACCGCATGCCACTCAGCCGACGCGTGGCCAGCTCGTCTCGGCATGCGCGTTCGCGCAGGCCGCCGGCTGGCGGTCGTGCTGAGTCAGCTGGTTCGGGGTGGCCGTTCCTGCCCGGAGCGCAGGAACTCAGCGCGCGGTCCACCAGGATCCGGCAGGACCAGATCGGCCAGCGGATGGTCAGCCGCCACCATGGCGAGTTCGGTCACCATGGACACGCAGGAACCGCAGCTCGTGCAGTGGTTGCAAGGCGAGGCATCGCAGCAGTGCTGCGTCTGTGCATCGGACTCTGTGGCAACCGGCTTCTTGCCAGCCGCCTTGGTGATCGGCGCTCTTGCATGGGCGCCCGAGAGCGCCGCATGCTTGCTCAGGGTCTTCGCTTCGGCGACCTGTCCAGACAGCTTCGCCTTCGCAACCGCGACGGTGGGGCAGAACAGCGACGTGGCCACGCTGGCAGTCGCGGGGACGAGCACCGCGAGCACGATCAGGAGCCAGAAGCCGAGGAGTTTCATGGAGAAGGTCACGGGATGCTGCATTGCACCAAGCGTGCATGGCCCTGTCTACCTAGGGTGTTCCCCTTGAAGATGCCGCGATCGCATGGCGCCCCCGGACTGCAATGCGACCCGGCCCCGCAAGAAAAAAACCCTCGGTTTTGGCCGAGGGCTGAACCTTCATCGCTGTCGGCGCTGAAGCCTGCCAGGGAGGTAAGCAGGGAGGCCAGCAGTGCCGGCCTCGATGGCGACTCTAGCAGCCACGCCACCACGAATCCAAACGGGGCATCCCGCAGCCGAGTTTCGTGCGCGTTGCGCAACGACCTTGCCCCAAGCTGAAACGCCTACCCATAGAAGTGCCTGAGCACGACGCCCAGGCTGTATCGACGCTGCTCGGAGCAATCTGCGCTCGTCCGAACGCGCAGGAACAGCAGCCGCGCCTTCATCAGCAGCGCCGCGTATTCATCAAGCTCGGCCAAATCCCAGGCGTTGAAACGCTGCAGGTACTCGACCGTCGGATAGCCGTCCAGGAGCTGAGCTGCTTCCTCTCGCCAAGACGATGGCAGCGAGGAGTCCCTGGAGAACTCGTCGAGCGTTTCACGCCCCCAGATCAAGTTTCTTCTGCGCTCGTCCGGCGTCGTCACGCGGCCTCCATGGAAAGCTTTGAGCACCTCAACATATCTGTGCTCAGGCCCATATCAACACTCTTGATATTCAAAGCGACGACGTGAGGCCGCCGGCCCCGCCGGCGCTTCACCCGCTCTTGCGACGCTGGGCGCCTGATGCCGAAATCTCGCTCGCAGGCGACGCGGCAGCAGCCTTGGCCAGAACGTTGGCTCTGGGCTTGGCAATGGCGAGCGGCTTGGGCGAGCCCGCCATGGCTCCGATGAAACGCTTCGGCTCTGTTGCCCTCAGCTCGGCAACCTGTTCGCGGGTGAGGCCCGTTGCCAAGACCCGCTCGGCCTTCTCCGCCAAGTCGGGGGAGATGGCGACGAACTTGCCTGGGGCAATGCGAACTCGTTTCATGCGTGAACTTTCGCAGAAAGCACCATGGCCGCAGCAAATGCCCCGCGGCCTTCAGCCGGCTACGCCGGCGGCAACACCTTGATCTGCGCACCACGAGCGACCTCAGCCACCACTGAATGAAGGTTGCCGGTGCCTGGCTCGACCAGGCGCTCGGCCCACTCGTAGCGAAGTCGTGCCAGCGCCGGACCGAAGACGGCCATGCAATCCATGCCGAACTGCTGGGCGGACTTGTAGATGATCCCCTCGAAACCACCGTCCCTCGCGCTCGCAGCCAGCTCCTGCGTGAGGTTGAAGCGCAGTGACTGCAGCACCGGCCACGACTGCGCCTGCGCCTGCGCCCGCAGGTCGAGCAGCCGGATGTGGCGTTGGACCGTCAGGCACAAGAGTTCCCGCTGGGCCAGCGAGGCGAAATCCATCGTCTCGAACTCGCGCCGCGCGAGGCATTCGTAGCCGGCGGTCTCGGGCCGCTCGGCAAAGTAGCCGACCAGTTCATCCGGAAGATCAAATCGGCCGCTCAGCGTGCCGGGTGGTGCCAGCCGGATTCGACCAGCCTTCTTGTCGCCGCGCCGCGGGGCGAAGCGTTGGACCCTGTACAGGGCCAAGGAGGGCGGCAGCACGTAGGCTGGCGCGTACTCAAGGTCTGTGAGATTCATTGAGGGCTCAGGTGCCCTCCGCTCCAGCCAACTCCAGCACCCGTGCCAACTTGCCCTGTTCGATGGCCTGGCGGGGCGTGCGCCCGTTCAGGCTGCCCAACGGGCTTTCGAGGAAGCCCAGCAGGGCCCAGCCGTCCGTCGTCGCCAGCGCGGCGCCGAGCTTCGGGATCGCATCCCAGAGCGCAGGCTCGAATTGCCAGCGCGGCAGCCGGAAGCCGCGGCGCGTTTGGGTCAAGCCGATGGCTCGTCCCTTGGCAATCCATGCGTTGATCGTGACTCGGGTCGTGCCGGCCAATTTGGCTGCCTCGTCGGTGTTCACCATGTCTTCAGCACTCAGGCGCTCCGTTCGGAACGCCAGGCTGCCCGAGAGGAGCGCCTTGGTTGCTGCTGCTGACACATAGGGAGACTGTCTTGCTGTCGGCGACCCCGTGCGGGGCCGCGTCGCGGAGGTAGTGGTTGCGGTCTGCTTCATGATTTCGCCCTGAAGGGGTCATGGAAGATTTCGGC
>APMI01001898.1_pt1 | contig 12426 bp, 9 predicted proteins | sample 667938 | NCBI WGS metagenome assembly APMI01 (sample SAMN01084076, study PRJNA167559) | wastewater metagenome | biome: Wastewater | place: Denmark: Ejby Moelle, Odense | collected 2011-11-28 | reverse complement strand
GGGGACGACCCGCGCCACCAGCGCTTGCGCGGCATCGACCAGCACGCCGGCTGGCGCGCCGGCGGCGGTGCGTTCGAGATGGCCGCCGGCCGGGTCTTTGGTCTGCGCCGTGACACCGGCGGCTTTCAGCGCCGCACCATTGGCCCAGCCAGCATGGCCATCGACGCGTTCGAGCCAGACCGGCTTGTCGGCTACGACGGCATCGAGTTCCGCCGCTGTGGGAAAGCGCCCCAGTCCCCAGCTTTCCTGATTCCAGCCGCGCCCGATGATCCAGGGGCGATCGGCATGCTCGGCGGCATAGCTCTTGATCCGTCCCAGCGCTTCGGCCAGCGATTTCGTGTCCGACAGATCCAGCGTGAGCGCGGCAAAGCCGAGCTGCATGACGTGCGCGTGCGCGTCGATCAGGCCGGGCAGCATGATCCGGCCCTTGCCGTCGACGTGGTACTGAATGCCCTTGGGAGGCTTTTTCTCGCCGGGCCGGTAGATCGCCTTGATCACGCCGGCATCGTCGAAGACCAGCGCCGAGAACGTCTGGACGCGGCCATCGGGGCCGATGGTTTCGCCGCTGACGTTATCGACCAGCGTATCGGCCAGCGCGAGCGAAGGGGCTGTCGCCAGCAGCAGTGCCGCGATGGCGGCCCGGCGCCCGTGGCTCACGCGGGCGAGCCTTTCTCGCTACCCCTTCTGGGCAGGCGGCGGATCAGCGCGCTGGTGTCCTCGCGCCCGCCGCCCAAAGCCTGCACGTCGGCATAGAACTGGTCTATCAGCGCCGTCGTCGGCACGCTGGCGCCCAGATTGCGGGCTTCCTCGATGGCGAGGCCCAGGTCCTTGCGCATCCAGTCGATGGCGAAGCCAAAATCGAACTCGTCCTTTGCGGCAGTGTGCCAGCGGTTGTCCATCTGCCAGCTTTGCGCCGCGCCGCCCGAAATCGCCTCGAACACCTTGTCGAGATCGAGGCGGGCGATCTGGCAGAAGCGGATCGCTTCGGAAAGGCCGGCGATGGCACCCGCGATGCACATCTGGTTGGCCATCTTGGCCGTCTGCCCGGCGCCGGACTTGCCCACGTGGACCACCCGCTTGGCATAGGCAGCAAGGATCGCGCGCGCCGCGTCCACCGCTTTCGCGCTGCCGCCGCACATGATCGAAAGCGTGCCGTTTTCCGCGCCGGACTGACCGCCGGTGACGGGCGCATCGACGCAGAGCAGTTCCTTGTCGCGTCCTTCCACCGCGATCTGCCGGGCGATCCGCGCGGAAACCGTGGTGTGATCGATGAACAGCGCGCCCCGCCGCAACGTGGAAAATGCGCCCGTGGGGCTGAGCACGACATCGGCGAGATCATCATCGTTGCCAACGCAGGTGATGACGACGTCGGCTCCTTCCGCCGCTTCAGCCGGCGACGAGGCGACACGCGTCGCAAGGCCGGGGTTCGCGGCCTGCCATGCCTCCGCGCGGGTGGCGGTACGGTTGTAGATGGTGAGGCGGTGCCCAGCCTTGCCAAGATGGCGGGCCATCGCGCCGCCCATTACGCCGAGGCCCAGAAACGATACGTTGAGAGGTTCGCTCATGTCCGCCTGTTTAACGGCTTTGGCGGAGGGTTCCAGTCGCAAAGCGCGCGGGGCGTCAGGCGTGCTGCGCCTTCAGGCAAGAGGTCAGCGACAGATAGAATTCCGCGATGGCAGCCAGTGCCTGGTCACTGATGACGGGTGTAGCTCCGTGCCGGGTGGGGACAAGCCCTTGCCCGCGCGCGGCGATGGCAAGATCATGGGCCAGTCTCGTGCCGGGCGAAACCGGCGAATGGCCCGTTGCGAAAGCGCGGACGCGTCCGATCGCGCGCAGGCGCAGGACGTCCACCGGAAAGCGGCTTTCCATCGCCTTGATCCGCGACAGCTTGCGCGCGCTATCGGTGTCACCCTCCGCTGCGGCGCCGTGGCGGGACGGTGCCTCTGAAGGCGGGGCGTGCTCGTCGATAAGGATGGCCAGGAAGCGGTCGAGTTCCTTCAGGCAATTGCCCGCCAGCCGCAGCGCCACGCGCGCGGTACGTTCGCAGCCCGGCATCACGGTGGCATCGCGCGCGGCGCGATCGATCAGAAAACGGCAGCCACGCACCATTGCCCGATGCGCTGCGGAAAGCGCGGCTGCATCGGCCTGGACCCGCGTGGGCGAACCCTTCCGCGAAAGGGACTCAGGCAAGGAGATGGCACCCGGATGGATGGCGACGGTAACGTTCGGTCATGGGGCTGCTCCGATCCAGACGTGCCAGCGGGAGGTTTCATCGTGCCGGCAGTGCTATTTTCGGAACCTGACGGATGCGCCCGCTTACAGCAGTTGCGCGCGGCCGTCCAACGCGGAACTGCGCCATAGTTTGCAGCGGGAATGGATCGGTAGCGGGAACCGCGAAATAGCCAGAAAAGCTTAGATTTTTGCCATTTGTGGACGGAGCATTTCGCAGGATACCCCCAATCATACCCCCAAATGTGCTGGCTAGGCGCATTTCCGGGCGGCTGGAGGGCCGCCCCGCTTACCCCTCCCAAGGCCCGTGCGGAGCAGAACCGGCAATTCGATTCGGGCGCGTTTACCGGCCCAAGAATTGCCGATTAGACCCCCACACCGTACGCGACAAATCGCACCCGGAAAGCCAGCATTTCCCGGCGTCTCAGCAAATGGCAGCTTCCCTGTCAAATCTGACTTGCGGCCAGTTTCCAAGTCATTTCCAATTCACCGGCGCAAAATGACCTTTTATTCTCGTCACTTACGCGCCCTTTTGAGCGGGGAAGTCGTGACTTGAATGTGATTGGCTGGCGGCAGCTCGGATCGACCCAGCCGGGCGGCTGGCGCTTCGCGTTGTGGGATTGCTCTCCGCATGACGGGAACGGCGGGAAATTGGGAACAACTCGCCTAAACACCTGTCAGGCAAAGGCAAATCGTGTTCCCATGAATTGCCGAGCCTGTTCCCCACCACTTTTGCGTGGGAACATGCCGCCAATTAGTTGTCACCTGATGGGAAGGGATACGGCCGGAGAAGGCCTGTTCGATGCGGCACCCTCCGCATGTGCGGCCGCCGCTGATCCTGCCGGACGGCGGGCGCCGATCAGCTCAAGCGCATCAGTTGCAACTACCCGCACCTCATCCTGCGACAACGTACGTGCCTGTCCTGTGTTGGCGTTCTCGCCGTGGTGATCATCCCGCGTCGCAATGTTGCAACGGTCGAGCTGTGCAAGATCTCGGTGGCAGGGATGGGCAAGGCCCTCTCTCCTGATCGTCTCAACGATCGAGCCGAGGTTTTGGTCGGCAGCGAAATACGCTCGGTATCGCCTGTAGTGGGTCTCCAACACCCGGCGGACTGTTAGGGCGACTTTGCCGTGATCCCCCTCGTTCCGATCGACGTAGGCCGTCAGTTCATCAATCATTTTGATGTGCCGTGCCCGACAAAGAGCGTCCAAGTCCACGACAGAGGCCTCCGACCATTGCCCCCCGGTGGCGAAGTCGATCTTGAAGGCCGCGCATGGCGTGCCCACGCAACGGGCCTCGATGTCCAGGAGCAAGTGCTCGTCGTGCGACAGCACGATCATCTGGCGGCATCGGCCGCACAGCTCCTTGATGACCTCGACCGTCATGTACCGGCGATGGCTGTCGTGGCTGCTTAGCGGGTCATCGACCACCACTGTCTTCCCGGCGAGGCCCGTGTCGCTGTCGAGCATGGCGAGGAAGAAGGCGAAGGCGAGCGTTGTCTTGTCCCCGGCCGACAGCGTGTTGCGGAATGAGGGGATTGCGTCCGCCTGCCGCCCCCGTCCGCGCGCGACGGTCTCGCCCTTGATGAGCAACCCGTAGTCCACTTGGCCCGAGTTGCCCTGCATACTGTTGGTGATCTTCGAGATGGTGAAGCTGGCGCCGAAACGCCCGAGGTAGTGATTTACACGGTTGTGGTACTGCGCGGCCGAGGCCTCATTCACGTCCTTGAGCTTCTTCTGGATGTAAGTCCGGGTCTTGCGCGCCCGCGCGTCCCGCTTCTTCGCGCGGAAGTAGGCATCGACCCGCTTCTGGACCCCCGCATCATGCCGGGCGATCCGCTTCTTCACATTGTCGCGGTTCGCCTGGGCGACCGCCAAGTTGGTCGGTGCGGCGGTCGAGACCTTCGCGGCAGCGTCATTGATGGCGACAACGGCCTCGTTGTAAGCGTTGATGAGGTCGGTAGCGGCCGTGAGCTTGGCAGCGATTTCGGAGAGCTCCGCCTCGGCTTCGAGCTTGTCCAGCGGTGACGCGCGCTTCTTGCCGCATAGCGCCTTGGCCGCCTTGTGGGTGTCCGCGATCACGGGGCCAAGCTCGGCCATCTCCGGGAGTGGCTTAACCAGCCGGACGTATTCGCCCCACTTGCGGGCAGCCTCGGCATTGGTCTCGACCTTCGCAGTCAGGCCGGTGCGGGTGTCCTCTCCCAACGCCGCCTCGACCTCGACCCCGAGCTCCCGGACCGCCGCTAGGTGGGCCTTGTAGGTTTCCCCGAAGATTTGCCCGTACAGCGTCACCATGCCGGCCTGATCCACGTCCTCGCGCCCACAGAAGGGGCAGGAATCATCATGGATATGGTCTAAGCCGTAGCCGATCCACTCTTCGGCCTTCTTGTCGAGGTGGAAGCGGGTGAAGTGCTCGAGCAAGCGGTCCCGAGCTGAGGCGTCGATGTCAGCGACGGTACCGGCGAGGACGGCGGCCATGCCGGTCGGGAGAGCGGGGACGGGAAGCTCCTCGAGCTGCTTGAGGGCAGCGATCTTGTCCGCCTGCTGGACCGCCTTCACGGCGCGCTCCGCATCCTCGAGGCGCTTGTCGTAATCGGGGTTGGGCGCCAGCGCGAAGAACTCATCCAACCCCATGTCGGCGGGCTTGTCATCGGCAAGGGCGGTCTCGGACGCCTTCAATTCCGCCGCTGTCTTCCGGTTGATCTCGTTGAAGCGCTCAAGGTGAGTTGCCAGGCGCACCCCGTCGTGCCCGATGATGACCGAGAAGAGGCCACGATCATGGGCGAGCTCAGTCAGCTCTCCCGCATAAATGTTGTCGGTGATGAACGTGGTGTCGAATACCTCGATTGGCGCGCTCTTCGACTTCCACTTGCCATTGTTAAAACGAATGTTGCCGGTCTCAGCGATGAGGGTAATCTCTGGCGCAGCGCCGCCGTTACCCAAGGACTGGCGAGCGAGAATAGTATTAGAACAGCCATCACGCGCAGCACGGAGAACTGAGGTCAATGTCGACTTGCCCCTCCCGTTTGCGCCATAGAACAGCGTCAGTTGGGAGAGCTTGGGGGAGCCGGGCGTGTCAAACGCACGCAACACCCCTACATTGCGAATGACGAACTTGCTGAACATGAATGAACAGCTGACTCGGAATCGAATCGAAGTCAAAGCTGTTCATCAACATTCAGGCACGTCCGCATAAGTTGGCATGGTTGCCTTTGCTGCGCGCGGCTTGCTCACACCCAGCCGCGCCTACGGCTGCAACTCGCTACCGTAGTGCAGCCGCAGCGTGGGAACCGATACCCCAATCAGCTTGGCCACTCTCGCTACCGGCATTCCCCCAAGGATCGCCCGCCGGACAATCTTGCGTGTTGCAGGCGTCGGTGCGTGTCGCCGCCGTCCTTTAGGCGGGCTGGCCACGGTGCTGGGGAAATAGTGCCTTGCGACGGTGTTCACGCAGACGCCCAAGGCCCGTGCGATGGTTGACCAGGTCGCCCCAGCCGCCTTCAATTCGTTCGCGATCAGCATTTGTTCCGGGGTAGGAACGTGTGGCTTTCTGCCGACGCGCTGGCGGGAAGGCTCTGGCCGCGTCTCGAACAGATCGAATTGCGGCGGGCTATCAGGGGCGGCCATCACCAGCCGTCCAGATCATCGGCAAAGGGATCGCCGCCGTAGTCGTATTCATCCGCACCCTGCGCGGCTGGACTATCCATCGGCCAGTCTACCGGCCCGGCTGGAGCGTCGGCAGGCGAAGGGACGGATTTTGCCAGGTCGCTTGCATCCCATTCCAGAATGGTCGCGCGCACCGTGTAGAACCGGGGTGTTTGGTCGCCCACACGTTGCTTGCGCTTGGACCGCCCACCGTCGCCAGGGACAAGGAAACCTTGCTCTTGCAGGACCGCCGCCGCTTCCTTCAGGTCGAAACCGGCAAGAATCTCGCTCCAGCCGCTATCGTGGAACAGGTAGCAGGGCTTTCCCGGCTCAATGTCGTGCAAATAGCCCAGCGTGGATAGCGAGCGGGCCTCGCCTTCGCGGTTGCTGGCTCCGCCTCCACTATCGCCTGCATCGTCCCCATAGAACGATTGCACCTTACCATGGGGAACGCGACCGAAACGGGACTGCCCGGCTTGTATGGCGTTCCGCACCCGCTCCAGAATCTGCCGATGCTCTCGTAGGCCGGTGCGTCCGAACCCAGCCGCCCACGCATTGAAGCAGGCCAATGCCGCCGTCTCTGCCTCCCCAGCTCGCCACGGCACAACACCAAGCGCCGTGGCCATCTCCCCAGCCGCCGCGACCGCAGCGAAGCGCAAGGCCCCGCGATGCACCTGCCCACTATCCCCGCCTTGCTTGGCCTTCCCGGCAAAAGCCTTGGCCAACCGTTTGGCCTCGCCCTCCCAATGGGCAGGATCGGCGACAAGGCCGCGCACGAAGGCAGGCCCGGCATGGCCATAGTGGGCGGCGCAGGCCGCCTTGATCGCATCGGAAAAGGCGGCTGGACTGGCCATGTTGTGCAGGGCTTCCCAAGCCCCGAATCCCGCCCCGGCATCGGCTGGCAGATCAAGCAAGCGCAGCTCTTGCCCGGCCATTGTCCGCTCGCTTCGCTTGGCAGCGCGCATATGGTCGGCAAGGCCGATTTCCCCGGTGCTGCATACCATCACCCGCCATTCTGCCCGGCGGCGCAATGCCCCGGTCTGTCCGGCCCGTGCCTTCCCTTGACCGCTGGCGAGCGCATAGGCCGCATTGCCCGCCTCTTGCGGATCAACAAGCGCCAGCTCGTCAAGGATCAGCAGCGTTTCGGTATGGCCGTGGGCAACGCCCTCCAGGGCGTTCCCGGTTGCCCGCCAGCTCGACGCGAAGCCCAGCGCACCGCCCCCGCCCCACACGCTGCCAGCCGCCATGGCCAGCGACGTTTTGCCGGTGCTGGACGCCCCGCGAAAGTGGAAGCCGCCGCCCTCCATATCGAGCCAGCGCATGATTGGCCCGACAAAGGCCAGCGATATGGCGAATGTCAGCAAATTGTTGCCGGGTGCCAACGCAGCCAGTGCACGCCGCCAGCCGTCCAGACTACCCTTTTCCCGATAGTGTAGCGCAGAGGCCGCCCCGTCGAAATGCACCGGCTCTGCGCCCGGCGGCGCGATCACGGCATGGGGCAGGACAAAGCGGCTGGTATCAACCCAGCCGGTCCTTTCGGCCAAGGTGAGGCGGGCACTATGCGTCACCGCTCGCAGGAAGCGAATGAACCGATCGCTCTGGCCCGTCGCGGAGAGGATCAGCATCCCCGCGCCCGCCAGCTCGGCCCGCACTGCGCCAGCATCGGACGCCAGCGCCGCCCGCTTGACAGTCTTGCGCTTTTCCACCCCGTCGCGGTCCCGGAACCGGATCAGCAAGCCCCAATCGCCGCCTTCGCCGTCTCGCGCCTCGCCCATGATGTCGAATGGATCGGACAGCCGCACCGCCCGCGCTTCCGCGCCATCCTTGCCCGGCTCCAGCCAATAGAGGCCATCGTCATCAAGCGTGTAGCCCGGCGGCATTTCCAGCCGCCCGGTGCTGGCGGCCTCCAGCGCTGCGCCGATCAGCCCCAGCAAGTCGGATTGGGCGAAGCACGGCGGAAACGGATCGGCGCAATCCCATGCGGCTGGTAGCGAGGCGGGGAGCTGGACGATAGCCACCCCTTCGGCCCCAGCCGCCAGAGTGGCCTTGTGGACGGCTTGTGCGGCTTCTCGCCCCGGTGTGTCGCCATCGGGCAGGATTGCCACCCTACGGCCCGCCAGCGCTGCCCAATCGGCCTTGCCAACCGCCTTTGATCCGCCGGACCATGACGCCACCGCGAAGCCGGGAAACAGGCCCGCCGCCGCGTCCGCCGTCTTTTCGCCCTCCACGATCAGCACGGGCGCGGCTGGAGCCAGGGCGAGCCGATCCAGCCCATAGAGCGGGCGAGGAACGGGCGGCGCACCCCAGCGCCAGCCCAGCCGCCCGCCTTCGCGCCAGAGCGTTTGCGGCAGGATTTCCTTGGCCCCGTCCGGCTTGTCGAAACGGCAAACCCAATGGATCAGCCTGCCCGCCGCGTCACGATAGGCCCAAGATGCAGAGGGCTTGCCGTGGCTATTGTGCGAGGCCCGCGCGTCCGGTGCATCGGCGGGCACCGGGCACACCCATTCGCCCTTGGGCTTGGGCGCAGCCTTGCGTTTCGTCTCCGGCACGTCCCCGGCTGGCAAATCGTCCCCAGCGGCAATCGCCTTGGAGACGTTGGCAAAGGGATCATCTGGCTTGTCGTTCATGCCCATGGGGAAACCCCCATCGATTCCGCCAGCCGAATGGCGGCTTCGCGCTGGGGCAGGCCCGAAACGAAGGCGGCGAGGCTCACCAGGTCGCCGCCGCCGTCGCCAGTGGCGAAATCCGCCCATCGCCCGGTGGAGACATTGACCTTGAAGCTGCCCAGCCGCCTGTCAGGGCGCAGCGGGTTGCGAGCAACGTATTCATGCCCTTCCAGCCGCCCTTCTGGCAGCAAGCCCCGCACAACTGCGGCAGCATTAGCCAGGGCGTGGCGATTGACCCGCTCGAAATCGATCCTGCCAGATCGCACGTGCCCGCCGTCGCCGATCATCGGTCGCCCTCCAGCAGCTTGTGCAGGGCATGGGCGGGGATCAGCGTGCGGTTGCCGATCTTGACGGCTTCCAGCCGCCCGGCGGCAATCAACTGATAGAGCCGCGTCCGCCCCAGCGACGTGGCGCGGCTGGCCTCTTTGATCGAATAGGCGAGAGGTGCGCCCGTTGGTGTGTCGTTCATTTCCGAACTCCCTTGTTCATGGGAGTTCGGATCAATACGCACAGTTATGGGGACTGCGACAAATTCCGACTTCGGCTAATTCGCCGAATTATCCGTATCGCCGGAGAGCCAGCTTGATCGCTCCAGGGATTTGCGCCGTTCGCGGCACCATTCCGCGACCACAGCGTCCCGCAATCCCAGCCGCTTTGCGACTTTTCCCACCGCAACCTTTTGCATTTCCCCAGCCGCAATGAGGGCTTCCACTTCCCGCGCGACACCCCACCATGCAAGCGAATGGGGCTTGAGCTTACCGCTCTTGCCGGGCCTTCCGCGACGGCGCAGCGACAATTCCGCTTTGAACGCTAGCGCCGCCTCGTCATCGGCTGGCAACTCGCTACGCCCGAAAATCTCCGCGACCATGCCCAGGAGCAACTTGGCATCCTCGATGGCAGCGGACACTTGGCTAGGCGGCAGCGGGTTTACTACCCCCGGCCCGAAGGCCCCCAGCCTCGTGGCTATCAATTCCGCCGCCCATGCAAGCGTCTCCGCTGGATCGCCTGCCAGCGAATCGTGCAAGGCGTACCAAGCCGTCAGTGCAGGCCCGATTATTTCAGGGTCGGGATCACGCGGAATAGGACCGTCCCAGCGGCTGGGATCAGGCCGGGAATCGTCCGCCATCAATCCCGCTCACCGGCTGGAGGGGGCAGGGGGTAGCCACACGCGCGCGGATTTTCCTGCATCGGGATCGCCCATTTCTGTTCCCATGTTCCCAAATCCGCCCGATGGCTTGGGAACAGGCTCACACACTCAAGAGGCGCGGCTTTCTGCCTGTCTGACATAGCTTGTTCCCATGTTCCCATTGTTCCCTTGTAAATCATCGCTTCCCGAAAGCCGTCCGGAAAATGGGAAAATAATCCGCTGGAAATCAGCCCTCTGCGCGTGATGGGAAACCCGGCCCGCGATAGCGCCCGGATCGGGCTGGCAAGGCCGTGGAGGCGAGGCTGCGCAGCGTTTGGCCGGGCGAAGGCCCCAGCCACCCGGCTCGCCTCTCTCTGCCCGCCTGTTTGCGATCCTCCGGCCGGTCGTCCGGAAATGCGGAGCAGCAAGAAAAAAACCTGCCGATGAGAGGGACTGCGGTCCTACGCCAAGTGCGGCTCTGGACTTTTGACCACCCCCCGTCTGCACCGGGTGCGGCTGGCCAGCAGCGAGGCGGAACCGCCATGGAATGCCGCGCGCGTGTGGCTCCCCCATCCCCTCACCGCCGCGCGCCATCACCGCTTCGCGGCCTGTTCATTCCCCGTCCGATGGCCACGACCGCTTGCCGAAATCCCATATCGCTTCCCATGCGCGAAGGTGTCGCGGGTTGCCGGGATCGAACGGCGGCACATCGGCCCGCAGCTCCAGCGATTGCGCCTGTCGTTCCCTTTCCCGTTCCCCCGGAAACTTGAAGGGGAAGGCTACGGGCTGACTTTCGATCAGCTCTCGCTTTGCCTGCATGTGGGCGCGACGTTCCGCAGCTCGCCCCGAATGTTGCTGGACTTGCCGCGTCGCAGCGGTCGGCAGAATGGCCACGTTCGCCGGGCAGGCCCGCCGCAGCTCGCGTAATGACGGGGTGCGCATGGCCGCCGATCAAGCCGCAAGGCGGCGCAGATCGCCCATGACTGCCGTCCACCAGGTCGCTGGCCAATCGTCGAAATCCTCCCAACGCTTGCGGGCGTATTCGATTTTCCAGATCGCGGCTGGCAGATCGGGCGCAGGTGTGGCGATCAGCACATCCTCCGCCGCGCAGCGCACTTCGGTAAGCCGTTCGGCTTCCGCCTCGATGGCATCCGGGATCGGCGGGCCACCGCGCTCGGCTGATTCGTAGCGTGGCAGCCAGGCGGACCGATGGTGGCTATCTTCCGTTTCGCGGGCGATTTCAAAGGCTACCTGCGCAGCATCCCACTTGCTCATTTCCCTTTCTCCTTCGCACGATTGATCGGCACAACATCCGCGCCCTTGCGCAGCGTATCGAGATGGTCGCTCCACCATTGGGCCATTTCCACCCGCTCTTGCCAGTAAGCGCCCCGCGTATATGCGGCCCGCACCTTGTCGGCGTCGCCATGGGCCAGCGCCCGCTCGATGGCATCCGGGTGCCACTTGCCGCTTTCATTCAGCAGCGTTGCAGCCATCGCCCGGAACCCGTGGGCGGTCATTTCGTCGCTGGCGTAGCCCAGCCGCCGCAGCCCGGCGTTCAACGTGTTCTCGCTCATGGGGCGGGCACGGGTGCGGACGGACGGAAAGACATAGCCAGCCGGGCCGGTGAGGGCGTGAATCTCTCGCAGGATCACCACGGCCTGCCGGGACAGAGGAACGCGGTGTTCCTTCCGCATCTTGGTTTTTTCGGCTGGGATGGTCCAAAGCGCCCCGTCCAGGTCGATTTCATCCCAACGGGCATGGCGCAGCTCACCGGGCCGCACAAATACATGGGGAGCTAGTTGCAGCGCCAGCCGGGTAAGCCCAAGGCTTTCATAGCCGTCTATGGCGCGCAGCAGCTCGCCAACCTTTACCGGCTCAAGGATGGCCGCGTAGTGTGTGACCTTGGGCGTGGCCAGCGCCCCGCGCAGATCGCGGGTAGGATCGGACGCCAGCCGCGCAGTCGCTACCGCATAGCGAAACACCATACCCGCAAGCTGCAACGTCCGGCGCGCGCTTTCCAGCGTCCCCTTGCCTTCGATCTTGCGGACGGCGGCCAGAATGTCGGCTGGCTCAATCTCGCCAATCGGCAGGCTGCCTAGGGCCGCATTCAAGCGGGACAGCAGGTATTCGCTCCGCTTGGCCGTGGCAGGTGCCCAGCCGTCCTGCCCGTCCTTTTTCCGCTTGGCGCAATACTCGGCAGAGATAATGGCAAAGGTGTTCATCGCCTCTGCCCGCTGGCGGACCTTGGCCCGCCGCTTCTCCCGCGACGGGTCTTTGCTGGCGGCGATTTGCTCTCGCGCCTCATCCCGGCGCTTGCGGGCGTCGGCCAGGCTCACTTCGGGATAGGCACCGAAGGCCGCCAGCTTTTCCTTGCCAGCCATGCGGTATTTCAGCCGCCAAAGCTTTCCGCCCGCTGGCGTCACCAGCAGATAGAGGCCCGCCCCGTCAGCGAGCTTGTATTGCTTCGCCGCCGGTTTCGCCTGTCGAATTGCAATGTCTGTCAGCGCCATGGCCTGCCCTCGCATACCCCCAGCGCCGCACATCATACCCCTTGCCTGTTCCGGCTTCCCCCAATCATACCCCCATCGGCAGGTGGCTAGATATGGACGCGGGTGAACGAATGCGGCCTGATATGCCGCTAAATACCGTGGATTTCAGGGGTATGTCCAGACTGATACGGACGCGGCTGGACAGGAAATTGGAGCGGGTAGCGGGAATCGAACCCGCGTATTCAGCTTGGAAGGCTGCTGCACTACCATTG
>APMI01011281.1_pt1 | contig 12434 bp, 8 predicted proteins | sample 667938 | NCBI WGS metagenome assembly APMI01 (sample SAMN01084076, study PRJNA167559) | wastewater metagenome | biome: Wastewater | place: Denmark: Ejby Moelle, Odense | collected 2011-11-28 | reverse complement strand
AATAAAGCGTTTGCGTATCGGCAGCAATGCTGGGGAATATCTCGGGGTCGGGCGTATTGATGCGACAGCCAATATTCTTCGGAGTGTCTGGTAGTGGGTTGGACAAGGCCTCGGAGACAAATTTGGCCTGTGCTTTCAGCATCTCCCATTCAGAATTATTGTATTTAGGTGCATATTGCATGCATGCCTGCAGTGCATCGGTAGGCCGGTATGCGGAGATAAGGCTTTTTACAAGGGGCTTGGCAAAGGTCTCATTGCCCTTTGGGCATTTCGCAGATGCGCGTATGAATACGTCGGCGGCCTTATCAAATTTGTGCATCTCGTAATACCACTGGCCCAGCTGGCTGTAGGCTTCGGAAAAGGCAGGATACATTGCAATGGCCTCTTCCATGGAGGTGCAGGCATTTGCACGGTCGCCTTTGGCCTCGTAGTTCAGGGCGCGGGTGAAACGGTTCACGGCATTAGCAGGCAACTGCGCGAAGGCAGAAACATATAAGAAAACAGAGCAAATGACGATGGATAGCCGCCGCATAATGTGGAAAAGTACAAAAATAATAAGCGACAGCTTAATGACATAAGACCGAACTTTGTATTTTACAAGAACAGACAGAGAAAATATATGAGTACGACGATAATATGCCCACAGTGCAGCCATGAATTTGAGCCTACGGATGTGATGAAACAGAGCGTGGAGAAGGAGATCCGTTCGAAGATGGAAACGGAGTGGCATAAGCGTATGGACAGCCTGAAAGCCGACAAGCAGCTGCTGGAGCAGCAGCAAAAGGACCTGGAAACAAGGATGCTGCAACAGGAAGAAGAGCTGAAAAGGCGGGTGGAGATAGAAAAGAAGGAAATAGAAGGAACACTATCGAAACAAATAAAAGAGCAAATACAGGGTGACTTCGAGGTGCAACTGCGGACACTGGAAGATGCAAAGAAGGAGCAGGATGCAAAACTGGCTGAGGCGAGGTTGAAGGAACTGGACTTCCTGAAGAAGATGCAGGAGCTGAAGACCAAGGAGCAGGAACTGGAACTGGAGATGCAGCGCAAGATGATGGACGAGCGGGCGAAGCTGACGGAACAGATAAAAAAAGAAGAAGAAGGGCGCAATAAGCTACGCGATGAAGAACACCAGCTAAAGCTGAAAGAGCTGGAGATGCAACTGGAGGCACAGCGCAAGCTGGCAGAAGAAATGCAGCGCAAGGCAGAGCAGGGATCGATGCAGCTGCAGGGCGAGGCGCAGGAGCTGATACTGGAGGGCATGCTGAAAGCGGCATTTCCCTTTGATATAGTAAGCGAGGTGGGTAAGGGTGTGCGTGGTGCAGACTGTATACAGACCGTACGCAACAACCTGGGACAGGAATGCGGCAAAATAATTTACGAGAGCAAACGCACGAAAGACTTTAGTGCCGACTGGATAGAAAAGCTGAAGGCCGATATGCGCAGCCAGGGTGCCGAGGTGGCAGTAATAGTGACGCAGGCCAAGCCAAAAGACATGGACGGCTTTGGGGAAAAGGATGGTGTATGGATATGTGGTTTTGGCGAAGTGAAGGCGCTGGCATGCGTGCTGCGCGACCTGATCATCAAAGTATACACAGCTACCAAGAGCCATGAAAACAAAGGTGATAAAATGACCCTGCTGTATGACTACCTGACGGGTACCGAATTCTCTGAGCAGTGGAAGGCTATCAGGGAAGGTTTTATGAGTATGCGGATGACCATACAGCGGGAGCGTGATACCATGGAGAAACTGTGGAAGGCGAGGGAGAAACAACTGGAAAAGGTATTGCTGAATGCAGCGCATGTGCGCGGATCGATAGAAGGTATAGCGGGTATGGAAAATGTGGACCTGAACCTTATTGAAGATGGCAGTGAGTATGCGATAGAATAGGTCGATAAGTCAAAGGTTAAAAGTGAAAACCTAAAAGTATGTAAGAGGGTATATGAAGAGACTGTATTTTTTGGCGGGGATATTATTTTTATTCGCCTGCCATGCAAAAGACGAACATTCGTACAGGAGGCTCTACCAGAACGACCGGGAGCTATTTGCTAAAATACAGAACGTAAGAAAGGAGGTCTTTAATAATAATGATTTTGCCCGGGTCGAATTTACACTGGGGGCTACCACTTTTCACCAGACCGCTTTTTCACAGGAACTTTCTGAAGGCAGCCTGCATGATTTTTTGAAGAAAGACAGGAGGAAGATCAGGGGCTTTATGTATAAGAACAATATAAAGCGCATTTTGCTTTTGGAACACAGGGAGGAATATATCTTTAAGCGGGCCGACCGGTTGGTAATTACCGATAGTGCCTATAAGGACAACGGCATCCTTATAGATGAGCATGTCTATTACCACCCGGTGTCAACCGAGATCGAGGAAGCAGAAGATGACAGGTCTTAAATGCCCGGTGGCTTCAGTTCCATTAAGTATTCGATTTGGCTAAAGCCGTGTTATGAAATAATTTACACCCCGCCCTAAAGGACGGGGCAATTTATTTTTGGAAACGAAGCCTACTGCAGCACTATCTTCTTTGTATAATGTTCCCCGTTCGCTGTTTGGATATTGAGCTGGTAGATGCCGCGTGGATATTCGGAAAGATCAAGCGTGGTGTTGAAGCTGCCATTAGGTACTGCAATATTTTTGCTGTTTATTAATGAGCCAATGATATTGTAGCAGTCTATTTTCACCTCTTTGCCCGTAAGTCCTTCGGCCTTAATGGTGAACATGCCTGTTGATGGATTGGGGTAAACCTGTACAACATTTTCTGCTTTTGTAGCAGCTACGCTAACAGGATGCGGGAATACTTTTATGTTCACATTGTCGAGATAAAGCACATTGCCATAGTGCCCTACGTTCTCGAAAGAGAGGTTTGTACCATTACCAAGGAACGAATTGAGCGAGATGGTATCCTTGCGCCATTGCGTGGCAGTGGGCACGAAGTAATTGCCGGTGGCAGGGGCTGTGCCCAGGGTGTCGCCGCTCTTTACATAGATGGGCGTGTACGTGTCGCCACAATCAAGCGATATTTGTACGACAAGGCTGTCGGGGTAGGCATTGCTATAAGGAGCATATGCGACATCAAAGAATACATAGGCTGAGTCAGCATTGGTAAGATCTATTTTCGGTGCAATTAAATGATCATGCACGCCACCTGCGTCGTGATTGAAGTTATCGTAAAAAGCAGACTTTGAGCTGAGCCCGAAGCCGCCTACGGTATCCACGTGCTGCCATGCTGCACCACTGGGTGATGACAAATTCCACTGGGCAGGAGGAAAGTTATTGGCCTCAAAGCCCTCGACCAGGGTGGTGGTGGCACCAATGGACGCAACGATATAGTTGAGCTTTGTGATAGTATCGATACCCGGCACGCCTGTAACTATGAGCGATGCATTGTAAACGCCGGGAGTATTATATACTACAGTTGGGCTGGCCGCCATGGAGGCAGATGGTGTACCGCCGGGGAACAGCCAGCTATAGGATAGCACATTCCCAAAAAGGTTTTTGGTATAATGTACCGTATCGCCGGGGCATATGTATTGCCTGTCGGCCACAAAGTCGCCTGTGGGGGGCAGGTTGTTCTGGATATTACATTCCCATACGCCGCGGCCATAAGTGCCAACACGTAGTGTGCTGGCCGCAGTGCCATCGTTGTAGATCATGAATTCGGAGATAGAGGGTATGGTGGGCAATCCATTTGTAATGGTCCAGCCGGGCATTGCATTGTCTTTATAGTAAACATAATTGCCGAGACACACGAAGAGCCTCTCCGTGATGGAATAATCATCGGCCAGGACACGCATAATATTGAGGTTGGGCAGGTTGAGCGTAATATCTGTCCAGTTAAGGCCTTTATTTGCGGAGCGGTATATTTTAGCACCGCAGGTGAGGTATACCACATTCTTATCTTGTTTGTCGGTGGCTATACTGGCTGCGGCATTGGTGCCCGCAGGTGTGTTCAATATCGTGAATGCAGGGTTTGCAGCCAGTGCATTATCGCTGCGGTAAAGGTGGTCGTTGTCGGTAACTACATAAAGTATGTTGCTATCGGCATGGCAGGATTCCATATCTCGCATGGTCTCACCTGTTACATATATGCGTGTCCATGTTGGCGATGTATTGTCGACATCAGTGCTGCGCGAAATGGTATCGTTACCGGCAAATGCTACGTTATGCATGTTGGGCAGGAACTCCATATCGGAGCTATTGCTGGGGTCGAATGGACTATTGAAGGACTGATCGCCCACAAGCGGTTGCAAACTGCGCCGGTTGCCCGAGCCAAAATAATACACGGTTGAACCGCCGTTATAGTCGAAACCGCATTTTGATCCCCAGTCGCCACCGCGGTTGCATTTCCAGATGTTATCGAAATACAGCTCACCGTTATCCTGCGTGCCTATGCTCACCATCTGCCTGATGGTGGGGCTTTGCGCTGCACGGTATATCTCGGTGGCGGCTACGCCATCGCTGCGTGGCGACCATAAGGTGGCCAGTGTATCGGTGGACATCCATACTCCTCCGTCATTGGCATTGAAGCGCTGCGTGTTATTGTACGGGTTCCATTCGATATCGTGCATATCTGTATGGCATTCGTTCCACCAGCTGGTGCGCTTGCTCCATGTAACACCGCCGTCGGTAGAGCGCCACACGCAATGTGCTATGAGCAATACCTCATTCGCGTTTTGCGGGTTGGCTGTCATGCCGAAATTATAGTTGCCCTGTGAGCCTGATGCGGGATTGTCGTCATAACAGACAAGGCATTGCGTGTTGCTATTATAAACCGTAGTGAAACTGGTGCCGTGGTTGGTGGACTTGTTGACAATACCATTGCCATCAGTAGTGGCCACGTACACAACATTCGTATCAGCGGCGCTTACTGCAATGCGCATGCCGCCATTGCTTGCGGGTATGGTGAGGCCGGCAGTTATTAAAGACCAGGTGCTGCCGAAATCGACGCTCCTGAAGTATTGAGTGCCTGTGACTGCATAGAGTGTACTATGGCTGCCGGGAATGATCTTCATATCGGTGAATGCACCACCACTATGTGTTTGTGTCCATGTGCTGCCACCGTTCGTTGTTTTCCAGATGCCATCGTTGGTCGCTGCTACTATCGTATTGTTATTGGTTGGGTTCATCACCATGCAAATGGCCATGCGGTAGCCAATGTTTGTGGTAACGGGATTCCATGTCGTACCGCCATTAGTGGTTTTGTATATACCGTAACTCTGGTAGTAATAATTAGGGTCGCCTGTGGAGAGGTAAATGACCTGGTCGTTGGTATAGTCAACACAAACCGAAGCGCAGGCTGTAGTGGGAAGTGTTTCGGTGCCGGGTGTAACGGTCCATGATACGCCGTTGTTGCTGCTTATATATAAACCGCCCGAGGCACTAACTGCGTAAATTTTTTGCGGGTTGGTGGGATGGAACCTGACCTGGCATACACGACCGATGCCGTCGACCTGGCCGCTTACATTAACGGGGAACAGTATGGGGCCGGTATTGCTCCATGTGCCCACAGCGGGCTGCGCAACACTTTTAAATGATATTGCCAGTAATAATAAACAGAGCAGCCGCCGTAACCTCATGTTAATGTATATAAGTGTTTATTTGTTCTTTTGTTTTTGTTCTTCCCATATCGCCAGGCGTTCGGTGGGTGTAAGTATACGGCCGTCGGGCTGCACATAGGGTAACATGAGCGAATGCCAGCGTTCGTACTTTTTTACAGCCATGCGCATTTTGTTGTCCTGCTGTATCTTTTGCTGTTTGTGTTTCGATGGGATCTTTTCGCGCCCGGCGTGCTCACCGATCACGTCATTTTCGCCTTCAGGCTTTTCGTGGTGCTGCCAATATATCTTGTATGCTTTTTCTGCCTCGAAATAATTGGCAGTAGTGTCATCCATCATTCCTATCCATACGGGGGTACGGGCATAATCTTTTGCAGTGTATTGCGTTTGTTGTGCCTGCGTGGTAACCGCACAACAAAAAACAAGAAGGAGCAGGATGTACCTTTTCATAAGCACAAGTTATTAATAATACCTGTAAATCGTTACTCCTCAGTGAAGTAATGCGTGTTTTTGGCGACAAAGGGGTTTCCCGGTGAGGGGATCAGTAAGAGAATGGGTTTTGTGCGGTCTGTTTGAATTCGTTCCAAACCTCCAGTACTATCTCGCCCGCAGGCTTTATTTCTTTAATGATACTGCTTATTTGGCCTATTTCCAGTTCGCCCTCATTCAGATCGCCCTCGAACATGCCTTTTTTGGCGCGTGCGCGGCCGAGCAGGTGTTCCAGTTCAGGCGCAGGCAGGCAGTTGTCCTCGGCCTGCTGTACTTGTTTATAGAACTCATTCTTTATCAGGCGGACAGGTGTCAGTTTTTTCAGGGTGACGATGGTATCGCCTTCGCCTGCATTTACAACCGCTTCTTTGAAGGCTGTATTACTGGACGCCTCGGGGCTGCATACAAAGCGGCTGCCCATCTGCACGCCTTCGGCGCCCAGGGCCATCATCGCATACATACCGCGACCCGTGGCTATGCCGCCTGCTGCTATCAAAGGAATAGTTATCGAGTCGCGAACGGAAGGAATAAGGCAAAGTGTTGTGGTCTCCTCGCGGCCATTGTGCCCGCCGGCCTCAAAGCCCTCGGCAACGACTGCGTCAACACCTGCGTCCTGGCATTTCTTAGCAAACTTTGCGCTGGACACCACGTGCACCACAGTAATGCCATGCTCTTTGAATTTGGCTGTCCATGTTTTAGGGTTGCCGGCGGAGGTAAAAACTATGGGTACTTTTTCTTCTATAATTACAGCAACGTGTTTGTCAATATCGGGGTAGAGTAAAGGGAGGTTGACGCCAAATGGTTTTGTAGTGGCGGCCTTGCATTTTTGTATGTGCTCTCTCAGGGTTTCAGGATACATGCTGCCTGCGCCTATGAGGCCAAGGCCGCCGGCATTGCTTACTGCCGATGCCAGCTTCCAACCGGAAGCCCATATCATGCCCGCCTGTATTATGGGGTATTGAATGCCGAATAGCTGTGTGATACGATTATCGAAAGCCTTAGCGTCTGCAGTGAATTTCCCTTCAAAAAGCATTTAATATCTATGATTTGGTGTTTTGATCTGCGAACGAATCAGCAGCTTGAGTAACAGGAATATTTTTCCGGTAAAATAAGGTACAGCTATTTTCTGCGCGCAATACATTACGGGCTGTTTCCTGCAGAAAGGCGGGTGTGATAGCCTGGTAGCGGCCCAGTTCTTCGTTGATCATTTTTGCATCGCCCAGCAGTTCATAGAATGCCAGATTATTAGCGCGCGAAAGCAAGGCCATATCCTCAAATTCTATCATTGCCTCTATTTTATTCTTTGCCTTCTGCAGTTCATCAGCTGTTACACCCTTATCTACAAAAAGCTGCATTTCGCGTTCCACAGCGGCATTGGCATCTTCTATGCTTTTGCCTTCCACTATTTTACCTTCCACCACCAGCAATCCCGGGTCGAGGCTGCCTGTCTGGTAGCAACTGATGTTGCTGAACAATTGTTCTTCTTTCACCAGTTTTTGGTAGAGGCGCGATGCAAAGCCATTGCCCATTATTTCGGTAATAAGATCGGCGGCGTAGTAGCCGGGGTGAAGGCGGCCTTCAATGTGCCAAGTCTTATATAATGCATCGAGGGGCACGTCTGCATAAACGGTTTTTGCACGGGCTGCTGTTTGGGGCGGCTCTACCGGTACATTACGGACATATTTTTCGCCTGCAGGTATCGGGCCGAACCATTTTTCGGTCATTTGTTTTACCTGCTCCGTGGTGACGTGGCCGGCTACGCACATTACAGCGTTCAGAGGGTTGTAATGTTTGAAGAAAAATGCTTTTACATCTTCCAGTTGCGCATCTTCTATATGCTTCAGCTCTTTGCCTATGGTCATCCAGCGGTATGGGTGCACAGTATAAGCCAGCTCGCGCAGGTGTTCCCAGGCGTTGCCGTAGGGCTTGTTGAGATAATGTTCTTTAAATTCTTCGCTTACCACTTTGCGTTGCGTATCGAGGCTCTTTTCGCCAAAGGCTAATGATAGCATACGGTCGCTTTCCAGCCAGAAAGCGGTCTCCATATTCTTAAGCGGCAGCTGTATGTAGTAGTTGGTAATATCGTTGGTAGTATAGGCATTGTTCTCGCCTCCGGCCATCTGCAATGGTTCATCGTATTCGGGTATGTTCACAGAGCCGCCGAACATCAAGTGCTCGAAAAGGTGGGCAAAACCTGTCTGCTTCGGGTCCTCATCGCGTGCGCCTACATCATACAATATATTAAGGGCAACCATAGGCGTAGTATCGTCATGGTGCACGATAACTCTTAAACCGTTCTCAAGGATGAAACGTTCAAATTGTAACATGGGCTCAAAGGTAGGGCTTAGCTTGATAAGTTGATAGGTTAAAAGCTTGATAGGTCGATAAGTAAATCTATCATAATCTAAAAATCAATATTAATCCCCCTCAATATCCTCCCACTTTATCTGTGTCAATCCTTTGCAGGCAGGGCCGGTGAGTAAAGCGCCATTGGGTGCATAGCGCCCCCCATGGCAGGGACAATCCCAGCTTTTTTCTGCACCATTCCATGCTACAATGCAGCCTGCGTGCGGGCAAACCGGGTCCACTGCATATACATGGCCACTCTCGTTTTTGTAGAGGGCCACCTTATTTCCGTCCCATTTTGCCACCGTGGCTTCACCGGGAGCAAGGTCTACGAGCTCTTTTATTTTATCACGGTTGAAATGTTTACCGATGAACTGGCTTACCACATCGGCATTTTCCTTTACAAAATTTTCAAAACCTGCAATTGGCTTTATGCGGTTAGGGTTGAATAGCTTTTCGTAAATACTCTCGCCCTGAGTGATCAATTGGCAGAAGATCTTTGCGGCAAGTGAACCGAAGATCATACCATTGCCATTATAGCCTGTACCGGTGTAGATATTATCGTGGCCGGGCATTACGCCTATATAGGGCAGTCCATCGGCGGGTATGTAGTACTGTGATGACCACTGCCATTTGACTTCGGCAATATTAAAATACTTGCGTGCATAGGCCTCCAGTTCCGAAAATACATAGTCTGTATTTTGCTCATGGCCGGTTTTATGATCAAGGCCGCCTACTACCAGGTAATTATCCTCACCTACCGTGTGCGTACGTATGTAATGGTAGGGGTCCTGCATATCGTATATAAGCGCATCAGGGTAGCGGCCGTCGGCGGTAGTAAATGCCATTACATAACTGCGATAGGGCGCGCAACGCATATGAAGGATATTTAGTCCCGGGGGAATATGGGTGGCGTAAACCGCGTAGGAAGCCATAATCTTGCCCAAAGAGGTATCGGCGCTTAAGTGTTGATTATATTCTACACTATTAACCAGGCAATTCTGTAAAATAACACCACCTGCTTCTTCAAAAGCTTTAGCCAATCCATAGATATAAGCGGTGGGGTGTATCTGTGCCTGGAAGCCGAATTTCAATGCCTTTTTAAATGGAATATCCACGGGTATATCTTCCGACCAGGCCACACCAATCTCTGCGCGTACGGTTGCATTATATATATCCTCCAGTTCCTTTGCCTGCTTATCATCTTCTGCAAAAAGGTAGCCGGGCTTATAGGCGAAATCGCAATTGATATTATACTTGCTTACAAGGCCTTCGATGAGGTCGATTGCATCTTTGCCGCCCTTCGCCAGTAACTTTGCGTCGTCAGGGCTGAAGTCTTTTTCAATCTTGTTATATGGAGTGTCAAAAAAGGTGTTCAAATGCGCGGTGGTGCCGCCTGTAGTGCCAAAACCTATACTGACAGCCTCGGCAAGAATACATTTTTTACCCTCCGATTGTAGTAAAAGTGCAGTAGTAAGGCCGGTGATACCGCCGCCCACTATTAATACATCATAGATAGTGTCTTTCAGCCATGTATTAACAGGGGTATAGTTGCTCATTGTTTCCTGCCAAATACTCTTTTTAGCTCCGTCGCGTAACATAGTCATGAGGATTGTTTAGCTGACAACATAAAAAATCCCGCCAGCGGGAGCCGGCGGGACAAGAAATTAAGTTATATGTAAAATATTATGCTTCCGCAGCTTTCTCTGTTTCGTCCTCTTTTTCTTTCTCTATCCTGCCGCGACGCAGTGGATTGGCTGTGTTTGCAGCATATTCTTCGCGATGCCTGAGCAGGTCAAGGCATTGGAAGATAGCTTCGCTGAAAGAGGTGGTATCGGCAATATTTTTACCCGCAATGTCGAATGCAGTACCATGATCTGGCGAGGTACGTACTACCGACATACCTGCGGTGAAGTTCACTCCCTCACCACCGGCTATACTCTTAAATGGTGCAAGTCCCTGATCGTGGTACATGGCCAGCACAGCGTCGAATTGTAAATAACTACTCCTTGCAAAAAATGCATCAGCACCATAAGGACCATAAACCAAATGGCCTTGCTGCTGCATTGCTTCTATTACAGGCCTGATGGTGGTTTGCTCTTCGTTGCCTATATGCCCGTCATCGCCCGCATGTGGGTTTAAGCCCAGTACCGCGATCTTTGGCTTATCGATACCAAAGTCTTTTATCAATGACTCACGCAGTATGCCGAGTTTAGACTGCAACAGTTCTTTAGTAATAGCTGCAGCAACTTTTGAAATAGGTATATGCTCCGTAGCCAAACCAACACGCAGCTTTTCGCTATACAGCAGCATCAATACATCTTTTGCACCGAATTTTTCTTTCAGGAAGGGTGTATGGCCTGTGTATGGGAAATCGGGAAGTTGTGTATTGCCTTTATGTATAGGTGCGGTCACCAATGCATCCAGTTGGCCGTCCTTCAGGCACTGTGCAGCTACCATCAGCGAGCGGATGGCATATTTGCCACCTGTATCAGTAAGGGCGCCCGGCTGTATCGGCACTTCTTCTTCCCAGCAGTTAAAAATATTTACCTGTTTAGGGTTGAGCTTGGTAAAGTCCTTAGTGCTTGAAAAATTGAAAGGAACTTCAGTTATAATGCGGCGATAGTAATTGATCACCTTGTTTGAAGCAAATACAACAGGGGTACACAGGTCCAGTATACGGCTGTCGGAGAGCGTTTTAATGATCAGCTCCGGTCCTATGCCGTTTATATCACCTGTGGTAATACCTATTACCGGTCTTTCGTTTAGCATGCCTTTTTAATGTGAAAATGTGCAAATATGGAAATGTGCAAATTTTGGTGAATTAGTAATTAATAAACTCTACGCAGGGCGAATTTAATTAAACCTTGCCATAGTTCATCAGGAAATCGAGCAGCATACGCATACCATAGCCTGTGCCGCCATATGTCTGGTATCCTTTTTTGCCGCCTGCAAAAGATACACCCGCTATGTCAAAGTGCATCCATGGATAGTCGGTAAAGTGCTGCAGGAATTTACCTGCGGTAATGGCACCGCCACTTGCGCCGCCTATGTTCTTGATATCAGCCACTTCCGATTTGATCATGTCGCCATATTCGTCCCAGAGCGGGTACTCTACCAGTCTTTCATACTGGCGGAAGCCACTGTCACGGAATGCTTTCTTTGTATTTTCATCGGCAGTGCCCATACATACAATGCCATGCTCGCCCACAGCAACAGAGGCTGCGCCTGTTAGTGTGGCAAAGTCAAGAACCAGCTCGGGTTTGTAGCGTTTTGCCCAGTGCAGTGCATCGCCCAGTATCATACGGCCTTCGGCATCAGTATTCAATACCTCTACAAAAGCGCCACTGTACATAGTTACCACATCACCCGGTACATAAGCGTCTTCACCCGGCCTGTTATCAGTTGCAGGCACCAGTGCTATCACATGCAAAGGCAGTTTCAATTTAGCTATGGCAAACATTGCGCAGCTTACCAGTGCAGCTCCGCTCATGTCGCTTTTCATGCGGTCCATGGAGTTCGCGGTCGGTTTCAAAGAAAGGCCACCTGTATCGTACACCACGCCTTTGCCCACCAGCACTATAGGTTTTTTGTTCAATGCCTTTGCAGGCTTGTATTCCATTACAGTAAATGTTGGCGGGTCTATGCTACCCCTGTTCACTGCCAGCAGCCCGCCCATCTTTTCTTTTACTATTTGCGCTTTATTCAGCGTGGTCACTTTGAAGCCGGCTTCTTTGCCCATGGTGGCTATCTCTTTTGCCAGTTGGGTAGCAGTAAGGAAGTTCAGCGGTTCGTTCACCAAAGTGCGCGCACGGTATATTGCATCTGTAATAACCGAAAGCTGGTTTACCTCCTTTATGGATATAGACTTGGGTGCATAGTTTACCACCTTAAGGGTATTCTCCTGCTTTTTTGCTTCGGTCTTATATTTAAGGAACTGGTAATTGGCCAATGCAAGGCCTTCGCCTATTAAATATGCAGCATTGTATTGGGCTGAGAGATTATTAATGGTTATTTCGTCCAGTTTCAGTTTGTT
>APMI01004299.1_pt1 | contig 12440 bp, 10 predicted proteins | sample 667938 | NCBI WGS metagenome assembly APMI01 (sample SAMN01084076, study PRJNA167559) | wastewater metagenome | biome: Wastewater | place: Denmark: Ejby Moelle, Odense | collected 2011-11-28 | reverse complement strand
TCTGTACCAGAATAGTAACCAGACGGAATTTGCGCAAAATTTACCAATGGCAAAATTGCAAAAAATAGTATTTTTTTCATAATAGAGTAAGTCCGACAGCAAAATTATAAATTAAATCAATATTATGAGTTCTATTTTATAAATTATTTTTTCGAATGTTTAGAATTTCCATAAACACAATCTCATTTTAATAAATTTTTAAAAAAATTGATAATTATTTACTTTTAATTATATTTGGAAAAACAATTTATCTATGCAAACAAATACTATGGAAAATCTTAAAATGATCGCTGATACAGCTAGAGATTTTGCAGAAATTAATATACGTCCACATATTATGGAATGGGATGAAAACCAATTTTTCCCCAAAGAATTATTTCATCAATTAGGAGATATGGGATTTATGGGAATCATTATACCCGAAGAATATGGAGGTTCTGGGCTAGGTTACCACGAATATGTAGCAATTATAGACCAAATTTCGCAAGTAGATCCTTCCATTGGGCTTTCCATAGCTGCACATAATTCATTATGCACCAATCATATTTATGAATTCGGCACAGAAGAACAACGCAAAAAATGGCTTCCCAAATTAGCATCAGGACAAGTAATTGGCGCATGGGGTCTTACAGAACACAATACAGGGTCTGATGCTGGCGGAATGAGTACTACAGCTATAAAAGACGGTGATGAATGGATTATTAATGGAGCAAAAAATTTTATCACCCATGCTATTTCTGGAGACATCGCTGTGGTGATGACCAGAACAGGTGAAAAAGGTACTCCTAATAATTCTACAGCATTTGTACTAGAAAAAGGAATGCCTGGTTTCTCTTCAGGAAAAAAAGAAAATAAATTAGGAATGCGAGCTTCTGAAACAGCCGAACTTATCTTTGATAATGTAAGAGTTCCTGATTCTCACAGGCTAGGGGAAATAGGTGATGGTTTTAAACAAGCCATGAAAATTCTAGACGGTGGTAGAATTTCCATTGCTGCTCTATCTTTAGGCATTGCCAAAGGAGCATACAAAGCTGCTCTTAAATATGCTAAAGAAAGAAATCAGTTTGGTAAATCCATTGCAAGTTTTCAGGCAATAAATTTTATGCTAGCAGATATGGCTACTGAAATTGAAGCAGCAGAATTGCTTATTAATAGAGCTTCAGAACTTAAAAACAACAAACAAAAACTGACTAAAGAAGGTGCAATGGCAAAATTATTTGCTTCTGAAGCTTGTGTAAGAATAGCTAATAATGCATTACAAATTTTTGGAGGATATGGTTATACGAAAGATTTTCCTGCCGAAAAATATTACAGAGATTCTAAACTTTGTACTATAGGCGAAGGTACTTCAGAAATACAAAGATTAGTAATAGGAAGAGAAATTACCCGATAATAATTTGACATTTTAAATTTAGAAATATTCAACTAATGCTTTAATTTTTTAATTAACAATTAATTAATCTAAATTTTTGTTAATTAATTTTACACTTTTTCATAATTTATTATTAGCTTTGCTTCCCTTAAAAAATTCATTATGAAGAAGTGTTTACTATTTTTTGTAGCATTATTATCTTTTGCTACTTACTATGGACAAACAGAATCTTTGTGGAAATCTCCAGAAAGTTCTAAAATATCCGAAATCAAACAAAACAAAAGGTCTATCGTCAGACCAAACCTTTTTAAACTAGATTTAGCAGGTTTAAAGGCAATTGCAGAGAAATCTCCAAAACAAAATTCTGGCAAGACAAAATCATCTGTTGTGATATCTTTCCCAGACTCAGAAGGAAATATGCAAAATTTCAGTGTTTTTAAAACCTCTAATTTTTCTCCAGAATTAGCCGCAAAATTCCCTGAAATTTCATCTTATTACGGAGAAAGCATTGACGGAAAAGCTTCTAAAATTTATTTCAGCATTTCGCCTCTTGGTTTATACTCTATTCAACTTAGATTAGGTAAAGAAGCTATTTTTATAGAATCTTATGATAAAGACAATACAACTTATATTGCTTACAAAAAATCTGATAAAAGCTCTAATGATTTAGGTTTCAAATGTGATACAAAACATTATAGCAGTGCTACCAATGGTCTTACTATGGGCAGAGCACTTGGTGCAAATGATGGTTTACTTAGAACATATAGATTAGCATTATCTTGTACTGGTGAATATGCACAATATTTCGGAGGAACAAAAGCACAAGCTCTTGCAGCCATGAATAATACCATGACCAGAGTAAATGCCGTTTTCATGAACGATTTTGCAATAAAAATGGTACTGATTCCTGAACAGGAAAATATTATTTTCACAAACGCATCTACAGACCCTTATTCTGTAGCAACAACTGGTGTAGATGGTGCTTGGAATACAGAATTAATGAATGTTTTACACGGAGCAACTTATAATATTGGTGATGCTAAATTTGACGTAGGCCATCTTTTTGGTGCTACTGGTGGTGGTGGTAATGCGGGCTGTATTGCTTGTGTTTGTAACAATGATACCACTTATGACAGCGTAGAACAATGGTATTGGTACAAAGGTCAAGGTTTTACTTCTCCTGCTGATGCTGTTCCTTCTGGTGATAATTTTGATATAGATTATGTAGCACACGAACTTGGCCATCAGTTTGGAGGTAACCACACATTTACACATAGTTCAGAAGGAACAATTGCTCAAGTAGAGCCAGGTAGTGGTTCTACCATTATGGGGTACGCTGGTATTACTCCACAAGATGTGCAAGCTCATTCTGATCCATATTTCCATGCAATTTCAATTCAGCAAATTACAGATTATGCTAAAAGTACAAGCGGAAATTGTTCTGTAAATACCGCTACAGGAAATACAACACCAACTGCAAATGCAGGATTAGATTATACTATTCCTAAAAGTACACCATTTATGCTTACAGGAACTGGTTCTGATGCTAACGGTGATGCTATAACTTATATTTGGGAAGAGATGGATGTTCAAAATAATAAAAGTACTGCACCATCTGCAACCAAAACTTCGGGACCAGCATTTAGATCTTATAACCCTACTACTTCTCCTATTAGATATTTCCCTAAAATGTCTTCTATTTTAGCAGGTTCTACTACTACAGCAGGTGATGCAATTACTGTAGAAGTTCTTCCATCTGTTACAAGAACCTTAAAATTTAGACTTACCGTAAGAGATAATAAAGCTAATGGTGCAGCAAATGCCTATGATGATATGACCGTAAGTGTAAGCTCTACTTATGGACCTTTTACCGTTACATCACAAAATACCACAGGAATTTCTTATCCTCAAGGTTCATCTCAAACGGTTACTTGGAATGTAGCTAGTACATCTACTCTATCTGCAAATGTTGATATTTTGCTTTCTACAGATGGAGGAAACACTTGGTCTACTTTATTAGCAGGAACACCAAATGATGGTACACAATCTGTAACTTTACCAAATACATTAAGTACTACTTGTAGATTTATGGTAAAAGCTTCTAGTAGTATTTTCTTTAATGTAAACACTAAAGATTTTGCTATTTCTGTACCAGATACTACTCCACCTACAGCGCCTACTCTTAGTGCATCTGGCACTACTTCGGTTTCCACTGTGCTTACATTCACTGGTGCTACAGATAACGTAGCAGTTACTGCTTATGAAATTTATAAAGATGGATCTTTATTAACAACAGTTACTACTTCTCCTTACACTGTTACTGGTCTTACCCCTTCTACTACATATAATTTTGTAGTAAAGGCTAAGGATGGTTCTGGTAATGTTTCGGTAAATAGTAATACTGTTTCTGTAACTACACAAGCACCAGATACTATTGCTCCTACAGCTCCTACACTTTCAGCTACAGGAACTACTAATAATGCTACTACACTTTCTTGGACTGGAGCTACGGACAATGTAGGTGTTACAGCTTATGAGATTTATAAAGACGGAGTTTTATTAACAACAGTTACTGCTTCTCCTTATACAGTTACAGGATTATCAGCTTCTACCACTTATGTATTTACCATAAAAGCAAAAGATGCTGCAGGCAATACTTCTGCTTCTAGTAACTCTGTAAGTGTAACTACTGCTGCTACACCTGCGTTCTCAGAATTATATATTTCTGAATATTATGAAGGATTAAGCAATAATAAATATATAGAAATTTCTAACCCTACTGGCTCTGCAATTTCTTTATCTAACTATTCTATTAAAAAACAAGCAAATGGATCTGGAGCTTGGGGCAATGCACTTACTCTTACAGGAAGCATTGCTGCTAATTCTACTTTGGTTCTAAGAAATAGTAACGCGAGTTTAACTACTTGTACATTTACCTCTCAAAGCGTTTCAGGAGCTCCTTTAGATTTTAATGGAAATGATCCTATTGCACTATTTAAAAACACAACATTGATAGACGTAGTTGGTACTTTTAACAGTTCTTCTAACTTTGCAGTAGATACAAACCTAAGAAGAAATGTATCTGTACCAAACGCTACTTTTACAATTTCAGAATGGGATAGCTTTACAGTTAGTAGTACCAATCCTAATTGTAATAATTTAGGTATCTTAAATCCTGCTAATAACTTAGGAACAAATGATATTAGAAATCTAAATTCAGACATTATAATATTTCCTAATCCAGTAAAAGGAGAAACACTTTTAGTGAAAAATGTAAAAGAATCTTCGGATTACGAAATTTATGACGCTACAGGAAAATTAGTAGCCAAAGGAAAATTAAGTACTGGTTCTGCTAATGTAAAATCGCTTTCTGCTGGTGTTTATTATTTAAAAGTAAACCAAACAGTAAAAAGATTTATCAAACAGTAATCACTTAACAAATAAATAAGATAAAAGCAGTCAATTTTTTGACTGCTTTTGTTTTATTTATCAGATATTATTATATTTTTGCTTAATAATTTTGAGAAATATGCCTGTAGCTAATATAGAATTACCTTTTTTTACCAACCTGCTTATTTTGCTTGTTATTTCAAAAGTTTTTGGTGAAATTTTTGAAAGATTCAAACAACCTGCTATGATTGGAGAAATCATTGCTGGTATTATCGTAGGCCCTTCTTTGTTAAATATTATCCATAGAACTGAGGATATTAAAGTAATTTCAGAATTAGGAATTTTCTTACTCGTAATTATTGCAGGATTAGAAATCAATTTTGATGATATTTTAAAATCATTGAAAGGTAAAAACATTATTGTCTCTATTTTGGCATTTTTCTTACCTATTTTCAGCGGTTTTGCGGTAGGTCATTTTTTCGGAAAAGAAATCATGACAACTGTATTCATAGGTCTTTGTGTAGCAATTACAGCGCTACCTGTAAGCATCAGAATATTAATGGATTTGGGGAAAATTAATTCTTATATTGGGCAAAAAATTATTTCTGTTGCCATTTTTGATGATGTTTTAGCACTTACCATACTAGGATTAATCTTAAATATCAAAGATACGGATATGGAAGTAGGAACTATTATTAAGAATGCTTCCATTTCACTTCTTAAACTCAGTATTTTTCTTACAATTCTTTCTTTGACATATTTCTTGATTAGAAAATTATCAAACAGAGAAAATTATCTTGAAAGACAACTTAATAAAGTTTTACTCCTTCTGAAAGGAAAAGAATCATTGTTTGCAATTTTCTTTGTATTTGTATTGCTATTTGCTACTATTACAGAATCATTGGGTTTCCACTTTATCATTGGTGCATTTTTCGCAGCAATGCTCATCAATGAAAATTTGGTTGGAAAAAAACACCTAGAATCTTTTCATAATACTACAAATGGTCTTGCAATGGGTTTTCTAGCCCCTATCTTTTTTGCAGGAATAGGTTTAGAGTTTAACATTTCCTCTATTCAAAATTATGGTTTATTAATAGCCATTATTTTTGTATCTTACTTTTCTAAAATTTTCGGAGGATTTATTGGTGGTAAAATTATAGGGCTTAATAATAAGACATCCTTAACCTTAGGTCTTGGATTAAATGCTAGAGGAATTATGGAATTAGTGATTGCAAATATTGCTTACAAAGCAGGATTAATAGATTCTGAAATATTCTCTATGCTCGTGATAATGGGTGTTCTCACTACACTATCTACTCCTATTATGCTGAAACGTAGTTTTAAATCAATTGAAAATGAAAACTAAAATTTATAAATTTTAATGGAAAAAATAGACAGTCTAAACCAAGTAGCCGAATTTCATAGAACTTTTAATGCTCCAATTTTAGAAACACCGCAGATTCCTTCTAAAGAAAGATGTGAACTGAGAGTCTCTCTTCTTCAGGAAGAACTAAATGAGCTAAAACAGGCGATAGAAGACAACAATATTGTAGAAATTGCAGATGCACTTTGTGATTTACAATATGTACTAAGTGGTGCCGTTTTGGAATTTGGTTTAGGAGAAAAATTTGTAGAATTATTTAATGAAGTACAACGTTCTAATATGTCTAAAGCTTGTGATACAGAACTCCAAGCACAAGAAACGGTAGAACATTATAAAGCAAAGGGTGAAGAAGCATTTTACGAAAAATCTGGTGATAAATACAATGTCCACAGAATTTCTGACCATAAAGTTCTAAAAAACAAATACTATTCTGCCGCTGATTTAAAAAGCATTATTGAGAAATCAAAACATTAAAAAATATAAATATGAAGAAAATAATTGCATTAATCGTTTTAATTATGACCCTTAATTCTTGTGCCGAAAAAGTAGTAATCAACAGAGAAGTTGATTCTATAGAATATGGTAAAATGCTCCTCGGAACTCAATCTTTTGATCAGTTTCACAAAGAACCTTATAAAGTTTGGTTTGATGAAAATTATAAAATTTATCCTACAGATAAACCATCTATTGAAGCTTTAAAAAAAGCAAAAATCAATTCATATAACATTACTATTTTCTTAGGAACCTGGTGTGGAGATAGCAAAAGAAATTTTCCTAGACTGATGAAAATTTTAGATGAAACTAAATTTCCGAAAAGTAAATTACACATCATTGGTGTTAATAGAAAGAAACAATCTCCAAACGGAGAAGAGGCTAAGTACAATATTATAAAAGTACCAACCATTATTCTAGAAAAGTATGGCAAGGAAATTGGTAGAATTACCGAAGAACCAGAAACAGGCTATATAGAAAAAGATTTATTAAATATCATCAAAAAATAAACACGGTATCGGTTTATTTAAATTGATTTTATGAATTACATTAAACAAATTATTGGATTTTCGCTAGGCGTAATCATCACATTGTTAACAATTTACTTTTTCAAAAATTTTGGAAAAGACGAAGCCAATACAGATTATTATATTCTAACCAACCAAATTTCAAAAATGAATAAAATGGTGGTATTAGAACAAGATTTCTCTAGTATGCAAAAAACCAAAATCACTTCTAAACTTCTAGGCTTAGACGTTTTACCTTCATCTCAAAAAGAATTGGTAATTTTCACTAAAGCAAAAGCACAAGTTTCTTATGATTTACATAAAATGAAATTAGAAGTAGATTCTGCAAATAAAAAATTGATTATCAAAGAATTACCAAATGCAGATATCAAAATCTTTACCGATGCAGAAATATCTTCTCTAGACGATTCTTTCTTTGATCGATTTAGCCAAGATGATTTCAAAAGAATTACTGCAAATGCCAAGAAAAATGCAGAAAAAACGGTTGACCAAGCCAAGCTGCGAAGTGAAGGCAGAAAGCAATTGCTACAAAACTTAAATGATATTTTCGTGCTAGCAAAAGCTTTGAAATATGAAGTAGTAGATGATACCAATACATTTGATTTATCTAAATTATAAAAAAGACGTTTTAATAAGCGTCTTTTTTATAATATTTTCTTGAAATTCTATAATGCTTTATCTTAATAATTGAGTGAATTTTGCTTTATAAAATTATGAATTATGAAAAAGCAAAATTTTATAAAAAAGGTAAAAAATAATGCCCAAAACACTAAGCAAAATCAAGATTTTCCTAATATTCCGCAAACACCAAAATCCGAAGGAACTTCTGAAATTAATAAAAATCAAATAAAAAAAGCATCAGAAGCTAATCCTGACGGCAGAACAGAGAATACAGAAAAACACAAAAGCGAAGAATAAACTCTTCGCCTTTGCTACAAATAACAATAATTCTAAAGTCTTTCAATAATTAGACAATTGTAGATTTACCCAGTTTTACATTCTCAAAATTGTAATAAGAATTTTCTGAAAACTTAATATAATCTACTATAAAATCTCCTACTTCGCTGGTAGAATAATTTTGTTCTTTATTTAGATCTTCTGTCACATATCTATGGTCAATAGCATGTTCTACAGCTTCTCTCAATTTGTTAGCCGCAACATCTAATTTTAGATAATCCAAAAGCATAGCAGCACTCAAAATAGACGCAATAGGATTGGCAATACCTTTTCCTTTTGCCTGAGGATAAGAACCGTGAATAGGCTCGAAAAGGGCATTATCATTACCAATAGAAGCCGAAGGAAGCAAACCAATAGAGCCTCCAATTACACTGGCTTCATCAGAAATAATATCTCCAAACATATTTTCGGTAAGAATTACGTCAAATTGTTTAGGATTAAGAATCATTTGCATTGCAGCATTATCTACAAACAAAAATTCTAGCGTAACATCTGGATAATCTTTGGCAATTTCTTGCACCACTTTTCTCCAAAGTCTAGAAGTGTCTAGCACATTAGCTTTATCTACCAATGTCACTTTTTTTCTTCTTTTTTGAGCATCTTGAAACGCTAAATGTGCAATTTGAACAATTTCGTCTTTGCTATATTTACAAACATCATAAGCGTATTCTCCGTTTTCATCAGTAAATTTTTCTCCAAAATAAATTCCGCTAATCAATTCTCTATAAATCTGAATATCAGTACCATCTACAATTTCCTTTTTAAGTGGACTTTTCTTAGTAAGAGAAGAATACGTCTTAATTGGACGAATATTTGCAAATAATCCCAATTCTTTTCTTAGTTTCAATAAACCTTGTTCTGGTCTTACTTTAGCATCCGGATTATTATCAAAATAAGGATCGCCAATCGCACCAAAAAGTACAGCATCTGCATTTTTACAAACAGTTAAGGTTTCTTCTGGCAAAGGATTTCCTGTTTCAAAAATGGCTTCAGCTCCCATTTTAGCGTACTCAAACTGAAAATTATATTGAAATGCCTGTGCAATGACATTCAAAACTTTTACACTTTCTGCGGTTACTTCTGGTCCTATTCCATCACCAGGAAGAACTGCTATTTTATAACTATGGCTCATATACTTTTTGTGTTTTTTGTTCAAATTTTTCTATTTCTGCTTTTTTACTGATGAGGAAATCAATATCATCATAACCGTTCATCAGACAGATTTTTTTGTAAGCATCTAGTTCAAATGTTTCAGATTTTCCATTGAAATTGATGCTTTGCTCCTCTACATTTACCGTAATTTCAGTTTCAGGATTTTCTGTGATAGTTGATAATAAATTTTTCAAAAATTCATCAGAAACTTTTACAGGAAGCAACCCGTTATTAAGCGCATTTCCTCTAAAAATATCTGCGAAATAACTAGAAACCACTACTTTGAAACCATAATCCGTCAAAGCCCAAGCTGCGTGTTCTCTACTACTTCCGCATCCGAAATTGTTTCCTGCAACTAAGATTTCACCGCTGTATTTTGGGTTATTCAACACAAAATCTGCAATCGGTTCATTAGTCTGAGAATTGTACCTCCAATCTCTGAAAAGATTATTTCCAAAGCCTTCTTTGTTGATACTTTTCAAAAATCTAGCAGGAATAATCTGATCGGTATCTATATTTTCCGCAGGCAAAGGCACTGCTTTTGATTGTAATAAAACTAATTTTTGCATAATTTAAAATTCAATGTTCTCAGTTCAAAAATTGACTTAAGATTTATATAAAATTTGTGTTTTTAATTGGTTTTCAATTATTAAAACTTGATTTTTTAATTCAAATTTTGATAACCTACAATTTTACCTTCTACAGCTACTTTTGCAGCAGTTAACGGACTTGCCAAAATGGTTCTAGCGCCTTGCCCTTGTCTTCCTTCGAAATTTCTGTTCGATGTAGAAACGCAATATTCACCTTCAGGAATTTTATCATCATTCATCGCCAAACAAGCAGAGCAACCTGGTTGTCTGATTTGGAAACCAGCTTCATTAAAAATTTTATCTAAACCTTCTTCATAAATCTGTTTTGATACTTGCTGAGAACCAGGAACCAACCAAGCCGTAATATTTTCAGCTTTTTTCTTGCCTTTTACATAATCTGCAGCAGAACGGAAATCTTCAATTCTAGCATTGGTACAACTTCCGATAAAAACATAATTTACTTTAATTTCCGAAGGAGATTGACCAGCATTTAAACCCATATATTTCAAAGCTTTTTCCTCAGATTCGTTTTGTGGAGCTGGAACTGAATCGTTTACAGAAATTCCCATTCCTGGGTTTGTTCCGTATGTAATCATCGGTTGAATGTCTGCAGCGTCAAATGTAAATTCTGCATCGAAAACCGCTCCTTCATCTGTTTTTAAAGTCTTCCAATATGCTAATTTTTGTTCCCATTCCTCACCTTTTGGTGCAAATTCTCTTCCTTTTACATAATTAAAAGTAGTTTCATCTGGTGCAATCATTCCTCCTCTAGCTCCCATTTCTATGCTCATATTGCAAACCGTCATTCTGCCTTCCATCGACATATTTTCGAAAACTTCACCTGCATATTCGCAAAAATATCCTGTTCCTGCGTCTGTTCCTGTTTTAGAAATAATATAAAGAATCACATCTTTTGGTTGAACTTCTGGATTTAATTTTCCATTTACCGTAACTCTCATAGATTTTGGTTTGTTCAAAAGCAGACATTGGCTTGCAAAAACCTGTGCAACTTGGCTCGTCCCAATTCCGAAAGCAATACTACCAAAAGCGCCGTGTGTAGAAGTATGACTGTCTCCACAAACAATGCTCATCCCAGGTTGTGTAACGCCCAATTCTGGAGCAATAATGTGTACAATTCCTTGATATTGATGACCTAAACCATACAATTCAATATTATTTTTTTTGCAATTTTCGGTCAACTGTTGAACTTGCGTTCTAGATAATTCATCACGAATGGGTAATTCTTGATTCAGTGTAGGCACATTGTGATCGGCAGTTGCTACAATTTGTTTTGGTCTGAAAATTTCTAAATTTCTAGACTCCAATTCTGCAAAAGCTTGCGGACTGGTTACCTCGTGAATAAGGTGTTTGTCAATATAAATAATTTGCGGCCCGTCTGGAACGGTATCTACTACGTGTGCATCCCAAACTTTATCAAATAATGTTTTCTTTGTACTCATTTTTATTTTTTATCCAATTTTTTGGCTAAAAGTAGCCATCATTACTTGTAAATCTTCGTTTACGACTTCTTTTTTGGTATCAGCAATTTTCAAAAATTCTTGGTATAAATAATCCAACTCATTTTTAGTGACATCAAAACCAATATTTTTAAATCTATAAGCCAAAGCAGAACGTCCGCTTCTTGCCGTTAAAACGATAGAAGATTCATTGACACCAACTTCAGCAGGATCAATAATTTCGTAAGTTTCACGGTTTTTAATCACACCATCTTGGTGAATACCAGAACTGTGCGCAAAAGCATTAGAACCTACAATTGCTTTGTTCGGTTGAACTGGCATTCCCATCAATTCTGAAACCATCAAACTCATTTCGTTTAACATTCTAGAATTAATATCGGTGTATAAATCTAAATCTTTGTGCTGTTTCAAAACCATTACCACTTCTTCTAAAGCAGTGTTTCCTGCACGTTCTCCTAAACCATTGATGGTACATTCTATCTGGCGAGCTCCGTTAATTACCCCAGAAATAGAATTCGCGGTTGCTAAACCTAAATCATTATGACAATGACAAGAAAGCACCGCTTTTTCAATACCTTTTACGTTTTCTCGTAAATATTTCATTTTTGCGCCGTATTGTTCTGGTAAACAATAACCTGTAGTATCAGGAATGTTAAGAACAGTTGCGCCTGCTTTTATGACTTCTTCGCAGACTTTGGCTAAAAATTCGTTGTCTGTTCTACCTGCATCTTCCGCATAAAATTCTACATCTTCTACAAAAGTTTTAGCATATTTTACAGCTTCTACAGCTCTTTCTAAAACGGCTTCTCTGGTAGAATTAAATTTGAATTTAATATGATTATCAGAAGTACCAATTCCTGTATGAATTCTTGGTCTTTTAGCAAATTTTAAAGCTTCTGCTGCGGTTTCAATATCTTTTTTATTGGCTCTGGTTAAACCACAAACCGTAGCATTTCTTACAATTTTAGAAATTTCGGTAACCGAATAAAAATCTCCCGGACTAGAAATCGGGAAACCTGCTTCAATAATATCCACACCTAATTCGTCTAGCTTTTCGGCAATGACTAATTTTTGTTCGGTATTTAATTTGCATCCCGG
>APMI01001578.1_pt1 | contig 12445 bp, 12 predicted proteins | sample 667938 | NCBI WGS metagenome assembly APMI01 (sample SAMN01084076, study PRJNA167559) | wastewater metagenome | biome: Wastewater | place: Denmark: Ejby Moelle, Odense | collected 2011-11-28 | reverse complement strand
CAATGCTGTCGGGGCCGTCACTGCGGCGCGCCTGCTACCACCGGATACATCGCAACCAATCACCATCCGCGCATCGTGCACGGGCGGGCTGGTTCCGCTCGAACGTGATATCACCGTGTCCACTGCGGGAACTGTCGTGGCGCGCGTGGCCGGGCGCGTTTCGACGGGCCGGATCGAACCGCAGGAGGTGCGAGCGCTTTCTGCGCGGATGGATGCGAGCGGGTTCGATGCGGTCACGGCTCCGGTGCGACCCTCCATGCCACGGGCCGATGCCCGCCTTTGCGCCCTGGTCCGAACTTCAAGGACCGGAACGCACGGCATTGCGATGTCGCGCAACACACGGGTTGGACTGCGCCGGGTGCTGGACGATCTGCTGCGCATCAAGGTGAAGCCGGACCCCGCAGGTGCCGGACGATGAGCGGAACCACGCACCTGCCTACACGGCGATTGCGCCTTGCCCTTGACACCGTGATTGCGGGCGCGCTCGGCTTGACTGCTCTCACGGCGGGGCAGCCAGCGCTGGCCGCGCCCCGCTTTCCCACCGCGGCGCAGGTGAACCGGGCGATGGCGCGCAGCGACGACTATCGGGGGACGTCTGTCGGCCGCTTGGCCGGATGCTTCCCGTTGATCTCCGAAGAGGGCGCGCAAGGCCCTGCCGGGCGCTCATGGTACTGTGCAGCTCAAGGGGCGCCATTGCCAGCAGGCGCAGCATTCCTCGAATTCGCCATTCGCCGGGAAGCGCGGTCTAGCACGTGGGTCATGGTGGTGGGCGAACTGGGCGCGGCCTGCCCATCAGGGGCATCGATCAGACAGGATGGCCTGCGCGCGCTTACCCGACGCGGGGTGACTGGCCTGTTCACCGACAAGGGGCCGTTCCTGGGTGACCTTGGCCTGGAACCTTCCGGGCAGGCCATAGTCGCGTGCCCCTATCTGGGCAGGCTGGGGGCAAACCACTTCCAGATCACGCTGCGCTTCACCTTCGATGGCACAGGCTACCACCGCGTGGGCGCGGTCACCGAAGAGGTATTCGACAGCAACGGAAACCCCGTCCCATGACGGGCAGTTTCCTGCGGTCCTCGCGCCCGAACCTGCCATGCAGCCATCCAGCTTTCCGTCAGAAGGAAACCCCCATGAGACGACCAACCACCCTCAGCCTCGTCCTTGCCAGCCTCGCCCTGGTCGAACCGCTCACCGCCGCCGCGCAGGTAGGGCCGCTTGCCAGGCGCGCACCCGCTACCTCCACCGCGATCCCGCCAAGCCTTGCCCCAAGCGTCCGCCGGGTGCGCCCGGATCGGCCCGACAGTCGCCAGCCGCTGCGCGAAGAAGCTGCCGCCCTGCGCGGCATGGGGCCGGTGCCGGGGCCGATCTGCGAGGATTGCGTCACCACGATCAATGGCCGGACCATCGCCAAGGTGACTTTCACCCCCAGCACGGCCGACATCCCGGCCTTCTACACTATCACCGGCAACGGCTTTGGCGATGTGCCCGGCGGTGTATTTCTGACCGGGCCGTTCAAGACCCGCCCGGAACTGCGTGTCGAAAGCTGGAACAACCGCCAGATCAAGGTCTACTTTCCCCAGGGCCTGCGCGGCGAACCTGATCTTCAGGGCGTGGGCCTTACGGTTCGCCTGAAGAGCGGCAAGCTTATCTCCACGCCGATGACCGCGCGCTTCCTGGCCGCGCGCGAGGAACAGGTGATCGACTTTGCCGGCATCCCTCAAAAATCTGTCCGCTGGCAAAGCAACACTTCGCTGACGATGACGATTGAAGATGGTGGCCTCAGGTTTTCGGGCGTGAATGTCGGGGATTCGGTGAAGACCGGCTACACCGACCGGATCGTGCTGAACTTCCTGGCCAGTGGCTTTGCCGCGACGTCCTTCTCGGTCGGCTTCTGTCGGCAGGATACTGGCGATGGCGCTGCCTATGGAGGCGCGGGAGGCCGTTACCTCTATGGCCGCTACGATGCGCGCTGGGATGGCGACGATATCGTGATCGACCGCGCCATGTGGCACACCCATCGGTCACGCAATCTGCTGATTCCCGAGGACGACGCTTTCCTGTCCTGCTTCCGCGATCTGCGCATCACCGTCGAAGGCCCTGCCGGGCTGAAGCCGGTTCGCTGAGGGAGACGATCCATGCGCTATCCAGCCGCTTCCACCGCTCGCCTTGCCGGTCTGGCATTTCTGGCCATGACCGCGTCCAACACTGCATCTGCCCAGCCTGCCCCCGACGCGCGTTGGAAAGACCCCCCGTCCAGACCGCTCCGGCGCTCGATCAGGGCAGCCAGCAAGACTTGAAGGGGCTGCTCATCAACAACGGAACTTTCCCAGAGTACCGCACCGGCATCAATCTCGACATTCGCCACGAAGCCATCAGGGAGAGCGGCCCGCGTGTACGCGTGCAGCTCTATCTGCCGCTGGATAACCTGAGGGTCCTGATCGCGCCGCAGGCGCAGCTTGACGGCAGGCTGATCGCGCATCTGCCAGCCGATCTCTACGCCCGTTCGGGAAAAGCCGAACTGACCGTGATCGTCGGCGACACGACATTGCGCAACACCACCGGGCGGTTCGTCGCCGAGATCGTGCCTGTGCCCGCCGACAAGATCCTCCCGTTCACCACGGTCCGCTGCACAGTGATGTGCGTCAGCTGGCCCGCGTCGAAGGATCTTCCAGCCAAGTGGGTGAGCACGACGAAGATCCACGACAAGTTCGAACATACCGCGCCAACCGGCGAGGAAGTGGGCGGCAAATGGTCGGTCGGGCAGACAACCTATCACCTCACCTCGCGGCGCCTGAAGGATCAGTTCCGGTTCACGCGGGTTCGCATGTTCTCGCCCACAATGTCGGGCGGGTGCCCGGCCAACATCAGGGAGAATGTCTGGGTCTATCCGGGCCAGCCCCTGCCGCAAGCTGATGATTACAGCGGTCTGCACGAACTCGATGTCTACGCCCGCGCCAATGTCGTCCACTGTCGCGCGCGCGGCAAGAACAACTTCGATGCGACCCATTTCGTGTTTGCGGACATGGTTGTCGAAGTCGATGTCGAAGGTCCGAAAGGGGTGGACCCGTGGGAATAGCCCGCTGGCCACTGCTCGCCCTCTTCGCCGCTTGCGCCTGCACGGCGAAGGGTCGGCACGCTGAAAACGGCCACGATGAGGTGCCGGTGCGGCCCGGCCTGTGGAGTGTCGTTGCTCTGAACGATGACGGGGAAGATCCGGCAAGCCGCACCGAAGCCTGCCTTGCCGAACAGACCTGGTTCGCGATGGCTGCGCTGACCTCCGGCTCGCGCGAGATGGGTTGCGAACCGCTCGAACCGATTGCGCCGCGCGGACCGTCCGCAGCCGTGACGGGCGCCCGCGAAGTATGCCGACAGGGCAGCAAGACCGTGATCCGCACCGTGTCGCTCGATGGCGGCAGGCGGGTGAGTGAGCCGCTCGTGGCCTATGGCGAAGTTACCCGCCTGCATGTCGTGGGCCAGTCGGGCGAGGAAATCAGCCGCACACGCCATGTCTGGCTTGGCGCCTGTCCGGGGCCGGACGGCAAGCTGCTTGGGCTTGCGGCGGAGTAATGAAGCCCAGCCTTGAGCGCACTTTCACACCAGGAAAGGCCAATGGAATGACGAACGGAGATGGCTTCAACCCACATGATGCGCAGCAGGTTCGCCTGAAACTGCGCAGGCTCTTGAAGCCTTTAACTGCATTCGCCCTTGTCGTTGCGGCTGGCCACATCGTGTCATTCGGCCTCGCAGAGCGCTATCTTCGCCCAGCCTGCGCCGCAGCCGCCGAAGTCAGGCATTGGCAAAGCGACGACTATCGCCTCCCGGGCCTTACCAGGACGCGCGGCCCGCGGCGCAGTTATTGCATCATGCGCGATGCCCAAGGCAGCGAGCACCTGCTTTCCGCAAACCGTGTGGTGGTTTTCGCAATTGTGTTCGATCCTTGGTTGGTGAGCGTCGTCGTCGGCGTGCTCGCTGCTGTCATTCTTGTTCGAAGAGATCGGCAGTCACCCAGTTGAGCAAAAATCGCGCTCACATACTCGACTCAGGCTGGAACGGCAGCGTTTGCAGTATAGTTTTGCTTGCGGCGTGGTCATTGCATCCGAGTATCGGTCAGACTTTTTGGCCAGTAAGACACTGACAGCAAAGTGTGAAGGATGGACAACAATCAAGGGGCCATCCTTTGTGGATTGAAAGCATGCCGCCGGTGATCAGAACTCCCCAGCCACCCCGACACGGCCGGTAAACATGCTTCCGCTTGCGTAGGGCGCGCTTGCTGTCACAACGGAGGGATCGTCCGTGTCCATGCGACGCGCCAGCGATACGCCCCAGCCCACCTGCCCGCGATAGACCGATGTGTTTGCCGTATGCACTGCGCCCCACAAATGGCAGGTCCCGGCGTAACTTGGCGTTCATACGCGGGTTGGCAAACGACGGCTTTATCCCACCCCTCTTCATTCAGGCGCCCCGCCACGACGGTGAATGAACGACTGGTTCCGACGCTCCAGCCTGGTTCCCTGAACGGCCGCTATTAAGGCGGCAATCACCGGTTCGAGCACCGGCGTGCAGGCGTCGGCTATCGCCATCGCCTCGCAAAAACCCGTCTTTCAGGACACGACTTTGAAGCGCGCGTTCATCCATGACCGTGACGGTGATGAAGATCGGGATAGTGCGGATGGGCATGGACTAGGCGCACATGGACGTGAGCATGGCTGTGCGGTTCGCCAGGTGGGGCGTCGGAGGCGTGCTCATGGCGATGGTGCTCGTCATGCACATGGGCATGGGCGTGCTCGAGAGGTTCATGGACATGGCTGTGGTCGTGGCTTTCCGCGAGATGCAGGTAAAGGCCGATGATCATCAGCATGGCGGCCGCGATCAGGCGCAAGGTTACGGGGTCTCCCAGCAGCCCAATGGCGATCAACGCCCCGATGAAGGGCGCTGAGGAGAAATAGGCCCCGGTGCGCGCCGAACCCAAATGGCGCAGGGCCAGCACGAAAAGCACGAGGCTGACCCCATAGCCCAGAAAGCCGACCAGTCCCGCGCAGGCTAGCGTCGTCAGCCCCGGCAGATGCGCGCCGCTGGCAAGGCCCAGCGTCAGGTTGCCGCTGCCTGCAGCAAGCCCCTTAACCATGGCGATCTGCACCGGATCCGATCCCGAAAGTTTGCGGGTGAGGTTGTTGTCGATACCCCACGCGATGCAGGCGCCCACAATGGCGAGGGAGCTCCAGCCAATGCTTCCGGCACCGCCCCTCCACGATAAGATGAGCGCCCCCGTCAGAATCGCCAGCGCGCCGACCAGCAACCGCCGGTCGACATGCTCGCGCAGCACCAGCCAGGCGATGCCCATCGTGGCCAGCCCTTCCACATTGAGCAGCAGCGCCGCCGTTGAGGCAGGCGTGGATGCAAGCCCGATCATCAACAGCACCGGCCCGGCGACTCCGCCCGCCAGTACGACCAGCCCCATCCAGCCCCAATCCTTGCGCACCAGACGGACTTCGTCCTGCCTGTCCTTGCGGAGCATCCAGACAGCAGCCAGTCCCAACCCGGAGCCGAGATAGAGCAACCCCGCCAACATCCATGCATCCAGCCCGTCGCCGAGCATCAGCTTGGCAAAGGGCGTGCTGGCGCCAAACAGCGCAGCAGACGTCAAGGCAATGGCGGGAGCGGAGGAGAGCTTGAAACGGGACATGGCGTCGATGTAGCACAGCGCCGGGGCCATGTCGGCAATACTGATGCTGCGATCTTGCCATCAAATCTATCAAGATACTTGCCGTGATCTGTTTGCTGCACTAGAGGAGGAAGCACCGGGATAAAGCAACCTCCCGGCCAGGCGTCAGCCCAAGTGTTGCCTTCTCCGGCCTGCATTGTGCGGGCGGAAAGGTGATAGGCGTATAGATGACGACCTCTTCTTCCCATCCTGATTTTGCCGAACTGGTGCGCGTATCCGCCCGCATTGGCTGCCTCAGCTTTGGCGGGCCGGCAGGGCAGATCGCCTTGATGTATCGCGAACTGGTCGAGGAACGCGGCTGGATCAGCGAGGAGCAATATCTCCACGCTTTGAATTTCTGCCACCTGTTGCCCGGGCCAGAAGCGCAGCAACTGGCGATCTGGATTGGCTGGAAACTCCACGGTATTCGCGGCGGACTGGCGGCGGGGCTGCTGTTTGTCATTCCGGGCGCGGCTGTCATTCTGGCGCTTTCAATGCTCTATGGTGCGGCGGCGCATCTGGCGTGGTTTGCTGCGCTGTTCCTCGGCATCAAGGCGGCGGTTCTGGCCATCGTGGTGCAGGCGGTGCTGCGTTTGGCAGCGCGGGCGCTGGGCACAGACTTCCGCAAAGGCGCGGCGGTCGTTTCGTTTCTGGCGCTGTTCCTGTTCAACGTGCCCTTTCCGCTGGTGGTGATCGGCGCGGGACTGGTGGGCTGGCTGGTGGCACACTGGCGCCCGGCGCTGCTGGGGTTGAAGGCAGGCGGCGAGCCCCTGCCAACCTCGCCGCGCCCCTGGGGCCACAGCGTGAAGGCTGTGTTGATCGGCATGGCAGTGTGGGCCGCGCCGATGGTGGCGGTGTTTGCCCTGCTAGGGCGTGATCATGTGCTGTGGCGCGTGGGCGTGTTTTTCTCCAAGCTGGCGGTGGTCACCTTCGGCGGGGCCTATGCCGTGCTGGCCTATATGGCGCAGCAGGCGGTCAGTGCGCAGCACTGGCTTTCCGCCGCCGAGATGGCCGATGGTCTGGGGCTGGCCGAAACCACGCCGGGGCCGCTGATCATGGTTACGCAGTTCGTGGGCTATCTGGCAGCATTCCGCGCACCGGCGCCTTTCACGCCGCTGGTGGCGGGTCTGCTGGGTGCCGGGTTGACCACATGGGTGACCTTTGCGCCCTGCTTCCTGTGGGTTTTCGCGTTGGCGCCATGGATCGAGCGACTTGAGCGCGCGCAGGCCTTGAAAGGCGCGCTGGCGCTGGTCACCTCAGCCATTGTCGGGGTGATCGCCAACCTGTCGGCCTGGTTCGCGCTACAGGTGTTGTTCCATGACCTGCGCCCGGTCTGGGGTAGCCTCAGCCTTCCGGTGCTGTCCAGTTTCGACTGGCGCGCGGGGGCTATTGCGGCCGCTTCTGCTTGGCTGATCATCTCGCGCAAATGGAACGTCATACGCGTTCTGGGCCTGGCCGCGATCAGTGGCTGGCTGCTGTCTTTCCTTCCTTGACGCATCCCCCCGAACAGGAGTGCACACATGTCCGATATTTCCCGCCGCAATGCATTGAGCGCAATCGCCCTTGGTGCCGCTGCCGCCGTAGTGCCGATCGAGGCCGGCGCGCAAACTGCAGCGCCTGCCGCTGCAGCACCTGCCTTCTCTGGCAGCCACACGCCCAAGCCGCTGGGTTTTGACGCCACCAAGCTCACCGGCCTTTCGGAAAAGCTGATCCGCTCGCATTGGGAAAACAACTATCAGGGCTCGGTCAAGGCGCTCAACATGGTCGAGAGCCGCCTTGCCGCCGCGATGGCTGACAAGGATCTGCCGCCGGTCATCTATGGCGATCTCAAACGCGAGGAATTGCACCGCACCGGCTCGGTCATCCTCCACGAACTCTACTTCGAACAGCTCGGCGGAGATGGCGTGGCCAAGGGCGCTGTCCGCGAGGCTGTGGCCAAAAGCCACGGCAGTTTCGAGGCTTGGGAGGCCGAGTTCCGTCGTACCGCCATGGCGCTGGCGGGTGGATCAGGCTGGTGCATTCTGGCGTGGAACCAGTACACGAAGTCGCTGCACAATTACTGGGCTTGGGATCACACCAATGGCCCGGTGACCGGCACGCCGCTGCTGGTGCTCGACATGTATGAACATGCCTTCGCCATCGATTATGGCGCGGCGGCGGCCAAATATGTCGAGGCTTTCATGCACAACATCGATTGGGCCGTGGTCGATGCTCGCTACAAGGCTGCCACGCGAGGCTGAAACGGGAACAGGGGAGCGCGATGAGAGGCATCACATTTGGCGGTTTCAGGAGCGGCAATCACCAACCCGTTGCACCGGCGTGCAGGAGGCGGCTATCGCCATCCCTGCGTCATAATCGGCCTATCCGGTCACGCCAACTTTGCGGACTTTCCAGCACAACAACGTGGTGCGCGTCAGGGCAAAGGCGGCGGCGGAACGGGGCATCGACTTGCATTCGTCAGATGAAAATTGCTTGGCCTGAGCGCTACCTCGCGCCCATGCCAGTCTCCAAACCGCTCGCGACTTCCAATCTGAACCCAACCACTGAACGAAGCAGGACGCCCGTTATTCCGGCTCCGCTCCTGATAATCATATACATCGACAAGATACATTCTGGTGAACCGGAGACGGCTCGCGTGCAGATCTGCTTTGCCTGATATGTATCCTTCTTGACCTTCGTATTTTTCGGACCTGAGTTCCCAGCCCATTGGAACACTACATACGGCTACAAACTGGACGCCAAATGTATCGATGTGAAAAGCGTAGATGTCCTTGTCATGGGGCAGGGTCAGTCCGTTCACGGACAGCAATACTCGCCTGACGGCAGCGGCCGAGGGTTGCGCGACGCTGACAAACGCGACCACCAAAACGCCCAAGATAGCTGACCGTATCATACTCATCGCCTGAACCAATTCTTGGGGTCGCACTGATGATTGCCGCTTCGGCGAATGTCTGCAAGCCCCGCCATTGCCACCGATCGGCGATGCATAGGGCCGCACTGTCGGCCGCCGTTGGCCGCCTATCACCAGAAGATGTACGAAGGAGCGGTTTCGTGGTCAGCCTCCAGTCGCTGCAACGTCTCCTATAGAGGCGGTTAAGGATAGGCCGCTGGTGTGGAGACGAGGGGCTTGATGCCCCGGCTTCTGGCGTAAGTGACACTGGCAAAAAAACCAGCGCAGTCATTCCGAACTTCACACGTCGCACACACTGGCAGATAGGTTTGCTTCCAGTCGCTGATTGACCGACGTGCAAACGGGCGTACGCTGGCGGGTAATACGCAGAGCTGGCTGTTATAGACTGAGGTCCGAATTCCGGCGTTTGAAAGGACGCGGACCGCTTCTTCAAGCTGGTCTGCATAGTCAATTGGATCTGCCCAAATGCTGGCCATGTTCGCTCGAGCAAAGCCGGTCGGCTCCAAACCCATCAGAGCCACGTGGTCTACGAAAAGAAGATTGCGCGCGATGAACCGCGCCAGTTCGGGCAACCGCTTGACCGTTTGTGCCAGGAGCACCACACGGATTTCGACACGGACCCGGCTCGCCTTGAGCGCCAGGATACCCCTGATGGTTTCGTCGAAGGCGCCGTCAGCCTGGACCACGTGGTCATGCACGTGCGCAAGATCCGCATATACCGGGATGCCCATCATCAGGTCGTGATGGCCAATGGCACCCAGGCGCGCCGCCAATCGGCCATCTGCAAAACGGCGGCCGTTGGAAAGAATGTGCAAGGCGGTGCGAGGAAGGTGTGCGGCCGCAGCCTGTACCAGCTCCAGAAAGCGTTCCCCGAGCAAGGTCGGCTCTCCACCGGTGAAACCGATCTCGGCAGCGTCCCGATCGACGAGCGGGATCGCTCGCAATACCTCCTGCGCAACCCAGGCATCATCCACGTCTCGCGGAGGTTGCGAGCACATCAGGCAATAGTTGTTGCAACGCTCCGTCAGGAGAAAGTGATTGTAGGGCGAACTGCGCCGGTAATGCACACGGACGGCTTTGCGGCGCGGATCGACGGCAATAACATCACCTTGGCCAAGAAATTTGGCCTGGTCAGGTGCCGCGACGCTCGCCGCACCAGCTGGAAGTCGGTCAAAGTCGGCCGCAGAATGCACGATGTACCAGGCAAAGCCGTCCGGAATATCGCCGTCACCAGCCACGTAAACTTCCTGCGCCTTGATCGAAGCGGGTCTATGCGGGATGCGCGAAACACGCAGTACGCCTACGTCCAGTGCCAGGCCTGCGCCATTGAATTCCAAAGCACGGGCACGCAGGGGGATCATACGCGGTTGGCCCACTTTTCAAACAAGGCCCGGATCTCTTCACTTCCCTCCATGCGAATAATGAGGCCACGAAAGAGCGCCATATTTCGGGTGCAAAAGGCTGAGAGCGGCTTCTTGCCGATGACATCGCCTTGCGTAGCGTGATGGAACACGGGATCCGCTCCACACCACGGTTCGAATGCGCATGATGAGCAGCCCGGCACCGATCCCGCAAATGATTGAGTCAATGGCTCGAGCAGGGCATCGCCAAGCATGATGTCCTCGAAGGAATCCTTGTGGACGTTGCCCAAAGCAAATGTCTGGTCGCCCATTTCGGCGAGCATGCGGCTCTCGTCCGAGGCATATACGGTTCCATCGTAGTTGTAGACGATGGCCGCGATGCCAATTCCAGCGGGACTCATCAGATCGACATAGCTTGTCTGCAGCGGAGTCAGCATCTTCTTGAGCACCATCGCCGCATAATGCTCAATGAAATCAAAACCCTGCCGGTTCAACTCGATAATGTAGTCGAGCCCTTCAAAATAGAATTGCAGCCAGCGTTCGCGACTGTAGGCAGCGTAGGACCTGGTCTTGATGGCAAAGCCATAAGGTGACAGGGGGCGGAGGAAGATTCCTCCGAAGTCAAGCCGCAGGTACTCGTCGATGATCTCCTTTACCCGGCCCAGGCTGGCGGAGGTCGTGGTCATCAAGGCACCGACATTGTAGTGCCCGAGAACGCCCCTTACTTTCTGGATACCGTCAACCGCGCGCTGATGCGAGTCGCGCCCCGGCCGCGGTCGGTTTGCATTGTGAAGATCGGCCGGTCCATCCAGCGAGGTGGAGACGAGAATGCCTTCCTCCTTGAAGAAGGCCAGGGCCTCCTCCGTCAGGACCGCCAAATTGGTGGCGACAACGAACGCGAGTTCTCTCTGTGCGATTTCATTGCGGCGCTTTGCCTCGGCAACGATATACTGAATTAAAGACAGGTTGAGCAGCGACTCTCCGCCCTGAAATTCGATCTTCAATGCCGGAGATGGAGAACGGAAGACAAGATCGAGGGCTTTGAATGCCGTCTCCCGGGACATATCAAACTCGCCGCGGTCGTTGTTCGCCCGTGAAACTTGGCAGTAGGGACAACTGTGCTCGCAGCGCAACGTGACGACGAAAATATGGAGCGCCGTGAAATTGGCGAGCGGAGCCAGCTTCGTCCGAAGTTTGAGCGCCAATAGATCGACCCCGATATTGGTGTCGCTGTCGATAAGGAAATGGCGGGCTTTCAGTTCGTTATAGGCAGGATTAGCAGGGGCAAGTTGCTGGCGTGCAAAAGCGCGAACCGTATCTCGGTCGAGAACAAGATGTTCGCCTGCGAGGTTGGTCGCAACGTAGCGTCCATTATCCGCCAGTGCCGTGAAACGCCAAGGCAGCATGGTATAAGCAGAATTGGAAGACCTGTCGAAAGCGGAAATTTCCTTGAACTTAGTCACCCTGCAAGCCCGTCTTTGAAAAGGCAAGGCCGAGGATCAAATCACGGTAGCTTCCCGTCTTCTGCTCAATCACGATACGCAGTTCCTGATCTGTAACTTCCCGCGAGAACGCGAGCTCAGCAGCGCCAGGACCGAGGTCACTTTTCAGAACGCGCAGTTCGCAAATGATTGCCGGATCAACGGCAACAATGCGAACATCGACGGAGGCCATCAGCGCATAAGCAGCCCGATGCACAGCCTCAATAGAGTAGGCGGTAGCACAGAGCTCAACGACAATAATCGCCTCAGTCGGAGACGCCGCTACATCCCCAGTAGGCATGCTCAGTAAGAGCTGGACGAATGCGAACTGTGGCTTGCGTGACTTGCATGGCTGGAATGGCTTGCATGCGACGAATGGCTGGAGTGCTGAGCTTGGGCTGTCATCGCCTCAGTGGACAATGCCAAAGTCAGATCGGTCGTGCCAGCAATGGTGGCTGCGTTCGCGACATGCTCGATAGCTGAAGAAATCTGCGGATCTGCAGCTTTTGCCGTCTGAGTCGAGACGAGCAAAGTGCCGACGGTCAGCGCGAACGGCTTGAGAAAATTCCTGCTGGACATCTGTTCCCCCGAACGTGGTCTGAAGAAATTCTCGTTTACCAATAGCGCGGCGTCAAGTGGCAATCTTTCTACCAATTTGGCGGAAAAAGAAATTGAGGTGTTTCCCCGACGATATTTGGCTTTTTATAGACATCGCCTGCGCCACTGCGATAGCAAGGTCGCGGGATTGCCCTGATTACATTGCGCGATTGTAATCCGCGCGACACCACGCGCTCACGCTCACGCGTGCAGCACGAGCATGCCTTTACAAAGGAGGATCGTCATGAAGCTCAAGTTCACTGCCGCCATGTTCGTCGCTGCGCTGGCCCTGCCGGCGGCCGCCCATGCTGCGCCTTGCAAGGATGCCAAGGGCAAGTTCATCAAGTGTCCGCCCGCCGCGCCGGCCGCCGCTGCCAGCCATGCGGCAGCAGCG
>APMI01043081.1_pt1 | contig 12447 bp, 6 predicted proteins | sample 667938 | NCBI WGS metagenome assembly APMI01 (sample SAMN01084076, study PRJNA167559) | wastewater metagenome | biome: Wastewater | place: Denmark: Ejby Moelle, Odense | collected 2011-11-28 | reverse complement strand
GCATCTGAAACAAGCAAATATATTCTATTAAATAAAGGATCTATAAATAATGACCGGTTATTAATTTATTTGTTTATTATATATGTCTCTTATATATGTCTAATAAGTGTTTGCTTCACTCATATTAATTAATGCCTATGTTGTTTATATATTATACTGAAGATATCAATGGACGACAAGACTAAGACAGTAGTTCTCAAAATTCGCGAGCTGATAAAGAAATAAAACTACGCTTAAGCTCTGTAATAAGCCTAAATTCTGATATACAAGTCAACAAAAGCTTACCAAGTGTATCTGATGGCAGGTCTCTGTAACTAGAAACTCAACAAGCTAAAATAAGCATAAGCATCGTACCAGCAAGTCCTCGATATGAAGCCTGATGAAGTCAATGCCATTAAGGCTTTAGGCGAAATTTATGCGAAGTTAGGCAAAAATTAGGAGTCAGCCAAGTATATGGAGAAAATGTTAGCCATACAAAAGACTACAGATCCTGTTAAATATCGACAGAATCTAGTGAAATTGGTGCAGATGCTTCAGAAAGATCTCAACATGGAGAAAATTGACACAATATTCAAGTAATTGCTAGCTAGTTAAAAATAAATAACATAGTAGTTTGCAGCTATTGCTTAATCATACTTTCAAACTGCAGTCACAAACCAATGTTTTTATCTAGATAATTTTGTGCCTTTAGGTGTGTTTGGATAAGGATTCCGTGCGTTACAGCCCAGTGCAAAAGAGAAGATGAACTATATTCTGATTGAAATTGCTCGATATCTATACAGTGTCAAAACTGACTTCAAAATGTCACACAAAGACATCGCAGAAAGTCTATACCAAATGAAACAATGTTTTCCTTATAATTCATGCTTCCTAATGTTATTCTTATTGGATGAGTACATAGTTGCTCAAGCTGCTTACAACTCTGTAATTCTACAGGAGATTTATTTGTTCTTGACTGCTTATTATGACAAAGCCGACACTTGTTATTTGAATATGGACACACTTGAGCCTTAATATTTTGTGGTTTCTGCGATACTTAGTTATGAATATCTTGCATTCATGAAGTAGTTTTTCATTTTAGATGAGCTCTTTAACCCTTATTATGAAAAACTATAGTCTCAAATATCTGAGTTGGAAACTAGAAAAATTCGATAATAGTATTCTCAAAAGATATCAAAATTCATTCTAAAATAATGCAGAAACGTCAATAAAATAAGCTAAACTCAGAACATATAGAATAGATTATAATCACTAAAATATCGAATTTTGAAACTGGATGCCTCATATTTGTAATAAGTTGTTGCTAAAATGGCAATGAGCTGTTTTGTAAATTACCAAAAATTATCCGATATGAAAAATCTCTTAAAAACAAGAATTCACAACTTAAACGGTGACATTCAACCTCACTTATACAAATATTATTATGACTACTTGATAAAAATAGCAAAAATATACAAATCTTTAGATTAATAACCATCAATTTATGATGTAATAAAGTACATTGAAACTCATGATAAGAAAGACCTGAAATATGTTGTCGAGTACTACTGGTGCGAACTGGGAAGAAAATCTAAATAATAGAAAGCTGTATTTATTGAAACCGTCAAAGAAAGTCTGACAAATATTAATTAGTTGCTTCCTAGATTAACAGGAAGTGAGAAATCACAAACTATCCGAAAGAAAAATATACTCAATATTTTGTTGTAACAGTATGATGAAGTACTTGATTAGCTGAAGCTTGCGTTAGGAACTGATCGATCCTTTTAAAATTTGCAGGCTATTGGATTGTATTACTTCATCTAAAAAGACTTTTAAAGAGGTTTAAGATACTTAAAATAAGCCTTTGTCATCAGGCAAGATGATTACCACCTAAATAGAGCAATATTTATCGCTATGATCAAGACCAACGACGAAAAATAAGCATTCTCATTTTTATAACGAATCTATGAAGGATTCCCAAATGTCTACTGGGTTAACTATACACTTGCTATGAACAGTATCAACAACAAAAGAATTGAATAAGCTTATAAATATTTAAGCGCTGCATTTGAAGCATTTGAATCAGCAGTCACTAAGAGCTTCAAATTCTCTTACGAAAAGACAATATAAGGTAACAAATATGCAATAGTCTATATGATTGAACAAAATAAATTCCATCTGCTGTTCGATCAGATTGTAGTCCCTTAGAAAACAATATATGAAATGTTTCCGATGGCTTCGTCAATATTCTTCGATTCTGATAAATAGCTCAAACAAATAAGGCTTTAAACTCAACTCGGATAGATGCTAAAAATTCTAGGCCGAAATAAATCTTCATATAATCATCTTTACTCTGCAAATGCATTATTGGACTCACTTAACTAATAAAAGCGAAACCAATATCCACTTCAAGCAATCAGCACTAAAAAATAGTACGCGACCATGTTATTTTACGTCCGTGCATATAAATAAGCTGAAGAAATTTTAAAGACTACCCTTAAATTTTGTGAGAAGTATGGTCAATCTGATTCAATAAACAAAGATTTATTATCAGTATATCAGTCTGAAGTTCATTCTTTATTGTTTGAAGTGTCAGTCATGAGACTAGATGAGCTAATGAAATTTGAGTCATATGAGGCTGTTGAAGAGTATATCAAAAGATTCACTGAAGACTTGCAAAAATTAAATACTCTTGTGACTAAGCCTTCACTAAATTACTACAAAGCCAAATATCAATTCCATATATTGTGTTACCTGCACAATAAAAATTTAGGAATAGATGAGTCCATCGCCACAATAAAACAATTCATGAACTATTTTGGTTTGGATTCAAGCGATGTCAATAGTGATAAATTTTACAATAGGCTTGTTTAACTGAGTAATTAAGAAAGAATTATTGTTAAGGAGTGTTTAGAAGATTATTATGTTTTATTGTACATGAGACAGAATAGTTTAAATGCTAAAACTGAAGAGAAAATATCAGCATAGTCTGTATTACCTTTGATTCAACTATTCCCTACAAGCAGCGTATTCTACATTGTATATGGCATGGCAGTCGAAGAGACAAAACTAAAAATATCTGCATTCCTGAAGTGCATTCAGCTAGATCGATAAAGCCCAATTTCAGTCGACTTGCTTGCTTCTTTATTCTTAAAATAAAAGGACTATCTAACAGCTTGCAAATTATTTTTAAAAAGTTTGTAAATTGACTTATTCAACCCTAAAAGTTATATAGGTTTGTGCACATGTTTGTATGTTATAATTGGCGCTTCTATCAAAAGAGGTACACCCGAGGACAAAGCAATCATTAGAAAAGCTCTCAATAAAATTAAATCGTATATGGAATTTTTACGAATTTCAGATCCTTCTTAAAATTTCCATATGCTTAAATTTTTGAAGACTCTGATTTCAGATGAGCCCATTCCATTATTTGAGCTTAAAGCTGGTTTATAACAAAGTAGAAAGCTAACCGCTCATAAATATTCTCAGAAGTTATTACATCAATTGTTAGAATAATCAACGACTTATTTAAAATCCTTTAATGTTTGGCAAGAATCAGGCCAATAAAAAATATTGTTCCACTATCTATAAACCAACAAAATTCAAGCACCAGCCCAAGACTTATATGAAGTTGGAAAGTCATTATTGACTCAGATCTAAAAATAAATTGAATAGTCTTCATTGACTAACGTGAAAAGTAACTAAATAAAGACTAAAATTAAATGCAAAATACTCAATAGAGTTTCAATTGCTGCCAATATATTTAGAAAAGCTTAAAAATTTGATAAACCTGAAACAGAAAGAGTTATTAAAATATGCCATTTGCTTGATGACGCTGAGGACTAAAAAGATTAATAGTTAAGAAAATTGCAAGTGACCACGAAAGATGCGATCATTGTGGCAACTATTATCGCTTACAAAAACACACAAGAAGTATATATACTTGACATCGTGAAATAATTAAATCTTAGAAAAATATTTAAGAAATGTCCAACTTTCTCACACATTCAGACTTACCTTGACAATTTCACACAAGAATCTCATTTAGTTCCACTACGACGCTATTTATTTTCAAGCGTGCATCTGTTCCCTTGCTAACCAGTTTTACGCAAAACTTTGTTGAGTTGGCTTCTGATTATATAAAAAAAGTCCAATCTATCAACTAAAAAGGTGAAGCAGTCAATCGATTACCGATTAGACTCAATGTTCCAGATGAACTCCGATGACCAAGCCAACAACACCAGCAGATTCCATAAAAAACATGCCATCATGTACAATATACAGGAACCTAATGCTTGGGTCGGATACATTGCTGATCTGTGGGAGAAGAAGAAAGATACGAAATGGGTCACTCATTTGTTAAAACTACTTAAAAAGTATGATCAGCAAGAAAATGTATTGACTAAAAGCTCAAAGAGTAAAGCTTACTGGCTGATAGTTGAGATGATTGCTTATAAAAAACAAGATAAATCTATTGCGTATGAAAGCGTTCCTAAAAATTAAGACATTCTTCCTAAAATATAAGCTCTTAGCGATCTTATTGAAGCATTTAATTCAAATAATAGCTAGATATCTAAAATTCTCAAAGATTTATCACTGGACATTCAAATAACTCTCGCGAAAGTAATTATGTAATTATTTAGTATATGGCTCATTATTTGGTAAGCAAATATCAAAATTCCAAACAGCTTTAAGATTTCCTGAGTTTATGTATAGAACAAACCAAATAGTCATAGAATAAAGGGTTTTTCAACCTGCTCAAATTTGTCAGTGTGTGTGGTAAACAAGCAGGCAACGAAGACGAGCTGGTTGAACAACTCAAAAAACTGATCAGCATTGTATCTTAATGTTAATCATAAGGGCAAAAAGTGCATGAGAATTCCCTTTCCATCATGAAGTGCATGATCGCCCTGCTTTCGCTCAACTACGAACAACTGGAAGCAGAACTTGGTGCTATCGGTGGGAACAGGCTCGCCACTTACGAGAGCCAGGTGGCCATCAACTACTTCGAGATTATGCGGGTTTACCGAGAAGTGGAGCAGAATCACCAAGGCTAAAATGTGTACGAGAACTTCACTGAGTACATCAACATGATGATTTCTTTTGTCAAAGAGCCGTACCTAAAAGGATTCTTCCTCTCGCTGAAGGCTATGGCAGGAGCGATTGTGGCTCAAGAAAGTACGCAAAGTCTCAGCCGAGAGCTCAAATCAGCGCTATTGCTAGCACCATAGGCAGGTAAACGTATTCTGTTAAAGAAATGATTTATAAAATACCCTCTAAATAAACTGATCATATGTTAATAATTACAATTTTTGATATAAGCAGCATGTTATTTGCTTTATATACAGCTATTTGCACACAATATTGAGATATTTTTCTTATAATACAATATTATATTTAAGAATTACAATGACAGAGCAGTTCAAAAGAGTAGGCGAATATCGTTTCATCAGGAAAATCGGCAACGGTGCCACCGCTTAAGTCTTCTAGGCTAAGAAGTAGGGCAGCAATTAGAAGTATGCCGTTAAAATGATCAGGCTGAAAGGCTTAAGTGCTGAGCAGAAATAAATAGTACACAAATAAGTGAGCATAATAAAAAGCATAAATCATCCCAACATAGTGCATTTATACTAAACATTTTAAACAACAAATAATTTCTACCTTGTTTTGGAGTACTGTGAGCGTGGAGACTTAGAAAAGTATTTAGCTGAGTACTATGGGCCTCGCTTGCCTGAGTAAACTGCACAACGTATTATATACTGTATTGCTGATGCAGTTGCATTAATTCATTCGAAAGGTATCGCACACAGGGATATCAAGCTGGCGAATATTCTGTTAAAAAAGGATTATCAAATTAAACTGGCTGATTTCGGGTTCGCTAAGGAATAAAATAAAAAACTTTTAATGGAGACATATTGTGGTACTCCAATTACAATGGCACCTGAGATCATGTAGGAGAAGCCATATGATAAAAAAGTAGACATCTGGTCACTAGGCGTTATATCTTTCCAGCTTATATACGGAAAACTTCCCTTCTCAACGTCTCAAGGCATCAGTAAATTTAAATAATTCGTAAAATAGCAGCCATTATAAATTCCTAGTCAACCCCCAATGTGCATAGAGTTCAAATAACTACTGATATGTTCATTATAGAAAAATCCATAGAAAAGATGCGATATTAAGTAATTTTTCGCCAATAAATGGGTGCAAGATGGAAGTTAAACTTGTTTAGTTCAAGGCAGTATTAAAAAGAAACCCAGCGTTGAAGAGTTGTTACAGAAAGTATCATAATAGTTCAAGCATTAATCTATAGATAATATGAAATCCTCATCTTAAATTTAAATATTGGTGGCTCAGCGTGTGAATAAATTGATTGTTGCTGAACTAAGAAAAATATTGAAGAAGCACGAAATATTAAGGGAAAGCTTATTGATTAGAGTCAGTGGTGATGAATCAATGAAAACATTACTGTTCAAGCTAGACTTCTCATTCTTATAATTCATCCAAAACATCGAAATAAAGATAGGTAAATAGAACTCCCTCCACATTTTAAAAGTAAACTAGCTGCAAGGCCTATAATTACCGAAATCTTTGACAACAACAAACCCAGTATGTGACACAGCGGGCAACATAATATTCAAATATTTACAAAAAGCAGCGCATGAAGTATTCCAGCCGTAATAGAAACTAAAAATGTATCAATTGGCCTATTAATATTTATAACTTATGCAGAGATTCGATCTGAGAGTTATTGTGCTGTTTGCCAATCATCTATATTAGGATTTTTAGGTCAGCAGTATCATCAATAATATCAGAGATAAGAAAATATATTAGGAAATTAGTGAAGAAATAGAGTTTACCAAAGGGAATTATATTACGCTGGCTATGGAGTGCTCGGATAGGGATGTCAAGATGAAAAATATACGTGATACTTTGCAGAAGAATATCAAGAAGAGAATTGACTAAATTAAGAAATAGTTAGGCCATTACTGATACGAAATATAAAATGATATTAAATAACTGTTAAACTATATATAATTGTACAAAATATCATACAACATATATCATAAACAGCCCAAAAGCAACAAGACACCCAAAATGATATACAATCGACATTCCTATTTGTAATAACATAATTATTACTGTTAACAATAAGTGGTGGTCCTAGAATATTGCAGTACATGTGCAATAAAATACAAGGGATCACATTCTGATACTTTGATAGGAAGAAATAAGTATATAGACTTAGGATGAATGTGAAGAATAATTGGAATAATGCTGCACTTAGGTGTCGTTGTTTGCCTGAGATTGCTTTACGAATGTGACGGTGGAGATGAGCTGGGTTAGGGATTAAGTACCGATGGAGAATATTGCTGATAAGTAAAATATTGAGACATTGCCTCTGCTTGATCTAAAGAATACAGCTCTGAATAACAACTATTATAAAATTGGTGCCTAATTTATATTTAATGATTACAAACACCATTTTGCGGATTGCGTTATCTCCAAATTTGAACCCTCCCCTCTGCGCCTTCAAATAAATATGATAGGCAAAAAGAATAGTATTGGCAGCTAATACTTTCACGCATTGCATGGGTACGAAGTGAAGGTAGAAACAAGACTGAAAATCAATGGCCTCAGGCACACAGATTTCAGAATAGTTATACAGAATGAGAATTATCGTTAGAATGGTGACGAAGATGACGCGGCTGATCTATTTATATTGCTTTGACCATAAGTTTAGATTTTCTTAGTGTTCGGTTGTGTACTTCGCACGAATTTTTATAAATATACGCTTCCTATGAACAGTATGGCTTCGATTAGCGGTAGAATATAGTCCTGCCAAGTTGCCTATTTTACTATTGACTCGCTTTACATTATTATAATAAAGGGGATATTATTACTAACACACTTTATTATTTCAAACACTTCAACTGCAATCATCAATTTTGTTTTTATTTTTACGAATGGATCCAATTTCTGACTTTGAAGCACAAGTTTAGAGTAATAAAAAATGAGAGAAACGACTTTTATTTAGAGTTGCTGTATAACGTTTAGTAATAAAGTAATAAATAAGCTTAATGCAACCACTCAACAGCTCAGTGAGCTCATCCAGAGCCTTAAACACCTCCACAAGCAAGCAAAGGTACTCTTTCTCCAAATCGTCTCGTTTTGACGGTCGTCGGGCATCGATGTAACTTATTTAACTTAACTTAGGCAAGATGTATTCTATGATATTCCCAATACTAGAAATAACCGTTCTACTTCCTTTGGCTTTGGTAAGAAGGACATTGGAGTCAGGTTCTAAAAAGTATGGCCCTCTCCTGAAGCCTACAATCTGAACAGTGAGTTTGTCTCTAACCCCAAGAAAGGTTTCAGTTTTGGAGGCGGTCGATAAGACATGTAACTTACTGGCCCCTTGAACTAAAGCATAGCTAAACGATATATTCCTAGTCCAAACTTGTACTATCCGAAGAATGAGATGAACGCTCATAACATTACATTGAAATCAAGAATTGAAGATAAGTCTCTTTAGAAAATTAAAAAAGTAGATTATTTATATAATTCAGTTACCTGGCCCAGGTGCTTACAACCCTCCATAAATTGGTTCATCAAACTATTACATCACTTCCAATCACAAAAACAACATAAACTACAGAATTTCAAGCTCACCGAGAGTGCTAAGTTTCGAAAGCAAGAAAATTAATCCCAATTTAGGGCCTGGTTTGTGTAACTGCTATTTAAATATTCAGATGACCTCAAAAGTACCGAACTTAACAAGGAGGGTGAATATATGAATTCTAAAGATCGAAACAGTCTTGCCCAAAGGTTTTCCAAAGGGATTAGATCTCCTCCAGTGATCAGGCATTTACTTACTACGCCTGGCCCAACTCAATAGTAATTTTTAATTTAACAAAGTGAACGATTTTCTGATTTTGGTAACTGACTAACATGATGATTTACATCTTTTTCGGAACATTTTAACCTATATATGTTAATAAAACGAAAACAATAAAGTAAAAATATAAAAAATCATCTATTATCTCCAAATAGTATAGCATTAGCTCTTCCTTTCTTTGGCTCAATTTGTCGTGAAAGATTACTTTAGTTCAAAATATTTTAGATTCCAAACTAAAATCTATTGGATTTTATTTTTTAACTGTAATTTTTCAGATAATCGTCAATTTTAGTGTTCAGCTTGTCAATTATGTGAATCGACTCAACTTATTCACCATGAAATTCAGGCATATCTCTTTTATTTAACGATTTAAAAAAGCCTATTCTGTTAATTCCGCAACTGTTGCTCGTTATTCGTGACTCATTTGTAGCTGTTTGAAGAGCTGCAAAGGTTGTATTTTTAGTGGAGTTTAATTTAGAACTCCATCTGCTTACATTGGGTAATGATAGCCCCATGAATAGCCTAAGGTCTTATTCTTATGAGTTCTCATATATTTTCTCACACAACTTCTTAAATTCATCTAATCTCCAGTCATAACCCAAACCTTGGCCAATTTAACTTGATCTCTTATCTTATTTATGAATAACAAATAATGCTTAACCTAGAAAATATTATACAAATTGTGGCAGCATAGCCTTCGATATTACTAGATCATAAATATTAGAAATACGGCTCATGAAATTTACTTTACTAGGCTTTATTGCCGCTTTGAGAAGACATTTATTTTAAACCATCTCTTCTTATTATGCGATATTGTAATTAAAATTATTCTATTTATTTTATAATAGTTTTGAATATTTTCTACTTCTTTTTGATTTACCCATAGACTGCTTTCCACTTTTAATTTAGTTATGTTTTGGCTTGTCTTTGTAACAGATGGCAGCTGGTATAATTGCTACTGCCTTCTTCATCTTTTTATTCTGGTTTCTATTTTGATCATACGCATCAAATAATAATCTATCTTGTTTGTACCTTGACTTTGAGTGTACTGATTTACTTTTTGTTTTTGGTGTTGAGTACGACATAACACTATTTTTTCTTGAATTATTTTTTGATGCATTAAGAGAACTCGATCTGCGATCTTTTGTGCTTTATGTAAGACTTCGAAGGTATCTGGCATAAACTATTTTGTTTGCGCTTTTATTATTAGGTTTATAGCTGTTCATTTGTGTGTTATCTGATGTCGGCTATTTTATAATATAATCATCGGCTTAACGGGCAGTAGAATGTAATATAAAATTATTATTCTTTCGATAGCCAAATTATGAACACTATTTTAAATTTTAATTATAAAAGTACATCAAGTCAGTGTTTATTGTGTATTTAATATTCGTTCATAAGTGAACTAAAGGATTGTTTTTGAATGAAGTCGCCTTTGACATTTGAAGTGCTGCCAATCCTCGATACGATTATTTCGACTATATATCTTTTCTCCATGGAAATTTGCTTCCCATTATATTTTAACCACTATCTTCAGTATGCCTGTTCAAGAGATTAACGCCAATATTTGCAAATTTTTAATTTAACTAAATTTTCCGACTTCCTGCAGAAGTTCTCGCATTATATTTTGGCTACCTTTCAACGTATTTGGAGTACAAACTTTAAGTTTCGCGTCTTTACATTGTCATACTGAGATCAAGTCTCTGTTGTGCGCCTCTTTTATCGGAGGAAATAGCTTATTTTATTTGAAGTGCAAGCTGCAACTGTTTTGAGAACGAGCCATCATCGACTTCTTAGTATGGGATACTGAATCAGGATTTATGAGATCTCCATGCTTGGTGATGAATCCGATCTTGCCAGTGAAGCGATCCAAAAACGCATTTTTAGAAGAAGCGTTCGATGCCATATAATTCTTCTATAATTTAAAAATTAAAATAATTTGGTAATCAGTTAACAATTTAGCAATATAACGACAAAGAATCAATAAAATTTGTTGAAAATTAATCATATTGTTATTTTAGAGACCATTTACTAAATGGAGTTGTTTAGTGAATTAAAGTTCTCATTATTTTTCACTCCCAGTTTCTTGGTAAGTTATTTATTAATGCGAATGTGCCTTATTAAAGCTTATTTAAGCGATTTAATTTATTCATCACGATAGTCTTATTGTGTTTGAGTTGAGAATTATACAATTTTTTGGGAATTTGCAATAGCCAATTAGTTCTATTTCTTTTCTTTCAGCATATTAATAACTGAAATCAACTTTTAAATTTGTTATTATTTTTCATTTAATTATGATTTTAGTCTGCTTATTTACTTGACTGCGAGAGATTAAATGTTAAACATCTGATTTTTTAGTAATAAAAATTAGTTTGTTTCCTCGTCATCTTCTACTTAGTTCCTAATTTAGATTTTTAACTCTTGATCAATATCCTTCGCCTGCATATTAACTTACTAATATGATGACTGTCTCTTACAGAAACTATTCTCTGAGCCATCATTTATGCATAATTCTAGTTTTTATTCTGTTAATTATTCATGATATTGCTAATGTGGTTCTTCTAGCTTTCGACAGATGAGCTAATTGTCTTCAACTGATATAAATTGATTTTCAGGTTTAATGTATCTATTAAATTCAGGGGTAGGCTCACTAGTTTCTTGTATTTGCTATTGAAGAAGCTGGTTAAGCTTAGCATTGCTGAACATTATTGATTGATATTTGAGTTTTGTTATTTTGAAATTTAAATTAACTGTGTTAACATCTGGCATTATATAATACTTTTTATTCTTGAAAATATTTAAATGGTTCTAAAATGTCAATACAATATGATATTAGATAGACAATATATAAAAATAATTCAAAAAGGATCCTCAAATTAGTATTTATCATAAGCATTAGAAAACAGAATAAGAGTGCTTCATGATATTACTATTTACTGTTTTGTTGAGTTTGGTAATTAATTGTGCGTGGAATTATTTCTTGGTCTAAGAATTACTAACGAGTGATTACTAACATGCCTATTTTAATTATTGAAGCTAAATACTATCTCCATGAAAAACGCAGTAAATGTCATAACTCCCATCGCCAAGGTCTCCGCTGGCTTCTAATCTGAGTCTAAAATCAAACTGCCTGCCTAGGAAAAAACAACGGAGGGCGAGGATCGAACTTAAAATACGGATTCATTAAAAAATATTAACTCACCCTTCGTGAGTGGGTTTAACCTCCGAAGAAACAGCGCCTTTTCCATTTACGACCCCAGTCTCGACGAGCAAGATTAGAAGATTAACAACGAAGAAGAAGAGGAGTCCGAATCTAGTGAAGATCCAAGCCCAGAGATCAAAAGGTCATGGAAGCGCGAAAAGAAAGACAAGAAAGAGCAAAGTCGACTGGAGACTAAGAATTTAAACCGATACTTCCGATCTAAGATAAACTAGATGCTGAGAGATATCAAGGAGAACCCAAGAAACTAGGAATAGCTTCAGAAAGTAAACGTCTTGCTGGAGCTGCTGAACAAATCCAACAAGATCATGTTCAGCGAGATTCGTGAAATTATCAACGATTCATGGCT
>APMI01027061.1_pt1 | contig 12454 bp, 11 predicted proteins | sample 667938 | NCBI WGS metagenome assembly APMI01 (sample SAMN01084076, study PRJNA167559) | wastewater metagenome | biome: Wastewater | place: Denmark: Ejby Moelle, Odense | collected 2011-11-28 | reverse complement strand
CCGTCGCCGGCGCGGCCGCTGAGCATCTTTTCAAGTAGCGAGCGGCGCGCGGCTTCGGCGTTGAATTTCGCCGCGTCGGTCATGCGAAGGTCACCGGCAGGGATTTGAGCCCGCGCAAGCCGAGGTTCTCGCGCCAGACCAATTTGCCCTCGCCCAATGCGAGGTCGTTTAGCCGCCCGAGCAGCGCGTGGAAGGCGATCCGCCCTTCCATGCGGGCGAGCGGCGCGCCGAAGCAGAAATGCGCCGCCCAGCCAAAGGCGAGGTGGCGATTGTCGGCGCGCTCGAAATCGAGCGTGTCGGGATCGGCAAAGCGCTGCGGATCGCGGTTCCCCGCGGCCATCACCGCCATCACCGCATCGCCCTTTCGGATCAGCTTGCCGCCCATCATCGTATCGGCGCGACAGATGCGCCCGGTATGCTGGCTGGGGCTTTCGTAGCGCAGCAATTCCTCGACCGCGCTGTCCATGATCTCGGGCCGGTCACGCAATTCCGCGAGCTTGGCCGGCTGGCGCAACAGCGTCAGCAGCCCCGATCCGATCAGATTGGTCGTCGTCTCCTGCCCGCCGACCATCGTCACGATGGCATTAGCGACTACTTCCTCTTCGGACAAGCGCTCGCCATCGACCTCGGCCTCGACCAGACTGCGCAGCAGCCCGTCGGCCAGCGGCCGTTCCTCCTCGTGGATCGCGCGGCGGAAGTAATCGACCATCTCCACCGTCGAGCGCAGCACCTGTGCGACGCGATCGATATTATGCTGGAAGTTGCCGAGCATCTCCGCGAAATCGGCCGACCATTTCTTGAGCTGCGCGGCATCTTCCTCGGGCACGCCGAGCAACGCGGCGAACACGATCGCCGGATAGGGCGCGGCGAAATCGCTGATCACATCCATCCGCCCCGTCGCCTGGACGCGATCGATCAAGCGGTTGGCAATGTCCTCGATCCGGCCTTCCAGCACCTCGACGCGGCGCGGAGTAAAAGCAGTCGAGCAGAGCTTGCGCAGATGCGTATGCTTGGGCGCATCGAGGAACAGCATCTGCCGCATCATCATCTCGGCGATCGGCTCGATCCCCTTGATGCCGAGCGCGGCGAGATGGTCAGGGCTCGGCGTGCGATCGGCCGAAAACTCCTTCAGCACGGTGTGGACGTCCTCGTAGCGCGTCACCACCCAGCAATGCAGATACGGGTCCCACGCCACCGGCGCCTCTTCGCGCAGCCGCGCATAGAGCGGATAGGGATCGGCCAGCACCGCCGGATCGAGCAGGCGGTACAGGCTGAGCGAGGGATCGAGCGTCGGCTGGCTCGCCATCATGCCGACATCCGCTGGATCTCCTCGTCGCTGAGCGACGCGAGCTTCTCGAATATCAACCCTTCAATCGTGCGCGCGAGCACCGCAACGCTGCGCCCGTCGAACATGTGGAAGAGATCGAGGTCGACACCGAATGCGTCGCGCGCGCGGACGATCACCTGCGTCGCGAGCAGCGAATGGCCGCCGAGCAGGAAGAAATCGTCCTCGACGCCGAAATCGCGGCGGCCGATCACATCGGCGATGATCGCGAACAGCCGTTCCTCGGTCGGGGTGACCGCGGCGCGGCCGACGACCGCCTCTGCCATTGCACAATTCCCGGGATCGGGAAGCGCCGCCACATCAACCTTGCCATTGGCGGTCATCGGGAGCGCGTCGAGCGTCGCGAAACGTGCCGGCACCATATAATCGGGCAGGGTTTCGGCCAGCGCCCTGCGCAGCGCCGTCGCGGTCAGATCGGCATCATTGCTCACGACATAGGCGACGAGATCGCCGTCGCGCGCGACGACCACCGATTGCGCGACGCCGGGCAGCAGATGCAGCGCGGCGGCGACCTCGGCCGGCTCGACGCGATGACCGCGCACCTTCACCTGATTGTCGATGCGGCCAAGGAAGGCGTAATCGCCGCTCTCGGTCTGCTGCGCCAGATCGCCGGTGCGATAGAGGCGCCCGAAACGCGGGTGATCGACGAAGCGCATTTGGGTCAACGCCGCATCGCCGCGATAGCCACGACCGACCTGCGCGCCGGCGATGAAGAGTTCACCGGGCGTCCCCACGGCAACCGGCTCGCCCGCGGGATCGAGCAGGTGGATCTGCGTGCCCGCAATCGCCGTGCCGATCGTCGGCAGCCCGGATCCCTCCGCCGGCACCACGCCAGAGGTTGCGACAACGGTCGATTCGGTAGGGCCGTAATTGTTGACGAAGGCGAACGGCAATCCGGCCGCGGGGCGCCGGGTCAATTTGTCGGCGCCGGTCAGCAGCACGCGAAGCGCCGTCGCGGCCGGCCAGTCCATTCCGACCAAAGGCTCGGCGAGCGCGGTCGGGGCGAATGCCACGTCGATGCGCTTGTCGACCAGCCAGTCGCGCAGCCGTGGCGCATCGACGCGGGTCGCGTCATCGGCGAGCACCAGCGTGCCGCCCGCCGCCAGCGTCGGCCAGACTTCCCAGGCCGCGGCGTCGAAGCCGAGCCCCGCGATATGACTTGTTCGCGTCCCCGCGCCGACCCGAAAGGCGTCGCGATGCCAGGCGACGAGCGCGGCGAGGTTGCGATGCGTGATCTCGACCGCTTTGGGTTCGCCGGTCGACCCTGAGGTGAAGATGACATAAGCGAGATCGGCAGCGGATGCGGCTCCGGCAGGCACCGCGCCCGGCTGTACCTCGCGCGGATCGATCAGCGTCGCGCGGCCCGCGATGCGCTGGCCTGGCTCGCGATCGGCGACGACGATATCGGCGCCCGCCCGCGCCACCAATGTCGCGATCCGCGCATCGGGCCACGCCGGATCGAGCGGGAGGTAGGCCGCACCCGCACGCCACGCAGCGAGCAAGGCGACCAACTGATCGATCGAGCGCGGCAGACACACCGCAACCAGCGCGGCGCCCCGCATTGTTTTGGCGAGCGAATCCGCGCGCGCAATCAGCGCGGCATAATCAATCGCAGCATCAGGCGTTTCGATCGCGATCACGGAAGGAAAGCGCGTCGCCACGTCGGCGATCGCGCTGGCAACAATATTCGTGGTCGCGGGGGCAACCGAACTCTCGGCAGTCATCAGACCCTCCCAGAAGAGCCCGAACTGAAGCAGAAAATGATGATTTAAGGCTTAATTCTGCCCTCGAATTGACTTGCCCGCCCCCAAAGCTCGCCCGGCATCCGGACAATAGCCGGACGAGTTGATGAGGCGTAGAAAAGCCGATCGTTGCTTAGCCGCCGCGCCGGACGGCGGAATAAATCCACGGTCGCACGGCCGCGTCGCCTCTGCGGAATGCGGCGACCTCATCTGCGAGTTGCAGGGTCTGCCCGATCGAATCGCGCCCCGCCAGCAACGCGTCACGCGCGTCGGGGTCGATGTCGAAATGCCAGACCTTGCCAGCCTCGATCGAGACGCTCTGCGCGTCCAGATCGACGGTCAGATGCGGGGACACCGCATTGTCGATCGCCGCGCCGATCGCCACCGTCGCATCACGATCGAGCAGCACGGGGACGAGGCCGTTCGCAATGCAATTGGCCTGAAAGATCGGGTTGAACGACGGCGCGATCACCGCGCGAATGCCAAATTCGGCCAGCGCCCAGACCGCATGCTCGCGGCTCGACCCGCAGCCGAAATTCGCCCCGCTCACCAATATCTGCGCGCCGGCATAGCGCGGCTGGTTGAGCACGAAATCGGGCGCGGGCTCGCGCGATCCGATCGCCACATAGCGCCAGCCGGCGAACAGGCCGTCGGCCAGCCCCTTCTTCGATACGCTGCGCATCTCGCGCGAGGGGATGATCGCATCGGTGTCGACATTGTCACGCAACAGCGGCGCGGCGATCGCGGTAAGGGTGGTAAAGGGTTTCATCGGGCAGCCACCTGACGCGGATCGGCGATATGGCCGGCGATCGCCGAGGCGGCGACGGTTTCGGGCGATGCGAGATGCGTGCGCGTGCCCGGCCCCTGCCGGCTCTCGAAATTGCGGTTGGTCGAGGAGACGACGCGCTCCTGCGGACCGAAGCTCTCGCCGCCGGCAAAGAAGCACATCGAGCAGCCGGATTCGCGCCACTCGAAGCCGGCGGCCTGGAAAATCTCGTGCAGCCCCTCCGCCTCGGCCGCGCGCTTGACCTGCGTCGAACCGGGGACGCAGATCGCCTTCACGCCCGGCGCGACATGCTTGCCCCGAAGCAGCGCGGCGGCGCGGCGCAGATCGCCGATCCGGCTGTTGGTGCACGATCCGATAAAGGCGGCGTCGATCGGCAGATCGGCCAGCCGCATCCCCGGCGCCAGCCCCATATAATCGAGCGCGCGCGCCTGCCCTTCGGCGGTGCCCTGCCCCTCGCCCAGTGCCGGGACCGCGCCATCGACCGCGACCACCTGTTGCGGGCTGGTTCCCCAGCTGATCATCGGCGCGACATCGCGCGCATCGAACGAGCGCTCGACATCGAACCGCGCATCAGGGTCGCTGGCCAGCGATCGCCATTGCTCGACCGCCGCTTCCCAATCGGCCCCGGTCGGCGCAAAGCGGCGCCCGTTGAGGAAGTCGATCACCTTCTCGTCCGGCGCGATGATCGCGGTGAAGGCAGCGAATTCGGTGGCCATGTTGCACAAGGTCAGCCGCGCCTCGACATCAAGCGCGCGCACTGCGCTTCCGGCATATTCAACGACATGCCCGGCCCCACCGCCAACGCCGAACCGGCCGAGCAGCGCCAGCGCGAGGTCTTTCGCGGTCACCCCCGGCGCCAGGTCGCCGTCGACCCGCACCCGCATCCGTGGCGGCCGGCGCACGCGCAAGGTCGAGGTCGCCAGCGCATGTTCCGCCTCGGTCGAGCCGATCCCCCAGGCCAGCGCGCCGAGCGCGCCCTGCGAACAGGTATGGCTGTCAGGGCAGATCAGCGTCGCGCCGGGCAGCACGATGCCGAGCTCGGGCGACATCACATGGACGATGCCCTGCTGCGGATCGTCGAGATCGAACAGGCGGATGCCCGCCTTCCCCGCCGCCTCGCGCGTCGCGAGGATGAAATCGGTGCCGGTCGGCATCAATGTGCGATCGGTGCGGCCGGGAAGCGTGTCGATGATATGGTCCATCACCGCAAAGGCCTGATCGGGCGCCAGCACCGGCAGCCCGCGCTCCTGCAGACCGCGCAGTGCGACGCCGCCGGTGCGCTCGTGGAGCAATATCCGATCGATCAGGATCAGATCGAGCCCGCCGGGCGTCCGGGTGACGCAATGAGCATCCCAGATCTTGTCGAAAATCGTCCGGCTCAACGCTCCGCACCCTCGCCCAACACCTCGGCATTATGCTGCCCCGGCAGCGGAAGGTCACGATGCAGCCCCGGCTTGCGACCGTCGATTTCGAGCGGCAGCGCGGGGAGCGATACCTTTCGCCCGTTATCCAGCGTCAGATCGAGCAACCCTCCGGCCGCGACCAGATGCGGATCCTCGAACAGATCCTCCGGCCGGGTGATCGGCGCGAACGGCAGCCCGATCGCCTCCAGCTTCGCGACGATCGTATCGCGCGACATCCCCGCGAACATCGCGCGCAGCGGCGGCAGCACGCGATCGCGCTGGCGCACGCGGTCGTTATTGGCGGCCAGCCCCGCATCGGCGGCGAAATCACTCAGCTCGAATTCGCCGCAAAACGCGTGCCATTGCGCATCACTCACCACGCCGACGAACAATTGCTCGGCAGGATCGGCGGTCTCGAACACGTCATAGACCGCCCAGGCGGAGATCCGCGCCGGCATCGGCGGCGCCGGGGTGCCGGTTACCGCGGCCTGCGCCATATGCTGGCCGACGAAGAAGGCGGTCGTCTCGAACAGCGAGCATTTCACCTCGCCGCCCTCGCCCGAGCGATGCCGCCGCTCCAATGCGGCGAGAATGCCGATTACCCCGAACATGCCCCCGGCGATATCGATCACCGAGGCGCCGGCACGCAGCGGCCGGCCCGGCGGCCCGGTCATATAAGCGAGCCCGCCCATCATCTGCGCCACTTCGTCGAGCGCGGTGCGATGGCCATAAGGGCCGGTCAGAAAACCCTTGGCGGTGCAATAGATGAGCCGCGGATTACTCGTGCGGAACGTCTCCGGCCCGAGCCCCAGTTTCTCGAGCGCGCCGGGGCGAAAATTCTCGATCATCACGTCGGCATCGTCGATCAGCCGGCGCGCGGCAGCCTTGCCCTCGTCCGATTTGAGATCGAGGCAGATGCTACGCTTGTTGCGGTTGAACATCGGGAAATAGCCCGCGCCAGACCCCAGCAGCCGGCGCGTATGATCGCCGCCTTCCGGTTCCACCTTCACGACATCGGCGCCCAGATCGCCGAGTATCAACCCGATCGACGGGCCCATGACCATATGTGTGAATTCAACTACTTTCAGGCCGGCCAGCGGCAGCGCTTCCATCATCCCTGTTTCCCGGCTTACACGTCGACACGCCTCGACAACCTGTCGTCATTTGATATAGAAATAGGACAATAAGGCAAGCGGAGGTTTGATGGCACCCGAGATATTGGTGAGCGAAGTTGGCCCGCGCGACGGGCTGCAGAGCATCAAGAGCATCCTGCCCACCGACGTCAAAAAGGCGTGGATCGCGGCCGAAGCGGCGGCCGGGGTACGCGAGATCGAGGTCGGCAGCTTCGTTCCCGCGAAGCTGCTGCCGCAGCTCGCCGATACTGCCGAAATCGTCGCATTTGCCAAGACGATTCCTGATCTTGCCGTCGCCGTACTGGTGCCGAATCTGCGCGGCGCCGAGGCGGCGATCGCCGCCGGCGCGGATAAGCTGACGCTGCCGCTCTCGGTGTCCGAGACGCACAGCCTGGCCAATCTCCGCCGCACCCATGAGCAGGTGATCGACGAAGCGCGCGCGATCGCCGCACTGGTCGCCGCGCAGCCGGCGGATCGCCGGCCGCATTTCGAGGGCAGCCTGTCGACCGTCTTCGGCTGCACGCTCGAAGGCGCGATCTCCTTGCCGCAGATCCTGCGCCTCGCCGAAGCGCTGATGGCCGCCGGCTGCGACGAGGTCGGGCTGTCCGACACGACCGGTTATGCCGATCCGACAGCGGTGAAGGACATGGTCCGCGCGGTGCGCGGCACGGTGGGCGATGCGGCGCTGACCGGTATCCATCTCCACAATACCCGCGGCCTCGGCCTCGCCAATGTGCTGGCGGCGCTGGATATGGGGCTGACGACGGTGGACGCCTCGCTGGGCGGGATCGGCGGCTGCCCATTCGCACCCGGGGCAAGCGGCAATATCGTCACCGAGGATCTGGTATTCATGCTTCAGGCGATGGGGCTGAAGACCGGGATTGATCTGCCGAGGCTGCTCGAGGTCCGCAAGATCATCGCCGGCGCGCTTCCCGACGAGCCGCTCTATGGCTTTACTCCCGATGCCGGGCTGCCGCTCGGTTTCATCCCCGAAAAACACACACGCTCGATGGAGGCTGCGGCATGACGATCGGCACCAGAATGATTCGCGAAGAAAAGACCGCGCGGCAATTGTTCGAAGAAGTGATGGCCAATCCCGCCCGCGCCAAATTCGGCTTTGGCGACAGGCTGGCGATCGTCAATGTCGACTTCCAGAACGCCTATACGCGGATCGACGAGTTCAAGACCGCTTATGAAACCGATCCGCGCCAGATCGACTATGCCAATATCATCTCGCGTCTCGCGCGCGAGAAGGGAATGCCGGTCATCTGGACGCATGTCGCCTATATGAACGATGCCAGCGATGCCGGCGTCTGGGGCACGCGCACCAATACGCCCGATTCGCTCCAGAACATCAAATATGAGTCGCGCCGCCACGCCTTCGACGATCGGTGCGAGATCGATCGCGAGCGCGACGCGATCTACACCAAGCGCATGCCCTCGGCCTTTTTCGAGACGCCGCTGCAAAGCCTGCTGGTGTGGCACAAGGTCGATACCGTCGTCGTGACCGGCGGCTCGACCTCAGGCTGCGTCCGCGCGACCGCGGTGGACAGCCTGAGCCGCGGCTATCGCACGATCGTCCCGATCGAGACCTGTGCCGACAAGCACGAAAGCTATCATTTCGCCAATCTGACCGATCTGCAGCTCAAATATGCCGATGTCGAGCCGGTGCAGACGGTGATCGACTGGCTGGAGGCCCGCTGATGCGCGAGGGAGAGAAGGATCCGGGGCTGTACGATTTCCGGCCGTATCGCGATCGAGCGAAGCTGGAATGGCCCGAGGGCAAGAAGGTCGCGGTCTGGGTGTCGCCCAATCTCGAATTCTACGAGATCGATCCGCCCGCCAACCCGCAGCGCAAGAGCTGGACCAAGCCCCACCCCGACGTCGTCGGCTATGGCCATCGCGATTATGCCAATCGCGTTGGGCATTGGCGGATGGCCGAGGTGATGGAAAAGCACGGCTTCAAGGGATCGGTGTCGCTGTCCGTCGCCTTGTGCCAGCATCACCCCGATGTCGTCGCAAGCGCCAATGCGCTGGGCTGGGAATTCTTCAGCCACGGCATCTACAACACCCGCTACAGCTACGGGATGGACGAGGCGCAGGAGCGCGCGATCATCGAGGATTCGATCCGCACGGTCCGCGAGGCCACCGGCCAGACGATCAAGGGCTGGCTGGCGCCCGCGCTCACCCATACCCCGCGCACGCTCGATCTGATCGCTGACTATGGCATGACCTATACATGCGATCTCTATCATGACGATCAGCCGGGGCCGGTGCATGTGAAGCAGGGCCGGCTCGTATCGATGCCGTACAGCATCGAGGTGAACGACCATTACGGCTTCTTCGTCTACAATATGAGCCCGCGCGACTATGCCGATACGCTGATCCGACAATATGAGCGGCTGGCAGCGGAGGGCGAAGCCTCCGGCACGGTGATGTGCATTCCGCTCCACAGCTATCTGATCGGCCAGCCGCATCGCATCGGCCCGTTCGAAGAAGTGCTGCGCCATATCGCCGCCGACGGGCGCGCGTGGATCACCCGCTCGGGCGATATCGCCGATCATTTCCTTGCGACCGGCTATGACGCCGCGGTCGCCGATGCAGCCCGTTACGCAAAGGCCGACGCATGACGCTCGATCCTGCCTATCTCACCTATCCCAAGCGCCGCGCGGGAATGGATCACGATCTCTATCCGGCCTCCCCGATGCCCGCGCGCACGCCGGTCAGCTGGCCGGGCGGCAAGCCCGTCGCGGTGACCCTGCTCGTCAACCTCGAATGGTTTCCGATCACCCCGGCCGATCAGCCGTTCCGCGCGCCGGGGCATATGGTGACGCCCTATCCCGACTATCGCCATTATACCGCGCGCGAATATGGCACGCGGGTCGGCTTCTACCGATTGCTCGACGCGTTCGCCAAGGCCGGGGTGAAAGCGACGATTGCGGTCAATTCGGCGATCGCCGAGCGCTATCCCTCGATTATCGCCGATATCCTCGCCGGCGGACACGAGATCATCGCGCATTCGACCGACATGAACGCGACGATCGCGAGCGGGCTTGCCGAAGCGGACGAGCGCGCGCTGATCGCCGAGGCGCGCGACCGGCTGGCGGCGGTGACCGGCACAACGCCGCGCGGCTGGCAATCGATCGCGCGCTCGCAGAGCTTCAATACGCCGCGCCTGCTGGTCGAGGCGGGGTTCGACTATATGTGCGACTGGGTGAACGACGATTTGCCCTATCTCGCGACGACCGCGGCGGGCACGATCGTCAGTGTGCCGTTCAACCACGAATTGTCCGACCGGCAGATGATCGCGGTGCAGCAGCAATCGATGGACAGCGTCGCGCAGCAGATCGAGGATGCGCTGGCATGGCTGAAGGCGGAAGCGGCGCACTATCGCGCCGGCCGCGTGCTGCCGTTCACGCTGACGCCCTATATTACCGGGCTGCCCTATCGCATGGACGCGTTCGAAGCGCTGCTCAACCGGCTGGCGCGCGACGAGGCGACGTGGTTCGCCACCACCGGCGAACTGGTCGACAGCTGGCGCCCGCAGGCTGGCTGATCGACAAGAAAGCGGCCCGGCCGGAAATTGCTTCCGACCGGGCCGCGGTTGCCCACCCCCGGGGGATTTGGTCAGTTCAGGCGGCGACCGGCGCCGACGGCCGCACGCGCGGATCGAGCATGATGCGCAGCGCCCGCGCGAGCAGCGCTTCCATCGCCTCCTGACGCTCCTGCGCCGCCTCGCCGTCGTAGCGCACGTCGCGCAATGCCGAGACCGGCTCGTCGCGCAACGCCGCAACCATCCGCTCAAGGCGATCGATCCGGTCATTCGACACCGACAATTCGATCAGCAAAGCGAGCGCGATATTGAGAACCTCCTCGGCCTCCGCATTGCCCATGCTTTGCGGGCGATCGCCGCGCGCGGAAAGGATCAGCGCGGTGAGCGCTTCGGCGCTGGTCGTCGTCATGCAGGCTTCCTTGCGCTGATCGCATACCAGCGGTTGCCGGCAAATCCCTGAACCGCCGCAAGATCATGCTCGACGATCTCGTCCGCGGCGAAACCGGCGGCGAGCATGTCGGCGCGCAGATCGGCCGTGGCATAGGTGTTCCAATGGACTTCGCCGTTGAAATGCGTGTCCCAGTCGCGTTCGACCTGATGGACGATCGTCGGCTGGTCGCGGATCGCGACATCCTGATGAATCACGATACCACCGGGGCGGACCAGCCGGCGTGCCTCGCGCATCATCGCGCGGCGCTTCGCCTCGCCGATCTCGTGCATCAGATTGTGCGACACGACCAGATCGAAGCTGCCGTCCGCGAAGGTCATCGCCGACGCGTCCATCTGGTGGAAATGCACGCCGACGTCGAGCGACTCCGCCCGGGCATGCGCATAGCGCAGCATCGCCGCGCCGATATCGACCGCATGAACCTCGGCATCGGGATAATGCGCGGCATAAGCCGCCGACGCCGCCCCCGCCGAACACCCGATGTCGAGGATGCGCTGCGGGCGGAAGCCGCCGAAATGCTCGTCGAGCAGCTTGGTCACCACGCCGGCCTTGCTGTCGGCGCGCCCGATCCCCTGCCCGAAGGAGAAAACGTTACCGCCGCATTCGTAGAGCGCCCCGGCGACGACATCATCCTCGCCGCGATCCATCGCATAGCCGCCCGGCTGGAGATGAATGTCGACGCCGGCAACCTCGGTCGACGGCGCGTAATCGGGATCGAGGTTGAGGCTGCCCTTGCGATCGGGCGCCGCCATCAACGCGCGCGCCGCGGCCTGCATGCGATCGAGATCGCGATAGATCGGCTCGCCGACCGACACCCAGATCATCTCCTGCGCGGCGCGGTTGGCGGCGCTCCAGCGGCGATAGCTGGGCGAGAGCAGGAACGCCTGCTGCACCTCTTCCGGCGATTGCGGCGCGCGGCCGTGTGCGGCAACGAAGGCCGGCTGCGCCTCGCTGGCGAAGGCATCGACGTTGCGCGGGCGCACCCGCGTGTTGAGCAGGCGCCGCAATGCTACCACCGCCTCTTGCCGGCTGCGCTGTTCGACACTGGTTTCGGGCAGCACTGCATGCTGCAAATCGCGAACCTTCATCGCGGCTCCCTCTCGAAAACTGATGAACCGAGAAAAGCATAGCGGCCAGCCGGCCGCAAGCTATTTGATCTATCTTTGATACAAATCAGCCAGCTTCGACCAGCTCGAGCAATTCGCCCGCCGGCCCCTTGATCGTGCAGCTCCGCCGCCCGGCATAGATCGCACCGTCCTGCCGCGCGGGCGGCACGATCGCCAGCGCCGCGACCGAATCGAGCTGCTCGATCTCCAGCGTGACGAGTGCGTTGCCAGGCGGCAGCAGCGTCGGATCGCCGGGGCGCGGGCCGGCGATCCGGCCCGGCCCGACGGGATAGCCATCCAGCTCAAGCAGATTGCCGCGCTGGCGCATCCCGATCGCGCTCAGCTCGATCGTCTCGTCTGGCGCCAGCCCTTGCGCACGCTGGATGATATCCACCTTGCTCTGCCGCACCGGGCGCTCGCGCAACGAGAAAAGATCAACGTACCAGCGCAGCATCGCGCCGAAATCCTCGCCGGCGCAGACGGTGATGAAGGTCCGCCCGACGAACCCGCTCGGCGGGGGCAGGATCGAATTATCGCGATCACCGCTCTCCATCGTGAAATAGAGGCATTCGCCGCCCGGTCCGACCGCCTGCATCGCGACGATCGACGGCATGAACTGCAGCGGGCGCGGGGCGCCAATGATCTCGAACGGCGATGCGGCGAGCTTCGCGGCGAGCGCGTGGACGTCATCAACGATGATCTCGAACGCGGTCCAGCCGAACGAGGTGAGCGGGCGATAATCCGCCACCGCCGGCGCTTCGACCAGCCGGACGAACGTATCGGTCTCGCCCGCGGCGCGCATCGTGACGAAGCGCGCGCCGGCACTCCCCGGCCGGCCCCAGCTTGTCGCCAGATCCACGCTCAGCGCACCACGCTCGACCGCCACGAAGCCGAGATAATCGGCGTAGCTCGCCACCGCGGCGTCAAGATCGGGCAC
>APMI01000546.1_pt1 | contig 12458 bp, 11 predicted proteins | sample 667938 | NCBI WGS metagenome assembly APMI01 (sample SAMN01084076, study PRJNA167559) | wastewater metagenome | biome: Wastewater | place: Denmark: Ejby Moelle, Odense | collected 2011-11-28 | reverse complement strand
CCGAGGTCGAGATCGGTCTCAGCACCATCTTTTGTCACGAAACATTCACCATGTTCTGCTGGATTCAGAAGACCCGCATCCACATTAAGATACGGGTCGCATTTCTGAATTGAAAGTGACTTACCTTTGGCTTGCAATACTGCGCCAATGCTCGCCGCGGTAATTCCTTTTCCTACCCCCGACAGGACACCGCCTGTCACAAAAATATATTTTGTTTTTCCCATGTCTATTTTCGCCTCCATGGGACTTCATTATAGCATGCAATACGGTCACTACGCTACAGGTAGCGTAGATTGTTGTGTATTTTACGCTGCGGGTAGTAGGCGTTCACAAAAATACGGCTATTTTGCCCATTTGTCTCATAGCATGAAGCCAGGGACACTGAAAATCAACTACTACTATGATATGCTACGGGTATGAGAAAACCTTTTGTTATAGGAGCAACGGTGACGTTTGTCATCTTGGCTAGCGGCTTACTTTATCTATTTATGCGTCCCTCCACCGCTCCATCTCAACAATCAGTTAATGCACCAAGTAATGTTAATACAACCCCGTCGTCTCCTGCTTCGTCTACACAGGGACGCTACACCACCTATAGCGCTGCGGCAGCAAATGACACTTCTTTTAGTGAGACGATTTTGTTCTTTTACGCTCCGTGGTGTCCTGAGTGTCGCGCATTTGATACGGTACTCACTTCGGCGACTATTCCTGAAAGTACGCAGATACTCAAGGTTGACTACGATACAGCAACTGATCTGAAGCAACGCTACGGTGTCACGCTTCAGACGACGTTTGTCAAAATAACCAGCGGCGGCGAAAAAGTCAGTCTATGGACTGCCTACGGAAAAGAGAAGTCGCTCCAGGCCGTGCTGAGTAATACCTAAATGCTGCTCGCCCTTGCTTCACTGCTCGCTGGCGTTTTCTCGGCCCTTTCACCCTGCGTACTTCCACTCATCCCAATGATGCTCGGTACTCACGCACAAGGAGGCAACAGACGCAGTAGTCGCGTACTCCTTGGCCTGGCACTCTCCGTTATCGCGTTTAGCGTATTACTCAAATCAACCACTTTGCTTATCGATGTTCCTCAGCAAATCTGGCAAATCGTGGGTGGCGGGATTGTTGCGCTATTTGGCGCCTCTCTGTTATGGCCGAGCCTTTGGGAGAAATTTGTACTCACAAGTCGCTTCGGGTTAGTCGCACAACAAGCTGTCGGCAATGCGTCAACAAAACAGGGTGCACTTAGAGACATCTTACTCGGTGCTAGTCTCGGTCCCTTATTCAATGTCTGTAGCCCCACGTACGCACTCATCGTTGCAGTGCTGTTGCCTGCCAATCCGCTGCAGGGATTATCACTCTTGTTCGTCTACACACTCGGACTCACACTTACTCTCTTTGCAGTCGCGGTGGGTGGCTCTACCTTTGTACACAAACTAGGTTGGTCGCTCGACACGCACGGCAAATTCCGCCGTATCCTTGGGGCGCTTTTGTTACTCATCGGTATTGCAGTGGTGCTAGGCTTAGACAAAAAACTCCAGGGGCTGCTTGTGTCGAGCGGACTATTTGACTGGCAAGTTAACCTTGAGTCACTGATCGCTCAATAATTATGAGCCTGGCACAAGCATAAGCCAGATCAAAGCCATATTGAGTATCGCCACAGAAGCAGTGATGGTATAGAGGAGCACCGAAACGACACGCGAGTTCGTATGTGCACCCATAATGTTACGATTTGACGATATTATCGAGAGTGGAATGAGTGCAAATGGCACACCAAAACTAAGTGCGACTTGCGATATCACCAGCAACAATAATGGGTCGATGCCGAGTATCAGCAAAAAAAGAGCGGGAATCATCGTAATAAGCCGGCGTATCCACAGGGGTATTGGTACGTGCACAAGGTCCTTCATGATGACACTGCCCGCTTGGCTCCCCACAGCGGTACTCGCCAATCCTGATACCAGGAGCCCGACAGCAAAGAGCACCGCCACCAACGGTCCAAGCGTACTACTCAGCCCCTCAAAGATATCACCAAAGCCCTCTACCGTAGCGCCCCCAAGTACTGCCGCGGCGAGTAATAGCATGGCAATATTCACCGTTCCCGCAATGAGCATGGCGAGTCCGACGTCTATCTTTGTTACTTTTAAATACTGTTGTAATTCGGACAACTTTACTTTTCCGTGACGATCTCTTGCTAAGGCGGAATGCAGGTAGACGACGTGCGGCATAATCGTTGCTCCTATCATCGCCGTTGCGAGCAGTAGTGTCTCCTGACCACCAAAGCGCGGCGTCAGCCCGCTGAGCACACCGGACAGATTAGGTGGGTGCTGTACTAACCCGACAAAAAACCCAAGTGGAATGATCAATAATAGCCCGACAATCAACCGCTCAAAATATTTCTGACCATGATGACTATACACCCCCAGCAACGCCATCGAGACAATGCCTATAATCAGCCCGCCTATGGGTAGTTGTAATCCGAACAACAGATTCAGTGCTACCGCACCACCCACAACCTCAGCGATATCGGTCGCAACTGCTACGAGCTCCGCCTGCGCCCAATACAACCGCCGGCCCCACCGTGACATTCGCTCGGCCACGAGTTCGGGGAGAGACTTACCGGTCACAAGTCCTACTTTGGCGCTTGTATATTGTGCTAGCGCTGCCATACTATTAGCTAACACCAGTACCCACAACAGTAGAAATCCGTACTTTGCACCCGCCCCAAAATTAGCCGCGAAATTACCCGGGTCAACATAAGCAACCGCAGCAACAAAAGCCGGACCCAATAACAAGACTACCTGTTTACTACTCTCTTTATGCATCATACGATCTACACGAGACTGCGTAAGCGATAGCGGCGCCAGTGCTGGTGCTCACAAGAACTCCCCCTAAGCGTAAATTACCCGATATGCCCGCTCTCTACTTATCGTCGTTTTCGTCGGGCTCTTGCTCTGTACCGTCAGTCGATTCCTTTAGTTTCGCCTCAGCATTACCAGCATTGACTTCATAACTGGTATTGGTACTCTCAAAGAAATTGACCAGTTCATAGGTATCGTTAGCGGTCGCCATCCACTTGGCAGGATTTGAGACATTATAATGAGGTTCGAAGCCAAGTTCCTCGAGACGCCGGTCAGTCAAGTATTTAACATACTGGTTGATATAGTCGGCATTAAGGCCGAGGATACCGTTTGGCAGCAGTGCTTTATTGTACTCCTCCTCCATTGTCACGCCGTCGAGAATCATCTGTTTGATCTCTTCGGCAAACGCTGGGTCCTGCAAATCCTCGTTCTCTTCGATGACGGTTAGAATAAGGTTGATGCCAAACTTTAGGTGCAAACTTTCGTCGCGGACAATCCAGTCGATCAAGCTACCGAAGTTTCGGAGCAGATTTCGTTGGCGGAAACTAAGTGCCACCATGAATCCCGAGTAGAACCAAATGCCCTCGAGAATGATATTGTAGGCGATAAGGTTACGGATGAAATCTTTTTTGCCCTCAGTTGTCGTGATATCCATCGTGTCTTCGGTCATCCGTTTGATGTACTTCGTCTCAAACTCTTCCTTGACTGCCATGACCTTCTCATCAACATGGGCACTATAGGCGGCTTCGCGATCGATCGGAAACGTGTCGAGCACGTACTCAAACGCCATGCAGTGATTCGCCTCTTCCCACATTTGCTTGGCAAGATAGAGGTGGCACTCCGCTGCATTGACGTAGGGATAGACACCAAATGCCAACGCCTTATTGACCAACAGCTCGTTGGGGTTGAAGTAGCTCATCAAAAATGTCACTGCATGACGCTCTTCATCGGTCATTTTTTCCCAGTCAGCTAAATCCTGCGCCAGTTGAATCTCGTTAGGAAACCACGTGTTCGCAACTGCCTGATCATAGAGGTCCATCGCCCATTGATAGTTGATTGGTTTCAGTAATAGTCCGTCTTGGATGCCGGAGCCTAAGATTTTACCCATCCTTGTTTCCTCCTTATCTTTTATCCTGCTCACTAATATATCTATATATAGTATGACACGAAACAAGCTAACTCTCAACTGAGCGCGCTACACCTGGCAGTCACTGGTTATTCGCAGCCGTCGCAAATCGTAAACGTCGCTGGATCAATTGGTGCGGCCGTTTGCCCCGAGCGGGCTGCCTGCTCGTTTACCGAGGCCTGCGCAGCCTCCATAGCATCACTGATAGCTTGAAGTTTTTCCTCGAGTGACATATTGTCGTTGATGATAGTTGATGCGTTCATTTGGTATCCCCTCCTATTATTCTGTTGATGTGGTGTTAGTGGATTAATTCAAGTGCTGCTTCATCTCATGCCGCCTGCTTCTTTGCAAATCCAAATCCGCTCTTTCGCGCGCCGCTACTATCGACAATTGCGTCAGCTTTGTTGACCTTTACGGTACTGAGCTCGGCCTGATGGCGCGGTTTCATGTGCAAATAGTAGGTAGTTTTGAGACCACGCTTCCACGCACCCATATAGACCTTCTCCATGTCGTCGATGCTGCGGCTTTCGAGATACATATTGCGGCTGATTGCCTGGTCGACCCATTTCTGGGCTCGCGCTGCTACTTCGACAAACGCGAATGGGCTGAGCTGGAAGCATGTCTTGTAGACGTCTTTCAGGTGTTGCGGCACTGTATCGATATTCGTCAGATCACCTTGCTCGATGAGAAGTTGGTCCTTTACTTCATTCCAGATACCTAGTGCCTTCAGATCTCGCACAAGATTGGTATTAACCTCGAGAAACTTGCCATTGAGGGTGCTGCGGCTAAATATTTGTCCAAACTGTGGGTCAATACCGGGTGTTGTACCTGCCACGTGGGCGATATTTGCTGTCGGAGCAATCGCCATAAGTGTTGCATTACGCATGCCTTTTGTCGTTTTTTTGCGTAGCGCTTCCCAGTCGAGACGAGTTTTGCGAGTGACATCTACGGCGACACTACGGTCTTTGGCCAGCGCATCGACAGTGTCGATCGGCAATTGACCCTTGCTCCATCCACTACCCTTAAAATCAGGATAGCTCCCTCGCGTTTTGGCAAGTTCAGCTGATTCATCAATCGCATAGTAGCTAATATATTCGGCGAGTTGATCCATCGTATCATAGGCCTCTTCACTCTCATAGCTATAACCCAATTTTTCGATGACATCAGTGAAGCCCATGATGCCAAGCCCGAGAGCACGCGTCGTCTGAATGCTGTTGATCGCCTCGGGAATTGGCGTGTCGGTAATATCACATAAATTATCAAGCTGTCGAATGGCGCTACGTGTTGCCGCCTCAAGCCGCTTCCAGTCCCAGACTTTTTTATCAACATCTAGAAAGGCGCTCAGATTTATACTCACGAGATTGCAGACAGAAATATTCTTTTCGTCATTTGGCAAGGTAATCTCGGTACACAGATTACTACTATGGATGGTGCTGCGGTTGTTGTTGAGCGCGCGCACATTGATGGTATCTTTCCAGGTGATCCAGGGGTGGCTGCTCGCCTGAAGACTCGTCAAAATCTGTCGCCACTGTTGGCGTGCAGGCACGGTCTTAAACTCTCGCAGTTTTCCAGCCTTTGCGAGTTTGACATACTCGTTGTATCGCTTTGCAAATGCGTCTCCGTAGAGCTCGCTCAGATCAGGCGTCTCGGCGGGATCAAACATATACCAATCCTGCTCTTTTTGCACACGGCGCATAAACTCGTCACTGATGTAAACGGCGATATTGGCAAACCGAGTTCGGAAATAGGGGTCACCGCTATTTTGACGGAGCTCCATAAATCCAGGAAAGTTGACATGCCAGTTCTCCATATAAATAGCCGCTGCACCAGCCTTCTTGCCCTTGCGACTAACGGCAAACAGAGCAGTATCGATCATCTTCATAAACGGCAATGGTCCCGTACTCACCGTATTTGTCGTTTTGACAGGACTGCCCGCGGCACGTAGTTTGTTCATGCTGATACCAATACCGCCAGTACCCTTGGCAATCCACATCGTGTCGCGAATCGATTTAGCAATTGCCTCCATGTCATCGTCGACATCAATCACAAAGCAGTTCGATAGTTGCGGAAATGAACCTCCGGCGTTGACTCGCGTACTTCCACCAGGCAAATAATCGAGATTACTCATATGCCTATAAAAATCAAGTGCCGCAGCGGTAGGGTCCTTTTCGTTGAAACTTAATCCCATGGCAATTCGCATATGCGTAAATTGCGGGGTTTCTACCGGCTCGCCATTTTGTTTACGAAGTGCATAGCGATTCTTATTGGTAATAACCCCAAGATATTTGCTCAGTGCATCACGTTGCGGGTCAAGTGCAGCCGCAAGTTTCTTAACATCAAACAAAGCTGGGTCAACCATTCGCTTATCGAGAAGTCCCTCCTTGACCGCTGTCTTCAAGTACTGAGGAAAAGCCTTCTCGTGTAATTTTTTGAGCTCGGCGTCGTCTTTATAGTCGCCCAGGATGTTCTTGTAGACATTCTTGAGCAGCAGCCGTGCAGCGATAGTATCAAAATCAGGATCATCTTTGACATTCTGAAGTGCCGTATGAATAACTGCTTCATCTAACTCTTCACTAGTGATTCCATCAAAGAGTGTAAGTTGCAGTTCAGTCGCTACCTGCACAACTTTTTGAATCTGATCTGGCAAACCCTCGCTTGCTTTCACAAGCGCGAGATTGATCTTGTTGGCGTCAAATGGTTCGCGGGTGCCATCGCGTTTTACCACATGAATTCCGTTCATTACCCTCTATTCCTTTTTGTTATAGTTTGTACCTTCTTCTCGACACAACACCCCCCAGTGCATACAAGCAAGAAAACCGCCCACTAGTGTGGTGAGCTAGCTTTACGATATCCTTGCCTTTGTGTCTATTTTGCTGAACTACTACATATGTAGTGTCTGCGTAAGACTATACCCACTACATGTGCCGATTTCAAGCATTTTGTCTATGTTTTTTTCACAATGCCTTACACAACACCTTGTAGTGTACATTGTAGTATTTACTACGCTATATATAGTGTCGCTTGCTCATTTGATCTCACCTCACCGAGTCCTTGTGTTACACTTTGCTGTATGGAATCTATCATCTCAATCTCTGGTTTTGCGATGCAATTTGGCAAAACAAAGATCATCAACGACCTGTCCTTTGAAGTAAAGAGGGGTGAAACATTTGGGTTGCTCGGCAGTAACGGCTGCGGCAAGACAACCACCATCCGCGCCCTTCTCGGTATCTACCCGCCAACATCCGGCAAATTACTTGTTGATGGCGCACCCTACAGTGTGAGTGGCGGAATCAAGCTTGGCTATTTACCAGAGGAGCGCGGGCTCTACAAAAAGGAGAAGGTCCTTGATGTCATGGTATATTTTGGCCAGCTCAAAGGCATGACACGCGAGGAGGCACGAGACGAAGCGTTAAAATTCCTCGAGAGAGTCAAGCTCTCCGACAAAGCAGCAACCCGTCTCGATAAGTTATCAGGCGGACAGCAACAAAAGATCCAACTTGGCATTACGATTATGGACAACCCCGAACTGCTCATTCTCGATGAGCCGACAAAAGGCTTCGACCCAGTCAACCGCCGTTTGCTCATGAACATTATAGAGGAGCACCAGCAAAAAGGGGCCACCGTCATTATGGTGACGCACCAGATGGAGGAAGTCGAGCGACTCTGCGACCGAATCATTCTCCTCAAAGACGGTAAGGCTCACGCCTACGGTACGGTCGCAGAAGTAAAGAAGAAGTTTGGCGGCAAGTCACTCGACGATATCTTTGTCCAAGTATACGGCGATGAGAACGAAGAAGAGGAGCAAGACAATGCATAATCTTACGACTGTCATCAAATTTGAAATACTCCGCACGCTCAAGAAAAAATCATTTTGGATTATGGCGCTTGGGTTCCCCATTATGCTTGTAGCACTGTTTGGTATCATCTTTTTTTCAAACAAGACGACGGACGATGCCACCAAACAACTCGAGAAGCAGTCTTTCACTATTGAGATGACCGACCGTTCGAAACTTATCAATCCTACTATTGCGAGTGGCCTCAATATCAAGCAGGTAACTGACAAAAACCAAGGCATCGAGGATGTCAAGGCTGGCAAGACAGATGCCTATTTCTACTACCCCGAGAACATCGATAAGACTCCCGTTGAAGTCTATGGAAAAGACGTCAGCCTCTTTGATAACGGGCGCTACGAGGGGGTTGCCAAGAACTTGCTCAGCATGTCAGCAAATGCCACTGTCTCACCAGAAGTCAAATCCGTTGTGCAAGATACAACGACATACAACACTATTATCTACCGTAATGGTGCCCCCTACGATGCAGTGAAGCAGATGATCTTGCCAGGAGTCTTTCTTGTGCTGTTTTATCTCCTTATCGCATTCTTTGGCAACCAAATGCTGACAAGCACCACCGAAGAAAAAGAAAATCGCGTTATCGAGATGATTCTCACCACCATTGAGGCTCGCACGCTCATCATTGGAAAGATCATTTCGCTTGTCATACTGGCAGTAATCCAGGCGGTCGTTATTGTCGTCCCCGCGCTCATCGGCTATTTTGGCTTCCGCGAAAAACTCTCACTCCCTTCAATCGACCTCACTGCCCTGCCAGTTGACCCAACCCGCATCTTGCTCGGAGCGCTGTTCTTCATCCTTAGCTTCTTGCTGTTTACTGGACTCCTTGTCGCCATTGGCGCCGCTGTGCCAACAGCCAAAGAAGCAGGCGGGTTCTTTGGCATTGTCATGATGCTCATCTTTGGGCCCCTCTACGCCGCTTCGTTGTTTGTATCCGCTCCTACCAGCTCGTTCGTTGTATTTCTCACACTATTTCCTTTCACCGCTCCTATTCCCCTCCTCCTCCGAAATGCTCTGGGCAATCTCCAGGGATGGGAAATTGGGCTGTCTATCGTCATTCTGAGCATCACCACCTTTATTGTAATGAGCATTGCCGTTCGTATTTTCCGCTTTGGCGCACTCGAATACAGCCGCAAACTCAGCCTCAAAGAGATTTTTGCCCGTCAATAACGAGCGGGCTGTTTTGCTTTGTACTCCTTAGGGTATTGTTGTTTTATAGTTTTTATGCTATAATTAGCATATTGCTTGGAACCATGGGGGTTCAGAGCTCGATCCTGTGAGGAAATCATGACCGACAGCTTCCGTCTGCACGTCGACGCCCTTCCCTTCGATTGCGACATCGACGTGTTTGATCAGGCCGTCAGGCGAGCCATGTTCAACGTGCACTGGTACCTCGCCTGGCTCATCGAGCAGGGCGAGGAACAACCTGGCGCCACCTACAGCGGCCTGGTCTGTAGCCCCGTACGCGAGCACGGCCGGCCCTACCTCGACGACGTGTTACTGGAGTTCCACCTCGGTGATGGACCGCGTCGTCGCCTGGTCAACGCCGCGGCCAAACTGGACTGGATGCAGTTGAACCCCGGCGTGTCCATGGAGACCGTCTTCGCCGAGGAGCCCTGGCGACTCGGCAGCGGGCAGTTCCGCTTCGGGCACGCCGTGGTTCACCGCGGCTTCCCCGGTGCCGGCAGCGGGCTGAGTCAGGCCAACGACCGCAAGGTCATGGTCGAATTCCTCGACAAGCTCACGGACGGCATTGCACGTCACTGCTCGGCCCAGATCGCCAAGCGTGGCGAGGGGCAGTACTGGGCTGGTGGCGACAACACGCCGCGACCCGAATACGCCCAGTTCGAAGCACTGCCCGAGGGCGCAACCCTCACGCGCCGCTAGTACCCCATCCAGGCAATGGCCCATCCCTCACGGGGTGGGCCATTCGCTTTTTATAGAGTTCGGCTTCTTATATAGACAAACTATCTATAACATGTTAAAGTAGCACAGTCAGTCCCCGACTCCAAAGAAAAGGAGGTGGTGGGGATGCACCCCATCATCAGCAAAAACAAGTTCGGTATCCGTCTCGCCTTCATCGCCATCCTCTCGCTCGTCGTCAGCTTGCTCGGTGGCTTCGTCGGCGCCAGCTCGGCCACAGCCGCGCCGGTCTCGTCCGGTGTCACCACCGCCTACCACAGCGTGGTGGCGACCAAGACGACCGCCAAGAAGAAGGTCAAGAAGGCGAAAAAGAAAGCCAAGAAGAAGACGAAGAAGAAGGTCGTCAAGCCGGCCGCGCCGGCCTACCCCGCGATCAGCGGCATCGACCCGCGTTGCCAGATCAAGGGCATCGCGCTCTGCGCGAGCACCGGTGCCAACAAGCTGTTCGTCGTCGTGAACGGTCAAGTCACCGGCACGCTCGACGCGCGCTTCGGTCGCCCCGGCATGAACACCCCGCGGGGTGTCTTCCGGGTCTACTACCGAAACCCCGCGGCTTACAGTTACAAATATGGCGCGCGCATGCCCTTCTCATTGTTCTTCATCGGCGGCTACGCCATCCACTTCAGCGACGAGTTCGCCGAGTGGGGTTGGAGCAGTCCGTCTGGAGGCAGCCACGGCTGCGTGAACCTGCGCGACATGACAGGCGCCAAGCGGGTGTTCGACTCGTCGCCGATCGGTACGCGCGTCGTCGTCTACTGACGACCGGCGCAACACGCTGATGATGGTAGCCCCGTTTCCTCGCGAGAGGGAACGGGGCACTGTCATATCTTAAGATCATTTATTTTATAACGACTGCTGCTTAGTCCATCGCTATAGTCTTGGCGGAGAGGATGAGATTCGAACTCACGGTGCGGGTTGCCCCGCACACACACTTTCCAGGCGTGCACCTTCAACCACTCGGTCACCTCTCCGTATATATCGATTGTACCATCTGAGTCCGCACGCCATCAGGGCACGTCCTCCAGGCGTGGTCACGTTCCGCGACCCCATGAGTCAGGCAGATGTGCATAGCCCATCTGTGACATCATCTTGCGAGCTGCCGACTGGCAGCTCTCACCTTCAACCACTCGGTCACCTCTCCATACCATCCCAGTATAGCAGTTGTATTTTTAACCTCGCCATTCCGCTTGCATTCTCTTTTTGCCCGCCCGTATACTAAGCTCCAGATGCCAAAAAATTCCACCACGCCGGTCATAGAACTCAGGGCGCTAACAAAGCGTTATGGGATTGGCGACGCTGAGCATAATGCACTCGATACCGTCAATCTGCGAATCGACAGAGGTGAGTTTATCGCCATTATGGGACCCAGCGGATGTGGTAAAACAACACTTCTCAACGTTATCGGACTGCTCGACCGTGCCGATGCGGGTGACTATCTGCTCGACGGCAAGCCAGTCGATAGCCTCTCGAGCAAACAACACGCCCGCATCCGTTCTCAGCAGATAGGAATTGTCTTTCAAAGCTTCAATCTCATCAACCGCCTCTCGGTACTCGAAAACGTTGCCTTACCCCTCACTTATAAAGGTATCGGACGGACAAAACGTCTCGAAGCTGCTAGTGCAATCTTAAAAACTTTTCACCTTGGTGAACGCGAATACTACATGCCCTGGCAACTCTCTGGTGGCCAAATGCAGCGCGTTGCTATTGCACGGGCATTGGTCAACCAGCCTTCGATTATCTTGGCGGACGAGCCAACAGGCAATCTCGATAGCCGCAGTAGTCATGTCATCATGGAAGAACTCTCTGACCTTCATAAGCGCGGAAACACAATTATCATGGTGACCCACAACCCCTCGCTCACAAGCTATGCAAGCCGAGTAATCAAGATGTTGGATGGCAAAATTGCCAGTGATATCAAGATCAAAGTACAACTCGCCGATGAGGAATCGGTCTCTATTCCCCTAAACCGCAAAGCTCGTGAAGAGCAGATAGTCCCAGCAGAACCGACGCAAGATGACCCACCCAAAAAGGCTACACGCAAAAGAAAGCCACGCAAGTCAGCGACAAAAAAGAAGGTAAAAGCATCATGATGCTCACTGATCATATCGAAAACGCCTATCGTTCACTCAGACGAAACAGGGGTCGTAGCATCCTCACTACCCTTGGTATTGCCATCGGTGTCGCCAGCGTCGTTACTATTTTGGCACTCGGCGGCGGCGCCAGTCGCGTCATTGATCGGCAAGTAGAGGCACTCGGTGGTAACCTCACCCTTATCCGTCCTGGCGCACCAACACTCAGAGGTATCAACTCCTATGCCAACCCTGTCGCGCAAACTGCCTTTGGTACAAGCACCCTCACTGAGGAGGATGTAGCAACACTTTCACAGCTTCCTCACGCTGCTGCCGTTGTCCCTCTTATGACAATTGAAGGAACACTCACGGCGGGAAAAACGTCGGTAAGCAATACTGTTGTTGTTGCCACAACAACTAACTTTACTACGGTGAGCAAACTATCGGTGCGGGAAGGACAGTTTATCGACTCCGACACGGCTATTCCGACCGCTGTCCTGGGACACCAACTCGCTATCGACCTATTTGGCACCGAACGCCCCATCGGCCAGACATTTACCTTGCGGGGGCAGCGTTTCATGGTCAGCGGCGTTCTCAATACAATTCCAAATCCGATCAATTACAACAACGTCGACTT
>APMI01026045.1_pt1 | contig 12461 bp, 14 predicted proteins | sample 667938 | NCBI WGS metagenome assembly APMI01 (sample SAMN01084076, study PRJNA167559) | wastewater metagenome | biome: Wastewater | place: Denmark: Ejby Moelle, Odense | collected 2011-11-28 | reverse complement strand
CGGTCGGCTGGCCGCGGCGCATATCGTCGTCGTCCATGGCGGGCAGGTCGTCATGGACCAGCGAGTAGCAATGGATGCATTCCAGCGCGGCGCCGATGCGCAGCGCCGTCTCGCGCTCCACGTTCGGGAACAGCGCGGCGGATTCGATGACGAGGAAGGGGCGCAACCGCTTGCCGCCGTTGAGGACGCCGTGGCGCATGGCGGCGAGGAGGCGTTCCGGGCGGGCGATCTCACTAGCCTGCAGATCGGCCGAGAGCAGCCGTTCGAGAAGGGCTTCCACCGCCTCGGCATTGCTCTTGAGAAGGGACTGGAATTGCTGGTGACGCTCGCTCATGGCCGCTCTTTGGCATGGGCACCCGGGCGAAGCAACGGGAATGCCGGGATGGCGGCAAAGAATCGCGGCCCGGCGCTGGTTTTTGAAGCGTCGGGACGGTATGAAGGCGCAACGACGGAAGGACGGACGCCGGCTCTTGGACATCGTACCGGAAACACGGGCAGACATGGAGGTTGAGACCGGTGGGAGGGACGGCTGGATGAGCCGGCTTCGCCGGAACTGGCGACGTCTCGTGTTCGTCGTGGCGGCCTTCGTCGCGCTGCCCTATGTGCTGATCCTCCTCTATACCGTCCCCCTTGTCCGCCCGGTTTCCACGCTGATGCTGCGCGATCTCGTGCTGCTGCGCGGCTACGACCGGCAATGGGTGGCGTTCGAGGATATCTCGCCCAATCTGGTGCAGTCGGTGATGATGTCCGAGGACGGGCAGTTCTGCCGCCATGCCGGCGTGGACTGGGGTCAGATGCGTGCGGTGGTGAGTGAGGCGCTGGCCGGCGAGCAGACGCGCGGCGCAAGCACGATCCCGATGCAGACGGCCAAGAACCTCTTCCTCTGGAACGGCCGCTCCTTCGTGCGCAAGGCGATGGAACTGCCGCTGGCCGTGGCGGCGGACTTCGTCTGGAGCAAGCAGCGGTTGATGGAAATCTACCTCAATGTCGCCGAATGGGGGCCGGGCATCTACGGCATCGAGGCGGCGGCGCAGTATCATTTCAATGTGCCGGCGGCAAAGCTCTCGCGCCGGCAGGCGGCGCTTCTCGCCGCCTCCCTGCCCAATCCGCACGAGCGCAATGCCGGCAAGCCGGGGCGCGGGCTGCAGCGGCTGGCGCGGCTGATCGAGCGGCGCGCGAGCGGTTCGGGCGACTATATCAAATGCCTTTATGAGTGAGTTCAGGCTTTTTCATTGGCGCTCCTGCCGGTGAATGCCTAGTGTCCGGCGCTCGCAAGGAGCATCGAAAGCATGTCGGACCTCATTCTTTACGTCGGCAACAAGAACTATTCTTCCTGGTCTTTCCGGCCCTGGATAGCGCTCGAAGCCGCGGGCATTCCCTTCACCGACCGGGTGATCCCCTTCGATTTCGCCGCCGGCAATCCGGAAATCCGCAAGGTCTCGCCGACGGGCAAGGTGCCCGTGCTGCACCATGGCGATGTGCGGGTCTGGGAATCGCTCGCCATCATCGAATATGTCGCGGAGCTCTTTCCCGATGCGGGCCTCTGGCCGAAGGATCGGGCGGCGCGCGCCGAGGCGCGGGCTATCTCCATGGAGATGCTATCCGGGTTCCGTGCGCTGCGCGGCGCCTGCCCGATGAACATTCGCCGCAAGCCGGGCGCGATCGACCTGCCGGATGGCGTGCTGGACGATGTCGCGCGCATTCAGGCGATCTGGCGGGCGGCGCTTGCCCGTTCCGGCGGGCCGTTCCTGTTCGGCGCATTTTCGGCAGCGGATGCCATGTATGCGCCTGTCGTCAGCCGGCTGGACGTCTATTGCCTTGGCGGAGACGAAACGGTACTGGCCTATATGGCGCGCATGAAGGCGCTTCCGGCGTGGCAGAAATGGCAGGCGGCGGCTCTTGCCGAACCGTGGATCGTGCCGGAAGACGAGGTCTGAGAGGCCGTTACGAAAAAATCCGTGCGGGGACTGGTCAAGCAGGGTTTTGCCATGTATAAGCCGGCCCAATTTCCGAGAAAAAGGACATGTCCTGTCGCCCATCCGGTGCCGTAAGGATGTGTTTGCCGATAAGTGGAGTTAGTCAAATGGCTGTACCGAAAAGAAAAACGACCCCGTCCAAGCGCGGTATGCGCCGTTCCGCAGACGCTCTGAAGGGTTCGACCTACGTTGAAGACAAGAACTCGGGCGAACTGCGCCGTCCGCACCACATCGACCTGAAGACCGGCATGTACCGCGGTCGCCAGGTTCTGACGCCGAAGGAAAACGCATAATCCTGCGTTTCCGGCATCAGCCGAGATCAAGGCCCGCGAAAGCGGGCCTTTTCTTTTGGGCGCATGCCGCTCTGTCGCTCACGACATTTTCTTGTGCCGGATCTTCGGCTAAGAGGGGCGGGAACGCCGCTGCGATCGCGCGGCCACAGGGAGCCTCACATGCTTTTGGCCATACCGCTGCTGATCATTCCCCTCGCACTCTACAATCTCGCCATGGCGGGCCTTTTCGGCGCTGGCGGCGTCGGCGTTCTGGACAACGAGGTGATGGCGGTCCACATGCTGTCCGGCACGGACTGGACGATGGCCTTCGGGGACCTCCTCATCCTGATCGCGCTGGTGCTGCTCTTCGTGGAAATCCTGAAAGCCACGCGCCCGGGCTCGCGCGCCCTTTTCGATCACATGCTGTCGATGGTGCTGTTCGTGGCCGCCCTCGTCGAGTTCCTGCTGGTGCAGGGCGCGGCGACACAGGTCTTCTTCATCCTGATGACGATCACGTTCATCGACGTCATCGCAGGCTTTGCGGTTTCGATCCGCACGGCGGGCCGCGATCTTTCGATCGGGCTCTGAGAGGGCGCGGGGAGGCCCCGCGCCGATCCGGCTCAACCCTTTTCAGCTCAGATTGTCGAGCTTGGTCTGGAGCGCGCGAAGCTGCTCCTTCAGTTCGTCGAGATCCTTGGGCTCGGCCTTGCGCGTTTCTTTCGGCGGGGCCGCATTGGCGAAGGGCGAGAACATCTTCATCGCCTGCTGGAACATTTCCGTATTGCGCCGCACCGTCTCCTCGACGAGCTGCATCGGCGCCTGCAGGTTCTTGCCGAGCGGCGTATCGCCGAAGGTCTTGTTGATCTGCTCGCGCATCTGCGACTGCTGCTCGGTGAAAGCCTGCATGGAGTGCTCGAGATAGCTCGGCACGACCATCTGCATCTGGTCGCCGTAGTAGGAGATGAGCTGGCGCAGGAACGAGATCGGCAGCAGGGTGTTGCCGGTCTTGGATTCCTGCTCGAAGATGATCTGCGTCAGCACGGAATGGGTGATGTCTTCGCCGGACTTGGCGTCCTGCACGGTGAAGTCCTCGCCCTTCTTCACCATGACCGCGAGATCGTCGAGCGTCACATAGGTGCTGGTGCCCGTGTTGTAGAGCCGCCGGTTGGCGTATTTCTTGATGACGATCTGACCGTCGTTCCTGGCCATTAGGGTCTCCTCATCCCCGTGTTCCTGTTTTCTTTTTGAGCCTTGCGAGTATCCGCAAAAAGACGCTTCCTGACAATCGAATTGTGCGATGCGGCGAGGATTGCTGCGCAACATGGATTTTCATGCTGCGCGGTGCTCCGCATGAAATTTTAGCGTCACCGGATATCCCGTTTGACTCTCCTTCTCCGCTTTGCCAGTTTTGATTTCGGGAGAACCGCCGGGCTCGCGCCGTTCGTGCGCCGGACCCGGTTCCAAGGCCGGCCGCAAGGTCGTCAGAACTGAGGAAGCACATATGAGCACCCCGTCCATCGTCATCGCCAGCGCCGCCCGCACTGCGGTCGGTTCCTTCAACGGCGCCTTCGCCAACACGCCCGCCCATGAACTCGGGGCGAGCGTGATCTCGGCGGTTCTCGAGCGCGCGGGTGTTGCGGCGGGCGAGGTGAACGAGGTGATTCTCGGCCAGGTGCTGCCGGCCGGCGAAGGCCAGAACCCGGCCCGCCAGGCGGCCATGAAGGCCGGCGTACCGCAGGAAGCGACCGCCTGGGGCATGAACCAGCTCTGCGGTTCGGGCCTTCGCGCCGTCGCGCTCGGCATGCAGCAGATCGCCACGGGCGATGCGGGTATCATCGTCGCCGGCGGCATGGAATCCATGTCCATGGCCCCGCATTGCGCGCATCTGCGTGGCGGCGTGAAAATGGGCGACTTCAAGATGATCGACACGATGATCAAGGACGGCCTGACCGACGCCTTCTACGGCTACCACATGGGCACGACCGCCGAGAACGTCGCCAAGCAGTGGCAGCTTTCGCGCGACGAGCAGGACGCCTTCGCCGTCGCCTCGCAGAACAAGGCCGAGGCCGCCCAGAAGGACGGCCGCTTCAGGGACGAGATCGTTCCCTTCATCGTCAAGGGCCGCAAGGGCGACGTGACGGTCGACGCCGACGAATATATCCGCCACGGCGCGACGCTCGATTCCATGGCGAAGCTCCGTCCCGCCTTCGACAAGGAAGGCACGGTCACGGCCGGCAACGCCTCCGGTATCAATGACGGCGCGGCTGCAGCCCTCCTGATGAGTGAAGCGGAAGCCTCGCGCCGCGGCATCCAGCCGCTCGGCCGCATCGTTTCCTGGGCGACGGTCGGCGTCGATCCGAAGGTCATGGGCACCGGCCCGATCCCGGCCTCGCGCAAGGCGCTCGAGCGCGCCGGGTGGAAGATCGGCGACCTCGACCTCGTGGAAGCCAACGAGGCCTTCGCGGCGCAGGCCTGCGCGGTCAACAAGGATCTCGGCTGGGATCCGTCCATCGTCAACGTCAACGGCGGCGCCATCGCCATCGGTCATCCGATCGGCGCGTCCGGCGCCCGCATCCTCAACACGCTCCTCTTCGAGATGAAGCGCCGCGGCGCCCGCAAGGGTCTCGCCACGCTCTGCATCGGCGGCGGGATGGGCGTGGCGATGTGCGTCGAGAGCCTCTAAGCATCGACTGACATTCTGCTTTGCCATGACCTGCCGCCGGCAGGGCGACAGGTCGACTCAAAAAATCAGTCTAGGGGAGTGAGCGACATGAGCAGGGTAGCATTGGTAACGGGGGGATCGCGGGGCATCGGCGCAGCCATTTCGATTGCGCTGAAGGCGGCGGGATACAAGGTGGCTGCCAGCTATGCCGGCAATGACGACGCGGCCAACGCCTTCAAGGCGGAAACGGGCATTGCCGTCTACAAGTGGGACGTGTCGAGCTACGAGGCCTGTGTCGAGGGGATCGCCAGGGTGGAAGCCGATCTCGGTCCGGTGGACGTTCTCGTCAACAATGCGGGCATCACCAAGGATGCGATGTTCCACAAGATGACGCCCGACCAGTGGAATGCGGTCATCAACACCAACCTCACGGGTCTCTTCAACATGACCCATCCGGTCTGGTCCGGCATGCGCGACCGCAGCTTCGGCCGCATCGTCAACATCTCCTCGATCAACGGCCAGAAGGGCCAGATGGGCCAAGCGAACTATTCCGCCGCCAAGGCCGGCGACCTCGGCTTCACCAAGGCGCTGGCGCAGGAGGGCGCGGCCAAGGGGATTACGGTCAACGCCATCTGCCCCGGCTATATCGGCACGGAAATGGTACGCGCCATTCCGGAAAAGGTGCTGAACGAGCGGATCATTCCGCAGATCCCGGTCGGCCGCCTCGGCGAGCCGGACGAGATCGCCCGCATCGTCGTCTTCCTCGCCTCGGACGACGCCGGCTTCATCACCGGCTCGACCATCTCGGCGAATGGCGGCCAGTTCTTCGTCTGAGACCCGGCCATCACGAAACGGAACGCGGCGCCTTCGGGCGCCGTTTTCATGTGGTATGCTGGTCGAAAGGAGAGATCGCGATGAAACAGGAAAAGCTGGATGAGACCGCGATTGCCGAGGCGTTGGCATCCCTCGAAGGATGGACGCGCTCGGAGGACGGCATCGCCATCGAGAAGCGCTACACGTTCAAGAGCTTCCGCGAGGCGTTCGGCTTCATGACCGAGGCCGCGCTGGCGGCGGAGAAGTTCAACCACCATCCCGAATGGTTCAATGTCTACAATCGCGTCGACGTGCGGCTGACCAATCACGATGCGGGTGGGCTGACCGAGCTGGACTTCAAGCTGGCGGCGGCGATGGAGAAGGCGGCGGCTCTTCGCACGAAGAGTTGAAGCGGGGTGAACGCATTCCCATATGATTTTCGCCGGACTGTTCCGGCGCTGCCACCCGAGGGAGGCCCCGCATGGATGATGTGAAGATCGGCGAGATCCTGCTGCCCGGAGACGAAGAGGAGCAGGAGCGTCGGGAGAGCCGTGTAAAGAAGCGGTTCTGGCCGGTTCTGAAGCGCGCGATGCGGCAGGTGCCGTTCTCCCGCGATCTTGTCGCATCCTACTATTGCGCCCTCGATCCCCGCACGCCGACCAAGGTGCGCGGCATCCTGCTGGCCGCTCTCGCCTACTTCGTCCTGCCGCTCGATGGCGTGCCGGACTTCTTGGCCCTTGTCGGTTTTTCCGACGACATCGCCGTGCTGACGGCGGCCTTCGCGGCGATACGCGGGCATATCCGCGACGACCACTATGTGGCCGCCGACAGGGCGCTTGCGGACGAGCCGGGCATGCAACCCGTCGGTTGAACCGGCCTGCGCGGATTCGGGTCAAATTCTTGCCCTATTCCTTGTGCCTTTAGGCATTTCGACGGGTTCTATCTCACCAAATGGGGACTGGGCGCCCCCGCCTTTCTTGAGCAATTCGGGCAAGAGTGCGGAGCGGTTTTGGGTTCGGAATTGCGCCGGCAGGAACTCGGGCTTTTGCGCATCCTGTGCGGAAGCCTGAAAAGGCCGCGGCGGATTTCGGCGCAGTCTTGTCCCGGTGCGGCGCGGATGACCTTGGTAAAATGCGTGCATGTTGACGGTTTGGTAACCTGAATTAAGTCAAAATAAATCAAATCGTCATCATGCATGGCCGACACCGGCGTGGAAGGCATCCGCCTTCGGCCGGCAATCACTGGCAAGACAACCGGCAGGAAAACATGTTCGTAAGAAAGCTCGCAACCGCACTCGCCCTCGTCCTTGCGACCGCAGGCGTTGCCTCGGCGCAAACGCCGACGCGCATTCAGCAGTTCAATGCCTGGGGCGCCTATTCCTACCAGGCGAATGGCGGCAAGGTCTGCTACGTGCTGTCCGTGCCGAAGGAAAAGACGCCGCCCGGCGTCGATCACGGCGATGTCTTCTTCCTCGTCTCGCAGCGCCCGGGCCAGAATATCAGCTACGAGCCGCAGGCGATGATGGGGTATCCGCTGCAGGAGAACTCCAAGGTCAACGTCGTCATCGACGGCCGCACCTTCGTGATGTTCACCAAGGGCAACTCGGCCTGGGTCGAGAACGCCGCCGAAGAGCCGGCGCTCGTCGCCGCCATGAAGACCGGCAAGGACATGAAGGTTCAGGCCAAGTCCCGCCGCGGCACCGGCACGGCCTATTCCTATTCTCTCTCCGGCATCTCGGCTGCGCTGAAGCAGATCGAGGGCTGCCGCTGATCTGTGGCTGAAGCCTATCCGATATGAAGGGCCGGCAGCGATGCCGGCCCTTTCGCTATTCCGCGACAGGTGACTTTGCGCCGAAACAATGCTAAAGGGCGCGCAACTGGGGCCTCCGCCGCATCCGTCGGCGCCGAAGGGCCCGCTGAACTTCAGTCGAGCATGGACCGCTTGCGGCGCAGGAAGCCTGCGCAGGCGCTTCCTGTTCTTGAGGGATGACCCGATGGCAAGCATGGACTTTCTCAATACGGCCGAGCCCGTCAAGGCGCCGGTCGTCCGCAACATTCCGGCCGCCGAAAAGCCGACGCTGATCGGCCTTTCGCGCGAGGACATGGGCCGCGCGCTCGTCGAAAAGGGCGTTGCAGAGCGGCAGGTGAAGATGCGTGTCAGCCAGCTCTGGCACTGGCTCTATGTGCGCGGCGTTTCCGATTTCGACGACATGACGAATGTCTCCAAGGACATGCGCGAAATGCTGAAGACGCATTTCACCATCGCCCGTCCCGAGATCGTCGACGAGCAGATTTCCAATGACGGCACGCGCAAGTGGCTGCTGCGCTTCCCCGCGCGCGGCGCCGGCCGGCCGGTCGAGATCGAGACCGTCTACATTCCCGAAGAGGGCCGCGGCACGCTCTGCATTTCCAGCCAGGTCGGCTGCACGCTGACCTGTTCCTTCTGCCATACGGGCACGCAGAAGCTGGTCCGCAACCTGACGGCCGAGGAAATCCTCTCGCAGCTCCTGCTCGCCCGCGACCGGCTCGGCGACTTCCCGGACCGTGACACACCGGCCGGCGCCATCGTGCCGGCGGAGGGCCGCAAGGTCTCCAACATCGTCATGATGGGCATGGGCGAGCCGCTCTACAATTTCGAGAGCGTGAAGACGGCCCTGCTGATCGCCACCGACGGCGACGGCCTGTCGCTCTCCAAGCGCCGCGTCACGCTGTCGACCTCGGGCATCGTGCCGGAAATCTACCGCACCGGCTCGGAAATCGGCGTCATGCTGGCGATCTCGCTGCATGCCGTGCGCGACGACCTGCGCGACATGCTGGTGCCGATCAACAAGAAGTATCCGCTGAAGGACCTGCTGGAGGCCTGCCGGGCCTATCCGAGCCTGTCGAACGCCCGCCGCATCACCTTCGAATATGTGATGCTCAAGGACGTCAACGACACGCTGGAGGACGCCAAGCTGCTCGTGCAGCTCCTCAAGGGCATTCCGGCGAAGATCAACCTCATTCCCTTCAATCCCTGGCCGGGCACGAACTACCAGTGTTCGGACTGGGAGCAGATCGAGCGCTTCGCCGATTTCATCAATCAGGCCGGTTACGCCTCGCCGATCCGCACGCCGCGCGGCCGCGACATCCTCGCCGCCTGCGGCCAGCTCAAGTCGGAATCCGAGCGCATGCGCAAGGTCGATCGCATGGCCTTCGAGGCCATGATGATCGTCGGCCATGGCGAGGATGACTGACGGAGCGGAGCTTCCATCAGAAAATATGATCGACCCTACGGTTTCCGAGAATTGATTTGAACGGCCGTTTTGCCTAGAAACGGCCGGAAATCATTCTAGGGAGGATCCTTCATGCGTCATATCCTGCTTGCTGCTGTTGCAACGCTCGCGCTTACGCTGCCTGCAAAGGCTGAGAACGTCACGGTCGCCGTGACCGCCATCGTCGAACATCCGGCGCTCGACGCCGCCCGTGACGGCGTGAAGGAAGCGCTGGAAGCCGCCGGCTACAAGGAAGGCGAGAACCTGAAGTTCATCTACGAGTCGGCGCAGGGCAACCCCGCGACCGCCGCGCAGATCGCCCGCCAGTTCGTCGGCGAAGGCCCGAACGTCATCGTGCCCATCTCCACGCCCTCGGCCCAGGCCGTCGTTTCCGCGACGAAGGACATCCCGGTCGTCTTCACCGCCGTTTCCGATCCGCTCGGCGCGCAGCTCGTCAAGGACATGGACAAGCCGGGCGGCAACGTCACCGGCCTTTCCGACCTGTCGCCGGTTGCCGAGCACCTTGCGCTGATCAAGGAAATCCTGCCCAACGTGAAGACCATCGGCTACCTCTACAATTCGGGTGAGGCGAACTCCGTTTCGCTGCTCGCCGTGCTGAAGGCCGAAGCCGAGAAGGCCGGTCTGACGGTCGTCGAATCCGCCGCCACCAAGTCGGCTGAAGTGCAGGGCGCCGCCCGCGCGCTCGTCGGCCGCGCCGACGCGATCTACATCCCGACGGACAACACGATCATCTCCGCCCTCGAAGGCGCGGTCGCCGTTGCCGAGGAAGCCAAGCTGCCGCTCTTCACCGCCGACACGGATTCCGTCTCGCGCGGCGCCATTGCTGCCCTCGGCTTCAACTACAAGGATGTCGGCAAGCAGACGGGTGAAGTGGTCGTGCGTATCCTCAAGGGCGAAAACCCGGGCGACATCGCCGTGAAGGTTGCCGCCGGCACCGACCTCGTCATCAACAAGAGCGCCGCCGCCAAGATGGGCGTTACGCTTCCGGAGGCCGTCGTCGGCCGCGCTACCCGCGTGATCGAATAAGCCCGGGGTTCCCGGACATCGCCAATCGGAATCAACCGCTGCCGGGATCGCCCGGCAGCGGTTGATCTGTTAGAAAGGCCCATCCCGCGCGACGCGGAATGGGGAATGAGAGAAAGCCGAGAGCCGTGAGCCTGATTGCCTTCTGGGGTGCCGTCGAACTGGGGCTGGTCTATGCCTTCGTCGCGATCGGCGTTTACCTTGCCTTCCGCGTGCTGGATTTTCCGGACCTGACCGTCGACGGGTCCTTCCCGCTGGGCGCGGCCGTTGCGGCCGTGCTGATCATCGCGGGCCTCAACCCCTGGCTTGCCGCCGCCGTCGCCATGGTGGCCGGCGCGGTTGCCGGCCTCGTCACGGCCATGCTGAATGTCAGGTTCCGCATCCTCAACCTGCTCGCCTCGATCCTTACCATGATCGCGCTGTTCTCGGTGAACCTGCGCGTCATGGGCAAGCCGAACGTCGCGCTCATCAATGCCGATACGATGATCAGCCCGTTCTTCGGTCTCGGCCTGCGTGATTTCTACGTGCGCCCGCTCTTCGTCGGCATCCTCGTCGTCATCGCCGTCATCCTCGTATGGCGCTTCCTCGAAAGCGATGCGGGCCTGTCGATGCGCGCGACCGGGGCGAATGCCCGCATGGCCCGCGCCCAGGGCGTCAATACGAACAAGCAGATCTATCTCGGCATCGCGCTTTCCAATGCGCTGGTCGCCCTCGGCGGTGCTCTCTTCGCGCAGACCAACGGCTTTGCCGACGTCACGTCCGGTGTCGGCACCATCGTCGTCGGCCTTGCCGCCGTCATCATCGGCGAGACGCTGTTCGGCGCGCGCGGCATCCTGATGGCGCTGATCGGCTGCGTGCTCGGCTCGATCCTCTACCGCATCGCCATCCAGCTCGCGCTCTCTTCCGACGTGCTGGGCCTGCAGGCCTCGGACCTCAATTTCGTGACGGCTCTGCTCGTCACCGTGGCGCTCGTCCTGCCGCGCCTTCGCCGCGGGGGAGCCGCCTGATGATCTCCGTTTCCGATATCAAGGTCGTCTTCGGCAAGGGCACGCCGCTGCAGAAGCAGGCGCTGAACGGCGTCAGCCTCACCATCGAGGAAGGCGAATTCGTCACCGTCATCGGCTCGAACGGCGCCGGCAAGTCGACGCTGCTCGGCGTTCTCGCCGGCGATGTCATCGCCAGCGAGGGCCAAGTGAAGATCGGCACCGCCGACGTGACCCGCCAGGGCACCGCCGCCCGCGCCGGCCGCGTCGCCCGCGTCTTCCAGGATCCGCTGACGGGCAGTTGCGGCGCGCTCTCCATCGAGGAGAATCTTGCGCTTGCCGCCCGCCGCGGCGAAAGCCGGGGTCTCGCATCGGCCCTCGGCCCGCAGCGCCGCGCGCATTTCCGTGAGCGTATCGCCGAACTCAATCTCGGCCTTGAGAACCGTATGCGCGACCGCATGGACCTGCTTTCCGGCGGCCAGCGGCAGGCCGTGTCCCTCGTCATGGCGACGCTAGCCGGCTCCGACGTGCTGCTGCTCGACGAGCACACCGCCGCGCTCGATCCGGGCATGGCCGAATTCATCATGACCCTGACGCAGAAGATCGTTTCGGAGCGCAAGCTGACGACGCTGATGGTGACGCATTCGATGCGCCAGGCGCTGGACTACGGCCACCGCACCGTCATGCTGCATGGCGGCGAGATCGTGCTGGACGTGGCCGGAGACAACCGCAAGACCCTGCAGGTCGAGGACCTCATCGCGATGTTCCGCAAGATGCGCGGCCAGACGCTGGACGACGATGCGTTGTTGATCGGCTGACGCCGCCAAAGCGCCCCAATCCGCCCGCAGCTTCTGCGGGCGGATTTGTTTCCGGGGGTGCTCATGCTGCTGCGTCGTTCCCTGCTGGCAGGCGGCCTGTCTTCGGGACTGGTGCTGGCATTGCCTTCATTGCTGCGTGCGGAGGAGAGTGCCGCGCAGAAGCTGGTCATGGCGGCGCGCGGGCAGGTCGGCATTACGCTTACCTACGATCCAGCCTATTCGAAGCTCGATTATCCGGGCGGCGATGTGCCGCGCGAGCGCGGGGTCTGCACGGACGTGATCGTGCGGGCCTATCGCGATGCGCTCGATCTCGACCTTCAGGTGCTGGTGCATGAAGACATGCGCCGGGCCTTTTCCGCCTATCCGCCGCTCTGGGGCCTCAAGAGAACGGATCGCAACATCGATCATCGCCGCGTGCCCAACCTGCAGGCTTTCTTCAGCCGGGTCGGCGCGGCCTTGCCGGTCAGTGAGACCGCAGCCGACTACAGGCCGGGGGACATCGTCTCGCAGATGCTGCCCGGCAACCTGCCGCATATCGGCATCGTGGCGGACGCGCGTACGGCCGACGGCGCTCGGCCACTCGTCGTGCACAACATCGGCGCGGGCGCCCGGCTCGAGGATGTGCTTTTTGCCTATCCCGTCC
>APMI01024611.1_pt1 | contig 12462 bp, 10 predicted proteins | sample 667938 | NCBI WGS metagenome assembly APMI01 (sample SAMN01084076, study PRJNA167559) | wastewater metagenome | biome: Wastewater | place: Denmark: Ejby Moelle, Odense | collected 2011-11-28 | reverse complement strand
GTGGTGGCGGCGGAGCTGAAGGTCATGCTTCCGAAATATTCAGCAGTGATTTCGGCTAGCTCACGTGGTGAGCTAGCGAGCGATGCAGAATGACCGCAGGCCACAAAAAGGACGATCACCCATGGACCAGTTTGCCCCCTCCGACCTCAAGACCATCCTGCATTCCAAGCGGGCCAATCTGTACTACATCCGGCACTGCCGGGTGCTGGTCAATGGTGGCCGGGTTGAATATGTGACCGATGAGGGCAGTCAGTCCCTCTACTGGAACATTCCCATCGCCAATACCACCGTGCTTTTACTGGGGACCGGGACTTCCGTTACGCAGGCAGCGATGCGCGAGCTGGCCAAGGCTGGCGTGATGGTGGGTTTCTGTGGCGGCGGTGGCACACCCTTGTACAGCGCCAACGAGATGGATATCGAGGTGGCGTGGTTCTCGCCACAAAGCGAATACCGCCCGACCGAATACCTGCAGCACTGGGTCCGTTTCTGGTTCGACGACGCCCTGCGCCTGGAGGCGGCAAAGGCCATTCAGCGCGCCCGGCTGGCTCGTTTATCCGAGCACTGGATCGGCAATCGCAAGCTGGCGGATAACGGCTTTGAAGTTCCCGCCGACAGGCTGAAATCGGCCCTGGAGGCCTCCCTCCGCCAGGTCGATCTGGCGCCGGACAACACTGCTTTACTGACCGAGGAAGCCCGCCTCACCAAGAAGCTATTCAAGCTCGCCTGCGATGCCACCGATTACGGCGAATTCGTTCGCGCCAAAAACGGCAGCGGCGCCGATCCGGCCAACCGTTTTCTCGATCACGGCAATTATCTGGCCTACGGTTTGGGCGCCACGGCTGCCTGGGTTCTGGGCTTGCCTCACGGCCTGGCAGTTCTGCACGGCAAGACCCGGCGTGGCGGTCTGGTATTCGACATCGCCGATCTGGTCAAGGACGCCCTGATCCTGCCCCAGGCCTTCATCTCGGCCATGCGCGGCGACGACGAACAGGGCTTCCGGGAGGCCTGCATCGAAAACCTCGTACAGGCCGAAGCGCTCGATTTCATGATTGACACGGTAAAGGCCATCGCTCTCGACCTGGGCAAGCTGGCGCCATGAACATCCTGCTGATTTCCCAGTGCACCAAGAACGCGCTGACCGAAACCCGCCGCATCGTCGACCAGTTTGCCGAGCGGCGCGGGGAGCGGACCTGGCAGACTCCCATTACTCAGCAGGGGCTCGACACGCTCCGTCGCCTGTTGCGCAAGAGCGCCCGCAAGAACACCGCCGTTGCTTGCCACTGGATACGTGGCAAGGATCACAGCGAATTGCTGTGGGTGGTGGGGGACGCCAGCCAGTTCAACGCCCTTGGGGCGGTGCCCACCAACGCGACGAGACGCAATATCCTGCGTCGTGAAAGTGAAAACGACTGGCACGGTCTCCAGCGTATTCACCTGCTTACGTCCCTGGCGGCCATGCTGCACGACCTTGGCAAAGCCTGCCAGGCCTTTCAGGAGCGGCTGCTGCCAGGTGCGCCCATCACACGCAATCTGTATCGGCATGAGTGGATATCCCTGCGAACCTTCCAGGCCTTTGTTGGTGAATCAACCGATGAAGCGTGGCTGCAACGTCTGATCGAGCCAAGTTCGTTCGATGACGCTTGCTGGCTGGCGGACGGCCGTCTTCTGCGTGACGGGCTCGATCCTGCCGCCCGCAGCAGCAAGCCCTTCGCCATCCTGCCACCGCTGGCCAAGGCGGTGGCGTGGCTGGTTCTTACCCATCACCGTTTGCCGGTCATGCCGGTCGACGACGGCAAGGGTGGTCATCGCTGGTTGGGGGTGAAGGTGCCTGACTTTCGCAGCGAGCAATTGACCGGCCTCCTCAAGGCGGTAGGCGCGGACTGGAACGAGCTCTCAGGCACGCCTGATCGTGCCGCTGTTGAAGCCTACTGGCAATTTCCTCATGGCCTGCCGGTGACCGTACCCGCATGGCGCAAGCGGGCCGCCAGAATCGCCAGGCGATTACTCGAACAACAACGCGCCGCGCCTGCTCTGGATTGGTGTGCCGACCCTTTTGTTATGCACCTGTCCCGGCTCAGCCTGATGCTCGCCGATCACCACTACTCCAGCCTCACCGACAAGAGCCAGCGGGAGCAGGGGGAGAAGGGCTATCCGCTCTTCGCCAATACGCGGCGGGATACGGGGGCTCGCAACCAGACCCTGGATGAACACTTGTTGGGGGTGACGAAGCACGCCGGGGTCATCAATCATGCCCTCCCAGGTTTCGAGCTCCATTTGCCGCGTCTGGCCCGTCATAAGGGGCTGCGCAAACGCAGCCAGGATGCCCGCTTCCGCTGGCAGGACCGGGCAACGGATACGGCTGCCGCGATGCGCGAGCGGGCGGCCCGGCAGGGTGCCTTCATCGTGAACATGGCTTCCACCGGCTGCGGCAAGACCTTGGCCAACGCGCGAATCATGAATGCGCTGGCTGACCCGCTCAAAGGCATGCGCTGCGCTTTCGCCCTCGGGCTGCGTACCCTCACTTTGCAAACCGGCCGCGCCTTTCGCGACCTGCTCGGCCTGTCGGACGATGAACTGGCCATCAAGGTGGGCGGAGCGGCCAGCCGCGAGTTGTTTGAATTCCACGAAAGGCAGGCTGAGCAAAGCGGCTCGGCATCGTCCCAGGATCTGCTCCCGGAAGACGGACATGTCCTGTTCGAGGGCAACGCCGAACATCCCCTTCTCCAGCGCCTGTCCAGCGATCCCCAGGTTCGTTCCCTGTTAGCTGCACCGCTGCTGGTGTGCACCGTCGACCACCTGACCCCGGCAACCGAGAGCCAGCGTGGCGGACGGCAGATTGCACCGATGTTGCGTTTGCTGAGTGGCGACCTCGTGCTGGACGAGCCTGACGACTTCGATATCGATGATTTGCCGGCCCTGACCCGGCTAGTGCATTGGGCCGGTCTGCTCGGCTGTCGTGTGCTGCTTTCTTCCGCCACCTTGCCGCCGGCCTTGGTGGAAGGTCTGTTCCTCGCCTATCTGGATGGCCGTGCCTGGTATCAGCGCAACCGGGGAGAGCACCCCGGCGAAGCGCCCTCCGTTTGCTGTGCGTGGTTCGACGAGTTTGACCAAGTGCAGCAGGACTGCGCCGACAGCGCGGGTTTTCTGGATGCGCACCGGCGTTTCGTGCTCAAGCGGCATGCACGTTTGGCCAAGGAGCCCGTCAGGCGTCTTGGCGAACTCCTTCCTCTGCCGGCCGGCGGGCTGGAGTCCGCCGACATTCGTTCCGGGTTTGCCCATGCGGTCCGCGAAGCCACCCTGGGCCTCCACAGACGCCACCACAGCGTGGACGCCAAGACTGGCAAGCGGGTCAGTTTTGGCCTGGTGCGGATGGCCAATATCGACCCCCTGTTCGACGTGGCGCTTGCGCTCTATGCGGAAGGCATGCCCGAAGGGTGCCGCCTTCACCTGTGTGCCTATCACTCCCAGTATCCGCTGCTCATCCGCTCCGCCATCGAGACCCGGCTGGATGCCAGTTTGAACCGGCGCAAGCCCGATGCCGTATTCGATCTTCCTGACATCCGCGAGCGCCTGGACCGGAGCCCGGAGTCCGATCAACTGTTTGTCGTGCTCGGCTCACCGGTCACCGAGGTCGGGCGCGATCACGACTACGACTGGGCCATCGTCGAGCCCTCGTCGGTGCGCTCCCTGATCCAGCTGGCCGGGCGTATCCGTCGGCATCGTCCTGGCCCGGTCGAAACGTCCAATCTGCTGGTGTTCGACACCAACCTGCGGCACCTCGAAAACCCGGGCAAGGCGGCTTTCTGCCGGCCTGGCTTCGAACGGGACGAGGAGCCGTTCCAGCTCGCTAGTCATCGGCTTGGCGATCTCCTCGATGCCGAAGAGATCCGGGTCATCGACGCCCGGCCCCGCATCCTCCCGAGGCCGGATGAGCAACTGCAGCCGACGCTTCGGCTGGTGGACCTGGAGCACGCGCGCATGCGCCAGCAGATGCTTCCCCAGGCCGCTTCGTCTGCCCCGCTCACCGCCCGTCAGCTGCGCTCCGGCCAGAAGCCTAAAACCGCGCTGAACGCAGCCAGCCACTGGCGCACGCCCGAAGTCTGGTTGACCGCAGTGCTACCTCAGCAACAGCGCTTTCGGGACGACAGCATCGCGAGGATCGATGTAGCCCTGCTGCCCACGGAAGACGAAGACGACTACGCCCTTCACCGTATCGATCCGGGCAAGAAGAAATGGGAGTCCATTTACGTGCAGATCGAGAACAGTCAGAACCACCGGATTCCGGACAGTCAGGTGACGGGCGAACGTATCGAGCCGTGGGGGGAAACGGACTACCTGGAGGCGCTGAGCACCTTGGCCGAATCCCTGGAGATGTCACTGCTGGCTTGTGCCCAACGTTATGGGACGGTCAGCCTGCCAGACAGCGAACAGGGATGGCGATTCCATCCTGCCTTGGGTTTTACCAAGGAGAGGTGATGAGACGCGACGGCGGTTTCATCGTGTCTTTAGCTGCCTATCCGGCAGTGAAGTGTCTTACTCACCAAGCGGCGAATATTTCTGAGCTGCCTATCGGCAGTTGCACAAGTCTAGCAGACAGCGTATCTTGCTTTTGCCGATTCAAACTTTCACCTAACGGTGAATAGGTTGTTTTCGATGGATGCCCCCGAAAGATGGCAGTCTTTCGGGGGCGGGATTGCAACGCCACTGGCTGGGCAGCCGGGCATCCACCTACGGGATTTCGCCGCAGGAAGGAGGATACGGGTGTGATTGACCATCGCACGATCAGAAGAGTCGATTGAAGTTGTTGTAAAGCAGTCCCCGAGGCGTTGCTTCGGGGATTCTACGGCTAGCCGATAGCTTGTCCAAGCAAGAGGTATCACATGTCCGATTCTCCGCAAGACCGCCGTGCCCTGTTTCGCGCGGCCATTGAGCATTTTCTCCAGGAGCGCCTGGCGAGCAAGCTCGACAAACTCGCGGCCGATGATCCGAAACGCAGCGAGTTGCTGGGGCAATATGCCCCCGCGGTCTGGTTGGCGGATGCTGCGCGGCGGGTTGCGCAGATCCAGACCGTCACCCATTCCCTCAAACCCATTCACCCTGAAGCGCGGGGAACCAATCTCTATTGTCCGCCCGAGTCTCTGCCGAGCCGCAGCGAGGTGGGCAGCCATGTGCTGGGTGCGGATTTTGCCGGCGATGTGGTGGGCAATGCCGCGGCCCTGGATGTTTACAAGTTCCTCAAGATCGCCGTGGAAGAGCGGTCCCTGCTGGAATGGATGCAGCAGGACGATGCCGATCTCCTTGCCGCGCTTTCCGATGATGTGGAAAAGGCTCAAGCCTGGGCCGAAGCGTTCAGGAGCGTGACCGAGCCCGCCAGCGAGATCCCAGCTTCCCACGGGTTGGCCAAGCAACTCTACTGGCTGACCGGCGATGACCCGGCAGAGGACAGCGACTTTCATCTTCTGGCGCCCCTTTATGCCAGCTCGTTTGCCCATACCGTATTTCGCACGATCAACGAAGACCGTTTCAGCGATTCTGCCAAGGCTGCACAAAAAGCCAGGTGGGAGCGCCGTGATCACGACGGTGTGAGCCGCGAGTATCCCGAGCTGGCGGTGCAGAAGTTCGGCGGTACCAAGCCGCAGAACATCAGTCAGCTCAACAGCGAGCGGGGCGGCAGCAACTATCTGCTGGCCTCCCTCCCGCCCCGCTGGAAAAGCCGTGAGGTTCAGGCGCCCTGGTACGTCGATTCGGTGCTCTCCCGCTTCGCGCACAGTGAGGGCGTTTGGGCGCTGGTGCGCGAACTGCGCGACTTCCTGCTCTCGGACCCGCCTTCCACGGAGAAAACCCACGGCCGGCGGGAGGGCCTGATCGACAGCCTGATCGATGGGCTGGTAGATTTTGCCCAGCGTTTCCAGGTGATGCTGCCTGCGGGCTGGACCCGTGATTCCCGTTGCCGTCTTCCCGAAGCTGAGCAGCTGTGGCTCGATCCCGGCCGGGTGCTGGAGGATGCGGAAGACGACTCCGTCTTCTGCGGCAAATGGCACAAGATGGATTGGCCCACCGAGATTGGCGGGCGTTTTGGCAACTGGCTCAACAAACAGATGGGCCCGGATCTGCCGCTCGGCGACATCGAGGCACGTCAATGGCAGACCGAACTGCTCCTGCAGCAGGAGTGGGCCCAGCGCCTGCACGAACTGCGCGGGCAACTCGATGCACCCCGCTACATCCCGACAAGGGAGGGTGTATGAGCACGACCTTTCCCGAGAGCCAGGGCCTGTTGGTGCTGCCCCGCCTGCGCATCCAGAACGCCAACGCCATTTCCAGCCCGCTGACCCACGGCTTTCCGTCCATGACGGCCTTTCTTGGCCTGATGTGGGCGCTGGAGCGAAAGCTTTGCGCCAGCGGCATCGGCATGGCCTTTGACGGCGTGGGCGTGATCTGCCACGACTTTGACGAACAGGTGACCGAAGGTGGCTACACCAAGGCATTCCGCCTCACCCGCAATCCGGTGGACAGGGATGGCAGTACCGCCGCCATCGTGGAGGAAGGGCGCATCCACCTGGACATCACGCTGGTGTTCGGGGTGTCCAGCAAAACGATTCTGGAGGAGACCGAGGCACGCCAGACCCTTGCCGATGCGATCGCCGATACGTTGGCTGGCATGCGGGTTGCGGGTGGCAGCATTGTGCCGACACGCAGTGTGGCTGCACACCAGGGTGCGGAGTTGATCCGCCTGGCAGAAGACCCCGCCGAAGCGCGCAAGCAGTTTCGGCGTCTGCGCCGCCGTTGGCTACCCGGCTTTGCTCTGGTCTGCCGCGACGACTTGCTTGCCGAGCGCTTGAGCAGCCTGCAGACCACTGCGCCGACGGCAACCGCGCTTGACGCCTTGCTCGACTTGTCCCGCATCAACTGGAGGCCGGAGCCTGGCGCGCCGTCCGACACCGAGCGAAAAGCCGTCGAGTGGAAGCCTGAGCCGAGGGATGGCTGGATCGTGCCCATTCCGGTGGGCTACGGCGCCTTGTCCAGCGTCCACCCCGCTGGCAGCGTGAAGAACGCCCGTGATTCACGCACCGATTTTCGCTTCGTTGAAAGCCTTTACTCCATCGGCCAGTGGATCAGTCCGCATCGGCTCGGCAGCATTCGCGAGCTGCTTTGGTACGGCCACAGCGATATCGAAGGCGGCCTTTACCGCTGCCGGAACGACTTTGTTGCTACCGCCCAACATTCCTGAATTCCATCCTGAAAGGAAATAAATCATGACGCTCAAGACAGCCTCCGTCCTCGCCTTCGAACGCAAGCTCGACCCCTCCGATGCGCTCTTCTTTGCCGGTACCTGGGACGGACGGAACGACAGCTCCGCCTGGCCGCCGGTGGAGATCAAGGTCAAATCCGTACGTGGCACCATCTCCAATCGCCTGAAAACCAAGGATCAGGACCCCGCCAAGCTCGATGCTGCGATTGAGAACCCCAATTTGCAAAAGGTCGATGTGGCCGCGCTGCCCAGCCGGGCCGACACCCTGAAGGTCGTTTTTACCTTGCGTGTTCTCTCGGGCACCGGGCAGCCCTCGGCCTGCAATGACTCCGACTATCAAAAAAAGCTCATGGACACGGTGGGCGGCTATGTGGGAACCAACGGCTTTGGCGAACTGGCCCGCCGCTATGCCTCCAATCTCGCCAATGGTCGCTTCCTGTGGCGCAACCGCGTCGGCGCTGAAACGGTGGAGGTCCAGGTCGCCCATCTGGTCGGCGGGCAAGCACGCAACACCTGGCGCTTCGACGCGTTGTCCTTCTCCTTGCGCGATTTTTCCGCGCCCCAGCAGGGCGCCGCTGCACTCGATGATCTGGCGAAGTTGATCGGTGATGGACTGGCCGGTCCTCGACAAGGGGCGCAGCGACAAGAGCAAGACGCTGTATGAAGTGGATGGAACCGCAGGGCTGCACTCCCAAAAGGTTGGCAACGCCATCCGCACCATCGACACCTGGTATCCCGAAGTCGACGAACTGGGCCCCATTGCCGTGGAGCCCTACGGCTCCGTGACCACCCGCGGCAAGGCCTACCGGCAGCCTCGCAAGAGCGACGATTTTTACTCCCTGCTCGACAACTGGATCATCAAGGACAAGGTCCCGGCCACGGAACAACAGCACTTCGTCATCGCCACCCTGATCCGTGGCGGGGTCTTCGGCGAGGCGGGTTGAACCATGGATTACTACCTGGAAATCCGTCTTCTTCCCGATCCGGAATTCCCCGCCACAACCTTGATGAACGCCCTGTTCAGCAAGTTCCACCGGGGCCTGGTCGGACACGGGGAGGGCGCCATCGGGGTGAGTTTTCCCGACATCAAGGAGGCTCACCGTGGCTTGGGGAATCGGCTGCGTCTGCACGGCAGCGCTGCCGATTTGCGTGACTTCATGGGGGCCGACTGGCTGACGGGTATGCGTGATCACGTTGCCGTCGACGGCCCCGCGCCGGTGCCGGCCGGGGCGCGTCACCGTATTGTTCGACGCGTGCAGGCCCACAGCAATCCGGAGCGGGAGCGCCGCCGCCTCATCGCGAGGAAAGGCGTGTCTCCCGAGGAGGCCCTGGCGGCCATTCCGGACGGTCGTGCCGAGCAGCTCAATCTGCCTTTCCTTTTGCTGAGCAGCCGGAGTACCGGACAGCAGTTCCGCCTCTTTGTCGAGCATCTGCCCATCGAGGACGACTCCCGGCCGGGCACCTTTGGAAGCTACGGTCTGAGCCCTGTAACAACCGTTCCCTGGTTCTGACCCTTTTTTCACCGCCCCTGCAAAAGCCTTGATTTTCGGGGCTTTGGCAGGGGCTGCGATTTTTGGGTCATGGCCCGGAAAAGCCGGGTTTCTCTTTAACAATCAGGGACTCAAGACTGGTAGTCTCTACGTCACTGCCGGACAGGCAGCTCAGAAAAAGAGCAAGCCCGAACCTCAAAAGGCCGCCAGCGTCACTGCCGGACAGGCAGCTCAGAAACGCAAGGGTGCCGTACATCACATTTTTCGAACCGTCACTGCCGGACAGGCAGCTCAGAAAAAACCGCAATTGCCGCCGCGGTACACTTCGCGCGTCACTGCCGGACAGGCAGCTCAGAAAGATGCCGCCGTCAGCGCGGTTAATAGCGTGGCCGTCACTGCCGGACAGGCAGCTCAGAAACGGTGCAGCGGGCGGCGTGATCGTCGGAATTGCGTCACTGCCGGACAGGCAGCTCAGAAATCGCAGGACCGGGCGGCAATTGACTTGATCCGCGTCACTGCCGGACAGGCAGCTCAGAAAGTTAAAAGCGTTGAAACTTTGATCAATAAGGACGTCACTGCCGGACAGGCAGCTCAGAAATGTCCCACGTCGGCCTCGATGCTGTTCACCTCCGTCACTGCCGGACAGGCAGCTCAGAAAAATTCCTGACAATCCGTACCCTCCGAGGATAACCGTCACTGCCGGACAGGCAGCTCAGAAAATCCGCTTGACGCAATCACGAAGGCGCTTGTACGTCACTGCCGGACAGGCAGCTCAGAAAAGAGACCGGGATGACTACCGACGCCGGGAGCGCGTCACTGCCGGACAGGCAGCTCAGAAATCGCCCTGGGCCGTGCTCGGGCTCATGTTGGCCGTCACTGCCGGACAGGCAGCTCAGAAAAGGCTGATCGAGTGCGCAGGCACGCCGTTCGACGTCACTGCCGGACAGGCAGCTCAGAAATTTTCACCGGGGCGGCCGTCGGGTCGTTTAACACGTCACTGCCGGACAGGCAGCTCAGAAATGGGGCACCGGCTACACCGAGTTCGAGGGGACCGTCACTGCCGGACAGGCAGCTCAGAAACAGCGGAGACCAGCACGTGCGAGAACTCAAGGCGTCACTGCCGGACAGGCAGCTCAGAAATCGCCGCGGTGCCGGTAGAGGCTGTCGAGACGGCGTCACTGCCGGACAGGCAGCTCAGAAATCAGTGGTTGTCGGGCCGGAGCCGTGGTTGTGCGTCACTGCCGGACAGGCAGCTCAGAAACTCCGGGCGCGCCTGCTCACGCGTATCCGGCACGTCACTGCCGGACAGGCAGCTCAGAAAACGACTGTCCAGGTTCCATCGAAGCGCGGCTCCGTCACTGCCGGACAGGCAGCTCAGAAATGAACATAGCGGCTGGAAAAACGCCAATACACCGTCACTGCCGGACAGGCAGCTCAGAAAGTAAAGATACACGAATGCCATGTCTGCCACGACGTCACTGCCGGACAGGCAGCTCAGAAACGTACTCCCCAGGTATGCGAAGACTCGCGCCTCGTCACTGCCGGACAGGCAGCTCAGAAAGCCGGAAATTCTCAAGGCCTCACGCAAGCGCCCGTCACTGCCGGACAGGCAGCTCAGAAATTACCCGGATCTCCTGACGCCATGCCCATCTCCGTCACTGCCGGACAGGCAGCTCAGAAAATGTACCGCCAGCGTAGTTAAACCCGTGGTTGCGTCACTGCCGGACAGGCAGCTCAGAAATGAAAAAAAGGACACACAAATGGCACGCACACCGTCACTGCCGGACAGGCAGCTCAGAAATCGGCACCCTTGGCCAGCGCGGGCTGAATGCTCGTCACTGCCGGACAGGCAGCTCAGAAAATAGTCTCTGCATTTCGCGCCTTTTGCTGACGCGTCACTGCCGGACAGGCAGCTCAGAAAGGACGGGTGGAGCGAGCTGATTATGATGGGCCCGTCACTGCCGGACAGGCAGCTCAGAAAACGTCCCGTTCAATGAACTGGAAGCCCGACAGCGTCACTGCCGGACAGGCAGCTCAGAAATCGCCATGCGCCGCAAAAATGTCACCAAGGGTCGTCACTGCCGGACAGGCAGCTCAGAAATGGTGAAGCTCTGCCGTGGTGGTTACGAGTTCCGTCACTGCCGGACAGGCAGCTCAGAAAGACAAGAAGGTCTATGTCCGTGGCGTGTCGTTCGTCACTGCCGGACAGGCAGCTCAGAAAAGCGACGCAGGATGCCTTCGACGGTGATTTCGCGTCACTGCCGGACAGGCAGCTCAGAAAAAAAGCTGGCCAGCGATATCAACGTCGCTCTGCGTCACTGCCGGACAGGCAGCTCAGAAATTGCGCGGCACCTCGACCGGCCAGTAAGTATTCGTCACTGCCGGACAGGCAGCTCAGAAAGCTTGCGGAAATAATCGCGCACCTCGCCAATCCGTCACTGCCGGACAGGCAGCTCAGAAATGCCCTTTCGTCAGTTCCACCGGCACGGGCAACGTCACTGCCGGACAGGCAGCTCAGAAAGACTCGCAAGGGCGGGGCGCCTACACCGACAACGTCACTGCCGGACAGGCAGCTCAGAAATTCCGCCGTTAGTCAAGCGCTGCAAGTAAATCCGTCACTGCCGGACAGGCAGCTCAGAAAACCACGCAAAAGGAAATATTCGGATGATTAATCGTCACTGCCGGACAGGCAGCTCAGAAATATGGGAACCAGGCTGACGGGTTCAACTACCACGTCACTGCCGGACAGGCAGCTCAGAAAAAGCGTTTTGTTGGCGCTGGTCACGCGCGAGCCGTCACTGCCGGACAGGCAGCTCAGAAATAGAACTTCTGCATAACCAGCTCGATGCCTTGCGTCACTGCCGGACAGACAGCTCAGAAACCGTTGAGCTGACCGCTAAGCTGCAGGATGCTCGTCACTGCCGGACAGGCAGCTCAGAAAATGTTGGAGACGTAGATGAACGTCTGCATGTCCGTCACTGCCGGACAGGCAGCTCAGAAAGACGAGGGTCGGAGTCGTTGCACCGGCAATGGTCGTCACTGCCGGACAGGCAGCTCAGAAAGTCGAGCGCTGCAATTGGCACTTACGCCGTCGCGTCACTGCCGGACAGGCAGCTCAGAAATCTCGGGACCATTTGTCACGCACCAGGGCGGACGTCACTGCCGGACAGGCAGCTCAGAAAGTGGCGCACGGTCAATCAGCCGTTTATCCGCTCGTCACTGCCGGACAGGCAGCTCAGAAAATGCAGCGCTCGACGTTATCCACAAACCAGCGCGTCACTGCCGGACAGGCAGCTCAGAAAACAAAAAGGCGGGGTAAAACTCGGCCATGCCTCGTCACTGCCGGACAGGCAGCTCAGAAAGATGAGGATGGCGCGGCGGGCGCTGACGGCGGCGTCACTGCCGGACAGGCAGCTCAGAAAAGGGTATCGATGCCGTGCACCTCGACCTCGACCGTCACTGCCGGACAGGCAGCTCAGAAATCCGAGTCTAAGCTCTCACCCCTGGGAGATTGCGTCACTGCCGGACAGGCAGCTCAGAAATTACCAAGATACTCGGGCGTCTGCGGCGCAAACGTCACTGCCGGACAGGCAGCTCAGAAAAGCCGGCAGACCACATCGAAGAGCTTTTCCGCCGTCACTGCCGGACAGGCAGCTCAGAAAAGACAGCGGGTGCGACCATTTCCGGTCTGCAGCGTCACTGCCGGACAGGCAGCTCAGAAAG
>APMI01022448.1_pt1 | contig 12469 bp, 8 predicted proteins | sample 667938 | NCBI WGS metagenome assembly APMI01 (sample SAMN01084076, study PRJNA167559) | wastewater metagenome | biome: Wastewater | place: Denmark: Ejby Moelle, Odense | collected 2011-11-28 | reverse complement strand
CGGTGGCGCTGCTGGCCGGCGCCGCCGCCGCCCGCCCCACGGACCACGCGGTGCCCGTGGCGACGGCCGCGCCCATCACGCCGCTGCCTGCACCGCGAGTGAAGCCGTCGTTGGTCATTCTGATCTCCGTCGATCAGTTCAAAGCGGAGTACCTCGACAAGTTTGGCGCGCAGCTCACCGGCGGTTTGGCGCGGCTGGCGAAGGGCGGCGCGCGCTTCACGAATGCGCATCATGATCACGCGATCACGGAGACGGCGCCGGGGCACGCGACGCTCCTGTCGGGCCGATTCCCGCGGTCAACCGGTATCATGCTCAATCGGGAGGGCGTTGATGACAACGCCTATCCCCTCGTGCAAGGCGGATACGGGTCGGGCGCATCGCCGCGTCGGTTTCAGGGCACCACACTTGCCGACTGGATGAAGGCAGCCGACAAGAACACAAAGACGTTGTCAGTCTCAATGAAGGACCGCGGCGCCATTCTGCCCATCGGCACCTCAAAGAGCGACGTGTACTGGTACGCCATTGATGGGCGCTTTCTCACCAGTACCTACTATCGCAAAGACATCCCGGCGTGGTTGCAGCAGTTCAACGAGCGCAATCTGGTGTTCGGCTACGCGGGCAAAACTTGGGACCTGCTCTTGCCGGCCAGCGAGTACGCCGAGCCCGATTCGGTGCCGGCCGAGATGGGGGGCAAGCAGTTCACCTTCCCGCATCGACTGAGTGCCGATCCCATCGACGCGGGCAGCGAGATTCGCATCACGCCGTTCATGGATGAGTTGGTGCTCGCGCTGGCGCTTCATGGGCTGCAGTCGATGAAGCTGGGAACGGGCTCGAGCACGGATCTGCTCTCCATGTCGCTGTCAGCCACCGACGTCATTGGCCACAACTACGGCCCCGACTCACGCGAGATGCACGACCAGGTGCTCCGCCTTGATCGTGCGCTGGGTCGCTTCTTGGATTCCCTGTATACGCTGCGCGATTCCACCACCGTCACGGTCGTGCTCACCGCGGATCATGGGGTGGGCTCCATTCCGGAACTCCGGAGTGATGTGACGCCGACGCCAGTTCGGGCCGATCTGTATCCGCTCATGCCGGCCGTGCGCGCGCAGCTCAAGGCGCTCAAGGTGGACACCTTTGCCGTCGAGCTCGACCAGCAGATTCTCCTCGCCAACCGCAAGGCGTTCAAGAAGCCGGCCGATTTGGACAGTGTGGTGGACGCGTTTGCCCGTGCGGCGCGTACGCGGCCCGGCATCGCGCGCGTCGATCGGTGGTCCACCATTCTCGCCGATTCCGGCAGCGACGATATCGCGCGCCGATGGGCGCATCAGTTTCCCGCCGACGCGAATATCGCCGCCGTCGTGACGCTCACGCCGTACAGCACGTGGGGCGGCAATGTGGCGTCGCATGGGTCGCCGCGCGACTACGATTCGCACGTACCCATTATCTTCTTCGGCGCCGGCGTGACTCCCGGCGTCCACGCTGAGCAGGTGCGCACCGTCGATATTGCGCCGACGCTCGCCGCGTTGCTGGGCGTCAAACCACTCGAGCGACTCGACGGCACCGCGCTGCCAATCCACCCGTAGGCGGACGGACAGCGCGGCAATCTCGCTCCTTCCGCACGCGCCGCCTTAGGCCTCCGGTGGGCCAAGGACTTCGATCTCGCGAATCTGCATCGAGCCGGGCCGTTCGGCATGCGGGCACGTCCGCGCAATCGCCACCGCTTCGTCGTAGTCCGCCGCCTCAATCAGAAAGTACCCCGACACGACTTCGCGCAACTCCGCGTACGGACCGTCACGCACGACCACATGGCCGGCCTCATTCGTCAGCAGTCGACCGCCCTCATCCCGCAACTTCTCCCCTCCCCTGAGCCGCCCCTCCTGCGCCATGCGCGATGTCCACGCCATGTACCGTGCGAGTAACGCCTCCAGCGCCTCTGGAGAGAGCGCGGCATCGTTGGCAGGATTGTCGGAGAGCAAGAACATGAAGGTCGACATCGGACGGCTCCAAAAATGATGATGGACGAGGGCACACCGCCAGCCGATGCGCCCATGCCCCCTGATGACGCGGGATGCGCGACCGAATCGACATGGGTCGCGCAGGGAATTTTTTCGACGAACACGGCCTTCCGTGCGGCGGCCCGCGAGCTTACGGCCGCACTGCTCCGACGGGCCGGCGTGGACGCCTTCGACTGGGTGGAAGATGCGGTGCAAGACGCCTTTGCGGAGGCCGCTCGCAGCTGGTCGAGCGGTGCTACGCCGCACAGCCCCATGGCGTGGCTCCATCAGGTGGCCTATCGTCGCTACCTCGACCGCGTCCGGGCCGCGAAGCGGGTGATCGATGCGCCAGCGGCGTTGGATGCCGCGGCGGCACCACTCGCCGACGCCAGCGACGTGGATACGTCATTGGCGATGTCCGACGATGTGCTCCGCCTGCTGTTCATGTGCAGCCACCCGGCGCTCACTGAGGCCTCGCGACTCGCGCTCACTCTCAAGTGCGTGAGTCAGGTCGAGGTCGACAACATTGCGCGGCTCCTGCGTAGCGAACCCACGGCCGTCGCGCAGCGCATCGTGCGGGCAAAGCGCACGCTGCAGGCCCATCGCGCCACCTTCGCGCACCCGGATGACGCGACGTTCTCGGCGCGGCTCGATGATGTGCTGCAGGTGGTCTACGCGCTCTTCACCGATGGGCACCACGCGGCCGACGGCGATACACTCGTCCATGTCGAACGCTGCGAGGAAGCCTTGCGCCTCGTCTCGCTCATCGCGCACGACCGCGCCCTCGCGCGTCCCGCCGTGCATGCGCTGCATGCCTTGGTACTGCTCACCGCCGCGCGACAACCGGCGCGCACCACTGAGGGGGTTGCCGTGCCACTCGACGAGCAGGATCGGTCTCGGTGGCATCGGCCATACATCTCGCAGGGGCTGGCCGCCTTCGGGCGGAGCATTGGTGGTGATCGCGTCACGCGATACCACTTGGAGGCGGAGATTGCGCTGCTCCACACGACGGCGCCAACGTGGGCTGCCACACCATGGGCACAGATCGTGGACGCCTACGACCGCCTCCTGCGGTTGGAGGCCACCCCCATGGCGCAGCTGGCGCGCGTCGTGGCACTCTCCGAGTCTGGCCGTAGGGAAGACGCACTCGCTGCCCACACGGCACTGGCCGGCGTCATGGATCGAACGGCCGAGTGGCACGCGGTCGGGGCGAGCCTCGCCATGCGCACTGGCGACTGGCGCCGCGCCATCATCGCCTATGACGCGGCGCTCGCCCACCCGCAATCGGGACCGGCCCGAGCACACCTTGAGCAACGCCGCCAACGCTGCCAGCGCGCTCTCGACGAGGGGCGGGTTGCTCCAATCGACGCGCTGGCACACCCTTCACCACCATGAGAAAACTGCAGATTGTCATGATCGTGTTCGTGCTGCTCGTGCTGGCGCTGCTGGCTCGCTCAGCGTCGATGTAACGACGGCGCTAGCGACCGGCGTTGGCGCGCACCGACAGCTGCGCGAGACGCTCACCGGCCGCACGGAGCGTTTCTTCGCGCTTGGCAAAGTGGAAGCGCACGAGGTGGTGCACCGGCTCGCGGAAGAAGCTCGACCCCGGCACCCCGGCCACGCCAATCTCCTTGATGAGCCACTCGGTTGCGAGCGTGTCGTTCGCGAAGCCGAGCGGACTGACGTCGACCATGACGTAGTACGCTCCTTGCGGCTCGGTGTACGAGAGGCCGGTGGTCTTGAGAATGTCGAGGAAGATCGTGCGCTTGGCGGTGTACAGATCCGTGAGCCCCTGGTAGTAGCTGGGGGGCAGCTCCAGTGCGCCGACGGCCGCTTCCATCAGTGGCGCCGCGGCGCCGACGGTGAGAAAATCGTGCACCTTCTTGGCCTGCGCGATGACATGCGCCGGCGCGTGAACGTAGCCGAGTCGCCAGCCGGTGATTGAGTAGGTCTTGGAGAGCGAATTCACCGTAATGGTGCGCTCAAAGGCACCGGGCAGCGCATTGAAATACACGTGTTCGTGCGGCGCGTACACAATGTGCTCGTACGGCTCGTCGGTGATGACCCACGTATCGTACTGCTCCGCGTACTTCAGAATCGTCAGCAGCTCGGCTTTCGTGAACACCTTGCCGCTGGGATTTGACGGATTGCACACCACGATGGCCTTGGGCTTCTGCGCAAAGGCCTTCTTGAGATCGTCCTCGTCGAAACCAAAGCCGGGCGGATGCAACGGCACGTAGATCGGCTCGGCGCCGGAGAGAATCGCGTCGGCGGCGTAGTTCTCGTAGTACGGCGAGAACACGATGACTTTGTCGCCCGGATTGCAGGCCGTCATCATGGCGACCATCATCGCTTCGGTGCTGCCGCAGGTCACGACCAAGTGCTGGTCGGGGTCCACCTCGACACCGGAGAAGTGGGTGATCTTCTTGGCCAGCGCCTGCCGGAAGCGCGGGGCGCCCCAGGTCACCGCGTACTGATGGAACGGGCCATTGCGTGCCCGATCGAGACCTTCGAGCAACACTTCCGGCGGATCGAAGTCCGGGAAGCCCTGCGACAGGTTGATGGCTCCGTACTGGTTCGCGAGGCGCGTGGTGCCCCGGATGACGGACTCGGTGAAGACGTTCAGGCGGCTGGCAGTCGTCGGCATATCGCGCACATATAGCGCCCCGTCGCACCCTGCGCCATGTGGACGAGGCATCCGTTTACGACACCATGCTCGTGCTCGCCGCTGTGCGATGGGAGTCACCAACGCTGAACCGTGATAGCTCGCGGACCGGCGGTGTTGTGCGGGGGCGATATGACGCGGCATTCACGAGAGCAGTTTTGTGATGTGATTCGTGAGCGGTCGGCGCGGGAACTGTCACTCTGCGCGTGCTGGTTCGTCATATGCTCGTGCTTGCGGCCCTGCCGGCCATGAAACTGTCCTGCGGGACGGTTTCGCGAATTCTCTGCCTTGTCCGTGACATCTGTGCCCCAACTCGATCGACTCCTCCCTCGTCTGGAATCTGGTGCGGCCTCGGTCATCCTCCTCGAGGCTGAGCTCCCTCTGCGGTGCGTCACGCCGAGCGGAGTGCAACCGGTCAGCACACAAACGCTCTCTCGCAGCCAAGTGATCGCGCTCGTGAGCGAACTCGCCGCACCCGAAGCACGGGCGGCGATTGCGACGGGTACGGGCATTCGGTTTGTCTATGAATTCAATGGCAAGCAGTGGTTAGTGCAGCAAGACGCCGACCCGAGTACGCTGCGGGTCCGCGTGCGGCAGTGGGTGATGCGTGAGACCGAAGGTGAGCCGGTGCCAGGCGGCGGAACACTTCGTCGACGCGAGACCGATCCGCCGTTTGGTCCGTTTGCGTCGAATGCTGAAGCACAGGAGGCGCTGGAGAAGCTGCTGCGCATTCAGGTGTCACGCGGCGCGGCGGACTTGCATCTGCGCGTCGGCGAGCCGCCCATCTTCCGACTCGGCGGCGACCTCCTGCGCCTCGACGGTGAGAATCCGCTGACGGCGGATCAGGTGGACGCCATGATGAAGTCGATCATGCCGGAGAAGAACAAGAAGGAATTCGAGGAGCACTGGGATACGGATTTCGCGCACGAGATCACGGGAGTATCGCGCTATCGTGTGAACGTGCTTCGCGACCGACAGGGCACGGCGGCGGTCATGCGAACGATTGCCACGGGCACGGTGACCGTGGAAGACATGGGGGTGAGCGCCGAGGTACAGGCGCTGTGCAACCTGTCGAAGGGGCTGGTGTTGGTCACCGGTCCAACGGGCTCCGGCAAGTCCACGACGCTCTGTGCGTTGGTGGATCTGATGAACCGCACGCGCTCGGATCACATCATCACGATTGAAGATCCGATCGAGTTTGTGCATCAGAGTAAGAAGTGCCTGATCACCCAGCGTCAGGTGGGCGTGCATACGGACTCCTTCAAGAGCGCGCTGCGGGCGGCGCTGCGTGAAGATCCGGACGTGGTGCTGGTGGGTGAGCTACGCGATCTTGAGACGATTGCGATTGCGCTGGAGACGGCGGAAACGGGACACTTGGTATTCGGCACGCTGCATACGAGCACGGCGGCGTCGACGATTAACCGCATTGTGGATCAGTATCCGGCCGACCGTCAGGAGCAGATCCGCATTATGCTCGCCGAGTCTCTGAAGGGCGTCGTCTCGCAGACGTTGTGCAAGAAGATCGGCGGTGGCCGCGTGGCGGCGCGCGAGATTCTGATTGTGAACAAGGCGGTCAGCGCGCTCATTCGCGAGAACAAGACGGTGCAGATCAACAACGTCATCCAGACGCAGCGCAAGCTGGGCATGGAGACGCTGAACGACGCGCTGATCAGCCTCGTGAAGAGCAAGACGATTGAGCCCGACGAGGCCTACATGAAGAGTGTCGAGCGCAAGGACATGCTGGCCAAGCTCAAGGTGCTGGGCTACTCAGTGGACGGCGTGGCCGGCGACGAGTAAGGGGGCGCTATTTGGCGGCGGCGATGCACTCGAGTTCGACGCGTGCCCCGAAGAGCAGCGTCGCCTGCACCGCGGTGCGCGCGGGGAACTTGGAGTTGGGGAAGTAGCTGCGGTAGACGGTGTTCATCGCCGGCCATTCTTTGAGGTCGGCGACAAAGGCTTGGCAGCGCACAATGCGATCCATGCCAAGCCCAACGGCGCTCAGGGTCTTCTTGATGTTATCGAGGACCTGACGGGTTTCTGCTTCGATGCCACCGGGGACGAGCGTTCCATCGGCTTTGGTGCCGAGGGTGCCGGAAACGAAGACGAGGTTTCCGACGCGTACGGCCGGCGAGAACGGGTTGGCGGGCGGTCCGTCGGGCTGAATGAAGATCGGGTCGACAGACGCGGATTGCCGAGCGCAGGCTGTCGTGGCCACCAGCGAGAGGGCGACAAGCGCCGCGCGAAAGGAGACGGGGAGAGACATGCACCCGATTTGCGGTGCGCGGGGGAATCCGTCAAGACGCGCGTGCCGGATTCGCGTGGAGTCGAGGGCGCGGCAGGATTGAACAGCGTGTGGAGTCGACAGGAGCGCGGTATCCCGTGTGATCCGTTTAAATCCGCGCAATCCGTGCAGGCTGTTGGCGGTGCCCGTGAGTCGCACTGGTGCCGGTGACTGGCATCGGTGCCCGCCGCGAGACCGCAAAACTGCTGGGCACGGATTACACGGATCTCACGGATTGCACGGATTGAACAACGGGACTCAGTCGAAGCGCGGTATCCCGTGTGATCCGTTCAAATCCGCGCAATCCGTGCAGGCTGTTGGCGGTGCCAGTGAGTCGCACTGGTGCCGGTGACTGGCACTGGTGCCGGCCGAGAGACCGCAAAACTGTTGGGCACGTATTACACGGATTGAACGGATTACACGGATTACACGGATTGAACAACGGGACTCAGTCGAAGCGCGGTATCCCGTGTGAGCCGTTCAAATCCGCGCAATCCGTGCAAGCTGTTGGCGGTGCCCGTGAATAGTGCTGGTGGCGGTGACTGGCACCGGTGCCTGCCGAGAGACCGCAAAACTGCTGGGCACGGATTGCACGGATCTCACGGATTACACGGATCTCGCGGATTGAACAACGGGACTCAGTCGAAGCGCGGTATCCCGTGTGATCCGTTCAAATCCGCGCAATCCGTGCAAGCTGTTGGCGGTGCCCGCGAATAGTGCTGGTGGCGGTGACTGGCACTGGTGCCGGCCGAGAGACCGCAAAACTGCTGGGCACGGATTACACGGATCTCACGGATTACACGGATTGAACAACGGGACTCAGTCGAAGCGCGGTATCCCGTGTGATCCGTTCAAATCCGCGCAATCCGTGCAGGCTGTTGGCGGTGCCATTGAGTCGCACTGGTGCCGGTGACTGGCATCGGTGCCGGCTGCGAGACCGCAAAACTGCTGGGCACGGATTACACGGATCTCACGGATTACACGGATTAAACAGCGGGTGGAGTCTGTCGAAGCGCGGCATCCCGTGTGATCCGTTCGAATCCGCGCAATCCGTGCAAGCTGTTGGCGGCGCCAGTGAGTCGCACTGGTGCCGGTGACTGGCATCAGTGCCAGCCGCGAGACCGCAAAACTGCTGGGCACGGATTACACGGATTACACGGATTGAACAACGGGACTCAGTCGAAACGCGGTATCCCGTGTGATCCGTTCAAATCCGCGTAATCCGTGCAAGCTGTTGGCGGTGCCAGTGAATAGTGCTGGTGGCGGTGACTGGCACCGGTGCCGGCCGAGAGACCGCAAAACTGCTGGGCACGGATCTCACGGATTACACGGATTGAAAAGCGGGACGCCTGTCGAAGCGCGGTATCCCGTGTGATCCGTTCACATCCGCTTCCGGAAGATCCGGTATCCCCACCCCTCGAGCGCGATGGCCGGGAGGCCTACCGTGCGGGCCGCGGCGCCGGGGCCTACCTCGTCCCAGCGGCCGTCGATTTCGACACCGCCACCGAAGCGTCGGTTCGACAGGTTGATCACCACCAACACCGTGTCTCCCGGCGCCGTCCGCACGAAGCTCACGATGCGATCGGGGTCCGCGTTGTTCACCCATCGGAGATCGCCGCGGCGCAGTGCGGGAGATCCGGCGCGCAGCGGTAGCATCACCCGAAAGAACTCCGCGAACTGCGGCACGCGATCCTTCATATCCCAGAATACCGGCATCTTCTCAAAGAGCGCCGGCGCGCCACTCTCGGTGGGATCCCCCACTTCGTTCCCACTGTATAGCAGCGGGAGCCCGTCCAGCGTCAGCATCAGCGCGTGCATCGCCAGCGCGCCCTTCTCGCCGAACCGCGTGATCGCCCGCTTCTCATCGTGGCTATCCGGCAGCCGCATATGAATGGCGCCAATCGGATAGGTGGCGCGCTCTTCCTCCCACGCCTCGCGTACCGCCGTCGCGCTCTTGCCCTCCTGAATTACCGCGGACGCGGCATGATACAGCGGCCATGAGTAGTCGCTATCAAACGCCACCGGTAACAGGTTCGCTTGATGCGCTTCGGCTAACAGCATGATGTCCTTCTTCACCGCTTCCAGCTTGGGGCGGAGTGCCTCCCAGAAATCCACCGGCACATTCCACGCGACATCCATGCGGTAGCCGTCGATGTCGTACTCCTTGATCCAATGCACATACAGATCCGTCATATACCGACGGAGCGCCGGGCTCGTGTAGTCCAGCTGCGCAACATCGCTCCAGTCGTAGGGCGAAAGCACCTCGCCCTTCGCGTTGCGCACATGAAGACCCGGTGTTTTCAGCATGGCGTTGTCCCACGCCGTGTGATTCGGCACCTCGTCGATGAGCACCTTCATGCCCTGCGCATGCGCCGCCTGCACGAGTCGCTTGAAGTCCGCCTTGCTCCCGTAGGCCGGATTCACATCGTAGTAGTCTCGCACGGCATACGGGCTGCCGACGCTTCCCTTGCGTTTCACCTCGCCAATGGGGTGAATCGGCATCAGCCAGATAATCGTTACGCCGAGCTGCTTGAGTCGCGGCAATCCATCCACGACGCCCTGAAAGTCACCGCGCGCCGAAAAGCTGCGCGGGAAGATCTCGTAGATCACCCCATCTTTCACCCACTCGGGTGAGGATCGGGCCGGACGTTTCGCGACGTCGGTGCTTTGCGCGACCAATGCCGGCGTACCGAACGGCGAACCAACGAGTGTCGAACCGACGAGGCTGGCAACACTGACCAGCGCACGGAGCGCGCGGAATCGCATGGCGATATCACCGGCGGGAGGGAATCAATAGTCCACGATCTCCTCAAGCTTGTGGTGCGGAACGCCCGCATCAAGCACATTTTTCGACGTAACCGATTACATCCTCAAACTTCTTTCCGACGGCCCATGTTTACGTCAATCGACGCCTTCCTCCTCACGTGGGGCTACGAGTCCGCCAGCACGCAAAAACTGATGGACGTGCTCACCGACGCGTCACTGTCGCAACCGGTGCACGACGGCGGGCGCACACTCGGGCGCCTCGCGTGGCACATCGCGCAGACCATTGCCGAGATGACGGCGAAGACCGGCCTCACCGTCTCCGGCGTCAGCGAACACGACCCCGTACCCACGCACGCCGCGGATATCGCCAGCGCCTATCGCACCGCGAGCGCGTCACTCGTCGAGCAGCTCAAAGCGCACTGGACCGATGCGACGCTGCTCCAACAGGACAACATGTACGGCGAGTCGTGGGCACGCGGCCTCACCCTCGCCATTCTCGTCAATCATCAAACCCATCATCGTGGTCAGATGACGGTGCTCATGCGGCAGGCGGGGCTCGTCGTGCCTGGTGTGTACGGCCCCGCCATGGAAGAATGGGCGCAAATGGGGATGCAGCCCCCCGCCATCTAACTAGCGACGCGTCACGGGCTCGAGTCGGACAATTGCCGTGGGCTTGCCTTCCTGGCTGTCCACGGCAAGGTAGATCAATCCATCGGGCCCCTGACGCACATCGCGAATGCGTCCCTTGTCGCGCACGAGGTTGTCCGCCACCTCGGCCTTCTGCCCATCAAGCGTCAGACGCACCAACCGCTGACCCGCCAAGCCGCCCACGAACACACTCCCCTTCCACTCGGGGAACTTGGCGCCGGTGTACACCAGCAACCCCGACGTCGCAATAGACGGGACCCACACGTTCTTCGCGTTCTCCATCCCCGGCGCCATGGTGCCGGCATGAATGGCCTTGCCTGCACCATAGTTCACGCCGAAGCCCACGACCGGCCACCCATAGTTCTTGCCGGCCTGAATGAGATTGAGCTCGTCACCACCCTGCGGCCCGTGCTCGACTTCCCAGAGGTCGCCCGTCACGGGATGAATCAACAGGCCCTGCGGATTCCGATGCCCGTAGCTCCAAATCTCGGGCTTCGCACCCGCCGTATTCACAAACGGATTGTCGCTGGGCACGCGGCCGTCATCCATGAGACGAATGATCTTGCCGTGGTGATTCGAGAGATCCTGCGCGGGATGCTTCGTCAAATCTCCCGACGGTGCCACCTGCCGCTCACCAACGCTGATGAACACATGGCCGCTCTTGTCGAACGCGATACGCGAGCCAAAATGCCCGGGCGCGCCCTTGGTTTCGGCCACGAACAGATCTTTGCCGTCAACCAACGCGTCGCCTTCCAACTTCGCCCGATGGAGCGCCGTGGTGGCGCCGCTCGCGAGTGGTTTGGCGTAGGTGAGATACACAAAGTGGTTCTGCGCGAAGTCGGGATGCAGCGCGACGTCCAGCAGCCCGCCCTGCCCGGCTGCCGCCACCGCGGGCACACCACTCACCGGCTTCTCAAGCAGCTTGCCGCCCCGCACCACGCGGAGTCGCCCCGGACGCTCCGTGACCAACACATCGCCGTTGGGCGCAAAGGCAATCGCCCACGGATTGACCAAGCCGTCCGCCACGGTCACTACGCGATAGTCGTGCAGCGATGACTTGTACACGGTGGCCTGCGCGTGCACCGGGTGACCAACGGCAACCATCGTGGACGCGAGCGCGATCGCCGACAGCGATGCGGCACGCGACGAAATACGGGACATCTCGAAGCTCCTGAAAGGGACGGGAGCCGAAATCTACTGCTCGCCTCGAGGTGGCGCGCGCTACGCGAACTCGCGCAGCACGCGCACGGTGTTCACATGCACCGCCACGGTGTCGTCCACGCGGTGCCCATAACCTCCACTCATGGTGGCGCACACGGGGAGCCCCACCTCGCGGCACGTACTCACCACCAGCATATCGCGCCGCAGCAAACCGTCGAAGGTGAGCTTGAGCCGGCCAAGCCGGTCGCCTTCGTGCGGGTCCGCGCCGCTCAGGTAGATGACGAGGTCGGCACCCGCTTCACGAAGCACGGTGGGGAGATGCTCCGCGAGCAAGGCGAGATACTCGTCATCGCCGGTCCCATCGGCGAGCTCCACATCGCGCGTCCCCGGCACCTTGTGAAAGGGAAAGTTCTTCGCGCCGTGCATGCTGAACGTGTACACCGAGTCATCGCCCGCGAAGCAACCGTGCGTGCCGTTGCCCTGGTGCACATCGAGATCCACCACGGCCACGCGTCGCACGCGACCACGCGCCTGCAAGCGACGAATGGCAATCGCGACATCGTTGAAGGTGCAGAAGCCCTCGCCGCGATCGGGGAACGCGTGATGCGTGCCACCCGCAAGGTTCATCGCCACCCCGTGTATCAGCGCCGCCTCACTGGCTTCGATGGTGCCCTGCACGACACGAAAGGCGCGCTCGACAAAGAGCGCGCTCCACGGCAATCCAATGCGGCGCTGCTCCAGCGGCGGTAACGTGCCCTGCTCAATGTGCGCGACGTATTCCGGCGTGTGGACGCGCAGCACATCCGTGCGCGCCGCGCGCTCGGGGTCGTGGAGTCGCTCCGGCGGCACGAGCCCCTCCGCCAGTACCGCCTCCCGCAACAGCGCGTACTTGGCCATCGGAAAGCGATGGCCCTCCGGCAGGGGGATGGCATAACGGGAGGAGGACCAGAGGGG
>APMI01018733.1_pt1 | contig 12475 bp, 6 predicted proteins | sample 667938 | NCBI WGS metagenome assembly APMI01 (sample SAMN01084076, study PRJNA167559) | wastewater metagenome | biome: Wastewater | place: Denmark: Ejby Moelle, Odense | collected 2011-11-28 | reverse complement strand
GGAGCGCGCCCGGAGGGATTCGAACCCCCAACCTTCTGATCCGTAGTCCGGGCCAGAACATCCTCGGGGCGCCAGGAGCCGACTCGGCGCGCCACCAGCCGACACCACGGTCTGGCACAACGTAGCAGGTCAGGACCGGTCCCCGCCCAGTGTCGCGGAGAGGCGGGCCTAGTCGCCCCCAGACCCGGCCCGCGACCATCCACCGGGTTTGTGAGCCGAACTTGAGCCGATCACCAGACCCGGGCCGTGTCGGCGACGCCTGAAGACTGATCAGTGATCGACGGGTGAGTTTTGACCACCTGGTCGTGAACCGTGAGCGGGTGATCAGTGTGAAGGAGTGGGCGGAGATCCGTCGGCTGCGTGGTGAGGGGGTGTCGATCTCGGAGATCGCGCGCCTGACCGGGGTGGCCAGGAACACGGTGAAGGTGGCGTTGGCCTCGACGTCACCGCCGCGGTATCAGCGGCCAGCGAAGGGGTCGGCGGTCGATGCGGTCGAGCCGCGGATCCGGGAGTTGCTGCGGGAGTATCCGCGGATGCCGGCCACGGTCATCGCCGAACGGATCGGCTGGGACCGCGGCTTGACGGTCTTGAAGGTCCGGGTCGCGCAGCTGCGGCCGGTGTACCTGCCGCCGGACCCGGCCTCACGCACGACGTACCTGCCTGGGGAGGTCGCTCAGTTCGACTTCTGGTTCCCCGAGGTCACGATCCCGGTCGGCGCCGGGCAGCTTCGGACGGCGACCCAGCTGCCGGTGCTGACAATGGCGTTGGGCTACTCCCGCTGGCGCGAGGGCATCTTGATCCCTTCCCGTTCGGCGGAGGACCTGTTCGCTGGCTGGTGGATCCTGATCAACCGGTTGGGTCGGGTGCCGCGGGTGCTGGTGTGGGACGGTGAGGGCGCGGTCGGCAAGTGGCGACCACACGAGCCGTTGCTGACCGAGGCCACCCACGCGTTCCGTGGCCTGCTCGGGACAAAGGTGGTCATCTGTCGTCCCGGGGACCCCGAAGCCAAGGGTCTGCTCGAGCGGACCCACGACCATTACGAGACGAGTTTCCTGCCCGGTCGTTCGTTCGCGTCGCCAGCGGACTTCAACGCCTCAGTTCTCCTCGTGGGTCGCGAAATCCAACGAGCGGCCGATGCGGGTCCTGGGGTGCCGACCGGCCGACCGTGTCGCCGCCGACCGCGCGGCGATGATGCCGTTGCCGCCGGTGGCGCCGGTGACCGGGTGGCGGTTCACGACGCGCCTGCCGCGGGACCATTACGTCCGCGTGGACGGCAACGACTACTCGATCCATCCGGGCGTGATCGGTCGTCGGATCGAGGTCGCCGCCGACCTCACGACGGTGACCGCGACGTGTGATGGGCAGCCCGTGGCGCTGCACGAGCGGTCGTGGGCCAAGCATCAGACGTTCACTGACCCCGCCCACGCGGCCGCCGCGACACTGTTGCGCCGGCAACGAATTCCGGTCCCGCGCCCGCTCGTGCTGGACCCGGTCGAGCAGCGAGACCTGTCGGTGTACGACGCCCTCACCGGGGAGGTGGCGATCTGATGACCACCACCAAGACCAGCCGCGACGTCGGGCGAGAGCTGGAGTTCCTCACCCGCGCCCTCAAAGCCCCCTCGCTGCGCGAGGCCATTCCCCGCCTGGCCGAGCGAGCCCGCCAGTCGTCGTGGACGTTCGAGGAGTTCCTCGCCGCATGCCTGCAACGCGAGGTCTCCGCTCGAGAGTCCCACGGCGGCGAAGGACGCATCCGTGCGGCCCGGTTCCCCGCCCGCAAGTCCCTGGAGGACTTCGACTTCGACCACGCCCGCGGCCTCAAACGCGAGCAGATCGCCCACCTCGGCGCCCTGGACTTCATCACCGCCACAGAGAACGTCGTCTTCCTCGGCCCGCCCGGCACCGGCAAGACCCACCTCGCAACCGGGATCGCGATCCGCGCCTGCCAAGCCGGGCATCGGGTCCTGTTCGCCACCGCGTCCGAGTGGGTCGACCGGCTCGCCACCGCCCACCACGACAGCCGCCTCCAAGACGAGCTCCGCCGGCTGCTGCGCTACCCGCTGCTGGTCGTCGACGAAGTCGGGTACATCCCCTTCGAACCCGAAGCAGCGAATCTGTTCTTCCAACTCGTCTCCTCCCGATACGAACGCGCCAGCCTGATCGTCACCAGCAACAAGCCCTTCGGCCGATGGGGCGAAGTCTTCGGCGACGACGTCGTCGCCGCTGCCATGATCGACCGCCTCGTCCACCACGCCGACGTCATCAACCTCCGAGGCGACTCCTACCGCCTCAAAGACCGAGACCTCGGCCGCGTCCCCGCGGCCACCACCGAAGAACCATGACAACCAGACCAGACTGGTCAAAATTCGACCGTCGAAACCTGGTCAGTCTTCAACCGTCGTTGACACCTTCTTCGAGTCGGTTGTGAGAGATCACTCGAAGTGATCACGCGGTGACCGTCGCCTACATCACAGCGACACGCTCACCGCCGAACCCGTACACCACTCTGATGGACCCCACTTGGCCTTGCGCGCCCGCAGGAGCGACCCGACCCGAGCCAAGCTCGCCCTCGCCGGCATCCGTCGCTTGAACACCTTGCGCGGCGCGGCGAGCTCTTCCGTCCGCTGAACGCGGTCTCGATTTCCACATCCGGCCGCTCTTGGACGCCCTCCTCACCCTCCTGTAGGCCCAGACATGAAGCCGGACACCCGGGCGGGCGGACGGGCGGGCGGACGGCCGCCGACAGGCTAGGCGGCGGGCCTACTGGTCGCGGATGACGGCGGTGACGCCCGCCGCCTTCGCGGCCGTGGCGATCGTGTCGGCCGTGGCGGAGTCCACGATGATGCGGAGGGTCCCCTGCAGGTAGGACGACCCGTTCGCCTCGATCGCCTCGTACAGGCAGCGCAGCAGCGCCGCGGTCGTGTCGATCGCCTCGTCCTCGCCCCCGAACCGCTTGATGATGGACAGCGCCACCTCCTTCTCCACCACCGTCGCCGGCGGCTGCGCGAGCCCGGGCTTTGTCGCGTCGGGTTGCGGGCCGGGAACGGGGGCGGGGCCCGGGGAGGGTGTGTCGTCGGCGTCGTCGGGTGCGGGCTCGGGCTCGTCGGGCTGCGGTTTCGCGAGGGACAGAGACTGGGACTGCAGGTTGATCTCGTTCGGACCGGTAACGGCGACCTCGCTGCCGTCCCGGTTGACGATGCGCAGGTCGCCGGCCTTTACGGCGTCGTAGATGGCGTGGCGGAGCTCGGGCTCGCCGCTGTGCAGCAGCGGCAAGCGGGGCGCCTGCCAGAAAGCGTCGCGGATCTCGCTGAGAGGCCGGCCGTAGTCGCGGTCGCGGAGCTGGTGCAGGAGCGCCTTAGCAGTGAAGTCGCCCTGGTCGTACGCCTTCTCGTGGAGGACGAGGGACTTCCAGACGAGCGCCCCGTCGAGCGAGCTCTGCGCGTCGTCGTCGAACGTGGACAGGCCGAGCTCGCGTTCGGCGTCGAGGTCGGGCTGGGACAGGTAAGCGACGTGCTGGTAGGCCCGTTTCAGCGCCGTCTCCATGCGCCGTTTCGCCTCGTTCCTTTCGCCGCGGGCCTTCTCTCGCAGGTCGTCGTCGGCCTGTACCTCAGGGGCGTCGAGGACGCGTTCCCACGCGAGGTACTCGACGGCGATCGCGCGGGCGTGGGCCCGTCGTTGCGTGTTCACGACGGCGAACACGAGCGAGGAGGCCCACGACGAGGTGAGTCGGTCCGGGCCGAGCCCGACGGCGGCCTCCAGCGCGTCGACGGTGTCCTGCTCCATGCCGTTGCGGAGGGAGAACGCGGCCGGGTCGAGGACCACGAGCCGAGTCCTGCGAGCGTCGTCCAGCCCGGCGGCGACGAGTAGCTCGAGCGGGGTCGTGCCGGGCTCGGCGCGCACGAACGCCTTCGCGCGGAACGGCCCGGTCGTGGACAGCCGTTCGGCGGCGTCCGCGATCGCCTTGTCCCGGTCGGCGTCGGTAACGCTGCTGCGGGACGCGCGGGCCAGCATGTTCAGGGTCTGCCGCGTCGACAGGTAGTAGCGCGGCGGCGTGCCGCCCGTGCCCTTGATCTGCTCCAGCGCGGCAAGTCCGGTATCCGGGTCGGCGAGGTCGCGGATGACGCCGTCGGCGTCTGCGATGCCGTAGTTGACACCAGCCACCATGGTCGCGGCCTTCGTCTCCGGGTCGGACGCTCCGCGGCGGCCCTGCCCGCGCGCGCCGACGATGGACGCGAGGAACACCATGGTCGCCGCTCGTTCAGCGGCACGCGGGTTGAACTTGCCCCACAGTGCGGCGTCGCGGCCGAGGTCGAGCAGGCGTGCCGCGCCCGCCGTCTCGTCCAACGACACGATGTCGTTCTGCGCGACCGCCCGGTAGTTCGCCTGCGTCTTCGTGTCCGAGATGAGCCCGGTGCCGAGGACCGCTTCCCGCACCGTGGCGTCTGACAGGGGCAGGTCGCCCGGTCCGATCAACGCCGGCACCCACTCGCCGGCCTTACCGCGCTTCTGCAACGCCCACACAGTCGCGGCGAACACCTGGATGGTGGAGCGGACCTTCTGGAACCCCGCCAGGTTCGCCCACTCCGACTCCGCGAGGTGCATCAGCTGGGGGTGGAAGGGGTACGCGCGGGCCACCTGCCCGGCGAAGTCGGACACCCACGGCGCGGCGATCTGGTCGAGGACCTTCGACTTCCAGCCCTTGTCCCGCAGCACGCCTCCGAACGACTCGACAGTCGCGTCCACGACCTCTTTCGCCGGCGCGTTGTCGAACAGTCGGCGGCGCAGGATCGCGGCGAAGTCGGCGTTCTCGTTCACGGTCGCGAGCCGGCCGTTCCGATCGATGAACGACTGCAGCGACTCCCGCCGCTTGGCGCCCCCGTCGCTCAGCGCCATCGTGTCCTTCTCCGACGCGATCATGACCAGCAGCATCGCCACGTTCGGCACGTCGTTCACGGCATCCAACAGCACCTGCAGAAACCCCATGTCCTTCGCGACGAGCTCGGGGTCACCTGCCCCATCGAGGCCGTTGCCGACGTAGTTCAGGATCTCGTCCACGATGATGAGGACCGGCCGGCCGACGGACCGGAGCGCGTCCACGACCTTCGACTTGTCGTTGAAGTACGGCCGGTAGTCCTCGTAACGGGCGTAGTCCTTGTCGAACAACCGCCACAGGAACCGCTCCCACAGGCTCTTGGCGGGCCCGTCGAGCTCCTGCACGGGCGCGCCCGGCGTCATCGAGTCGCACGGCAGGACCACGACCCGAGGCCGTCCCAGGTCGGCGGGCAGCGCCCGCCCGAGGATGTCGGCAGCCTGCTTGTGGACGGCCTTGCCGATGTCGGTGCCGGAGAACTCGGAGGCGTGCTCCGCGAGGTGCCACGCGCCGATGCAGGCGTGCGACTTGCCGCCGCCCATGCCCTGGTCCAGCCGAGTGAGCGCGCGCGCCTTCACGTAGTCCTCCGGGCCGCCGCCCAGCCGGACGGCGAGCTTGGCGAGCAGGTCCGCGAGCTGGCCGGTGGGGTGCGTGATCTCCCCGTAGTAGCCGGCCTGCGCGTACACGGGCCGAGACGTGCCCTTGCCGTACACGGCGTCGTGCAGGCTCATCTGCACGTCGTCGATTGCGCCGGACGCGTCCACGATCTCCGGACGCAGCTTCAGTGCCTCCCACCACGGGGTGACGGTCGTGCTCATCGGCGTGCCCTCTCCTTCCGCTCCGCGGCGCTGCCGTCGGACATGTCTAGGTCAAGGGTCGGCTGCGCGGCGCGCTTGCGCGCGTCGGCAGCGGCTTGGTCACGGTCGCTGACGACACCTCGTGCCGCGGTGCCGACGTTACGGCGATTCCGCAGGATGCCGGTCCACGCGACCACGTCTTCGTCGCCGTCGGGGAGCCTGTCCGCGAGGAACGCGATCGCGGCCCACAGGTAGGCGTCGTCGGTGTCCCTGCCGGAGGCGGCGAGGACTTCGCCCACAGCGTCCAAACCTTGGGACCACGACTTCGCCATCGCCATGGCCACGTCGATGACGGAGGACTCGGGGTCGATCCGCCGATCCGTGGACCGGGCCTCGACCAGACGGCACCCCTTCTGGGCGTCGGGGACGAGGTCGCGGACTTCGGTCAGTTCCAGAGAGGACGCGAGCGACTGCCAGCGGAGCTCGGATTTGGCCTGGACCTGTCGTCCGTACAGGCGGGCCCACCATAGGGCGAACCGTGTCCGTGCGTCGAACGTCTCCAGGGGCTGGTGGTCGATGTCGACCGCCATAGCGTCCTGCACGGCGGCTCGAGCCAGTGGGAGGAAGTCGGCGATGTCGACGGGCGTGCCTTTGGCGTCCAGCACTTCCCGGTATCGGCCCGCTACTTCCATCGCTGGCCCTGCGGCGGCCATGAGCATGTCGGCGGGCGCCAGGCCCCACCGTTCCCAATCGGGGTAGCGGCCCTTGACGACCTTGCGGATCTCTGCCTCCACCGCCCCCTTGCGCCCTGTCGGGCGTCCTGCGGGCGCGGGTCGGCAGGACATGGTGAGGGTGGTGACGATGTTGGTGAACCCGACCTTGCCGCCCGCTTCGGTCTTCGCGGGCCACGCACCCGTCAGGACCAGTCCGGCGTCGCGGATCGCTCCTAGGAGCCGTTGCCACACCTCGGGCTCGCCGTGCCCGAAGACGATGGTGACCACTCCGTCGGCGGCGACGACCCGCTGCGCCTCCGCGAACGCCTGAGTGATGAGCCGGTCGTAGTGCTCGCGCGTGCGGTGGTCGTTGTTGCTGGTGCCGCCCTTCTTTACGATGATCTCGTCCCGCTTCTCCTGGACGCCGTACTCGTGGGAGGTCAGCCCCAGCTCGGGCCAGGACTCGGACAGTGCACGCTTGATCCACACGTAGAACAGGTCGCTCGCGTCGCTGTAGTCGATCATGGCGTCGTACGGCGGGTCTGTCACGACGGCGGTGATGCTACGGTCGCGGTACGGCAGGACGGTCGCGGAGCCTTGGGCGACGTTTGTCGGCGTGGCCCGCGAGGGCGGCATGGTGGAGCGCAGCGACGCGAGCGTCCCTCCGGCGACGGACTCCCAACTTCCCGGGCCGTCAGCGAGGCCGACCTCGAAGTAGTCGAACGAGAAGTTCAGGCTGGACTCCGTGGCGAACACATCGTTCACCTTGTTGAGTCGCGGGTCCAGCGTGCAGCCCCGGGTGGCCCGCCTGATCTTCCGTGCCATGGCCGCGGCGGCGTACCCTGTCAGCGCACGCACGTAGTCGTCCGTGTTCCGGTTGGACGCCAGCACGTTTCCCGTGTCGCTGATCGCGCGGGCGAGGGCGACGAACGAAAGGGTCTGACGTGCGTTCATCATGTCGCCGTAGCGGCGGGCCCCGTACACCGTGGCCTGAACGGTCCACGTGTTGCCGTCGGGGATGCGCTCGTCGGGCACTGCCGTCATGAACGGGCCGAAGCCCGGCTGGTCGCACACGGCGGCCTCCGCGGCGTTGATGGCCGCCGTCTCCGCCGCTGTCAGCGCACGGTAGGACTTGCCGACGTTCGGGTCGATGTCCGCGGCGAGCAGGGCCACGTCACGACCGTGGCCCTCGTCTAGCAGCCTAGTGAGGACGTGCCGGTCGTGGGCGTGGTCGCAGAACGGGCAGACCGCGAGCCGGCCGTTGCTGTCGTACCGGCTCTTGCCGGGCGGCACTTGTCGGGTAGGCAGACGGCGCGGCGGTCCCTCGTGGACGACGACGGCCCATGTTCGCGTGGACGTGTCGGGGTCGATGTAGAACGACTGGCCCGGGTCTGTGAACTTCGCGCCGTTGGCGCGGTTCTTCCTCGTGCTCGTGTGCCGCAGCTCTAGTTGTCCGATGAGCGGAAAAGCAATCCCGCACTCTTGGCAGGGCACACTCAGCGCCCACAGGTACCCCCACGCATCCTTATCGCCCACCTGCGGGTAGTAGGGACGCATGGCCGCGTTGAGGCGCCGGCCCACCTCGGCAATGGTCGCCTCGACGTCCCGCACGAGACGGGGCGTACCCACGTCCAGCCGGTCGGAGTTGCCCTCGTAGGGCAGTTCGGGCTCGACGTCCCAGTCCCGACAGGGGTAGTCGGTCAGCAACCTTGATGCGAGGACCGCGACAGGGCTGTAGTCGATCGCGTGGGAGGGGAGCCCGAGCCGGGCGGTCTCCAGCGGGATGAGCCCTCGCCCGGAGAACGGGTCCAGTGTGCTGACCGGACCCTTCGTCGCCTTCAGGATCTCGTCGTGCAACTCCGCGCCCTTGTCGAACCTGCCCTCCATGGCATCGCGCACCAGACCCTGCAACCGGGCCTGTTCCGCAGGGGAGTCGGGCCACGGGAGCAGCGAGCAGATGGTGGCCGCCTTGGCTTGCGCGGTGGGCCGCTTCGCGAACCAGGTCATCACGCCGACCTCCGCGTTGCCGCTGCCCCAACCCGCGCTGCTGTTCGAGGAGACCTCGGCGCAGGGGAACCAGCGCTCGATCATGCGGGTCACGTCGGGCTGTCCTCCTGGTTGGCGGCGCGGGCGAGGCTGGAGCCCGGGACCTTGAAGATGGCGTCTGCGGTGATGTCCGAGGCGAACACCGTCACGGGATCTTCGAACGTGCCGAAGACACGTCCTTGCCCGTCCGAGCAGCCGTCAACGACGTACAGCCAGTAGTCCTTGCGGTGCTGGGTCGCCATGAGGACCTCGTTGCCGGTGAGGCGGACCCCGTTCGAGCTGGCGGAGCCCCACACGCCCTTGACCTCGACGAGGCGGTGCTCGCGGCCGCGCCGGGCGTACAGGTCATAGCCGAGGTTGTCGAGGTGCACGTCGGAGACGACCCACCCTTGCGCGGCGAGGGTGTGGGCGACGAGCCGCATCGAGATGGCCTCGGAGTCCTTCTCCTCGACGGTGGCGGGCACCCCGGCGGCGGCCGCGTGGATGCGGGCGACGAGGCGGGGGGCGGTGATGGCGACGACGGAGAGCCTTTCGAGCTCGGCGAGCCGGTGCTCGGTCTTGGCCTTCAGGGTGTTGCGTAGGGCGACGCGTTCCTCGCGGTTGGGGAAGGCGACGGCGGGTGTGAGGTCGGTGGGCAGGTTCGCGAGGTCCCGGCGGGCAGTCGCGAACCAGTCGTTCCGAGCGGCCTGTGACGCGTTCTTGGCTCTCTCGGCGAGGCGTGCGGCCTCCTCGTCGGCGGCGAGGTCGCGGCCGGGGTGGGGGGCCTTGCCGGGCTGGGTGGTGGGGACGAGGTTCGCGAGGGTCTCCCAGCGGATGGCGGTGGCGTTCCCGGTGGCGTCGACGCGGACGAGGGCGGCCCACTGGGTGCGGCGGCGCCCGTCGGCCTCGGTGAGCTCGGCCCGGTACGCGTATAGGTCGTAGGGGGTGATGCTGGTCGGGTCCTGGGCGGCTCCGCCGCGGTAAAGGTCGGGCGCGTACGCGTCCTCGGCCATGTCGATGAGGGCGGCGAACGCGGGGTCTCCGGGCCCGAGGGCGAGGACGCAGTTGTCGGCGAGGGCGACCTCTTTGAGTGCGTCGCCGCTGATGGCGACGAGCGCGGTGGCCTGGCCCCCAAGCGCGGCGGGCAGCCTTGTCGCGGACAGGAGCCGGACCTCATCGCCCATCGCGGTCGGCCGGACGGTCAGCAGCCCGGACGCGTTGACCCGGTCGAGGTAGGCGTCCACGATCGCGGGGTTGATCCGTTCGAGGTAGTCCTGCTGCAGCAGGGCGAGGGCCTCCACGACCTTGACCTGCTCGGCGAGTCGCGACTCCTGGGCCCGGGCGGCCTGCGCCGCCTGCCGAATCAGGGCGGTCGTGACCCGTTGGGCGGCCTGGATCGCGTCGGCCTTCTTGTCCTCGTCGTTGCCGTACAGGGCGGTGAGCCACTTGTCGTAGTCGACACCGGTGAGCTCGGCGACGAGGGAGAGGGAGTCGAACAGCTGGCCGTTGAGCTCGTTGGCGGCGTTGACGAAGTTCTCCAGGAGCCGGTGGAGCGTGTCGCCCTCGCGGGTGTCGACGGCGACGAGGTTGTACAGCTCCACGTCGCGGTTCTGCCCGACCCGGTGGATGCGGCCCATGCGCTGTTCGAGCCGGACCAGCGACCACGGGATGTCGTAGTTCACGAGGACGTGCGCGGCCTGTAGGTCTATGCCTTCGTTGCCGGCGTCGGTGGTCACGATGACCTGGAAGTCGCCGCGCATGAACGCGGCGCGTACGGCGTCCCGTTCGGGGTGGTTCTGCCGGCCGGAGTAGGTGAGGGCGGTGTAACCCTCACGGTTCAGGCGGGCGGTGATCCACTCGGCGGTGTCGGCGTACTCGGTGAACACCACGGCCTGCTCGGCGCCGCCGGGCCGGATGCCGTTCGCGGCGAGGCACTCGTCGGTGAGCCGCTTCCACTTCGACGGGACGTAGGCGGGGTCGGCGAGGATGCCGACGAGCTGGGCGAGGAGCCCGGCGATGGCCTTCTTCTCCGCTCGGGCCGACGTGGAGTCGGCGTTGACGACTTCCTCGACCTCCCGTTCGGACTGGTCCTCCCCGTACGGGTCGAACTCGATCGCGGTCTCCGCCGCAGTCTTGCCGCCCATGAGGTCGCGCCGCCGTTTCAGGGTCTCCGCGAGGGCGTGCAGGCAGGAGGCAGCCCGTTTGCCGTACACCATGCGGGCGAGGGACTGCGCCGCAGGCGGGAAGTAGTCGTCCACCATGGCGAGCGCCTCGTTGTAGACGGTCAGCTCGTTCAGCGTGAGCGGCACCCGCAGGTTCGTGGCGCGGCGGCCCTTGAACAGCTTGGTCACCCCGTCGTAGTCGACCAGGTCCTCCTTCATGCGGCGCAGGAAGTGGGTGGTGCCGGGGCGCAGCTCGGCGAGCTGCCGGTTCGGGTCGTCGCCCGGCTCGGGGTAGATGTCGGGGTCGACTAGGTGCAGCAGGTGCCGGAACAGCCACTCGGACCCGCGGTGCGGGGTGGCCGTCATCAGGAGCGCGCGGGGCGTGTTGCGGGCGAGGAGCCTGCCCACCCGATGGAAGCCCTGCGCGGTCGGTGTGAGCCGGTGCGCCTCGTCGAACACGACTATGTCCCAGCCGGCCTGGTCGGGCCGGATCGCGTCCTGAACGGCGGGGTTCACGGCGGCGAGCTCCAGCGACGTGATCCACATGTCGTGGTCCGCATCGAGTGCGTGCTCGTGTACGGTGCCGGCGGTGATACGGCGCAGCCCGCCGCCGAAGAACCGCTCGAAGTCGGCCTGCCACTTGGACACGAGGTTGGCGGGGACGACGACGAGCGCCTTCTTCACGAGCCCGAGCTTCTGCATCTCCCGCAGGTATAGGCCGGCCATGATCGTCTTGCCGGTGCCGGGCTCGTCCGCGAGCAGGAACCGGAGCCACGGCTGGGGCAGCATGGCGCCGTAGACGGCGTGCGCCTGGTGAGCGTACGGCTCCAACGGGGACGACGCGAGAAGGGTCGAGCGGGCGTTCATGGACGCCGCCGCCATCCACTGGGTCCACATGCCCGCGAGGACGCGTTCGGAGCGGGCCTGGCCGTCTTGCACGAGCAGGTCGACGCTGTCGACGTCGGCGTCGGACACGTCGGCCCGGTGCAGCCCGCCGTGGTCGTCCTTCACGTACAGGACCCAGCCTCCGGCGGTGGGGGCGGCCATGTCCACGGTCACGTAGCCGAGGGACCCGAGCGCGGGCACGCGCAGCCTGTGCCCGGCCCGGAACTCGTGCGGCACCACTACCCCCTTGTCGGTCGCCGACAGCGGTGGTGGCCGTGTCGGGCTGCCCGCGCGGTAGCGCGCGGCCTGAGTGTTCTCAGCACACAGTATCGGCCGTCGCCGCGCGGGTGGCGACCGTCGGTACGGTCGACTCCACCCCGCCCGGAGTGGCGTCCCCGAGACGTCCCGTTGAGGCCGAACCGAACTAGCGAGAACAATGGACTGGAACGCGGAGAGCGACGCCTCGCAGGGCCCCTGCCACCTGCACTAGCTGATCACGGTAGGGAACGCGGCACGGGCGAGATCGTGCAGTGGGAACAGTGCGGCTCATGCCCGGAGACGGCGCCACGTCGCCACGTGGCAGGACCCGGACGGCGACCCGCACCTGATCGCCGACGGCCTGCACCTGCGCGTCCCGGCAGGCAGCACCCTCGACGAGTGGTGGGCCGGGCACGAGTGGACCGATACGGACTGCTCGCGGCGGCGGTTCGCCGCCTTGTTCGACCAGCCGTTGGACGCCCCTCGCGCGCTCGACTGGCACGAACGGTCCCGCTGGCTCTCAGCGCTCCTCAACGCCCACGCGGCCAACGAGGTCTCCGAGGACGGCTACCTCGACTTCGTGCGCCCCATCGAGCTCGGCGACCTGCCCGACGACACGGACGAGTACGACGACGGCGAGGGCGGCGGGGCGGCTCCTGACCGACGTCGGCCTGCCATACGCCGCCCGTGCACGTGGCAGTGGCGGCACCCCGCGCGGGGTGCCGCCACCGTCGCGTGGGCCTTTCCGTTCAGACCCTCTGCGCGATG
>APMI01003705.1_pt1 | contig 12485 bp, 12 predicted proteins | sample 667938 | NCBI WGS metagenome assembly APMI01 (sample SAMN01084076, study PRJNA167559) | wastewater metagenome | biome: Wastewater | place: Denmark: Ejby Moelle, Odense | collected 2011-11-28 | reverse complement strand
CCTGCATCGCCAGCCCCCGGCAGTGCCCGCCGGGCATCAGCGCCATCATCAGGCCTGGCGCCTCGGGCGTGGCGCGCCACGACATCAGGCCGATGGAAAAGGCGCGGTGCCAGCCGGGCGCATCGCAGGGAATTTGCCGGGCAGGGGTGAACTCGGGCTTCCAGATCAATGAGCCATAGGCAAAGACCCAGAGCGGCCCGGCAGGCCGTTCGGCCAGCAGCACATCGGCAGCTTCGGCAATCGCCGTTTCGTCCAGCGGGGTCCAGCCCCGCAGATCGGGAGAGTCGGGGTCGAATGCCACTTCGCGCCGCGTGCGGGCGACATGGGCTTCGGTCAGGGTCATGCGGCGTTGCGGCATGGCCGGATGTGGGCACGGACCGTCCGCAGCGTCAAGCGCAATGAAAAACGCCGCCCCGTGGGGCGGCGTTTCTGCGATGGTTCAGGCCTTACGATGCCGCAAGGTTGCGCAGCACATAGTGCAGAACGCCGCCGTTCTCGACATATTCGATCTCGATCGCGGTATCGATGCGGCACTTGATGTTGATCGTCTTCTTCGACCCATCGGCATAGGTGATGGTGCAGGGCACCAGGCTCAGCGGTTTCAGATCGCCCGCAAGGCCGGTGATTTCCACCGTCTCATTCCCGGTCAGGTTCAGCGACTTGCGGGTCATGCCTTCGGTGAACTCGAAAGGAATGACGCCCATGCCAACCAGGTTCGAACGGTGGATACGCTCGAACGATTCCGCGATGACTGCCTTGACGCCCAAGAGGGCCGTGCCCTTCGCCGCCCAGTCACGCGACGAACCGGCGCCGTATTCCACGCCGCCAAAGATCACCAGCGGCGTGCCGGCGGCCTGATATTCCATCGAGGCGTCGAAGATCGAGGTCTGCTCGCCCTTCGGCCCCTTGGTATAGCCGCCCTCGACGCCATCAAGCATCTCGTTCTTGATGCGGATGTTGGCGAAGGTGCCGCGCATCATCACCTCATGGTTGCCGCGACGGGCACCATAAGAGTTGAAGTCGCGCGGAGCCACTTGCCGTTCGGTCAGATACTTGCCTGCGGGCGTGGTGGGCTTGAACGAACCGGCCGGAGAGATGTGGTCGGTGGTGATCATGTCGCCAAGGATCGCGAGGATACGCGCGCCCTTGATGTCGGAAATCACGCCCGGCTTTTTCGACATGCCGCGGAAGTAGGGCGGGTTCTGGATGTAGGTCGAGCTTGCGGGCCAGTCATAGGTCTGGCTGTCGGTAGTTTCGACCGCCTGCCATTTCTCGTCGCCCTTGAACACATCGGCATACTTTTCCTGGAACGCCTTGCGGGTGACGGTGGCTTCGACCAGCTCGGCAACCTCTTGGTTGGTCGGCCAGATGTCCTTCAGATACACCGGCTTGCCGTCTTTCGACGTGCCGATGGCATCCTTGGTCAGGTCGATGTTCACATCGCCGGCCAGAGCATAGGCGACAACCAGCGGCGGCGAGGCGAGGTAGTTCGCCCGCACGTCCGGCGAGATGCGGCCTTCAAAGTTGCGGTTGCCCGACAGGACGGCGGTCGCCACCAGATCGTTGTCGTTGATCGCCTTGGAAATCGCGGGGTCGCCCAAGGGGCCCGAGTTGCCGATGCAGGTGGTGCAGCCGTAACCCACAAGGTTGAAGCCCACTGCGTCCAGATCTTCCTGCAACCCTGCGGCGTTGAGGTATTCGCCCACAACCTGCGATCCGGGGGCGAGCGAGGTTTTCACCCACGGCTTCGCCGTCAGCCCCAGCGCACGCGCCTTGCGGGCAACCAGACCGGCCCCGATCATCACATAGGGGTTCGAGGTGTTGGTGCAGGAGGTGATGGCCGCGATCACAACCGAACCGTCGCGGATGGTGTAATCCTTGCCCTCGACCGAGGCGGTCTTGCGGGCGTCCTTTGGCGGGGCGATGACGCCGCCGCCCTGGTCGGCCATTTCCGCCGCCGCGACCGACATATCGATGCCACGATACTCCGCCACGGTTTTATAGAAGCTGCGGGCAGCAAGGTTCAGCGGGGTGTAGTCTTGCGGGCGCTTGGGGCCGGAGATGGCGGGAACGATCTCGCCCATGTCCAGTTCCAGCGTCGAGGTATAGACGGGCGCGTAATCTGCACCGCGCCACATGCCGTTGGCCTTGGCATAAGCCTCAACCAGGGCAATCCGCGATTCCTCGCGGCCGGTGTTGCGCAGGTAGCGCAGGGTTTCGCCGTCAATCGGGAAGAAGCCGCAGGTGGCGCCGTATTCCGGGGCCATGTTGGCGATGGTGGCACGGTCGGCCAGCGGCAGATGGTCCAGCCCTTCGCCGTAGAATTCGACGAACTTGTTCACCACGCCGTGCTTGCGCAGCATCTGCACGACCTTCAGCACCAGGTCGGTTGCCGTGGTGCCTTCCATCATCTTGCCGGTCAGCTTGAAGCCGACAACTTCGGGGATCAGCATCGAAACCGGCTGGCCCAGCATCGCGGCCTCGGCCTCGATCCCGCCGACGCCCCAGCCCAGTACCGCCAGACCGTTGACCATGGTGGTGTGGCTGTCGGTGCCGACCAGCGTATCGGGGTAGGCCACCACGTCGCCATTCTGGTCGGTGTCGGTCCAGACGGTTTGCGCCAGATATTCCAGGTTCACCTGATGGCAGATGCCGGTGCCGGGGGGGACAACGCGGAAGTTGTTGAACGCCTTTTGTCCCCATTTCAGAAAGACATAGCGTTCAATGTTGCGCTCATACTCGCGCTCCACATTGGCCTGGAAGGCGCGGGGAGAACCGAATTCGTCGATCATCACCGAGTGGTCGATGACCAGATCAACCGGGTTCAGCGGGTTGATCTTTTGCACATCGCCGCCAAGCCCGGCGATGCCGTCGCGCATGGCGGCAAGGTCAACCACGGCCGGAACGCCGGTGAAATCCTGCATCAGCACGCGGGCAGGGCGATAGGCGATTTCGATCGGGTTCTTGCCGCCCATCTTGCCCCAGTCGGAAAAGGCTTTGATGTCTTCGACCTTGACGGTCTTGCCATCCTCGAACCGCAGCATGTTCTCCAGCACCACCTTCAGCGAGGCGGGCAGCTTGGCGAATTCGCCCAGACCGGCCGCCTCGGCGGCGGGGATCGAATAGTAGGAAACGGTCTGTCCCCCCGCAGTCAGTGTCTTGCGGGTCTTCTGGCTATCGTGTCCGACGGTAACGGTCATGCGGGCCTCCTCATGGCTGGCGTCTTGCGGGGGTTTGTGCCCAAGAGGGCAAGCCCTTGCAAGGGAATCATCTGCACTTGCCAGGATTGTATGCAATTGTATGCCGATTTTCCAGCCCTCAATTCCGTGACTGCCACAGGAACGGGCACTCGCAAAACCTTGATTGGCAAGTGCGGGGGCTGTTTTGTAGAACCAAGGCAGGACTTGGGGATCGGAACCACGCGATGATGCGACAGATTGTCAGTGCCGCCTGCGGCCTGTGGCTGTGCCACGCGGGGCAGGCGATGGCGCAAAGCCAGACCGGCGTGGTGGTGGAGCTTTATACGTCGCAAGGCTGTTCCTCTTGCCCGCCCGCCGATGCAGTGTTCGAACATCTGGTGAACCAGCCCGACGTGATTCCCCTGGCGCTGCATGTCGATTACTGGGATTACATCGGTTGGCAGGATACCTTTGGCAACGCCCGCTTTACCGACCGGCAAAAGGCCTATGCCCGCGCCTCGGGCGAGCGGATGATCTATACTCCCCAGATGATCATTTCGGGGCAAGAGCGCATCGTGGGCAGCGAAGCGGATGAGCTTGCCGCAGCCATTTCGCGCCAACGTGCGGTGCAACCGGCGGTCAAGCTCAGCATCGAGCGCATGGGGGACCGTGTGATGATCCGCGCTGCGGCCAACCCGCCCTTGCCGCAGGCTGTGATCGTTCAGCTTGTCCGCTATCAGCCGCAGCAGACCGTCGAGATCGAGGGCGGCGAGAACCAGGGCCAGATCGTCACCTATTCCAACATCGTGACCGATTGGCAGCGCCTGGGCGAATGGCCCGGCAAAGAGCCGCTGGCGGTAGAGGCAGATGCCCCGGGGCCAAGCCCGGTGGTGGTGATTCTGCAAAATCAGGGCCCGTCAAACATCGTCGCGGCGGCGGCGTTGAAGTAAGAAATTTACTCGCAGTCCAGAGTTGGCTTCTCGAAGCCAACAATCGTGAAACTGTTTTGCTTATTTGGCTTCCCGTAAAGTGTGTAAACGCAATTGCTGTAAAACGCTTGTCCACCTGTCGTTTGGGCATAGGCCGTATTGCCATATGCTGTCACCGTGGTGTTCATCGGTGTCACATAGGTGTTGCTGGTGCGCCATTGAAATGCCTGTCTGCCGTCCGGCATCTGAAATGACGCGTGAGGCGCGCCGTATTTCACTGCCACAGCAGTAATATCTTTGCCAACATAGCTCTCCATAATATCGGAAGCGCATCCGCTGAGAGCTAGAAACGTCAATCCAATTACTGTCTTACGCATGGATACTCCTAGGGCAATCTATTGATTTTCTTGCACGTTCGCACAGAGCCCGTCCAGTATTTTCACGCCCGGTCATCCTTGGCGCTGCCCATCACCACATAGGTGGTGATGGATCGCACTTGCGGCAGCACGCCCAGCACCTCGGTATGCCAGTGTTTGTAGGCGGCAAGATCCGCCACCTCGATCCGCAGCAGATATTCCACCGTGCCGGTGATGTTGTGGCACTCGCGCACTTGCGGCGCGCGCGACACGGCCCGCTCGAACCCTTCCTGCCCGGCCTTGGTGTGGTCGTTCAACCCGACTGCAACATAGGCGACAAAGCCGAGGCCCCGCTTTTCGGGGTCCAGCACGGCGCGATAGCCCTTGATCAGGCCCGACCGCTCCATCTCCTGCACCCGGCGCAGGCAGGTTGACGGCGACAGCCCCACCTTTTCGGCCAGATCAAGATTCGCAATCCGGCCGTTGCGGGAAAGCTCATGCAATATGCGTTCATTTGCGGCATCAAGTTTGATCATGGATTGCAGATATAGTGAGGCATTGACAATCTTTGCAATCCTTCGCCGCCTCTGGCGCGGCATCATTGCGCGATGAGCACTGAAATCCTCCTCGCCCTTTTGTCTTTCGCTTTCGTCACCTCGGTCACGCCGGGGCCGAACAACCTGATGCTGATGGCTTCGGGCGCAAATTTCGGCATCCGGCGCACGATTCCGCACATGCTGGGCATCTCGGTCGGATTTGCGGTTCTGGCCTGCGCCACGGGGTTGGGCCTTGCCGGGCTGCTGCACGCCTGGCCCCCTGCGATGCTGGCACTGAAGGCGGCAGCGGTGGGTTACATGCTGTGGCTGGCATGGAAGATCGCGGGCTCCGGCGCGCCGGGGCAGGGGCGGGCGTCTGCGCGGCCCATGACCTTCTTGCAGGCCGCCGCCTTCCAATGGGTGAACCCAAAGGCCTGGGCCATGGCGCTGGGGGCGATTGCGGTCTATGCCCCCGATGGTCGGCTGTGGCAGGTCGGCCTGGTCGCGGGGGTGTTCGCGCTGGTGAATCTGCCCACGGTCAGCCTGTGGGCCTGGGCGGGCGAGGCGCTGCGGACCTTGCTGTCCGATCCGCGCCGGTTGCGGGTGTTCAACCTGACCATGGCGGGGCTGCTGGTCGCCTCGCTCTGGCCGGTCCTGAAAATGTAAAGGGCGCCCGAAGGCGCCCCTTGCCTTACTTGACGCGCGTCCAGGTGCCGCCATCGCGGCAGATACCGAAAACACAACCCCTGACCGACAGCTTGTTGCCCGAAAGGGTCATATCCGACGAATAGGTCTTGTCACGGTCCGGTGCCCAGATCTTGCCGTCGTCATAAAGCCCGTCGGGATAGGCCACCATATCCCAGACGATCTTCTTGCCGACATTGGGGCTGTCGATCTGCTTGCCCTTTTCGTCAAAGGCCTTGACCAGCGTGCCGCAAAACGCGGGGCCGCAGGGCTTGATCTCGACATAGCCGAACTTGCCGTTGTCGTCGGGCTTGGTCTTCCACACCCCTTCGACCGGATCGGCCAGCGCGGCCCCGGCACCGAATGTCAGCGCGGCGGCCAGAATCAGCTTTTTCATCGTGGGTTCCTCCTCCCAAATCCTGTGGCGATCATCGGTCACGCTGCGGCTTTCGATCAAGCCTGACGTCGGGTCGCGCCCTTGGCAAAGCGTCGGTCCCGTGCCAAAGGGGGGCAACCAGTGCCAGCGAGGGCCCCGATGATCCTTTACCCCGCGATCGACCTGAAAGACGGTCAATGCGTGCGCCTGCTGCGTGGCGAGATGTCGGCAGCCACCGTGTTCGGCGACGACCCGGCGGCCCAGGCCCTGAAGTTTCAGGATGCGGGCTGCGAATGGCTGCACCTGGTCGATCTGAACGGCGCTTTTGCGGGCGAACCTGTCAACGCGGCGGCGGTTGAGGCGATCTTGTCGCGCGTTTCGGTGCCCGCCCAGCTTGGCGGCGGCATCCGCGACATGGCGACGATTGCGATGTGGCTGGAAAAGGGCCTGTCGCGCGTGATCCTTGGCACCGTTGCCGTCGAAAACCCTGATCTTGTGCGGCAGGCGGCACGCGCCTTCCCAGGCAAGGTCGCCGTCGGCATCGACGCCCGCAAAGGCTTTGTCGCCACCAAGGGCTGGGCCACCGAAACCACCGTGCAGGCCACCGATCTTGCCCGCAGCTTCGAAGATGACGGAGTGGCCGCGATCATCTACACCGACATCGACCGCGACGGCGCGATGCAGGGCCCGAACATCGAGGCGACCGAGGCCCTTGCCCGCGCCGTCACCATTCCAGTCATCGCCAGCGGTGGCGTCTCCCGCATGGAAGACCTGACAGCGCTGCGCGATACCGGCGTGATCGCCGGCGCCATCTCGGGCCGCGCGCTTTATGACGGGGCGATTGATCTGGCCGGGGCGCTGAAGGCCCTTGCGGCCTGATTTCCCCTTCTCCAAATATCCCGGGGGTCCAAGGGGGCAGCGCCCCCTTTCCTCCGCCCCTCACAGGGACTAGGTTTCCCCCATGCTGAAAACCCGCATCATCCCCTGCCTTGATGTCGCCGATGGCCGCGTGGTCAAGGGCGTCAATTTCGTCAATCTGATTGACGCGGGCGACCCGGTCGAGGCGGCCAAGGCCTATGACGCGGCGGGGGCGGATGAGCTGACCTTCCTTGACATCCACGCCACCCATGAAAACCGTGGTACGATGTTCGATCTGGTCACCCGCACGGCCGAGCAGTGCTTCATGCCGCTGACCGTGGGCGGCGGGGTGCGCACCCATCACGACGTGCGGGCGCTGCTGCTAGCTGGGGCGGACAAGGTGAGCTTCAACTCCGCCGCCGTCGCCAACCCCGATGTGGTGGCCGAGGCGGCAGACCGCTTTGGCAGCCAGTGCATCGTCGTGGCGATCGATGCGAAAACGGTGGCCCCGGGAAAGTGGGAAATCTTCACCCATGGCGGCCGCAAACCCACCGGCATTGATGCCGTCGAGTTTGCTCTTGCAGTGGCAGCCAAGGGGGCAGGGGAGATACTGCTGACATCGATGGACCGCGACGGCACCAAAGGCGGCTACAACCTGCCCCTGACCCGCGCCATTGCCGATGCGGTGGATATTCCCGTCATCGCCTCGGGCGGCGTCGGCACGCTCGATCACCTTGTCGAGGGCGTCACCGAAGGCCATGCCAGCGCCGTCCTTGCCGCATCGATCTTCCACTTCGGCACCTATACCATCGGCCAGGCCAAGGCCCACATGGCCGCCGCCGGCATTCCGATGAGGTTGTGATGGACACCCTTTCCCGCCTGTACACCACCATTGCCAGCCGCAAGGGCGCGGACCCGGATACCAGTTGGACCGCCAAGCTGTTCGCCAAAGGCCCCGAGAAATGCGCCGAGAAGTTCGGCGAGGAAGCCATCGAGGCGATCATCGAGGCGGTCAAGGGCGACCGCGACAAGCTGACAACCGAGGCGGCGGATGTGCTCTATCACCTCCTCGTCATGCTCGCCGCTCGCGACGTGACGCTGGACCAGGTGCTGGCCGAGCTTGACCGCCGCGAGGGTGTATCCGGGATTGCCGAAAAAGCCGGGCGCAAGTGATCCGCACCGCCCCGGCTTTGCTGGCCCCTGGCTACAGCCAGCGACCGCTTTGAAAGCCACATCGGACCGTGCTGACAGACGCCGCGCACCGCGTTCGAATCTTGGCAGACACCAATGCAAAAGGCCGGGCATCGCCCCGGCCTTTGTCGTTTCGCCCAGCAGCAATTGACTTTTCCGTCCGCCGCGGACGCTGGCGGACGGCTCGGACGCATACAATTGTATGCCATAACTATCTAACGATTTCAGGAAGTTATGGCTCCGGCGGTAGGGATCGAACCTACGACCAATTGATTAACAGTCAGGTATGAAGTCACTGATTTCAATAGGTTATTTGACATAGCATATCGCTGTAATCTGTATGTCTCTGGTTCGTATCCTTCCAAATGGGTGGCGCGAATCGATCCGTTGTGGCTGCATGTCTTGGCGTTCATGTGGGGATTGTCATGCGAAAGTGGGTTTTGGCGGTGGTGGCCGCGCTGGCGGTCGGGCAGGCAGAGGCGGCCCAGATGCAGATGCAGTTTGCAGCCAATCTGGATGGGAGCCCTAACAATTTATCCGTCGATCTGCGCTTCGACACATCGCTGGGATATACGGTTGATTATCCGATTGGGTTCTGGCGTCAGGGTGGGATTGGCCAGCCAAATTCCCCGGAATGGGCACCTCCAGACTTTCCGTCCGTCCCGCCTGTGACCGCAATCGGCTTTGTCGCTGATGATTTGAGTAAGACCTTCAAGCCAAACTCCTACGCGGGTTTCTATGCGACGCCTATCTGCATCGACCTGGAGATGGTGATTTGCCCGCAGAGCTATGGGTTTCAGGCCGAGTTATCACGCTGGGTCGATGATGGTTTGGGCGGCTATGAGGTTTACGACTTCATTGAAGTATCGGTGCAAGACCCGAGCGCGGAAGGCTACCGCTTCGACAAGCCGGTGAGCCTAAGCGATTTTGTCGGGCGGTATTGGATCACCCTTGATTGGCGGCGCGCAGACGACAGACCCGCTGGCCCAGATAGCATAAGGCTCGAAGGGACATTTTCGGCTGGCGGACTTTTCGAGATATCGCCCATCCCGCTTCCCGCCACCGCCCCGATGCTGGCCGGGGCAGTTGGCTTGGCTTGGATCATGCGCCGCATCAGGCCTTCGGCACGGCCATGACTATCAGGCCCGCGCAGTTGTCGCAGGTAACCGTGACAGAGCCGCCAGTCGTGCTGTCTCCCATTGCAGAGTAATAAACCACCGCGCTGTTGGTGGTGTCGGCCATAAACCCGGTCTGCGTTACGCCTGTCCAATTTGGAGCTGTAGCATTGCCATACGCCAGAGCTAGTAACTTTGACCCCGGAGGGCATGTCACGGTGACCGACCTCGATTGATAGGTGTTGAGAGAGGCCCCGCCGCTTGTGCCAACCTGACCGGCGGGTGTCAGATCGCCGTGCGGTTCATCAATTCTGAACAGCGCGCCGCCAGAGTATGCGGCAAAGTTTCCGCTGCCTGTCGTAGCAAATACAAAACCATCTGGCGGATATGTCGGACCTGCGCCATATACCGCCTGGCCCACCAGTGCCGATTTTCGCAAACCCCCAGGGGTGTTAGTTTCATGGGCCTCAATCGTAAATGCAGTGCCATCCGCCGCGCTTGTGCGCTGATAATACATGAGCGGGTTTGTATTCCATCCGCGTGTCGATCCACCAAACTGGCTAAAGAAACCAAGAGCAACATGGGTCAAAGTACGCGAACCACTATCGTCGGTATATCCACTAACAAATCGGCGGTTTTGAGAGCCAGAGGCGGAACTGGCCGCGAATGTTCTGATATGGGTTACGGATGGAGCGGCGGCGGGCGATACAGCCAGCGGAGTAACCGTATAGACTGATGAAACATCGCTAACGCCGCGATCCGTGACGCAGATTACCTCAATCTGGTATTGCTCATTGGCAAGGGGGGCCAGTGTGGACCCGACCGAGATAGACCCATTGGGAAACTGCCACATAGCAGAGCCAACCGTCCAAACACCATCCGAGGTTTTTGCAACGCGAACGAAATAGCCAACAAGCGTGCCCCCGTTCAGGGTGGCAGAGGCTGTCGCTGTAAACCCGCCCTCAACTGCCGTAATGCTGGCGAGGGTCGGGGCGGCAGGCGTGGCAACGGGCCGCTGGTAGCCATTGGCGTCCACAGCCCCACGGGCCTGCCCTGTGGGGGTCAGAGGGATCGCAGCCCAGATTGCATCGATTGCGTCCCTCGGGCCACCGGCTGCAAAGCCGCGCAGGAACCCGGTTTCGGCATTTACCAGCGTCGAATTTTCGACCGGAAATTGCGGGGAACCACTGCTGTCCAGATCGCCCCAGACAACATTTCGCAGGTCAATTTCATAGCCGGTCACGGTGCCTTCCGCATGTCGGATAGACCCGGATGCGCCAGTATAGAACGTCTGCAAAAGCACTGAGTTATAGCCGACGCCTTGATCGGTGCCGCCATTGATCGACAGCGTATTAGCACCGATAGAGTAGATGATATTGCCCCACACCTCTGGCCTATATATCGATGTGTTGTTCAAAAGGCCTTGAACCGTTGGAGTTCTTCCGCCCCAATTTGGGTTATTGATCGATGCCCGGTATGGACCGGGAACGGTTCTGTTTCTGACCACGCGATACCGACCAACCGCATTGCCAAAAAACTGTGTCAGATAGTCTGGGTGTGGGTCTCGGCCATTCGGATTAAGAGCATCATTCGCCTCCGAACCGTCCTGCGCCAGCGTCTCCTCATAGTATCCAAAGGCCAACTCAAAGTTATTATTTTCGATAACCCCACGCGCCGAAAGTGACGTATCTCTGGTGCGACTGCCGCCCGAAACACGGATGGCGTCCATCCATGCGCCTCGGCAAGTGTTATGTTTAAACGCAAACCCGCGCACCATATTGCTGGCATCGGTTCCAAGTTCAGCGAATGCCCACTCCCATTTCAAAAGGCCACCGACAAATCCACCACCAGAACTCCCCTCGGCATAGACCCCACGAATGGCTGTAAATCCAGACGTGTAGCGCGTAACCGTATCAGCGCCGGTAAGGATGCTATCGACAGGCTTAGGGCCAATGTGCGCGCAGCCATACCACCAGCAATTTGTAGCATTGCCATGATAAAACGCAGATCCTCCTGATTGCAGCCGCGATACAATACCCCAAACCTCGATATTGTTCGACCCATTGAGCGACAGCCCCGCCGTCACCTCAGGCAAATTTGCCGGATCAGCCGCGCCGACGATCAGCTTCAAGGCAGACCTGTCACGACCCGAGAGCACGCCATTGAGGGCTGTCGCATCCCACGTCCGGCCGCCAGCCAAAAGCAACACCTCAATGCCGCCAGCCGATGAAAAACCTGGCGATGAGGAAAGTGCCGCCAGTGCCGCCTCATCTGCGACAAACCTGATCGTCGTGCCATTTGGCACCAGAGCGGCGGGGTAGCCGATGACCCCGGTCAATGCGCTTACCGTCCGCGCGCCGGTCAGAAAGTTCACCGCGCAAACGGCCAGACGGCGGCCAAATCCGCTCTCATTGACGATCAGGCCCGTTTCCGCGCGGTCCCCGGAGTGCAGGCGGTAATTCCCATATGGGCTTGTCGCGGTGGTCTCATCAGTATCTGCCGGATGCTGCGTAACCAGATAGAGAGCATGGCCTGTAGCGTCTGTCGTGACCGTGATCGGCTGGCCAATCCGCGCCGATGCCATGGACAGCGCAACCGCGGCAACGGCAACGTCAGCGCGTCGCCCGAACGGCCCGGCGAACCCGTCGAAGGGTGAACCGATTTTACGCATGGCTCACCATGACGCGGGTGCCAGGAACCGATGGGGGCAGGTAGGCCCAGACGCGGTTTGCCCCGGTCAGGCCGGGCCAGAGCGATGCCAGCGTCACGGCGCTTTCCCCTTCGGCCGGATTGTACGGGATTGCGGCCAGATCGTTGGTTGGCTTCACGCTGCCGACCGTGCCCTTCACGAGGATCTGGCTGGGGCCAAGGTTGCAGAATGTGATCGCGGTCACATCGGCGGTGGTCAGTTCGGTCCAATCATTCACGGCAAGGGTGATTGTGGTGTTCTGCGGCATTCGGCTCTCCTATCTGCGCCAGCGGGCGATGGCGGACGTGGCGGCGCTGGCGGCCGACAGACCGAAAAGCGAAAGCAGGATGCGGCCCTGCCATTCATCCATGGGGGCAGGCAGGCGGTGGATCACCCAGCCAAGCCCGGGGGCCATGCTGACCAGGCACACGGCGCCAAAGTGCAGGGCGCAGGGCAGGCCGGTCAGCAGGACCAGCAGGCGCATTTCCCAGTTGCCGGCGGTCTGGCGGCGCAGGGCGGTGGTTTCGCGGTGGGCGGCCAGCTCGGCCTCGATGGCGCCGATCTGCACCTGG
>APMI01010776.1_pt1 | contig 12490 bp, 12 predicted proteins | sample 667938 | NCBI WGS metagenome assembly APMI01 (sample SAMN01084076, study PRJNA167559) | wastewater metagenome | biome: Wastewater | place: Denmark: Ejby Moelle, Odense | collected 2011-11-28 | reverse complement strand
GTTGTGGTGATAATCCTTCGCAGGCCCCTGCAGGCAACCCCCCCCCCCCGGTTACAGAGACGGCCAAAGCAGCCGACGATACTAAGGGTGTAGGCAAATTCACCAACGTAGAACTTACACACCCGCTTGATGACAAAATGATAAAACAAGGAGAAGGCATTTATGACCTGAAATGTTCTTCCTGCCACAAACTAAGTACTGAGAAGCTGGTAGGCCCCGGATGGAAAGGTGTCACCGACAGGAGGAAGCCCGAGTGGATAATGAACTTTGCTACCAACACAGATGAAATGCTGGATAAGGACGCGAATGCTAAAGCCTTGCTTGAAGTGTGTATGGTAAGGATGCCTAACCAAAACCTGAAGGATGATGAAGCAAGAAGCATTGTAGAATTTATGCGGAAAAACGATGGTAAAAACTAATATCAGTTCACTTTTAAATATTCTATATGAATAGGCTTTCTTTAATTCTGTGCACGATAGGGATAATAACTGCAGCACAGAGTTGCAAAATGAAAAATACCGAGTCGGTTGTAGGAGGAGATGCAGCGGCAAAGGTATATGTTGCCCCAGGGAAATACGATGAGTTCTACAATTTCGTATCGGGTGGTTTTAGCGGGCAGGTTTCTGTCTATGGCCTCCCTTCAGGCCGCCTTTTGAGGGTTATCCCGGTGTTCTCCGTTAATCCGGAGAATGGCTATGGCTATAGCGAGGAAACAAAGGCAATGCTAAACACAACCAACGGGCAGATACCATGGGATGACCAGCACCACCTGGAGCTGTCGCAGACAAATGGTGAGCAGGATGGACGCTGGTTATTTGCAAATGCAAATAATACACCTCGCGTAGCCAGGATAGACCTGACCACATTTAAAACTGCGGAAATAATACAAATACCTAATAGTGCGGGCAATCACTCATCGCCGTTTATTACAGAGAACACAGAGTATGTAGTAGCAGGCACCCGTTTTTCCGTTCCATTAGGTGACGCGGATGTGCCGATCAGTTCTTTCAAACAGAATTTTCACAGCACGGCCTCATTTATAAGTGTAGACAAAACATCGGGACATATGAACGTGGCGTTCCAGATAGTATTGCCGGGGATGAACCTTGATCTGAGCCATGCGGGTAAAGGCCCATCGCATGATTGGTTCTTCTTTTCAAGCTACAATACAGAGCAAGCATACACTTTGCTGGAAGTAAATGCATCACAAAAAGACAAGGACTACGTGGTTGCCGTAAACTGGAAAAAAGCAGAAGAATATGCAAAAGCCGGAAAAGGTCGAAAAGTACCTGCGGAATATGCGCATAATACCTATGATGAGGACAAGCAAACTGCAACATCTGTAATAGAAAAAGATGTATTATTACTGGACCCGAAAGACTGTCCCGGTATGGTCTATATGATCCCATGCCCGAAATCACCTCACGGCTGTGACATTGACCCGAGCGGTGAATACATAGTTGGGAGTGGTAAGTTAGCTGCGTTAATACCTGTATTTTCATTCAAGAAGCTCATGGCAGCTATAGACGGCAAAAAATTTGAGGGAGATTTTTACGGCATCCCCGTTGTGAAGTACGAAGAAGCGCTACATGGCGAAGTGAAGAAGCCCGGCCTTGGCCCATTACACACCGAATTTGATGGTAAAGGAAATGCCTACACTTCAATGTTCCTGTCATCGGAAGTGGTGAAATGGCGACTAAGCGATCTGCAGGTATTGGACAGGGTTCCAACCTTTTACTCAGTGGGTCACCTAATGATACCCGGAGGAGATACCAGAAAACCAGCAGGGAAATACCTGGTCGCATATAACAAGATAACTAAAGACCGTTACCTGCCTACAGGTCCTGAATTGGCACAGTCCGCACAGTTGTACGACATCTCGGGCGATAAAATGCAACTGATACTTGATTATCCAACAATAGGTGAACCACACTATGCGCAGTCATGTCCTGCAGCACTTATTAAGGATAAACAAGTGAAGTTTTTTGACCTCAATAAAAATCACCATGAGTATGTGGCTATGGGTGAGAAGAAGACAAAGGTTGTACGCCTGGGTAACAGGGTAGACGTATACATGACAGCTATACGCTCGCACCTTACTCCTGATAATATTGAAGGCATATATGTAGGTGATGAAGTATATTTCCATGTTACCAACCTGGAACAGGATTGGGATATTCCTCATGGATTTGCAATTAAGAATAACCCCGGAGCGGAACTGCTTGTGATGCCCGGCGAAACTGCCACGCTGAAATTTAACCCACAGCACCAGGGCATCTATCCGTACTATTGTACTGATTTTTGCTCGGCATTGCACCAGGAAATGTCAGGCTATATGCGTGTGTCTCCCAAAGGCAGCAATGTTCCTTTGAAATTTGGTACGGGTATCATCGACTCAGCTAAGACAGCATCAAAATAAATTTACAAAATAGCAGTACCGTTTATTGGGTACTGCTATTCTTATCAGCCAATCATGAAAAAGTTAACGACAGTAGGAAAGATAAGTGTTATTGTAGTGATACTATTCCTGGTATCACTTTGGCTGTATCCCATGTGGCGTATAGACCTCAAAGCTCCGCAATATCCCGGCGGGCTTTCGATGTACATATGGATCAATGACATAAAGGGTGATGTAGACGTCGTGAACGGGCTTAACCATTATATCGGGATGAAGACGATCCACAAATCTGATTTCAAAGAGTTTGTTTACCTTCCTCTGACCATGATGATCTATATGGGGCTGGGACTTATTGTCTTGCTGATGAACAGGAAGATCGGCTACTATATCTGGAGCGGGATATATATCATAATTGCTCTTTTCTCCTTTTATGATTTTTACAAGTGGGAATATGACTACGGGCACAACCTGGACCCTCACGCGCCCATACAAGTGCCGGGCATGGCCTACCAGCCACCATTGATCGGTTATAAAAAGATGCTCAATTTTGAGGTCTTGTCCCAACCCCACGTTGCCGGCTGGTTCTATATCTGTGCGGGGGCAATATTGGTAGGGGTATCTTTTTTTGAATGGAAAAAACGTACGTCAAAATGAGAACTCTAACAAATATTATAGCGTATGCGTTGCTCACGATATTGATCTCTTGTAAGCAATCGCTCGAACCTATAGATTACGGCAGGGACGCATGTGCACATTGCAAGATGACCATTGTAGACAAAAAGTTTGCTGCCGAATTGTTAACGGAGAAGGGTAGGACATATAAGTTTGACGATGTTCACTGCATGAAACAGTATATTAAGGAACACGGTGAAACTGGCCCTAAGGTCAGCTGTTTTGTTGCTTCTTACGATGGCGTATCTGCGGGCTTTTTGAAAGCAAATGAAGCTATATTCTTACAGAGTGAATTTTTCAGTAGCCCTATGAACGGCCACTATGCTGCTTTTGCATCGAGTGAAAAAGCGCGGCATTTATCCGATAGTTTAAAGATCGATGTCTTATCATGGGATAAAGTTGATTGATATGTTTTTACGAACGTTAATTACCACCATATTCTTTTCTTTTGCTTCGTGTTGTTATGCGGCGACTATAGATGTCTATCCCGGAAAGGGTAGCATCCAGTCCAATATTAATAAAGCCATAGGTGGCGATGTGCTATTAATACATCGAGGCACATACAAAGAGCATGATATTTTAATAAATAAGAAGCTAACACTGAAGGGCGAAAATTTCCCGGTTATTGATGGAGAACTTAAGTACCAGTTATTTATTGTGACTTCCGATTCTGTAACAATTGAAGGCTTACAAATACAGAATACCGGCCGCTCAAGCATGACGGATATGGCTGGTGTGAAGTTACTGGATGTGTCGCATGTGATTATACGGGACAACCTGCTTTTGTACGATACTTACGGTGTTTACCTTCAGAACAGCCACTATTGCTTTATATCAAATAATGTGATGCTGGCGAATGCGAAAGATGAAATAAACAGTGGAAATGGCGTGCATGCCTGGAAATCGGGCAATCTGACGATCAAAGACAACAAGATATCCGGGCACCGCGACGGGATATATTTTGAGTTTGTAACCTACTCGAAGATCATTCACAATATTTCTATCAGAAATGTACGGTATGGACTGCACTTCATGTTCTCAAGTAATGATATCTACCGGCAGAACCAGTTTGTAGATAATGGTGCGGGGGTGGCTGTGATGTATTCAAACGGTGTTACCATGATCGGCAACACCTTTCGGCACAACTGGGGAGATGCAGCTTACGGGATACTATTGAAGGAAATTTCAGATAGCAAGATCGAACACAACCTGTTCGTAAAAAACACAGTAGCTATCTACATGGAGGGTACCAACAGGATAGGGGTAGCGTATAATGAATTTGATGAGAATGGCTGGGCCATGAGGATACAGGCCAGCTGCAATGCGAATGTGTTTGAGAAAAACAATTTCCAGGCCAATTCATTTGATGTGGCCACAAATGGTACTATGATGCTGAATACCTTTAGGGAAAACTACTGGGACAAATACGATGGCTATGACCTGGACAAAAACAAAACCGGCGATGTGCCCTATTACCCTGTAAGTATTTATGCTGTTATTACAGAGCGCGTACCGGTAACAATGATATTGTACAGGAGTTTCCTCACCGATATAATGGACCAGGTGGAGAAGGTGCTGCCTAGTATTATTCCCGACCAGTTGAAGGACGACTATCCAATGATGAAAAAATGGGACCTGAAATGATACAGATAGAAAAGCTCACGAAATCTTATGGCCGTTTCAAAGCACTGGATAATGTAAGCCTCGGCTTTGATAAGGGCCAGGCAGTGTCTTTACTTGGGCCAAATGGCTCGGGGAAAACAACGCTTATCAAATCTATCCTGGGCCTTGTTATCCCGGAGACAGGCCTGATAAAAATTGATGGTAATTCTATCAGTAGTGACTGTTCATACCGCTCCATGATAGGCTATATGCCTCAAATAGGAAGGTATCCGGACAATATGACTATTGAGCAAGTCATCAACATGATCAAGGAAATACGCAAAGACTGTACGGTATACGATGATGATCTTATCAAGGGTCTGGGAATAGACAAAGTGAAGAATAAGAGTATGCGAAATTTGTCGGGTGGTACCCGGCAAAAGGTAAGCGCCTGTCTTGCATTCCTGTTTTCGCCCGAGGTACTTATTCTTGATGAACCCACAGCCGGGCTTGACCCTTTATCGACCGAATTGCTCAAAGAGAAGATAATGTCTGAACTGAGCAAAGATAAGCTTGTACTGATGACCTCGCATGTACTGAGCGATCTTGAAGGGCTTACCAGCCACATCGTTTACCTGCAGGACGGGAAACTTATGTTTTATAAAACGGTAGTGGAATTGCAGGATGTAACCGGTGAAACCAAACTTAACAAGGTGGTAGCCCGGATGATGCAGTATCAGTTGCCCGTAAATGACCATGTATTATGAGAACAATAATTAAGTACGTGAGCCTGGACCTGCTGCGTAACAAGACAATACTGATATATACGGCCTTACTCGCCGCGATCTCCATTGGGGTATTGAACATGGACGATAATACCTCGAAAGGCTTGTTAAGTCTCATGAACATTACGCTTTTGTTTGTGCCGCTCATCAGCATTCTGTTCGCTACTATTTACTTTTTTAATTCAATTGAGTTCATTGAGTTATTGCTGGCACAGCCCATAAAACGTAATAAGGTGTTGCTTGCGGAGTACGCAGGCCTGGTTTTGTCCTTATGTGCAGCATATGCAGTTGGGGTAGGCCTGCCCCTTGTGATACTGACCAAACAAATGGCTGCACTGGTGCTGGTGGTAAACGGCCTTTTGCTCACGCTTTCTTTTTGCGGGCTGGCTTTGCTGATATTTGTGCTGTGTAAAGACAAAACACGGGGTATAGGCATCGCAATTATCACAGCGCTTTTCTTCTCATTGCTGTTTGATGGGCTGTTACTCACTTTTATTTATTCGTTCAGCGATTACCCGATCGATAAACCAATAGTAGGGCTGGTTGCTCTTAACCCGATAGACCTTTCCCGCATACTTATGTTATTACAGCTTGATGTGTCGGTGCTTATGGGCTATTCGGGGGCACTGTTTAAAAAACTACTAGGTTCGACCACTGGCAGTATCTATGCTGTAGTGTGTATGTTGTTTTGGGTTGCGGTACCCCTTATTGTATCTACAGTAAAATTCAATAAAAAAGATCTATAGATCGCTCGGTAACCGGCATAAAAAAAGAGAGGAGCAACTGCTCCTCTCTTTTTTATGTTTGATAGAATCAATTCCCCTGTTCTAAGGCTATTGCAGCGGGAAACAGTATGTTATTTTCAAGATGTATGTGCTGAAAAAGATCGTTTTCAAATTCCTGTAGTTTGTAATAAAACAACTTTTCGCTGTTGCATGCTTCGGCAGGTGCATTGTAATCATTGGATAATTTTCTTATATCGCGCATCAGCTCACCTGCAAGTTCATGGTCGCTTTCCATTACCCAGATAGGGTCCTGTACCGTGGCAAAGCCTATTTTGATCTTCCCCTTTGTCTGTTCAAGGGTCTTGATATATGGGAAGAGAATGGATTCTTCCTTTCTCATATGGGTTGCCAGCTCGCATAACAGTGTAATTAGCTTGCTGTTGATCTCCACCAGCTCCGGTTGTTTCGCTCCATGCTTTGTAGCAACTTTTTCTGACAACTCTTTTAACAGTGGGGTGTTATTAGTTACAAAACTGTGATGTTCATTAACGATGTAGTCTGCAAGAAAAGACAAGGTCCATTTGCTGAAATCATGTTGCGCATTTGCTGCCTGCTCTTTTGATAACTGTTCTCTTACCTCCCGGATATCTAAACCCTTTTCAACACAGGCTGCCTCCAACGTTTTCTTCCCGCCGCAGCAAAAGTCCATTCCAAGTTTCTTAAATACTTCTGCTTTGCGTATGTCCTTACTTACAATTTGCCCCAGTGTTTCCGCGCCTGTTACCGGATCAGATTTCTTTATTTCTATTTCCCATACCTCGGGCCCTTTTGCCAGGTATGTCCACGAAAAGCAATTTCCCTTCAGGTTGAGCAGTTGGTAGTACACAGGCTTTGGGTCATGGTCATTGTGTATAATGACTGATTCGCCAAGTGATATCTTATCAAATGCGTCGAAGATCGCAGGATGCTTTTCAGTAGGCTGTAATTGTGTTACGTCAATAAAGATGTTTGCGTTCATGTTATTCTTATTTAGAATTTAGAAATATTGTACTCCTTTTTTTGAAACGATTTTGCTGTCGGCCGGCAGTATATGTTTTTTGCCGGGGTTGTACCTTGCTATTACAAGCAGCACAGCACCGGCAACGAGGCAAATGCTTACAGCCCAAAGCGCTATGGCAAACAACGGGCTGCTGATACTAAGCATAATACCTAGTCCCTGGCCCATTAATGCAATTTCATTCAGTATGATCGCAGTGGCGAAAAGGTATCCTGCAGTGGCGGCAAGCTTTTTGTTATCGAAAAGGCCTGTATGGTAAAAATGAGCCAGTAGGTAAAGGGAAATGAAGCCTAACAGCACCAAATGAAGAAAACCTATTATTATTGGTCTGTTTGAGAATACCAACTCACCAATGACTTTAAATATCGTGAGTGACTGAAAGATCATTTTCAAGACAAATGCCATGAAAGAAAGTCCCACCATACGCTTCGCATGTATGTCAATTTGTTTATAGATTTTTTTTGAAGACAGCATGAATTTTAAGAAGTATATAAGTGCCAGCAATATGGATAAACTGCCCGCCATGGCGAGGGCATAGAATGCCAGGTTTGGGTAGTGCCATAGGTAACACAGGAACATAGATGGAATGACCGATAAATTTAGCGCACGGGAAAAGTTGAAAGCGTGCATCATAGAGACGTGCGGCAGGATATGCTCGACCCTATTTAAGAACAGTGCAAATATGGATAAAGTAAAGAAACCATTGTACTGGAGATGCAAGTACGTATAAATGGCATCCTTGTACAATACAGCGTTTGCTGATTTTGTCGCTATTAGGTGCGCCAATGTGAATGGTCCAACTGAAGATAGTATCATGTAGACCAGGCCGCCGATACACAATAGTTTAACTGTCCGGTTGGCACTCGCACGGTAAAGATCGCGGATGAATGTCCAGGCAAACACATAGGTAACGAATATAAAGACTGTTGAGAAAAGGATGGAGAAGAATGCATACCCCTGCAGTAGAAAACTAAACAACATACCCAAAGCATTCAGTAATATGGCAGCAAGCAGCCATTTGTAGACAGGCCGGCTACTGTAAGGCCGGGGCAATATCTCATATACCATCAATGTGAGTATAGCCAGTGTCACCCAACCCCCAAACGCAAAGTGGGAATGAGCGTGCAGCGTATATTTGAAATCGAGGAAGGGTATGCTGAATAATATTTTGCTACGCAGTATCATGCCTAGAAATGCCACAATGCCAAGATTCACAAGGGCGATACTAAGCCAGTTGCGCTTTGTAATTTGCATTGTTTTTGACAGCTGCGTAATAAAAGACATTTTTGTCCTGTTTTTTTGAATAAAAAAATAAGCCCTACTCCTGGAGGGTTTTTAATACGGACTTGCCGTTTTTTAATTTCTTGCCTAATTCCTCAATGGTAGTTTCTTCCAGCATTTTCTTAAGATTGTTCCTGATCGCTTTAAACTTATCATGAATTGGGCAGGGCTCGGTTTCAGAGCATTGCTTCAATCCCAGGCCGCATCCGGTAAATAATGTTTTACCATCTATGGCTTCCACAATGTCTATCAGTTTCAGTTCGCCTTGTATCTTATCAAGGTAAAAGCCACCATGCACACCTTTTTGTGAACTCAGTATCCTGTTGCGGCTCAGAATCTGGAGGATTTTTGCCGTGAAATGTTCCGGGGCTTCAATGGCCTCATGTATTTCCTGTATGCTCAGCTTCCTCCCGGTCTTGCTTTCGGAAGATATATAAATGACAGCCCTGATGGCGTATTCGCATGATTTCGAGAACATGTTCTAATTTTTATTTACCCAGAATTCGTCTTGCCAGGTGTGTTCACAATGTTTCTTACTTATGTCGTTCAGTTTTACGCCAAGGTGTTTAAGCACCGCGGGATCTACAACTGATTCTATATGTCCAAATAGCTGCCTTTCTTCAAATCGTATATGTTCATCCAGTTTGTTGGCCACCTCATCCAGCAATACGTTACCGGCTTTGGTCTTTAAGGCTGCAATTTTTTCCTTTATCTCAGCATGCTGTGCGAGTGCCATGGCTTTCAATTCATCAGTATCAGGCAACAATGGGAAAAGGTACTCTTCCTCCTGCCTGAAATGCTTTTTCAGATCCGCCTCATAATAGCTTAGAACATAGCCTGCGATGCGTTCCGGGACAATATTGTTTTTAATACCCATTCTTATTTTCCAACACAAAAGCAGCCCATCATGATGCTCTTTGGAGAGTGGCGTCAACTCTTTACTGCGTTTGATCGGTTTCTTTATTGTTGGCTCCATTTCCATGCAAAGTTAACGTTTTTATTATAAAAGACAAGATTGTCTTTTATTGATTGTGCTCTGGTTTTAAATTTTTAACTGCTTTCAGGTATACGGCAATAACCGGCAAAAGTCCTGCGAACACCCCAAGGCCTGCCAGGGAGAATATTTTTAGTGCAGACAGTACGGGCTGCATCATTTCCTGGAAATTGCTCATGTTCAAAACCGTATTTCTGTATCCCTTTATCATACCGGCTGCTATCAAAGCCGCCCAGAAGACTGCAAGGCTTACTTGTGTTATATAGTATCCAGTGGCAATTGCCTTTTTTTGCTTTAGTGGTAGTTCATCCACCCGCAGCATATATCCAATTCCTGCCAGCAATATCATTGTGTTGATCCCTATGGTGCTGCCCATGGCATGTGCAACTGTAATATGGGTGCCATGTGTATAACGGTTAATGGCTGGTATAGACATCATAATGGCGAGTACAAGGTTGGCGTACAGCCAAAACTCAGCTGCAATGAGGAATTTGTAGCTGACCAGGTGCTTCAATTTACGGCGCTCTTCCAGTTTCGATTTGAAGCCGTGTATGATACTGATAAGAAATATCCATTCGGTCATGCTGATAATGTATGACACATGCCTTACCCAGCTAGTAGTAGGCAGATTGTATATATGGTGCCCCCAGTTGAACATCAGGTTGGTAATGCTGAGAAAGTAAAAGAACAAAACTTTTTTATTTTCAGCAATGCTTTTGTCGCCGCTAATCTTGATCATAATGAATAGGGAGGTACCATATATCATTTGATTCCAGGCTCCCACCATTGAGCCATTGGCCTTCCATTGTACCGTTATGTCTCTCAGCAACGATTGGCGGAACCAAGGTATCTGCCATAGGTTTTGCTCTATAAAAGTGACCAGGAAAAATGCGATCCCGGTGGTCCACATTAATATATACAGCGGTTTTCTGTCCGTGGCTTTTGTTAATGACGTCAAATAGCTTGTCATAAGGATCAACCAGCTTGCCAATAAAGGAATACATAAGAATGGAGGGAACTCCCAGTATTCCCGGCCGCCGAACTGCCTGAAAGCGTAAAAGCCAAAGATGGTCAATATTGTAGCTATCCAGAGGCATATAAATATATCGACGGCATTGCTTTTTTTGTTTTCCTGCGCGAATGCTTCCTGTTTATAATATATGATACAAGCAGTGGCACCTGAGATGATCCAGAACAATGCAGCAGATACATGCATTGGATGAAGTTGGTAGAAGGGCAGGTAGTGGTTGTATATTTCAGGATATAAGAAGGCAAATGATGACAATACCCCGAAGGCAAGCGTGGCAAGCAGCAGCAGCAACGTGAATCTTATGTATGTGCGAAAGAGTATGCTCATTGCTGTTTATTGATACTATAGGTACCGGTCCAACGGACGGCACTTGCAGCCACTTTTGTTTCGCCTGTCTTATTCACCCATGAGAGCCATTCGATAACCGCATTGACATCCTCGTCTGGTAATTGGAGATTGGGCATGCGCCCTGTGCCATATTTTATGAATGTGTATAGGTGCTTTCTATCTCTTACAGCTGCAATATTGGTAAGGTCCGGCCCCATGTAGCCCCCAAGGCCATATACCTGGTGGCAGCTTTGGCAGTTATTTTTCTGCCATACGGCCCATCCGTTCCTGGCTATATCACCCGGCGGTATTTTATTGGTGTCGCAATACAGGTAAACCAATACTGTATAGCAGCAAAAACTCAAGAGCAATGATGTGAGTATTATCCGGGTCATTTACAATTAAGGACAAAAATATCTTTAATGCATCGGCAGAACTATGCTTTTGCTCAATCTAAACGATGATCCTTGTCATTATTCCGTGCTCAGAAGAAAAGGAACTTTGCGCGTTTATGAAAAGAATATGGCCACTCAATTTGATAACACGGAGATCGCGTTTAAATACCAGGCAAATAAGGATTTAAAACAAGCCCGGATCCTGTTTTCATTTATTGCCTCTCCCATCTTAACCGGCTTGGGCATTGCAATGACTAAAATTTCACTGGCTCTGCATTTACCTGTAAAATCCTTGATAAGAAAAACGATATTCAGGCAATTCTGTGGTGGAGAGACACTTGCGGAAACAGCAGAGACCTCAAATGTGCTGGGTAAATACAGTGTTGATACCATACTTGACTATGGGGCTGAGAGAAAGCAGCGCGAGCAAGATTTTGATACAGCTGTTGCTGAATTTATCAAAGCCATTCAATTCGCAGCATCGCAACAGCATACGCCATTCATAAGTCTTAAGATATCCGGTATTGCAAAGTTTTCCCTGTTAGAGAAGATACACGCTTGTGTTCCATTGGCTGAGGCTGAAATAGCTGAATGGCAAAAAGTTTATCAACGCCTGGATGAGGTGTGCTGTGTCGCTGCTGAGAATAATATCATGCTGTTGGTAGATGCGGAGGAAACCTGGATACAGGATCCTTGCAACGAGCTTACAGAAGCAATGATGGAGAAATATAACCGCGAAAAGGTTATCGTTTTTAATACCTATCAACTGTATTGCAACGGCACATTATCATTTCTCAGGGCATCTATTGAAAAGGCGGTAGTTAAAGGCTATCTGCTTGGTGCTAAGTTGGTCCGGGGGGCATATATGGAAAAGGAAAGGGAGCGTGCCAAACGATTAGCTTACCCGGACCCTATACAAGCGGATAAGAACAGCACCAACAGCGATTTTAACGTAGCTATACTGTATTGTTTGAATAACCTGGACAAACTTGCATTATTTATTGGCACCCATAATGAAAGAAGCTGCATCAAAGCCACTAAATACATGAAGGCGCTCAATATTGCACCATCACACGAACATGTTTTTTTCTCGCAGCTTTATGGTATGAGCGACAATATTTCTTTTAATCTCGCTATCAATGGATACAACGTTTCCAAGTATCTGCCATATGGCCCGGTCAAAGACGTGATACCCTACCTGATGCGTCGTGCTGAGGAGAACAC
>APMI01032166.1_pt1 | contig 12494 bp, 13 predicted proteins | sample 667938 | NCBI WGS metagenome assembly APMI01 (sample SAMN01084076, study PRJNA167559) | wastewater metagenome | biome: Wastewater | place: Denmark: Ejby Moelle, Odense | collected 2011-11-28 | reverse complement strand
CCCAAGAGCTTATTCGACTACATTCACATCTAGAAAATTACTAATTTTTATAGAATTCGTCATCCCTTTTGAATTCGATCTCAAACGATGAATTTGTAAACATTTTCTTTGAAGAGCTTCTGGAATTTCATGTTTTTTTGCCAGAATAAGCGACATAATTTCGAGCTCGACTCGAATAAAGAAAGGACTGGCGTAGGCTTATGGTCGAACTTTTCCATTTCGCAGACCGAAGTATGTATTGGGAGCTCTCTTATCTCTATTACTTCAGTATCCAGCTGCTTTTAAAGTCCCAAAGCAATATTAAACTGAGTAGTGAGTAGCTTGAAGCTTAAGCCAACATTTTCCTTAAAGATAATGAGGATTTTTTGAAGACAAAGCTACCAACATTCGGACTTATTGAAGAAATAGTGATTTAGTTGAACAAATTAGTATATTCGATCTTGCTGCTTCTTAACGGTATTTTTGTCAACAAGTATTACGTCAAAAGTTAGATTTCTGAATACAAAAGTATGACGAACAAAAATAACAGGTAGAAAAAAATTAAGCTAGTAAATTACCATATGAGACTTAAAAAATTTGATAATAACAGCGGGCATAAGAGAATAAAAACCTCATCCAACTCGGTATGATTTTAATCAAAAAAGCTCATATATGAGCATATGATATTTTAGCAAGAGCCATGTTCTGATGGATTTTAATGTCTAAAACACAGTTACAAAGGGGCCCAGAGAGTGATTGGGATTATTTAAAAGTTTATTTGTTCAACGCCAGACTTTAATATCATGATGAAAATATTAATAAGCATATGTGCTAATAAAATATAGTTTATAAATATTAATGCTGACACTGGAAGAAGACTACCATAATCAGCTTTCAAAAATTACCCAACTCAAATGTTCAAAAACCGCGAAAGTACAAATGCTGTCCGCCCTGCTGTAAGAGTTAAAATTGAGGGTGGGTGACGGATTAGCTGAGCCAGAAACCAAGACAATAACAACCGTCGCATCATAGACGATGTGCTTGGATTCTGCTATAGAGCTCCCACAGCAGATCTCGGAGCTGGAGAAGAAGATTATAATGAAAAGGGATGTTAAAATTTAACTCAATTAAGAAATCGAAGATGCAGAGGACGAGTTGGAAGCTATTGAAAAAACTGTCTTTATGAAACAGCAACTTGATGATGAACTCAAACGCAAAATCGATATGCGAATGTTTTAAATTGAAGTTAATTCGTATGAAAAAGCCCGCAAAGATAGTGCTAAAAAGGCGAAGACTAACAAAACTTTCTCAATGTTTTCCAACAAAGTTATTGATTTTTTTAATTGAATAGAGTGCTTTACTATATTAATAAACTATGCTTAATCTTTGGTAAGAATTTATAATATTTTTGTTAATTATTCTTGTTTATTAGTAAAAAGCATATAAATTGTTATGAAAAATTAATGTATTGAAAAGTCTAGACATTTTCCGAAAGAATTTATTACTTGTATCCGAATTAAATAAAAATCAATTTTAAATTTTAATTAGTTAATAAATGCTACTTTTATTTGCAAAATGGATGCTCTTGTAGTGGTTTAAGATCACATTTTTATAATGCCCTCAGATTAATAATTATTTGCTTAGATGTAACCATCAAGAAAACAGTCCGTCCTTAAGGGTTACTAATTTATTCAAGTTAACGGAATCCCCTGCAATTTAGGGTTCGGTGCATTCGGATCTGTTCAGCTGGGTCGAAATCTTCATAATGGGCAGACTGTAGCTATTAAAAAAATAGGGCGAAAAATAGCAGTCAACGAAGTGGAAGTTCACATGAAGCTGAATCATCCTAATATCATCAAAATGTTAGAATATGCATTTGACTAAAAGAATGAAAGCACTTACATTGTTTTAGAGTATGCAGAAAATGGGACCCTCTTTGATTATATCCGCGGCAACGGCATAAAAGAAAAGCAAATTGCTAGAGATATGTTTTATGGAGTGTGTGATGCGATAAACTATTTACATTCCAAAAACATCATGCATCGGGATATTAAAGTAAATTTCAAATTATTTAGCCTGAAAATATACTTCTCGATCGCAAACACACAGTAAAATTATGCGATTTTGGATTTGCAGTTAATGTCTAGCCTCGAATGACAATGTGTGGCACTGCGGAGTACATGTCACCATAAATGATTTTGAGAAAACCATACAATCATAAAAACGATATTTGGGGACTAGGAATTTTATTCTTTGAAATGATTGAAGGGAAAGCTCCCTTTCAAGGTCAATCCCAGGATTAAGTGTTATAAAGAATGAAAAAACCTGTTCAATTCTCTAAGAAATTTACTTTTGATGAAATTGAATTAATACAAAGAATTTTGAAAGTAAATCCCAACTAAAGACCTGAGATCAAATAAATTATAATGAGCCCTTGCTTCCGTAAGAGTCAAACATCATCTGAATAAATGAGCAAGCGTTCATCCACGGATGAAGAAGTAAAGCCCCCTAGCGAGAAGAAGATAAAAATTATGGAAATTAAATAATTGCATGCAGATAAGCCAGAGAAGACTATGAAGATTGGCTCTTAGAAGAAGAGTAATATGAATATTGAAATCACAAGTGTGCGTGATCTGAATGCAAGCTAAATTTCTCAACTTAACACATCAAATATGACAACTTTCAAGCCTGAAAAAATAGAGAAAACTATAATGGCCACCAGCTTGATCACAGGTCCTGTAAAGTAGAAAATATCATTGAAGAAGTCAACTAAGAAGGCTTGAACAATTGGAAATTAATATAAATATTTTGTTTGTATTCTGCACTTATTCTTTCTAAAGCTTATAGATTCTTGCATTAGGTTCAATTTAAGAAGCCTGATCAACTATTATGTGATATTTAATGTTAGCAAATATCTTAGAATTTCATCAATTTCAATATAGTTTCGAGATCACCAATAGATTAAACTAGTGATATTTTAAAGAGCTGAAGCAAACTCGTTTGCGAATAATGATAGCGGATTGGTCAAATAATGTCATAAATAGTCTCGTTAATACTTGGGATCAAACAGGTCGCGGATAAAAATTGTTAATAATAAATTAAATGAATTTGGTTGATCATTATGGAATACAGCAGCTGCAATTACAAACAAGGCAAAAATCGATAAAAGTGGCCAATTAATAAATTTTTACAGCGGCTTTGATAAAAAATGTTCACAATTCACAATATGATGACATTTAGTTAAAAATAATAACAAACTAATTACAATTACGAGGACCTCACTTTAGAAAAACTGCCAAACTGACTTTTTGGACTATATTTGAGCCTCTCTGCTATTAAAATAGCCCATATTAATTTTGTATAAGGATAAATGACTCATAAAGTTATAATCTAAGTGTATATAACTTATAATAATTTAATAAGATAAAATCAAAATTCATTAAAAGCAGCATAATTAAAAGTTTTTACAAGGACTATAAGCCAATACGGAAGTTAGGCGAGGGTAAGTCAGCTGCTGTGTTCTTTGCCAAGGATAGACAAACCGGAGAAAGTGTAGCAGTTAAGGCCTTCTCAAAGTAATAAATGAAAAATGACCCGAAATCAATGCTTGCACTCGAAAACTAAGTGACCATATTGCGCAATTTCAATTCGTCTCATCTTATCCATTTAAAGGCATTCTATGAAACTGAAAAGTCGTATTACATGGTGACTAACTATGTTGAAGGCAGGACATTAAAAAATATGATTTAAACGGAAGAACTGTCTTACTGTTAAATTATACACATTTTTAAACAGTTACTTAAAGGAATAAATTACTTATCTGGCCATAATATTGCTCATCGTGACCTAAAACCTGACAATATTCTTATATAGACCAGTACAAACAATGTTATAATTGTTGACTTTGGATTGTCTGTAATGTGTTCATCTGTTCAATAGCATCTGTACAAGCGATGTGGAACTCCTGGATTTATTGCGCCTTAAATACTTGGAAAATAGTACAGTGTAACTCCTAAAGCTGATATATTTTCACTTGGAATTACTCTTTACTTGATGCTAATGAAAAAATTTCCATATCGAAGTATGAATCCTGAAAATATTTTAAACCAAAATCAGTAGGCTAAATTTGATTGGTCGTCTTTAGAGTATAGCCATTTGCCCCAACAAGCTATATATTTGCTAAATAAAACTCTTTAAAAGGAGTAAAGTAAAAGACTGAGTGCTTCCGAACTTTTACATTATCTTGATCAAAGAGAGGTTTGCCGAACTTCGTCATTAACAGTGTAAAGCTATTATTCAGAGAACCAAAAATATACTAAACCGTCAGTTTTGAAAGGAGGAAATCGACATTCCAGCTTATCAATTTAATTTAGGCAGAAATCTAAAAGATGTTAATGATTTTATATTATTTATAATTCTTTCTGTACTTATGCTTATATATATTAGCATAATGTTTATAATTTATAATCATTATGAAAGGAAGTAAAGTGCAAGGTTTGGAAGTAGTCGAAAACAACATTCTAATAAACATTCAGCCGCATAAAACATCGAACTGGGTTGGCAGTTCATAATAACCAGCCCGTAGCTTTTATGTACCTCGCTAGTACACTATCGCCCACCTAAAATCATTTCTAAATGAGAAAGTGTTATCGAACAAGCATAGACAGGAATCATCGTACTTTCTATTTGCTTATGGAAACATTCTTAACAATTATGAGCGTTTGGGAAACATTTACTAAAAATATAAAAATCATATAACTGATAAGGACAAAGGCCTGTAAGTTAAATATGCCGAAATGTCCGCCTTCTGATTCGCTCTTTTTATTTTTGTTTTATCATTGACTTTCTTAGCTCATCCACTTCACTACCTTATTGAATATATGCTCCCCTCGAATACTGCTAAACTTGGCTGAAGGTGCTTCGGTATGCCCGAATAATAAATGACACAAAAGCTCTAGCTTACTTAAAACAGATTCTGCCGAACTGACTTCTTGATAATCATGCTTTACAATGACTTCTCCAGTTACTCGTATATTTAGTCTTCTCTTAAGCTAGAACAAAATGGACTAACTATTTTTAACGTTGGTGTACGCATATATTGTGAAATGACCTGAAGTCTATGTGTTCAAACCAACGATTTCTTCGTATTTTATAATTTCGCTTGCCCAAATATAGTACTTCTTGAAGCTTTGGGTTAACTCTCCTAATTTTTTTATTACACGCCAATTACAAAACTATCCAGCCGATTTTGTATTCAATATTAAAGGCATTGCATCTCTGTCTTTATACTTTTCAGACTCTCTAAACAACTTTTCTTTTAGGAAGTTACAAAGAAATTATTCTAATTTTGGCAGATCGGTGTTTTAGTGTACTTATTTATAAATTTATATTCCATACCTGCATATTCTGGTCGATGATGAATCTCGTTTTGGGTTTTTTATCCCAAACTGTGTGACATAGTCAAGATAGCTCTTAATTGGTTTCATTATCGTTATTCTTTACAAATCATCAATATTTTTTTGTTATTTTTCATATTTAAGCTGATATTATTTATAGGTTATAGCCTTATTTTGAATTTCTTATATCTTATTTAATCGTGGTTGAATCTAAAAGTTTCTTGGTCGAATCTGATTTACTTTTATGTAATCATTAGTCGACTTTTTCACAACTCCCCATATTTTTTATTCTTCAAGATCTCTCTTTTTAATTAGTCTTGCAAACTGTTTTTAGTTAGGGTAGCATATCTTTTATTATTATAACTTTTTCTTCAGCTTGGGGAAAGCTTCAAAACGAGTAGAACGGTGTGGCTTTAATGCTCTTGGTTGCTCATAAAACATGTGCAGATTTCGCAACTTTTATCGGTCAAACGAATGGTCCCAAATATCAAAATAAGGATTATTGACTGGGACACGATTTTAAAGGACATTTTGACTTCCATGCTTAATTTCAACTTATTTATCATCTGTATCTATCAATGAGTGACAATTGATCTCCTCTTCGTCAATATAGACAACTTCATCTGAAAAAGTAACAGTAGAAGTTTTACTGCGGATACAAGGAGGCATTTGATTTGATTTTTTCTCTCTTTCGTAGGTTTTCACTCGGTTTATCTGTTTAATTTGCATACTGATGCAGGATTCTTGGTGTTGATAATACCTATTGTACTCCTTTAAAATTGAAGAAGCGGTTGACAGACATTTAATAGTACTGTCTACGATATGCTCTGAAAATTTGCGAATTCCTCCGTAAGCTTCTTCAAATTTAATATCTATAGCGTCTTGAATTTGCGCTGTAGAATACAAAATTTTCTTCATGTACGAGTCAAATAACAAATCAGATTGAACTTAGATTTTTTTCCCATTTTCAGGTTTGAATGGATTTTTAACAAACATATTGTCATGTATTTCATTAACTTTTCTTTGAATAGATTTTTGATTAGCCTTTATCTCTTGTTTCATCTTATTGGCTTAGACTGCATCAATTGTTTCATAGGATGTATTAAGATATTGAAGCACTTTATCTTTAGCTTAAGAGAATTGTGCAATGTTATAATTGTAGCAATCTATTTCTATGTTCAATAGGTTATTCTTAAAACCTTTTATAATCTGGCTAAAGTAATGCCACTTCTAAAATTTAAGAAAATGCACATTCATGATTAGTTATTCAACGTAACCTATAGCTTTCTCTAACAGCCTCTGGTATATTGAGTTGATGTGCGTGTTTATTGATTCATAGAGCTATTTTTATTGGCTTGCTTTGATGCCGACTGAACTAATCTGAGCGAGAAAGTTGTATTTTTCATACTGTTCAAGGTATTCGTAAATCTACTTAATGGGAGACTTGAACTAAACTTGTAAGAACAGCTCCTTAGTCTGGAAAATGAACGCATCATCTTCCGCCTTACACACAAAATCTGGTTTTTGTTTTGTTTGAGGAAGTTGTTGCTCGCTCTTTGATTTGTTCATCACCTTTGTTATAATGTTTAGATCATTATACTATATTGGTAAATTAAGTTAGGCAACTCTAAATATTGCTAAAATATTTTACATGAAAAATATCGAAGACAAGGAGCTGGAAATCAAAGTGAAGAAAATTATCCTGCACAACAAGATACACACGCTGCTCAAGGAAATTAAGACCGACTATCTTAAAGCCCTTAGCGAGCCAGGAGAGATAGTTCAAGAGGAATAGTTCAATGAAAAAAATAGCCAAACAAAATGATTCGCTACCAAATATTGTTAAAGTTCCATAGAATTATTTTATATGCAGCTTCAATGAAGCAATGCCTTCACAAAACAAACGAATATAAAATTGTTATTTAATCTATCACTGACTTGATTGTTTTAAGGGCTCACTTTCTGAAGCTTTGAGCTTTGGAGGTAATTTGAAGTTTATTTTTCGCACTTTCCTTGGACTTTCTGATTTTGGCGCTTCTACTTCTTCTTGCTTTCCATCTTTTGTTGAATAATTGAGTGCAATAGAAGAAAGAGGAATTTTTGTCTCCCAATCAATCCGAAAGGAGAGAAGCTCAGTTTCGCAAATATTGAGGTATTCATCTTTGTAAAAAAATTTTTACTTTTAATTAAGTTGGAAAGATACGTGTAATCAGGCTACTGCTCGAATTAAAGTCCGCGAATATACTGGATTATTTTGCTTATGCATCGAGGAGATCCTGTACTTTTGATATACTCATCCCATTTTGTCTCTTTCTTTAGCTTAAAAATCTACGAATACTGAGATTATTTGTTTTGCTCTTTTTTGATCACCGATTACCAAGGTAGTTCAACCGCGAAAAAAAGGTTGGTCCAAACCCAAGACTCAAGATCATCTCTTCTGGATTGCTCTGCATAAGCAAAAATCTACCGAGTCCTGCATGAGTGTTTAGGCTACAAAAAAGAGGAGTGCCTACCATTTTTTTGTTTTATTTGAGCGCGATATGCCTGCCATTGACAATATACTTTTTACACAGACCGAAATCGATGATATAAACCTGTTGGTAAGGTTACTTCACCATCAAATTCGAGGGTTTCATGTCACGATACAGGTAACCCCTTGCGTGTATTTTTTATACTATAGCTAGAGTTTGCATCATTATCTGTAGGACAACATTAACTGGTGCGAACTGCTTAGGGAATCGACTGACAGCAAATTTCTAAAGTTGAAGTGTTTGTACATCTAAAGAGGTTTCTAGCAGTTCAAAAGCCATATATGAAAATCGATCTTCCTCTCCATACTAGAATACTTTAGGGAATCCAAATTAGCCCTCGAACTATTTATAGATCTGATACTCTAGTAAAAGCATCTGCTTCACGTTGGTGATCAATTACTAGAGTTAAAAATTTTTATACAGACTTAATTGCAACGACCTTATCAAAGGAGGGTTGTTAAGTTTGTGCTTGATTATTGCACTCAGCTTTGTAAATGCATCCGAATGAACCCTGCCCGACCTGAGACAGTATGCGCCAGCGACCAATGCTCTCCGGTGTGAGTGAATTCTCAACTTTCATTATACAATCATATAACCGAATACATAATTATAGGAATTGGAAAATCTGGCAATATCATTGGGGGTTCCCACTGCTGCCGGGAGTGTTGTTGCCGCCGAACGTGAACTTACGCTTGAGCTCAAACGAAAAATCTAGTCGTACGCTCCCAGTGCCGAAGCATGGACTGTGTTGGCTGTCTTAATTCGAATCACCTGACTCTTCTTTTTACGTTTGCTTCATTTTTTATAGGATACTGCATTAAATAAAATGTACTGTTGCTGATATTTATTTATAGGTCCTTGGCCGGTTAGACTTGATCTCATATCCCTGTTCGCAAGTGTGCTGGCTGTCAAAGGGAAAGAGGAAGCGGACTCGTCTTTAAGCTTTCGTAAATGATTTTCTCGAATGGGTGTATACAAATATTTTGGACACTCTTCCTTGCTCATCATTTATTGCACCTAGTGTATGAAAACTGTGTTGTAAAATTCTAGTAGGGTTTGGGGGGTTCTCTCTTATTAATTAGAACTTGGTAGAATTTCTCTGTTTGAATTTAAACTCAAGGATAGCGAATTATATCTCTGAAAAATTGTGCTCAATGCTAAGTTATACTTTGCCTCATTCAAATTTAGGCAGGCCGAAATTGAGCAGATGATGATTTGATCTAGTTTGTTTTTCATAAGGATTTCTGGTTTCTTTGATAATATTTCTTTAACTAGAGCTTATACCTTGTGAACCTCGTTTAAGTCCACCTTAATAGCAATGCAAATTTATTTAATTCTCTAGAATACTCTTCTCTGGAGTCTATTATAGATAGCCTAATGTTTTTTATTCTTGCTGTCTATAATTATTTGATAGCCTAAATTTGTGTCCCAAAGTTATTTTATGAGTACTTGCTTCTACAATTAGGATAATACTTGCTTGATTAACAGAGGCAAGCCAACATGTTCAGACAGTTCGTAAATTACATTTAAACAGTCGATTAAAGTGGCCTGGTAAGCAAGGCAGTATTTTTGTAATTCCAGCGATAGGCATCGAGCTGCAGAATTATACAAGAAAGCAGAAATGCAAAGTAACCCGTTAAAAAAGCTCGGTTTCTATATTTATATCTGGTCTCCTCGACTAGCCAGCAACTGAACAACTGAACTAAAATTCATTTTCAAAATTTCCATGATAACTTTTCCTTTGTTAAGAATATACGGGGTCAAATTTTCAACTTGTTACTTTATTTTCTATTTTGTCTCCTACACAAAGTTCTCGAAGTTAACTCCTCTATTTTCAAAATAGTTTTTGACGATTTGCTATTTTTACAGATCAAACTTCTAGATGAAATTATGAGCCCAAGTACTTTTGCTTTGACTTAAAGATACTGGCGTCAAGTCTGCTAGAGATTTTGATGCTTTTGAGAAGATTATCTAGTTCGATTATCGAATTTATTTGAAAACTGGGCTTGAAAATAAACTGACTGAAAGAGATTTTTCTGAGCTGTTTCCAACTTCAGCAAAATTGGGTCTTTTACCCTCTGTTTTAAAACTATCTCTCATCTAGTCCTCATCTTCATCGTCGTCTTCATCATCATCGCCATCGAAACTGATAACTTTGGAAATCGGTTGTTGTTTTGCTTTAAACAAAAAGGCTTGTGGAGTTAATTCTTTCGTGAGTTAAAGAAAAGTCATTTCATCGATAAATCGACCTTAAGGTAAGGCTTGATAAAGTCGATCATATTCTGAGTTCAAATCATCGACTAGTCTAGATAATAGAACACCGTTTTCCATGAGAGAGTTGCAGTTTGGAGTTGATTAAGGGTCTCGGTTTTTAAGAGCTTTATTCATAATGTTGTAAATTTCTGTTTTTATAGTTGCTTACTCTTGTTCGCTAGATTTTGATAATTCTGCGAAATTGTCTTTTTGAGAGATGAATTCACGAACTCGCTCTCTAGAATCTCGGCCATAATAATTGCAAAAAATTTATTCTATCATACATGCTAGTATTCTAGTGCTGTAGTTGAGATCCTCGAGTGCTTGTAAATTTATCTTCGCAAGTAAGAATACAATCCAGAAAAAGGCTAGTAACTCATGATTGACTTTAAAAGGAATTTTATTTTTGAAGCATAAAGCCTAAAAGATGGTCTTGTACTTTTTAAAGACTCGAAAGGCTATTTTAATGTTGCCTACTTTTTCAACGAGGGAATGCTTATAGAAATCTGACTTCTTGATTTGCATATCGATTGTCTCTAGGAATTTTTATTTCGATAAATTGCCGATATGTCGCATTACATTTTCAATTTTTATGCCTGTGCCGGTCAGCTCGGTGCTGCCTACGGTTGGAATTTTTATTGTCTAGCATGTGATGGCGCAAGCTGCAGGGATGTGATACAGCGCATCCTGAGCACTCAGAAGTCCAATGTGTTTATCTAGGAACGTGTGGACCTCTTTGACAGTCATCATGTCATATGGTATATTGAGTCGCTGAAGTTCGCGCTGGATGCCATTTTAGTCGACTTTTTGCATTGTGTTACAAATTTAAATATAAAAAATCTTATCAATACTAATCATTTGCCAATCAGAGTTCAAAATTACCAACCCTGTGTTAATTTTTTACTTTTGTTTTAACACCTTGTAGAATATCAATTATGACACTTCGATGTATTATAATGATGGAGCTTACGATTATGATGAAGATCAATTAATTCGCTGACTTTTTCAAGTACAACAATTTAAGATAAGGTTAAATTAAAATAGTTATCTTCATTTTAAAAAGATGATAGATTTCAATGTAAAGTTATACTCTTTATTACATGAATGAATGTTATTGATAAAATATTAAGAAGGTTTTATTCACTTAGTTTAGTTGGTTTACGTTTATAATATATATATCCAAGTTTAAATTATCAGCATTTTTTAAGAATATATTTGAAGCAAGTATGCAACAAGGCTATAATAAAAGATTAAACCACTACCTAAGCGAGCCCAAGTCCGGACTGAGGAGGGCCAGTTCTGAGCATTCCTTCATCGCGGCTGCCAAAGCAAAATATTTGAATAGTCCAGTAATGGCAACAATGGCCAACACTCAAAGCTATTATGGATCAAGACGATCTGCAGCAATGCACTGTCAGTAATGCAGAAATATTCATAACTTCAATGGTCCTAATTTTGAATGTCCACATAACTACAAAACAAATGTTCATCAATCGGCAAGTGAGTACTTCGGACCATAGATAAAGACAATAACGAACACCCTGATTGATATTCGAGAGTAGATGGCATATAAAAATGGTAATAGAAGCTTCATGAAAAACACTTACAGACAGCCTGCGTCGGGAGAATAAGCTGAAACTTATGATCAAGTAGTCGATAAATTGAGTAAAGCGCATTAACGAGAACTTAAGAGTAAAATAGATGCCAAATGTATACGTATCTAAGAGTTAGAGTTAAAAGTTAACCAACTTTAATAAATAATATAGAGATTAGAAAATAAAAATAGTCAAATGGGACATGAATTGTAACACTTTAGTAACAAAGCAGCCATTCATGAAAAAGAACTAGTCGAGCAAAAACAGAGGACTGTATCAGCATAAATAGAAAGAAATAAAACCTTATAAAGATAAAGATCATTAGAAATCAGAGTGATGGATTTAAGATCTGAACTTATGAGAAAATAGCAATAAATTCGAGAGCTAAATTATCAGGGTGAGCAAAGTAGACAGCTGGAAGCGACAAGAAAAATGACATATACACAATTTTAATAACCTAACCTGTCACTAAATTATACACAATACAAATAATCAAGAAGTTCGCAGACGCAGCTAAGCGAAGTCGACATTGAGAATGGATTTAAACAGCTGAGCGTCATACAGGATCAATTATGCGATCGGATTAATGGCAACCTCAAAGTGGAAAGAAAAATATTCGCACGACTCGAAGATGTCGATCAAAGAGTGAGGGAAGCATACGATAAAATTTATCGCGTGCAAGATATAGCTTTAAAAATGGGTATAAATCTAGATCTCGATAGCTACGAACGATCTAATTT
>APMI01010586.1_pt1 | contig 12497 bp, 7 predicted proteins | sample 667938 | NCBI WGS metagenome assembly APMI01 (sample SAMN01084076, study PRJNA167559) | wastewater metagenome | biome: Wastewater | place: Denmark: Ejby Moelle, Odense | collected 2011-11-28 | reverse complement strand
ATCGCGTCCCCCTCTCCACGTGTGGAGAGGGCCGGGCTGAGGCCTCGCTCGAGCCGGACTACAACCCCAACCAACTAGAACTCCCCTTCCCCCCAATCGGGCACGAATCGGGCATCCAAAAAAACAACGAAAATCCCACACAACAAACTGAAAACCAATCCGAACAGTCCCAACCACCCGAAACAAAAATGCCCGAAATGCCCGAAAATAATTTTCCCGAAAATCGGGCATCTGAAGAAATTCCCCCCTTGATGGCGGAAAGTCCCGCACTTTCTGCGGGAGGGGACGGTCCTGAAACAACGAATGTTGTTTCGGGCCAGGGGGATGTCGGGACGATGAGTGATGCACCTGCGCCCAATGAAACTACTGATGACGAAGAAACCCCCGACTTCTCTGATCCCGACCTGATGATCAAAGCCTACATGCGCGAAAAAGGCATCCCCCTCCCCGAAGACACCCAACTATTCTCCATCGGCGAAAAAATATTCTCCATGCGCGTCAACAACAAAAAGAAAAAACGATGATCTATGAAATTGTCATCCTGAGTTTATCGAAGGACTTGTCACCCTGAGCCGCGTCGAAGGGTGACAATGTTCAATCAGGGCGCAGATATGCTGAGTGTAGACATTGCATGTATAAAACTATTATCCTATTTTGATTCATTGCTATGAAACGCTGGCCGCTACATAGAGCATACTTCTGGGAACGGGCACCCTTCTTCCGCCTGCTGCTGCCTTTGGCGGCGGGTATTGTTGCTTACCCGTTTTTAACTATCGCTTCGTATGTTGCTCTTATTTCGCTAGCTGTTCTATTTGTTCTTTTCGGCATAGCCACTTGGCGCAGGCAAAAAGCATTTTCATTTATCACATCGCAGCTCTGCATTGCCTTCATTGGCTGCCTGCTCTGCTACTCGAACGATATACGTAACGACAAGCACTGGTTTGGCCACAAAATAAACACTGCCGATTTTTTTGAAGCACGCGTTACCGAAACACCTGCCGAAAAGGAAAGCACTTATAAGCTAAGGGTAAGCACTATCAGCACTATGGAGCCGGGGCAGATCAGTCCTGCGAGTGGAGAGGGCTTTGTGTATGTGCTGAAGGAGGATAAACCATTGCCATTCGCCAAAGGTGACACCATATTGCTGGCCAACAAATGGAAGCCCATACAGAATGCAGGCAACCCCTTTGAGTTCAATTACGCAGGCTACTGCGCGCGCAATAACCTGTATTATCAATTACTGCTGCCTGCAAAAGATATCGTTTCCTATGCAAAAGGCAATGCAGTCGTGGCATCGCTCACGGAGCGCTGCCACGACTGGTGCATGCGGCAGCTGGCCCGCTATATAAAAGACAAGCAGGCTACGGGCCTCATACAGGCCATGCTGATAGGCGACGAGGTAAACCTGGACAATGAGACCCGGCAGGCATTTGCCGATACGGGTATTGTGCATATCATAGCCATATCGGGTGGTAATGTGGCCATCTTTTTTATTGTCATCGGCTGGCTGCTCTGGTGGCTGCGGCATAAAAAATATCAATGGCTCAAATACTTTATCGCCTTGCCCCTTGTATGGTTCTATATAATGATGGCAGGTGCGCCGCCATCTGCCGTAAGGGCGGCTATCATGTTCTCGCTGCTGGCAATAGGTATCATGTTCCAAAAGAACAATAACAGCCTCAATACTTTATTTGCTACTGCATTCATACTCCTGTGTGCGCAGCCCATGTGGCTGTACTCTATAGGCTTCCAGCTCTCGTTTATTGCGGTGCTATCACTCATTATTTTTTACGGACCTATCTATAAACTGTACGGTGCGGGTAACAAGCTCACAAAAGTTCTATGGCAAACCATTGCGGCGAGTTTAGCGGCGGAGATATTGGTTGCTCCATTAGTAGTTTATTATTTCCATTTATTGCCACTGCTCTTTATCGTGGCTAATGTTGCTGCGTACTTCTTTATGGGCCTTGTATTGATACTGGGCATCGCGGTTATTGCCTGTTCATTCATCCCGGTACTGGCGCAGCTATTGGGTATGGCTTGTGTTTGGTTAGTGGGTACTTTCAATACTATTGTCCACTGGTTGCAACAGTGCAATCCTGAATCGTTCTATTACCTGCAAATAGATAATGCGGAGCTCTTCCTCATTTATGTGATCATTGCAAGCCTCGCGCTTTGGCTGCTTAATAAACAAATGAACGGGCTGGCCATTAGCCTTTTCTCAGCCTGCCTGCTGCTGTTCCTCTTTTGCAGCGATGAGTATACAGCCTTGCATCAGCTCAAACTGGTGGTATATAATACGGATAAGAGCATGCATGCAGAACTGCTAGAAGGTAAAAAGTATACGGTGCTCGCTACAGATACTTCCGCAAAGCAAATGCAAAAAATAGTCTACGCCACAAAGTCGGCACACACAGGCTGGCATGCATGGCGGCAAAATGAGCTCCAGGATGCGCCGGAGATATTGAGTATTGCCGGTAGCAATGTGCTGCTATATAAAGACTCCGTACTGCCGGCAAACATGAACATGAAGGCAGACTATATCCTGCTCTGCCAGCCGGCAAAAATGGATGCGGAGATGCTTTACAATAACTTTCATCCTAAATGTGTTGTGCTGCCACAAGTACCGGAAAAGCAGCTTGAACAGTGGAGAATGGCAGCAGGCAAGCATTCCATAGCAATACATTATTTGCCGGAGGACGGAACATTTATATTAGAATAAAATTGAAACAGCTTTGGTTTTGAGCCATTGCACAATTAATAATATCTTCGCGGCGTAAAGCATTTTCACATTAGCATATTTGCACATTTTCACATTAATTATGGAGCGTACTATTCAATCTGCACTGATATCTGTTTTTTATAAGGATGGCCTGGAACCTGTTGTCCGCAGGCTGCACGAGCTGGGGGTAAAACTATACTCTACAGGCGGCACACAGTCCTTTATAGAACAGCTGGGCATACCCTGCACTGCGGTTGAAGATGTGACCAGCTACCCATCTATATTAGGCGGCCGTGTAAAGACCCTGCACCCCAAAGTGTTTGGCGGCATACTGGCCCGCCGCGAGCTGGCCGAAGACCAGCAGCATGTAAAGGAATACGAGATACCCCTGCTGGACCTGGTGATAGTGGACCTGTACCCCTTCGAGGAGACGGTGAAAAGCACTACCGAAGAAAAGACCATCATTGAGAAGATAGACATAGGCGGCGTATCGCTGATACGCGCTGCGGGCAAGAACCATAAAGATGTGGTGATAGTGGCCAGCCGCAAGCAATACAGCGGCCTGCTGGAGCTGCTGAATAAAGCCAATGGCGTAACCACGCTGGAAGAGCGCCGCAAGTTTGCAGCGGCTGCATTTACGGAATGCGCGCACTATGATGTGGCCATCGCCGATTACTTTAACCGTACTGCGGACACTGACAATTTTCAATTATCATTTGGCAATAAACAATCATTACGCTATGGCGAGAACCCGCACCAGAAGGCAGCTTTCTATGGCGATCTTGATGCGCTGTTCAGCAAGCTGAATGGCAAAGAGCTATCGTACAACAACCTGGTGGATGTGGATGCGGCCTGCCAGATAATAGCAGAATTTAAGCAGCCTGCATTTGCAGTGATAAAGCATACCAATGTATGCGGCATAGCAGAGCGCGATAATGTACTGGATGCGTGGACGGCAGCGCTGGCCGGAGACCCGGAGAGCGCATTTGGCGGTGTGCTGATCACCAACCAAACCATTAATAAAGAAGCTGCCGAAAAGATAAACGAACTATTCTTCGAGATATTGATAGCGCCTGCATTTGATGAAGATGCACTGGCCACACTGAAGAGCAAAAAGAACCGCATACTATTACAGCAGAAAGAAGCGTTCTACCCTGTGAAGGAATACAAGCGCATACTGAACGGTATACTGGTGCAGGATGCGGACAAGGCCAACTTTGAAACATGGAACGATGTAGGCGCAAGGCCTTGCACCGATGCGGAGAAGAACGACCTGTTGTTCGCCAATATAGTGTGCAAGCACCTAAAATCGAATGCTATAGCACTGGTGAAAGATAAGCAACTGGTAGGTAAGGGCTGCGGGCAAACAAGTCGTGTAGATGCGCTGAGGCAGGCTGTTGTAAAGGCAGGCCAGTTCGGCTTTTCATTACAGGGCGCGGTCCTGGCATCTGATGCTTTCTTCCCCTTCAGCGACTGTGTGCAGATGGCAGATGAAGCAGGCATAACCGCAGTGATACAACCCGGAGGATCGGTACGTGACAATGACAGCATTGAATATTGCAAGGCCCATAACATGGCCATGGTGATGACCGGGCTGAGGCACTTTAAGCATTAGTTGCGTCAGTACCGCTTTTCTGCGGTCAGACGCGTTAAGAGCAAAATTGATAACGCGATGGTATCTATACTGCTGGAAGATGAGTTGCTGCTGCGCAGTTTTCAGCCCGAAGACGCGCCCGAGCTGTTCCGTGCGGTAGATGCATCGCGGCAGCACCTGCGCCACTGGCTCAACTGGGTGGACGCTACTACCAAAGCGGAGCACTCGCTACAGTTCATACAACAATCATTACAACAGCTCAACAGCCAGGAGGCCATAGCCCTGGGCCTCTTCAGCAAGCTGCAAATAATAGGCAGTATAGGCATGCACAACTGGGACCACAAGCTGCGCAAGGCCATGCTGGGCTACTGGATAGATAAGGAACACGAGGGCAAGGGCATCATACAGCGCGGCATGCGGCGCTTCATCAACTTCCTCTTCGAAAAGACTGACCTCAACAAGCTGGAGATACACTTTGTACCCGCCAATACCCGCAGCGCAGTAGTAGCCGAAAAGCTGGGCTTTAAAACAGAAGGCATCCTGCGCCAGAGCATCCTCCGCAATGGTATGCTGGAAGATGTAGTAGTGACGGGATTGCTGAAAAGCGAGTGGAAAGGGTAAAAAAAGAAGCTGCCTCAAAAAATAGAGACAGCTTCCGTACTTTTTGACCACGACAATTATTTGTCGTCAAGCATTACCATTTTCTTGCTGTCTATAAGTTGACCATCCACAATAAGGCTGTAAACGTACATGCCTGAGGCCAGGCCTTTAACGGTAACCTGGCTGCTGCCTGCGGCAATATTGATACGCTGCAGCTGCCTGCCGTTAAGATCATAAACACCAATAAATGCTGAGTTGTAAGTGCCAACGATGTTGTACTTGATATTCGTTTCAACATTGAATGGGTTTGGTGTGTTCTGGTACAATACTGATTTAGCAGTTGTATTTGTTGCATTGTCGGTATAGGTAGGTGCTGTGCTGCCAAGTTTGCTTTCTAAAGTCTGGATCCTTAATTCAAGGTCTTTTACTTTCTGGTCTTCTTCCTTTAGTGACTGTAGCAGAAGTGGTATAAACTCTGTATAATTGATCGCGTAATACCCTTTCCCATCTTCCTTTACAAGATTGGGAAACAATTCCTTCACGTCTTGTGCAATAAACCCAAAATGAAGCTGATCGTCAAAATTGCGATCTTTGAATTCGTTTTGCCTGAATTTATAGGAATATGATTGAACTTTAAAAAGCTCATCGGTAATTGCCTTAACGGTTTCTATGTCCTTTTTAAACCTTTTGTCGGAGCCATCGTATGTGCCTGTTGTATATATACTGCCATTTACGTACAATGCATAATTACAGTCCGCATTACCTGCGACACCTAAACTTTTCTTAAAGTAAGCCACGTCGTGGGTGCAAGAAGCGTCATCAAATATCAGGCAATTATTAATGTCACGACCGATGTTGAATAAGCCATAAATATCGTACACATTGCTGATATCATGATAGTTCATATTTAAATTCGTAGAAGCAATATGATTGCCTAAATTATCTGCTCCTGAGGGTATGGTAACAGTGTTTAAGGTAGTGGCGCCGCTTTTTAATGACAGCGAATTACCCGATATTGATAAATTGTCAGCCCAAGTGGGTAATGCAACGGATGTATTTATGGTACCGCTGTTAGTTAAATGCAAGGTGTTGCTTGAAACAGACAATGTCGGCGCATATTCAACGTCCAGCGTTCCACTGCCGTTTGCAATTACGAGCCTGCCACCACCTGCATTGGCCAGGGTGCTTACTGTAGCAGTGCCACTAATAGTTGCATCGCCACTAACTGTTGCATCATCACCAACTAAGAGATCACCACCTGCGCTTATATCGGTAGCGGCATTGATATCGCCGTTAACATCAAGTTTATGATCGGGGTTGGAAAGGCCAATACCTACTTTGATGTCTGGTGTAATAACAAATTTTAATGCGGAAGATTGACTATACGGCTGGTTCCATATCTCAAAGAAATTTACATCCTGGAAGTATGCACTGGTCTGGTTATCGGGGTAGAGCCTTTCTAGTTTTACTTCGGTTACGCCCGGTGACTGAAATTGTGTAACGTTGGTATGTATCGTGTTTTTAATGTGCAGCCTGGAGTCTGTAACTGTGGTAAGTCCGATGCCGAAGTTGCCACCCACAACTGAGTTGCCAACTGTGCCCAAATTGCCGCCTATGCCGCAATTGCCTGTTGTAGTTGTTTGAACTGTAGCCGGAGTGCCAGCCCAAAAGCTTTGTGCATTTGAAGTTGTACTGCCGATCATTGCAATGCCTGCAATGCATGTGAAAAGGATCTTTTTCATTTGTTTATGGTTTTTTAAAGGTTAAAAAAGCGATGTTGAGTAAATAGTTTCCCCCTTGGGGAAATGCTGTTATTTCCTTAGCGGTAAAAGAAGACGTGAAAATTATTTAACTGATGCCTCGTCGTAAACGGGCAAATACCGGCGACATGCAGACGCGAAAAATAGTGAATAGCGGCATTTGATAGATTTTAAATAGTGATAAAATGGAATAATGTTGAAAGGTGAATGAGCTGGCTGACGCTATCGATGAAGATGCACGGCATAATGGACGCAAGGAGATGATACAAAAGATTTCATAGTAAAGTTTGAAAGGTGAAATTGATATAACAAAAGTAAAAAGGAGCAATGAAAAGCGCAAGGGTATGCGAAAAGATGTGGATAAGTCTTCTAACGCCTTCGGTATGGCACAAAAAAATAGAGGAGCTATAAGCCCCTCTATTGGTAAAAATATTTAGTAGTAATTATTTCGCAACAGTGAGGCGCTGTGTAGTTACATTGCCTTCAGTTGTGATCTTAACATTGTAGATGCCTGAAGCAAGGTTAGCAGTGTTGATGTTCACTGTATTAACACCTGCATTCATTTGCTGATCAGCAACGTTTGTTACAACGCGGCCCATAGCATCGATCACCTGAACCTGTACTTTAGAAGCAGCAACCAGGCTGAACTGGAGTGTAGCTTTGTCGGTAGCAGGGTTAGGGAACAGGCTAACAGTGTTTTCGTTCACTACATTGTTAACTGCAGTAGCATTGTGGATGTTGAAGTTATCAACCCATGCAAAGTTACCAAAGCCTGAAGTTCCTTTCATTTTTACTGTAAGGTTAGAACCTGTGTAAGCGCTCATGTCAGCAACTTCATGCCTCCATTGTGAAGCAAGGGTTGGTATGAACTGGCCGGCAGGGTTTGGTGCAGGTGCAGAGTACAGTGTAGTACCCGCTTTGCTCCATACTGTGTGCCATGAACCACCGCAGTCGTTAGACACCAGTACTTCAAGTTTGTCGTTTTCAGGAGTAGCAGCAGTATAAGGAGCAGCAGCTACGTCGAAACCTAATACCAGGTTCGCAGTTACAGCAGCAGTGTTATAGTTGCCCAATACAACTTCAGTAGTTGTGTTGGTCTGCATGTTGTAGAAGTTGAATGCCATAGCACGTGTAGCGTTACCATCAGCACCGTTCAACAGAGGACTTGTGCCGCTGTACAGGAATATGTTACCATCAGCAGAAGGACCGAATTTCACAGGGAAATTAGGGCTAGACTCCAGGTTCTCAACGAAAGGAATAGTTGCAACGTTAGCAGCAGAGTATATCCTGATTATTGAATCTTTACCATCGTTAGCAGCATAAGTATCGCCGGCAACGGTAACGGTAAATTTGTATGGTTCGAATACTGTAGCTGCAAAAGAAGGTACGTTAACTGTAGCGATGGCATAAGGAGCCAGGTTACCTGTCCATGGTACAGTAGCCATAACTGTAGCACCCTGCATTACTTTGATAGTAGCAGCAGTGATGTTATTTGTAGTGCTGTAGTTCTGGAACTTAACAGTAGGATTGGCGTTACATACGAAAGTAGTCTGCCCTGAATAGTCGATAGCCTTAGCATCGTAAGTAGCAGATGGTGCATAGTTAGGACAACCTGCATTCATAGCTGCTTCCAGGTTAGCCTGGGTAGCCTGACCTACGTTGTATACCAGGCGATCGCGGCATACCATATAGATAGTAGGGAATGAATACTCGTTAGGATAGCCGGGGAAGCCCCAAGCCTGGTTGAATGCTGTAGTAGCTGCAGCGTTCGTGTCAATGATCGGGTAAGGAGTACCTGTAACCCAGTTGCCCTGTGTATAACCGTCATGATTTGTGTTGGTAGACGTACCCATGAGCTGCGCTGTAGTGTTGGTGCTCTCGCCTTCTATAAAGTAAACCCTTACTTTGTTGTCACCGGCAGGACCGTGCGTGTTGTACAGGCCTTCCAGGGCGCCCGAATTGTGATAGGCCCAGCAAGGACCGCACCAGGCAGCAGAAAGGTCAATAAATACTGTGTAGCCTGAATCAAGGTCGGCATACAGGTGGTGTGTTACACCATTCAGATCTACACGCGTCCAGTCGGGTGCAACTACTCCGTTTGCTAACTGTGCGTTAGCAACTGTGCTAAGGCTTATGCCAGCTAGAAGCGTTAATAAAATTTTTTTCATTTTGGTATAAAATTTAATTTTTAGAAATAAGAAGCCTCAATTTAATGATATTTTAAATCGCTTGTTAAAAACGTTTGGTATTTTTTTGTTTTCTATAGATTTTATTGATAGTTTTTGTAGTTTTGCGGCAATAATCGTTAAAAAGGTTATCCGGGGTGCCCATTAAGGCTGAGATCATACCCGCTGAACCTGGACCGGGTAATGCCGGTTAGGGAGGCAGAATAAGTCAAAATTCAAAGTCGAAAGCCAAATTGGTGAGGGCTTAGAAGGACCTGGCTGAATTCGGTAAAATTTCAACATAAAAAGAGCAATACGGGTGGCCGCAAAATAAGCGCCATGCTCAGAAACATTTACTCAATTTTAATTTGCGGGGCTGTATTGGCCACCGGCACAGCCAATGCACAGGAAGATACCAGCCATAGGCTGCCGGAGCAAGTAATGCAGCCTGTGGAGGTGCGCTCGGTAAGGATAGGGGCGAATGCACCATTTGCCAAAACAGATATAAGCGGCAAGGAGCTGCAAAAGCAGAACCTGGGGCAGGACCTGCCTATGCTGCTGCAATACACACCGTCTGCAGTAACTACATCCGATGCGGGTGCCGGGGTGGGCTACACCGGTGTACGCATACGCGGTACGGACGGAACACGCATAAACGTGACGCTGAACGGTGTGCCCGTGAATGATGCAGAATCGCAGGGTACTTTTTTTGTGGATCTGCCTGACCTTGCATCTTCTACTAATTCGATACAAATACAGCGCGGGGTGGGTACCTCTACGAATGGTGCGGGTGCCTTTGGGGCTACTATGAGCATCAGCACGCTGGGGCAGATGCAGGAAGCAGGGGCGGAGGGTAACTTTAGCGCAGGCTCATACAACACGCAAAAATATACGGTGCATGCAGGCACAGGTATGCTGAAGGGTGGCTGGCAATTTGATGCCAGGCTGTCAAAAATAAGCTCGGACGGGTATATAGAGCGTTCGGCCTCGGACCTGAAATCACTGCAGTTTACAGTGGGCTGGAAGGCAAGTGAAAGAACGTCTTTTCATTTTATGCTGCTGACGGGTAAGGAAAAAACCGGGCAGGCCTGGAATGGTGTGCCGCAAGACTCGCTGGCTACGCACAGGCAGTACAATGAGCTGGGGCAAAAAGCAGACGGCAGCTTTTACAACAACCAAACGGATAATTACCAGCAGGATTATTACCAGCTATTTGCCGATCATAAATTCGGCAGCTTTATTACAGGGCATATTGGCGGCTTCCTTACAAGGGGCAGGGGATTTTATGAAGAATACAAGCTGGGTGCTGCTTATGCCGATTATGGGCTGCCTGATGTGATAACCCCAAACAATGATACCTTCACAAGTACCGACCTTATACGCCAGCTATGGCTGGATAATTACTACTACGGCGGCCTGGGCTACCTGATGTATGAAAAGGGCAAAACGCAGTTGACACTTGGCGGCGGTTGGAGCCAGTTCGCCGGGCAGAACTACGGCTATATACTCTGGGCTCAGCATGGCGGCGTGGACGACCATTACAAATGGTACACGCACGACGCGCAAAAGAATGACCTGAATGTGTACCTGAAATGGCAGCAGTTCATGGGCAATAAAGTTGTGCTGTATGCCGATGCGCAATACCGCACGGTGGGTTATTTCATTAATGGGTTTAGGAACAACCCGAAACTGTACCCGGCAGTAACTTATAATTTCTTCAACCCAAAACTGGGACTTAGCTATTTGCTGAGCAATAGCAGGAGCGTACAACAAAAGGTATACGCATCGGTAGCGGTAGCGAACCACGAGCCTAACCATGATGACTTTGAAACCAGCACAACAGCACTGCCAAAGCCTGAAAAGCTATATGATGCAGAAGCAGGCTATGAAATAAATAAGAGCAAGTGGAGCGCCGGCCTTAACCTGTATTACATGATGTACAAAGACCAGCTGGTACTTACAGGGCAGGTAAATGATGTGGGTGCCTATACGCGTACCAATGTACCCAATAGCTATCGTGCAGGGATAGAGTTGCAGGCGGCTGTAAAACCTGCTGCATGGCTGAGCATTAATGCGAATGCTACTTTTTCGCAGAACAGGATCAGTGAATCGGCGGAGTATGTGGACAATTACGACCTGGGCGGACAGGACACTATACTGCACAGCAATACCAACATCTCCTTCTCGCCCGCAATAGTAAGCGGTGGTGGCATCACCTTCATACCCTTCCGCAATATGCCGCATAAGCCCAACCTGGAGCTGAGCATACTGGGTAAGTATGTAAGCAAGCAATACCTGGACAATACGGACAATGAAACTGCTAGTATAAAGCCATATGGTGTTTGTAACGTGCTGCTGAATTACTCCGTGCATGTGAAGCCCTTCCGTGAAATAGGTATACATGTGGCACTAAATAATGTGCTCAACCACCTGTATGAGAGCAATGGCTATACCTATAGCTATGTAGAAAGCAATGAAAGGACGCAGGTGAACTATTACTACCCGCAGGCAGGCTTTAACTGGCTGGCGGGGCTGACGCTGAAATTTTAGGACTTTGTGCAGAATGACAAGTCCTCGTAAGCAATCCCGATTGGACTTGTCATTCTCACATTATATTTTCAAGCAAGAACTCAATAATATTCAATAAGCCGATGGGTGACAGTCATATCTTTCGTCTGTGGAGAAAAGCTGATCCTTTTCAAATAATTGCCTTTCTCGTCAAATTCGCAGTAACCAAAGTAATAGTCGCTCGATTTTCTCCCCAACGTATCATAGTTCAGCTGTTGAATCTCATTTCCATCTTTATTATAGACATGGGCCTGTGCTCCGCGGCTGTTCGAACTGGTTTGTTTCAAAATTCTTCCCTTATTATCATTGACATAAAAGGTTTCCATGGGTTCCCTGCCTTTCCAGGTTACCTTCCCTGATATAAGGAAGCCGTTTTCATCATATTTGTTATTGGTCTTGCTACCACTTCTATAATCGAAAGTCTCAATTTCATTTCCATTTTTGTCGTATAAGCTTACAGAGGTATCGGCGGTTGCCAACGAGCTGTCCTGGTTACGTGTGATGCATGTTCTCTTACCCTCGCTAAAAGAATACAGGTAGGTATCTACCGCCGGGGGAAAGGGGGCGCTGGCAGTATAAATATGTTTTGCTAAAAGGCCATCATCGTTATGAAAATATTTGTCGCAAGAAAAATAATGCCCTATTGTATCTATCTCCTCCACAAGCAAGCCTCGTTGGTCATACTTGTATATGAAAACAGAGCAGTGCTCAAAAGAGTCGCCTACTGAGCAACGATAGCTAATGATAGATTTTACTTTGCCTTTTAACCCGACCGTTTCCCAATCTGTGTGCTTGTGAAAAATGCTACGGTTGCTGCCATGGTTACAAGCAGATATTAAAACAAGGCTAAGTATAAAGCTGCAAATAAGAGCTGATCTCATATTCCGGTTGTTCTAAATAAAGCTAATGACAACAGGATGCTTAAAATGTCTAATGTGATAAAACTGCATTTTTTTGAGGAGTTTGTTAAAACCATCCAATGCCGCCTGCCAAAGCTGCATGCCATAATTACATTGGTAAGCAATTTGATAAGGTATAGTAAAGCAAAAAGGAAGAAAAATGGGTGCATATATGTGTTACTGGGTACT
>APMI01072566.1_pt1 | contig 12500 bp, 14 predicted proteins | sample 667938 | NCBI WGS metagenome assembly APMI01 (sample SAMN01084076, study PRJNA167559) | wastewater metagenome | biome: Wastewater | place: Denmark: Ejby Moelle, Odense | collected 2011-11-28 | reverse complement strand
ACGTTATGGGTGTCGGGCTGCTGTGGCTGATCGCCTATCGTTACTTCGGTCGTGGCGTAGCTTTGGTCACAGGGCTAGCCTATGCGGTCAATCCTTGGGCAGTCATGTACAGCCGCAAAATTTGGGCGCAGGACTATCACACGCCGTTTATTCTGCTGGCTATTTTCCTGATGTTCTATGGATTTATAGACAAGAAACGTTGGGCGCAGATTTTGTGCTTGCCGATTTTCTTAATCGGTTTACAAATCCATTTTGCGTCGTGGTCGCTCGTTCCTGTTTATTTGTGGTTAGTGTGGCACGGACGCAAAAATACCACATGGCGGATACTGGCTATCAGTGGATTATTAGGCATCGGGGTTCTGATTCCTTATGGGATTGGCATCGCTCAATCACTTGGCAATGTAAAAGCCGTGTTTCCGAAAGATTGGTCTACAGACTTGATCTGGCAACCCGCCCAACACATCGCGAATCTGACGACAGGGCTTCAACTCGAAGGAACATTTGCCAATGATCAAGCGGTTGATTTTCTAACCCAAGTGCCTCAACCCGGCCTACTCTGGGGGTTTTCCGGTTTATTTGCGCTCATCGGCATCATTGCAGTTTGGCGCAAATGGCCGCGCCACTTAGCATTTATGCTGTCGATATGGGCGTTCATTACAGTGGTTTTCATCACCGTCATGGCGATTCTCGGGCAGATTACGGGACTTTGGATTGAAACTTGGCCTCATTATTATATTCCCTCGATTCCAGCATTCTGTCTGCTTGCTGGTATAGGTGTCGTTGCTATTGCGACATGGCGACCTCAAATTAAAACAGTTGGCATCATAACCGGCGGTGTGACCGCAGCCATTTTTGTGACCCAATTTCTAGCAGTATTCGGACTGCTGAATTATGTGGATACTCATCTGACAACATCGGGATTCAGTTTCGGTATACCGCTTCACTATTTACTCAATGTGCGGGATGCATTGCGTCCTTACCCAGATATTGTCGTGGTCAACGGGGATGGTCGGGATTTACCAAGTACAGGCGCGGTGATATGGCATTCTTTATTACACGATAGCAATCGTTGTATTCGCGATTTAACATTTCTGGACTCGGCTGCCGTGTTTCCGGGTAAACCTTTCGCAGCAGTTTTCAGTCCAAGACAGTCTGATGTTGATCTGAGCGCTTTAAAGGCCATGTATCAAGGCACAAATCCAGTAGTTATTGACGTTCCACACGGTGGAGAACCCTTTCAAATTTATCCGTTACAAAGCATTCCATGGACAGGTGCAATCATCAGTGATCTTGAGCCAACGCACTTTTCCAATGGACTGGTTTTAACAGGTTATAACACCGCTAAAAAAAGGCTGATCCTTCGATGGATGCTGCCTGCTAGGAGCAGCATGTCCTACACAACGGTCATCTCGTATTTATCAGCAAATAAGGCGGTTCTCGGTCAACATAAAGAACCGTTTTGGCAAAGCTATAATTGGTGTATGAATGATACGCTCCTTGACTGGATGAATATTGCGCCACCCAATGGAACGACTCAATTAGAAATCGGGTTAGAAGCGGTCGATAAGAATCGCTCTACGATAGCGACTGAAACCGGTGAAACAACCATTACTATTCCGTTCAGTCCTGCATCCTAACCGTTAAATGGGACAATAACCCCTAAAATGATCAGCCGATGGAACTTTATACGTCTAAACCATCGTATTCCGCACGCAATCGTTACTTCGGCAGGTGTTGGCTGCTTGCTTCTATTGGCATGGATTAACGGCAGCTCAGCCGAGATTGCGCCGCACTGGCTGCAATTTTTATTTTTGTATCTGGGGATCATTTGTTTAATCTGGGGATTGGGCAGGGAAGGTCAAACAGCGCCACGACTTTTCAAATGGCCTCACATTTCACGACAAGAAATTTTAGTGGTCACCGGCATCCTAGGTGTTGCACTGGTTCTGCGACTTTGGGAACTGGGCAGCAAAGTCCGAGCGCCTGTTGATGAAGTGCTGCCGATGACTGAAATCATCGCCTTATGGGATCATCCCTATCTTCCCATGATTAGGCGGATGGGCTTTATTTCATCGCTTACACGCTTGTTCGCTTCATGGCAAGCAGGCTCGGTCGCAGTTTTTGGTCACAACTTATTGGCGCTCCGTATTCCAAGCGCCATTGTAGGGACGCTAACAGTTGTGGCGACTTACTTCTTGGGGCGCATTATGTTTGAGCGCAGAACAGCGGTCATCGGGGCATTAATTCTCGCCACATTTCCGCCTTACTTACAATTCAGCCGCATCGGAATCCTGAATATCGGTGACCCATTATTTGGGACGTTAGCTTTTGCGTTTATCGTGCTGGCTTTCAAAAATAACAGGCGAATCGCGTGGGTACTGGCTGGTGCTGCTTTAGGATTAACCCAATATTTTTATGAGGGTGGGCGCTTACTTTATCCCGCTTTTATCCTTATTTGGGTCATTTTTAAACTGCTGATGAATCGAAAAGCTGTCGCTAGTTGGATACGCGGCCTCATGATTTTTGGATTTACAGCCGCAGTAATTGCTGCGCCGATTTATTATACGCTGGCGCGTTTGAGTGATCCCCTGTCATCACGTATGAACACGCTGGCACTGAGTACACAGGATTGGGCGGCTCTGCTCACCTCACCACCAAACAGCCCTGCATTTGATTTTCTCACCCGACATCTCATTGATCCCCTGCTCTTATTTATTAATCGTCCTGATCCAAGCCCTTACTACGGGGGCAATACGGCTTTAATCCTGATATTTCTTGTGCCAGCCTTTTTGTTGGGGATTTTATGGTCCATCAAAAATGCGAACGGAAGAAGCCTGCTGCTCTGGTTTCTAATGGCATGGGCAGGTAATTTGCTCATGGTAGACAGTGCTTTAGCGGCCCGTTATGTGGTGGTTTTTCCGGCAATCGCCTTGCTGATGGCTTTGGGCATTGTCCAAACGACTGCTTATTTGCCCACTCAATATCGCTTCAAAGTCGTATTCGTTTATGCTGCATTTTGCTTGATCGCACAAACCATTTATTATTTTGGCCCGCACCTTGAAGCCTACAATCAACAGCTTGTTCAAGCCCGGGATGCTTATGATGCGCTCTTTAGGACTTCGGATTTACCGTCAGGCACAGCCATTTACCTTGTTTATCCACCGCCAAACGTGACCGAAGATTATGCAAAATCCTTCGTGCGATTCTTGACTGATGACAAAAGAATTAATCTGATTGAAGACCCCAACACTTTTGATTTTTCTCAGATACCACAGACATCAAAATATGCATTTTTTGTTCCGGCTGATGACAGCACAACACTTCAGATACTGGCGCAGCACTTTGATTTTGAAGCCCCTCAATACACGACCTATCCGTTATCGAGTGACAAAGCCTACGTGCTTTATCTGAGTAGGCCTCAACCTTAAACTGGAAGGGACAGAATCCCTTCCCTCATAAAAAACAATTTAAGGTGTGACTTCGGGTGTCACGCCGGGTTCGGCAGTCGTAGCTGGCGCACGAGTAGCGGTTGGTCTTGGTTTAGGTGTGTTTGTCGCGGCAGGTTCAGCGGTTACACCGGGTTCGGCAGTCGTCGCCGGTTCAGATGTCACACCAGGTTCAACCGTCGTGGCTGGTTCAGCAGTAATACCGGGGAGTACTTCACTGGTAGCAGCCGGTTCGAGGGTCACGGCGGGTATACCACGATTGCTGGTGAACGATGGCAAAATGTCGTAGCGAATCAGATAGTTGAACACACCGAGTAAAGCCGTCAGTAACCAGAGAACGATGGTCAGACGCATGAAGGTTTTAGCATTTTTAAACCAATATTTTGAAAGCTGCTGCCCTTTTTCACCACGGGCTTTGGCAGCAGCAACCTGACTATCTTCGCGCAGCATCCGGAAGATGACGTAAGTCGCTAACACTTGGGCAAGTAAGCCGAGTATCCCATGAATAGTCGGCATGAGATAACGGGCATTACTTGGCTGGGCAGCAATGTTACCGACTACATCATAACGATAGGCGAAAAGCATCAGGAAGATAATCAGCAGCCAATTGACAACTGTAATGATGATCATGGTGCGCTTGTGGTGCGGGCGATGTTTGCCGCGCCGGGCGAAGACAAAACCCGCGATCATGCCGGGAACAATGAGCAAAACGTAGGCCAGCAGCGTAATATCAGCCAGCAGACTCGCGCCTGTTCCCAAGAATCCCGATGGTTGCAGGTAGGGGTTCATATCATTCGCTCCAATTGGGGTGAATAAGGTATTGTGATAAGCATAGCAGATTTCGTTTTCTACGCTTGATATACGCTTGCCCTATCCGCTTTGGATTTACAAACGACCTCACTTGTGTTCCCAGAATGTTGGCTCAATAATGGCATATGTAAGACTATTCGCAGAGGAGATTTCAACATGAAAACACGAGTCTTGGTTTGTCTTTCGATGATCATGAGTTTATTTGCGCTGGGTATGCTGCCAGCCGCCGCACAGGAAGATGCCTGTTACAGTAAAGATGGCAATTGGATGCCCGACACGAAGAAATGTGTGGTGAGTGTTGGTGTACAAGTCGATGTGGATTATCCGCTAGAGATGGCGCAGTATCCGGAAGTCGCAAAGGTGATTGACACTTTTATTACCGAACAGCAGAAGAGTTTTATTGGTTCATACGCACCCGATTACACACTGCCTGCCCATGTCAATAACTGGGGCATGACGATCACCAATGAAATCTACAAGTTTTCAGATGATATTCAAACCGTGGTGTTCAATATTAGCTTTTATACAGGCGGCGCACATCCCAATAGTGGTTATAACACCATGACCTTTGATGTCAAGCAGGGCAAACAACTATCGCTTGCTGATGTCTTTCTCAATGGCGATATTCCCTATGAGATCATAGCCAAGTTAGCACAAGCAGATTTGAAGACTCAATTAGGGGATATGGTCGATCCAATCATGTTTGATCCGGGGACAGACCCAACCAACCATGACAATTACAAGAATTGGGCGCTAACCGACACATCACTGATTTTCTTCTTTGATCCGTACCAAGTGGCTGCTTATGCTGCCGGACCGCAAAAGGTTGAGATTCTTTTTACAACTTTGCACACGCTGCTTGCACCCCCTTTCGCTGGCTAATCAACCTCGGTAGTTATGTGCGGCGAGGAACAGTTGCTTCCTCGCCCGGCCATGTTTCCTACTCGTATTAGACAACCTCAACAGCCTTCTATGAATCTGCAATGAGGCAGATTTTGCGCCCAACGTCTATATCCCATGCTTAATAATAAGTAATAGTCTATACATTTTTTATTTCTTAATTGTTTTTCGATTAATCCACAGGCATTTCAATATACACTAAGATTACTATTCGTATTAAGGAGAAAAGGGATGCCAATATCTACCCGTTGGTACGATGATGATCACCGAATTATTGCTTTAAATGTTGAGGGAAACTGGACTTGGGATGAACTGAAGCAAGCACAGGATGAGCAAGCCAAGTTAGCCAATAGCATTTCGCACAACATAATAGTGTTTATCGACATGACTCAGACGAATGTTCTTCCGAAAGGAAATATCTTAGCGTTGGGGCGTTCAAGCTTCATGAATTTGCCAGAAAACATCGTTCAATTTATTGTAGTCATTCAGTCAAGATTAATTGAAGTATTTGCAGGGCTTGTCGTTCAAATGCTACCGAAATGGAATCAACGGATGCAGATTGTGAAAACGATTGAAGAAGGTCGGCAGTTGCTTGCGGAAGCAGTTGACAATTACACAACCGGATCAAACGCAGGTTAACATTCGCAAATATCGTCCTTTAGGGATAAGTAGATTCAAAGGTGGTCAGAAAAATATGCCCATTTCAACAAATTGGTACGACGATGAAAAGCAGGTCATTAATCAAACATTCACACACAATTGGACATGGGAAGAATTGAACGGTGAAATGGCGGTGATGGCAGCTCTAGCCGATTCAGTTTCCCATAATCTTGTTTTGTTTACAGATATGAGTCAGACCGGCGTTGTGCCAAAAGGAAATCTCCTCGCACTAGGTCGATCAGGGGTGGCGAATGTACCGGAGAATATCAACCACATCATCATTGTCATTCAGTCACGGTTGATCGAAGTATTTGCTGGACTCGTGTTTGAGATGATTCCGAAGTGGCGCAATCGTGTGCAGTTCGTCAAAACAGTTGAGGAAGGTCGAAAGTTGGTTGCAGAAGCGTTAGCAGTGAATGCAACCCATTCTGGCACAGGTTAAATTTTTACGAGGCTCGCTACAGATTGCTGGAAAGCACCTGTCGATATTACTGAGGGAATTATGCCTATTTCGATAAACTGGTACGATGACAACCACCAAGTAATTAGCTTACAGTTTGAGGGAAATTGGGATTGGGATGAGTTGCGAATTGCACAAGAAGAGGAAGCTCAATTAGCTGCTACGGTTTCTCATAATCTGATTGCACTTGTCGACATGAGTCATACAAACGTACTTCCGAAAGGGAACATCTTAGCGCAAGGACGTTCGAGTATTGCCAATCTGCCCGATAATGTCACTCACATGATCGTTATTGTTCAGTCCCGATTGATCGAAGTCTTTGCGGGACTCGTGTTTGTGATGATTCCCGGTTGGCGTAATCGGGTACAGTTCGTCAAAACGGTGGAGGAAAGTCAACGCTTGGTCGCAGATGCGATTGAGAAGAATAGAGTAGGTAATTAAGTCGTTTGAAATTGACGTTACGAGAGGCAAATGCCTCTCGTTTATCATTCCAAATTATAGTTGCGCCGCCAGCAAAAGCACCAGATAAACCGTAAAATCGGCTAGGAAATGTAAAAACCAAGCCCAACCCATACCTCTCGTTTCGATCATACTTTTGGCAAAAAACCAGCCGCCTATGGATGTAATAATGACCCCTGTGATCCCATTTGGCACTCCAAAATAATGGGCCAACCCGAACCATAAAGGAATGAGCAGCAAAGATGCATTCTTGCCAAAAAGGTTTAACACTTGGGGCAATAAGGCAGAGCGATACAAAAATTCTTCGGCAAATGCATTCAGGGCAGCACATAAAGCAGCAAACAAGAATAAGCCGATAGATAAATTGTTCAGCAAGGGTTGGAAAGCAGGAACCATAAAAATCAGCAGCAGCCCGACCGAAATCAGCGCGTAGTTTCGTCCGAACTTGCGCCAGGACTCTGGTTTACGGGGAATGCCGCGTGGCGAGGGTTCAGCCGTTGCATTAAGATCACCTACAGCCAGATAAAAATCATGTCGCTTAAAGCCCATTAGTAACAGCACTATCCCCATGACAAGGACAGCACCCATACGCATCAGCCGCTCACCCAAAAATGCGAGATTACTATTAGCACTGAAAAGGTCGTGATAAAGTTGGGTTGATGGGATAAGTGTTAGAAAAAACCAGCCTTCGACAGCGTAAATCACCAAAAACACGATAAACAATCCACGTAAGGGGCGAACAGTCTCCCAAACAAAACTGACTGTTAATAATCCCACAAGTAGAATGATGCGGGCAAAAATCAACCACATTACATCCATCTGCATAAATGCGCCAAGTATGACCTGCGGTATGGTGAGCAGCAGTACCACTCCCCATGCGACGTAAAGCTGCACGCGGTTGGAAGTCGTTATGGAAGGAGCGGCAGTCGAAACACTCATGACGATCCTCGCTAATGGGATTCGAATTAAATATTACACTGTGAAAGACGCATGTTTTATTGGTTATGAATTTATGATACAAACAAAGTTGGATAAATGCGAAAACCCGATGATTATAGGCTGAACGAGCAAGGTAGCGAGAGTATCGCTGCCTTGCTGTAGGGAAGATGGGTCGGTCTTGGCTACGGTACAGCCGCCGTGACTTCCGTAAGCGGCAGCAGACGCGAATCCTCTATGGCAGCCGTGCGGTGTCCCATTCCGGCTAAATATGCCTTATGGGAAGCAAAGGCTAAAAACGATTCAACGCTCGTTTGGCGTACCATCATCACCAAATCCCAACGTTCGGCTTCCGGCCCAATCAGGAATTGACCGCCTGATCCCAGAAATACCAAATCGCCGCCGGTTTCATAAAGGTATGGCAGCGTGTGGTCGACATATTTCTGAAATGCCGCTGCGCCATTAATCGGCGTTTCAGGAGCTAACTCCAGTGTTGCCGAATAGTCAGCGATTTCGCGGAAGCGCAGCATATTTAGCATCACGATACTGCCCTGCATCTGGCGCATGACAAAGGCTCGTCCAGATTCTTGGGTCGGTTCGAGGTAAGATGTCGCTACGTTTGAAGTTGTCATCAGGTTCGAATCCTCTTTCTAATCGTTATCACCAAAAGCAAGCTGGATAGCATAAGTACGCACATCATCCGACCACGGTGCAATGAGTTCGGTAAAGCGTGGTTGATCATTGGCGAAAAGGGCGCGTGTGGCCTCTTCGAAATTGACCATATCACCAGCAATGGCTGACATAAAGCGGTAAGCACGTTCTTGTGTCATGCGATTCTTGTCTTTAGCAGCATTCGTTCGCCGTGCTTCTTCAACCAGTTTACGCAGCGTGACCGATGCACCACCCGGTTGTGCTGCCAGCCATTCCCAATGACGCGGCAGCAATGTGACTTCACGGGCGACCACACCCAATTTGGGGCGACCCCGACCGCGAGATTCACCAGCCTGCTCATCCGTGATAGCCGGTGTAGATGGCTCTGCTAATCGAGCCAACACCTCCTCATCCGAACCTCTCAAGTTAAGATCAATCGAACGACCTGTAGCATCATCAAAAATCAAAATCGGATCGACTACTCCGGCCTCCATTGCCCGTTTGACTGCCAAAGCGACTGTTTGCAGCGAACCGGATGCAATACGTTTATGTCCATCAAAACATCTGTAAGTGGTAGAAAGATTATCCGCCATACTACGTACCTCGCTTGTATTCAATAAATTAATTTTACCCGGGTAAAATTAAAGCGTCAATCCAGAGACTTAGAATCAAAAACGCCAACCGTGTAGTTGGCATCTCGAAATCGACGTGACGTTTTGTTTAGACTATGACGACCACTTTGCCAGTGGCTTACAATCGTCGACCGACAGGCGGAAAGCGACGAGCGGCAAAATAGGCAGAAACTAAGGACACGCCGATCAAAATTAAGAATGCCACCCAGCCTTCTGCCGCCTTGCGAATCGGCATCTTAGAAACAAGCAAAAAACCAATAATAAACACGACCAAGGACGTGATACCAAAAACCATGCGACGATTGAGGATAATAATTGCGCCCATAATTCAGAGCTTACCCTTCACAAAAACGCGGTTTATGGCTGTGTGATGCAGAGGTTGTGCCACCGAGTAATTCCAACAAGGAGATGTCGAGGTGAAGATCAGGCCAATAAACACCACCTAAGCTCAATTGAACGTTGGCGCGTTGTTCGGATGTCGCCTTTAAGAGTGCGGGATAATTTGCGAGAGGAATAGTAATCTGACGCTGATTGGCTAAAGTGACAGATAAATGAGTCTCAGTAAAGGTAATCGCAGTCGGGCGATCTCGGTCAGGAATCATAAGGTTACGAGGGAACGACAAATAAATCAGCCACATTAATGACCAATCCGGGAAACAGAGTTGATGTTATGGTATCTCTATCGTGGAACACGTCAGGAGCATTCTCTGTTCGAAGGTAGCGGTAAATTTGGCGGCGCATGGGATAAATCAACCACACTTCTTCCGTACCATAATTCAGAAAATCAGCAACCTGATCCAAAAGTACACCGGATGTCTGACCGGGAGAAGCGACCTCAATCGCAAAATCAGGTGCGCCTTCAAATGGCTGTTCGTAATCAAAGTGAGGAACACGTGATTTGCGGATGAAAGCTAAATCAGGTGTACGCGCAGTCTGAATGCCATTACTATCGACATGAAGAATATACTTTAGGCCATCCCCATGTACGTAACCAAGATTATTGCGCTGTGCAAATGGTTTTAAGATGTCATAGCTGTTATGAATGACAAGAGTATGTGTAAAGCCCATCATATCGGTATCAATCTCCACCAATTCGCCATTAATGACTTCAACCCAATCATCATTCATAAGATCGTCTAGAGTAACGCGCGTTTTCGCCTGATCAGTCATAGCACCCTCCGGTACTTGCATTCAGTCAATTGTAACATTATTCATGTCAGCGCATAAACCGCTGAGAAAACATTCTCGCTAGACTTTTTGTCAGCTTATACTTAGCGAGCGTTAAGCCTATAATGGCAAAATAGATGCGTGGCCTAATTTATGAGGGGACTATAGTATGGCAGCGAATATGCAGGGTAAAACCGTTCTAATTAGCGGGGCAACCAACGGCATCGGCAAGCAATCAGCCGTTGAACTGGCAAAAATGGGCGCGCAGATCGTCATCATTGGACGCAACAAAGCCAAAACTGATGAAGCGCTGCGTGAAATTCAAACAGCAAGCGGCAATAAGGATGTTCACGCGCTGCTTGCGGATTTGTCATCAATGGCGGAAGTGCGGCGGGTCGCAGGTGACTTCAAGAAGCAGTTTTCACGGCTGGATGTGCTGCTGAACAATGCGGGTGGCGTATTTAATACACGGCAGGAAACAGTCGATGGTTACGAAATGACCTTCGCGCTCAATCACCTGAGTTACTTCCTGCTCACCAATCTACTGCTGGATATGGTGAAAGCTAACGCACCGTCGCGCATCGTCAACGTATCGTCTGATGCCCAGTCCGGCGGAGCGCTGGATTTTGATGACCTTCAATTTAAAAAATCAGCTTACGGTATGGGCGGCTTTAAAGCCTATGCCCAATCCAAATTGATGAATGTGATGTTCACCTACGAACTGGCACGGCGGCTAGCTGGAACAGGCGTAACAGCCAATGTTTTACACCCGGGCTTTGTGAATACTGGCTTCGGTAAAAACAACAAGGGATTGATGCAAATCGTCATGGGTCTGGTGACCGTTTTTGCCATTAAAGTGGAAGATGGGGCGAAAACCAGCGTGTATCTGGCTTCGTCGCCAGAAGTCGAGGGTGTCACCGGCAAATACTTCGATAAGAGCAAAGCAAAGAAATCTTCGGCCTCATCTTATGACGAAGCCGCGCAAAAACGGTTGTGGGAAATCAGCGAACAGTTGACCGGACTCGCGACACCCGCAGTCGTATAAATCGGTAGGGTTATGGTGGTACCTCAACCGTACCACCATAGACGAAATCTTACAATCTGGTTTACAATTCGTTTGTCAACCAGTGCAGGAGCAGCATATGGGTCACGATAAACCTGAACCGAAGCGCCGTACCGGAACCGAAACCGGTGTTATCCAACGTGTTGAAATTAAGTCCGATACTGCACACGAACCCCCTCAACCGCCTACGCTGCCCGAATTCGACAGCGGTGGAATTACCGGTGTCATGCCCATTAAAGCTGAGGGTGAAGACTCAGCCAAACAGCACGACGATACCACCTCGACACGGGTCAACAGCTAAAGCTGCACTGACTTTCTAAATCATCATTAGTATTTTCCTAATCGCCCGCCGATTGCCCAACGCTGTCTTTACGTGCCACTAGCTCCCCGTTATAGTAGGCGAGACAGTGTTTAATAGAAGCGAGAGGCGGGTATAATGCCGCGTCGTAAACTGACTTTTTTGACAATTACGCTGCTGATATTTCTAGCAGCTTGTGGAGGCACATCCAGCCCTTCCAGCGGGAGCAGTATTGTACCGATTCTGCAAGGTTCGGCTTCTCCCGAAGATGTAGCCAAAGGCTTTCTCGATAATTGGAAAACCGCCAATTATCAGGCGATGTATGGCGACTTAAGCGTACAGAGCCAACAAGAATATACCTTCCCTGTATTCCAGAAAATTTATCAAGATGCGATGAGCAAAATCGCACCGGATCAGATTACCTATAACTTTAACAAGGTCACGCTGCAAGGTGACTCGGCAGCGATTGCTTACGATGTCGAATTCTCGTCGTCCGTTTTTGGCACGATTGCCGATAAAGACCGCACGATGCGCTTGGTGAAAAGCCAGAATCGCTGGGGTTTGGCGTGGTCAAGCATGGATATTGTGAATGGCTTAGTCGGTGGATCACAGGTGGTGGTCAAATCACGACCGCTGCCGCGCGGCAATATCTACGACCGCAATGGGCTGCTATTGGTTGACCAAGCCGGTACGATGATCGCGCTGTACAGTGCGCGACAAGAAATGGTCGGCGAGACCGACTGCCTTGATTTGCTGGCGCGGGTGTTGAAACGGCGGCGCTATGATTTGGAAAAATATTTCGCGAGTTATGATCCGGTCACCATTTTCTATCTAGGTGAAATTGACAAGGATACCGACACCGCGAACGCCGCCGAGCTTGACCAAAAGTGTGCTGTAAAACGTTTCCCGCGTGATACCCGTACCTATCTCGGTGAAGGCGCTGCCTCGCAGATAACCGGTTATATTGCCTACGCCACCCAAGACCAACTGAACGCGCTCAAGAATGATGGCTACCGCG